>Ga0065711_1030822_pt1 | contig 31326 bp, 20 predicted proteins | sample Hoacrofraction12_FD_59098 | JGI IMG/M metagenome (GOLD analysis project Ga0065711, IMG submission 59098) | Hoatzin crop microbial communities from Cojedes, Venezuela - Epithelial fraction 12 v2 (version 2) | ecosystem: Host-associated > Birds > Digestive system > Esophagus > Crop | place... | reverse complement strand
GGGGGCCGTGGGGGTCCTGTGGGGCCGGAGCCTTCGGACGGGAACGCGAGTGGCTTCCAAGGCAACACGGAACCTACGCGGAGCCAAGACAGCGCAGCGGCGTGAAGACTTGCAATCCGTGTTTCTGATAGTCTGCAGCTCACAGAATCACAGAATGTTAGGGGTTGGAAGGGACCTCTGTGGGTCATCTAGTCCAAGCTCAGCTGTTAATAAGTTGCATTTCTGGAGTGACCCTTACTTCAGAGCCCGTGTGTGCCCCCTGTAAATGAGCTCTCTAAAATTTCCTGGCATTCTTCCTCACGGTGGGAGAAATACCGTAAGGCCTTGAGAGTGCCTATTTCATGTTGCCCTGCCTAGTTATTCCTAATGAAGTGCATGAATTCATAATGCATCTTGAGATAACATTAAGATTTGTAGCCTAGAGCAGGAAAAAGTAGAATGGCAAATACTTGGCCTTTGCGGATAACTTGGTTGGTTGTAAAGGGAAGGTCAAAACTCATATGCTTTACAATGAATTTCTAGCAGCTGTCAGCTGCTTCCAAGACCTCATGTCACTCTGCTTACACGTGATTTTTATACTTAACTTCTACATTAAAGAATTTATGAGAGTTCTAAACCTCCCTCTGTTAACCATGCATGAAGGTGTGCTGTCTTGCAGGCGTTTAATCCTTATATATCAGTCCGCGCTATCCAAAAGTTACGTAGATAGTTCTGTATTAGCCTATATGTGCCTATACACTTTCTCCGATCTGAGGAGAGCATTTTTTGGAACCTGGACTGAAACTAAGAAATGCTTTGTTTTAAGAGGTGTTCCAGCATACACCTCAATGATATGTTTGTAGATGTAGATACACTATTTTTTTAACGAGGAAAGCAGTAATGCCACCCTGTAGACATTAATCAAAACTGTTGAAACCATTTTCATAAATTGCTTAGGTGTCTTGAAAGCTGTCTTATTAGAAGGCAAGGATGATGAATAAACACTGTCCTGCATATCTACTTTTGTGCCGTAGCACTTTTAATTTGCAGATCTCAAAATGCTTTCTTTTCGGTGACTCTGGCTCTTTAATGATCTGTCTCTTTTACAGACAGTTGTGTCAGATGAGTGACTTCTTGTTAATGACTGGCAGAGCTAGTAGGAAATCCACCTCATGATGCTCTAGAGTTTAAGAAGCCAAATTTACCTTATTCCAAATGAGAATGCATCGTACCATTGTCCTTTATGGGATGTTTCTTCTTTAAATGTGTTCACATATAGTCAAATCCTTTCTTTTCAGTGAGCAGAGGGAGGAGTTAGCTGCTTGCTCACTGGCACAGTTGGAAACCTTTATTGGAGATCATTGGATCAGGTTGTTCCTATGTGTATAGGGCTCTTATGCAGTCTGAAGTATTGTATGACAAACCCTGGGCCAGAAGAATGGCTTTGGGGTGCAGGTGAACCAAGTGAGTTCGTCTTCACTGTGGTGTTTGCTTGTTTGTTTTCAAGAGAGCGTTTCCCAGACATGAATGTCCAAACCAGTGCTCTTTGGTATTGTATTGTACCGTAACGTGTTTCTAAACATTTTGGTGAAGTGATATATGGCAAGACTGTAAAATACACACGAGTTGGAATGGGTTGGCATATCTGCATAGCCCAGCTGGTTTCTGTGTGGAATTACTGGACAGGCAACTGGGCGCTGTGTGGCTGCAGGAGCTGGTGCTGATGCTCTCAGCTGTGCTCATCAGCTGAGCACAAACCAGCTGCAGCTCTTCAGCTGACAGCATTAGTTCGTTTAGGATTGGCTCAGAGCTGACTTGTGAGAGGTAGATATTCCCCTTACCCTAACTGGAACGATGGGGAAGAATTCAGCACAACTCTTGGGCCTTACAATGCATTGCTCTTCTTCTCCTGCTTGCCCAGTTATCTTCATATATGCAGCAACACCTTACAGTGTGGTACACAGCTGTGTATCTCTAAATGGAAAGTTGTTCAGAGAGCTCCTCTGCGTTATCGGAGGTGAAAGCAGGCACCTGGGATAAATGCAGAGCAGCTGATGTGCTGCCCTTGTCCAGGTGCTCCTGCCCTCCTGCGGAGAGTGTTTTCTCTGGGCAGCGTGTTGGAAGTTGCTTTGATATTGAGATTTTGACTTAAATTAGGGCAAAAAAGAAACATGATTATCTTGATGTGAGCTACAGGAACAGGACTGTAGACTCCCATTCCCCTGTCTAACTTCCACATCTCTTCCACTTCAGTAGTGTGCTCAAGCACAATCTCATTTGCCTTTTGTGCATATTTTTCAGTATTTTTTGTGTAAGAGCTTTGCTCATCAATATTTGCATTCAAACCGAGAGTTAGTACTTCAGCTGATCATTCTATTGATCTTCTCCAAATTATATTTTACAGTGAAAGTTCATTGAATTTAACTGAAGTTGTAGAGTATTTGGAAGCAAGATGTAATGGTGTCTCAGCCTTTTTTCACCCCCTCAGGTTTTATTTGCTAAAATCCTAATAGCTTGAGCATAAGTGAGAGAAAGAAAGGTGTATACGAAAAGGCAATATGATGTTGTAGAATTAGTTTGAATTTCCTTTGTATAGCATGTGTGGTCCATCTTGGCATCCTGCTATGTACATTTAGAGGATGGAGTACTCAAATAAGCTGAGCTTTTTCCCCTTCACATTGACTCAGTAGGGTTCCACATAACCTATCACCTGGCCGAGAGCTCATTACTGTGTTAAATGAGTCAGCTGATATAAGCAGTTTTCCTGCTAAATGTGCTGATCCTATGAAGCTGTAAGTGATTTTAAATCTTTTTTGTTTGTTTGTTTTAGCTAGAGAAATAAGGAAGAATATATCACTTCTGCGGGATCAGGCGTTTCTCGGGGTTCACACAAATCAGTTTACAAATGAAAGTGTAAGGGCAAGTGCAGCCTTCACTTCCTTGCTGAATCAGTAACAATACCTGTTTGTGTCAAGGGAGAAGGAGAGGAATGACAACAAATACTGTTCCAAGAGCAGGGGGAATCTTAGTAGTGGTACTTTAAACTATGAACACAGAGTTAAGCTGGAACAACAAGAGGATGAGTAAACTGTCCCCAGAACAGACTTGGCCCAACTTATGCCTGGCTGTGGCCACATCTGTCATTTGTTGTGTCTGGCCTCAGGGCAGCCCTCAGGAGGAGGGTGGTCAGAGCATGTGGAGACCTGTATGCCTGGGCATATCTGGCGTTGTAGTAGGCACCTGGCACATGTAGTTAGGCTCCTGCAGATTTAGGCTTGTCTGGCAGCTCTGCACACAGGAGTTTGGCTCTGAGGGCAGACATGCCTACAGCTGTTCTGGAGTCTGCCTTGTGCAGTCGGTCACAGACCTGTTCCTGTTGTGCTTCCAGAGCTGCGTGCATCCCATCTTTGGGACTGCCTGTGAGCTGAGGAACTGGAAAGCAATAGGGAGTCAGCACTTTGTCTAAGCATAACAGGTCATGTAACCAACTCTTAAAGGGCTTCCCAGTGAGTGTCTCATAAGAATCAAATATGGCCGGATGATACACCATTTATCACAGAGCTTCGAGGTAGATATGATATTGCTCCGAGACAGACTGCTCTCATTACTTCTGTAGGGAATAATGTACGTTTTAGCTACCCTTCAGCCAAGAAATTGCAGTGGAAAACGGCATAGATGATTGACAATCTTCTGCCACCAGAAATTTGTAACACCTTGCTAGGTATTCTGTTTAGGGCAATGGAATTATACAGTCTTGCAGCTTCATGTGGTGGTTGCTAAAAATGAAACCTGACTTTTCGATTAAAGTGATATTAAATGGTATTCTCAGGCAAATACTTGTCCTAAGCAGAATTGCAGCTAGAGGTCTCTGTGTGCACGTAGAAGGCAGCAAAATGGCAGGCTAAAATGTGTATCAGAACTCGTTTGTCACTCTCAGAAGTTTGTCTGACAGTGTATTGGAAGGATTTTCTGATTCCGGATAGGTAAAATACAGGCTTTATGCTCATATGGCACATACACTGAGGCTTCCTCCTCCTGCTTTCCTTTGTGTGGCTCGGCATTATGCATCTACCAGCACATAATGATTGTCGCGCCATGTCATTCCTTAGGTTCTCTGGGATTTAAGGTGCTCCTTCATGGGTTGCCTGGCAAGCAAGGACAGGGTATGTCTGTGTAGTTGAGTTTGCTGTATGGCTGCCAACAACAGCTACCACCCTCTGTTGCTACTTTGCCTACCCGTGTTTTACCAGTAAGTGTCAATTAATGCGAGGCAAAGAACCCAGATTTTAGCCCTCTGTTAGTGGTGTAAGCTCTTTCTTTCTGCAGGTCTCTGTATCCTTCCCGCTGCAGAGGATTTATGGGCGTTACAATGACAGCGTATCTGTCTTTGGGTAGAGGTAATGACACATCCTCTCAGACAAGGAATTGTCTTCAGAAGAAGAGTTTAGCTGATCAAAGCACGGTATTACTAATATGGACTCTTTTCAGCAATGAAACATAGTGTAAAAAAGTGGTATGCACTTGTGTAGGAGTGAGAAACCCAACACCGAAGTCATTTGCGTGGATCCGTGGCACAGCCAGAAACAGGATCTTGGTTTTTAATCCGGAGGTCAGTGGGGGTTTAAGAGAGGCAGTCTCCCCTCCTAACGTCTGTTCCATAATAGTGTCTGTGTTTTCCAGGTTGAAATTAAAATGAATTGTTAAAAAGTGCCTGCAGTAGAGCATGTGGTAAGTAATCAAGAGTGAACAGAGAAGCCATGTAAATCTCCTGGCTTGGTTTAGCCCCCAGTGGCTGAGATTTTTTAGATCAAAGAAATGGAAAAGAATATGAAAGTAGGAACATGACAGCTCCCCAAATGTATCTACTCCAGGTTTCTCTTTTTGCAGGGGAGCTGACTCACAATGGAGGGAGTGTGTTTTTTTCCTTTCATTCTTTCTGTATTTTTGGATCTGAAGATTGTTAGTTTCTCTTTGAAGAGTTTACTTTATAGCTTCATGATGAACTGCAGGTGGCCTGTGGGATCAGGGTGACAATATATCATTCATCGTGACACTTTTTGCTGACTAAGAGTGTCTTTTAAAAATGAATTGGTTGATTAATGCGCATTTTTATTAACATTATTAATTCTCAGCCTACTTTGTACATGGAACTGACCTGGAAGAAACTTGCTCAAAAAAGCAGCAAAAATTCCGTAGCAGTGTAAAGTGAAGTAGCAGCCTTCTCTCTGCTGCGTGGAATCAGTGCAACGGGACCGTAAGACTTAGCAGAACTGGGTATTTCTGATTCTAAAATTAACAGTGTAGTTTCTACTGAACAAGGTATGTGAGGAACAAGCATTTTATGTGTTTTATGTGATCTAGCTCATAATAACTACAGGAGAAGTTATCCCTTTTACTGATAGAGAATGCATATGGGAAAGTGCTGAAACAGTAAGAGGAGACATGCCTGTCGTAAGTGACCAACTCTTGCAAAGTGCTTGGTACTTTCCTTTCTCACAGAAGTCCATGGGAGTTGAAGGCATGCTGCACTTCACAGTAAGCACTTAGCACATCTAATCTAATCCATTTTTAATGTGACTTTCACTTTGAAGCATCATGCTGTATATGAAAACTAGATACAGCAATGTGTTGTTAGTGCTAATGTTTCTAGATGCAATGAGGTCAGAAAGTACAAAGTCTTATAGCAACTGCCTCCTTTGACTCTAGTGACAGCCATAGAAATTAGCAAGGTAGACAAAGTTGTTTCACAATTTTCAGCATGTGCATGTTATTCAAAATATTCATATTTCCAGTTTGCAATAGCAGGGTCTCTTCCCATCAGAAGAGAGTAGACTTGACCGTTCTTACGCTGATGTCAAAAATGCTTTTGTTCTTGACTTTGCTGGTCAATTTTCAGCCTTGCCTCTGATTTTTCTAAAAGATGAAATCAAGGGGTGTGTATTTATAGGGGAAAATTGTGGTTGTATAGTTGGACCTCTTCTGTTCACACACCAAAGTACATTTACAGCCTTATGCGAGTGCGTTGCATGTATAGTCAGAGTCTGCTCTCTCTGTCTGGATAGCTGGGATGAGTGCTCTGGGTGTCCTCAGTCATTTCCTTCTGTCTTTAGGGAGTACAGGGAAGTAAGAATAACAAATCCAGCCAAAGATGGACTTGTCACTGTGCTTCAGTCCTGCTGCTTACTAGTTGAGAGATGCAAAAGTTGCACATGTATGGAGTGATACGCTAGAGGTTTGTAGGATTTTGATGTCTAGCTGGCATGGCTTTGTCCTGCAGAGTTCCCCATTCACACATAGTTTGGTTTCCCAGTCCACTGCTTCATGATGCTTTGAAGAAAAAGGAAAACAGAAGCTTGGGTAATTATGGAAGCTCTCGTCCTTACTTGGTTGCTTGCAACTCTTTGAATAAACTGATTCTTCCAGCCTTCTTTATTGGTTGAGAAAAAATTTGGGCTTACCCTGCATTAACTACAGCGATCGTGATCATTCCTTGATTTGCAAGCTGGTTCCATAGAAACAAAGAAGGCCCATTTTCCTTTTCCACATCAAAGCACACTAAGCTTCTTGTCTGCGCCTCATCAAAGGAATGATTTCAGCACATGTATTCCTCAGAAAATGACAGGAGGAACTAGGAAACAAAATGGAAATGAAACATTAATTTAAAAGAACACAAGCATCCTAATTGGAGATTTACTTTAACAGATTTCCCCAAGTCTGAAAAATGATGGCTGGGAGCATAATCAGGCTTTCAGCAGGCACCCTCTCTGAATTGTTCATAATAACTCTTAAATCCATTTGCTGCGATTTTAAAATGAATTTAGAAGCCATCATCTGTGTGGGTAATCTAAGGGACCACATCTTGATCCTTTGCTCAGGAAAAATGTATTCATTAAAACTGCTAAAACCAACAGAGAACAGAAGGCATGTCAAGGTCACTGTGATATTCTTGTTCTGAAATTACTGCAGTAGTCTGTACAGCATATATATAAATCATATCTGGGCCAACTAAGTTCCACTGACTCAGCTAACGTTACACCAGGGATGAAGTGGCATAAGGCATCAGTGCTTTCTGTGAGAAACCAAATACAATGTGTCTCCAAGCCACGTTCATCTCATACAGTTAGAAAACCACTGCAAAAGCGAACATCCAAAGTTCTCATCACTCAGGGTTCACGGTGGATATAAAGACTATGCCTTGCGGCTGCGGAGTGTGGGCTGTCGCAGTACAGTCAGCAAAGAAAAGCTGCCTCTGTGTCCTTCATAAGGAAAATAATTGTCTCATTAATATTAACAAAAAATACCCAGCCGCATTTGTCACGTTCAATTCAAGAACATATTGTGAATGTTTGAATATGTTGCAGCTTACATGTGCAAAGACAGGCAGTACTAATTCTTTCAGAATACCTCGATGATGGATTTTTGAGGGTTTGTAGGAAAGAAATTAGAAGAGCCACATGTCAAGAGTGACAAGGAGACAGACACACAAACACAGCGCCTGGGATGGAGGAGCGCTTAGTAATAAAAAGAGACGTCCATACAGTGCTGACTGCTCGCAAGCGATGCTCTCCCATGGAGTGACTGTGAGTTTCCCATGGAATTAAATTAAGTTCCATTTAATCCTGTTTATTATTTGATTAAAAGGCAGGGTAGCGGGAGACCTGCATCTCCTCTGTTGGAGCCCTTCACTTTTTAGCTTTGTGTCGTGCAGTGTGAGGTGGAAAGCAGCTGCCCAAGCAGTGTCCTGGATTTCAGGGCACCGTGACACTACTGTGTGCTCATTGAAACGATGTATATTATTGCATCTTGTTGCTTTGTAGCTAATGCTCAGCGGGAAGATATAAGGAAGGCAGACAAAGGACTTTTCAAGAAGGTGGACAGACAATGGAATCAGAATGGTATTGGTGCTGGCGGACTGCTTTCAGTAATCTCTGCTCTCACTTTCCTTTTCCAGACTTCGGCTGTGCCTTGGTCTAGATGTGCGGCCAGCTCTAGATCCCTTTATCTGAAATGATGGCTGCAGCAGGGCCTAAATTAAGCTCTCAATACAAATCCATTAGGAGAAAAAAAAGAAACTGGTTGCCTGGACTCTACAAGAGAAACAGGGGAACTTGGCATAGGTCTCTGAGGGTAGGCAATAGCTGATGGATGGCACATGGCATGATAACAATGTTTTATATAGCATTACAGGTCAGGATGCTAACTGTTTCCTTCTGAATCGCTGTATTTCCTTCAGGAAAATGCTACAAGATGTCTGTGTTCTTTGGTCAGGTTTCTGATTAGACTCTGGATCTGAGGGTGGCCAGAGTACAGCAGTTTCAGTGGAAGCAGCTACAGAACCTTCCTATGAACTTACCCCACTGCTACAAATACATTAGCAAGCTAATCTTTGCCCTAGTTTTTCGGGTGTTTGAGCTTAGAAAGTTAGCAAAAGGCTTACCTTCTAGTGGAGTTCTTCAGTGTGCAGGACAGCCTGTTGTACTACTTTAGTGTGCCTGCTATGCATGCATGCGACAGTTGTAGATAGGTGTAAGTACAAGTCTGGCAGAATGGAGTGCTTGCTGCTGACTGGTGTTTTTAGGTACAACCAGAATGCAAATATTAATAATAGGTTGCTACAATAGACAATGAGATATGTATCTGGACAGCTGGATATGCTGATCCATAGCGTTCACCTCAGTCACAGCACAACGAAGCACTCTTGCTGCTTTCTCAGCACCTGATTTAGGGGCCTGCCCTAAAAACCATATTTTCCAGAGATTAAGTCAGACTAGACTGAGATGATGTAAGACAGTAGGACAATGTGGTGAAAGGGGATATCTTTTTCCAGAGGAAACCCTCTCCATTAATGAAGTTAGCAGCTGAAGAGGTGTTTTGTCTTTGGGAGTGATGGGAGGGTGCAGACTTGTAAGGTAGCAGAGGAACTAGAGAATTTGATTTGAATTTTGTTTTTCTTGGAATTTGCTATTTTTTTTTTTGATGTAGACCACGTGTAGCTGCCTGTGTTTTGTTTGACCTCAGGACTGAGGATATTCTGGGTGATCACTTTTTGTGTGGTGTATCTCTTTGCTTCCTCTACTGTTCTAGCTGTCTGTTTGCAAACACAATGGAAAATGATGACTGATCAGGGAAGCTGAGGCTACCTTACAGGCTGTCTCTCCCTTTATTCACTGTCTTGAAAGAACATCTGGGACTCTTCTTCCAACAGTGCTTTGATTTTTAGCTCAGGAGGAATGGGAGCAGGATGTTCTCTGTGAATCCGCCCTAACCTCTGTTGGTCTGACAAAGCAAAACCCAAGTTTTTTGACCTTGTTGGCAAGTCTTTTCTGTTTATTCATGAATTTTACTGTGGTCAGGACATGGGAAAGATTTTGGCTTTACATGTTTGCACTGGAAAATGCTCCTGCTTTTGTTCATTCAAATGGAGAAAAGGTTTTTGTTCTCCTCCTTGTATTGCGAGTGTAAGAGGAAACTGCCTGTATTTCCATTGCTGTTTCTACATTGCCATGGGAACAGATTTCAAGTGCTGCATCCATTAAGTCACTTAATTGAAAAATGGCACAGTTTATCCATTCAGACTGCACTTTTGCCACTGCTCTGTGTATGTCTACATGGCACAATGTAGTTTTTGAGATAGTTTGGTCCCAGAAGCAATAAAGCTTGGGTATGATGGCTTGGGTTAGGATAAAGAGCATAGGCAGGGCGTCGTGCTGACATCGCTGTGCTGCCAACTCAGGCTTGTGTGAAATGTTTCAGAAGTAGTGTGGATATACACACTGATATAGCGTAACCCAACATAACACCGCATTTCATCTCACAGGACTTTCTCATAAGACTTCTCATAACACTTTGCATTCAGTTACTGTTTACTGGTGCAAAAATTTTATGTCCTATCTACTTTTTTGTTCATTTTGAGGTTGGTTTCTGGTTCTGGAAGGCGAAATCAGACTTCATGTTACCAGAATAAAGCTATCAAATGTAATTTTTCTGTAGTATAGTAATTACTGCTTGTTAAGCATGATAGAGTCAGGAGAGAGTGAGGCACTAATTGAGGCAAAATAAGGCTGCCTGAAGAAATTGCAGTGCTTGTATTCTTGACTGCACAATACTTAATTGCTAAAGAATTTCGAAGTGTATGTTAGTATGATACAATCTATCAAAGCTGTATGAATTTACATATTCTTATCTAGCAGTAGGTACTTTTTTTTTTTTACTTTTAAAATCTTCCTCAAGAACGAAGAATAGAGGAGCGATCTTTGAGTACATTCATATTTCAAATGAGACCCAACTTCCAGCCTTTTAACCTCATCTGCAGGATCTGCTGGTGCGAGCATTTTCTATGAGGAATAGCATTACTGTTTCGGGTTCTTCATTTGAACAGACGCAGAATGTAGAATATCGATTATAGAAGTTTACGGAGGGAGTTGTAAGTACCTGATAAATGCTGTTAGTGTGCTGCTACTTTGAGTTTGTCACGCCTGGCACTGTAAGTGCTTCCAATAAGATTGTTGGCTGGGTTCAAAAGGGCAGTGATTCTGCAGCCAGATTGGAGAAGATGAGCTGCTGGCAAATCATGCTAAAGTCATCAGAGGAGTAAGGGGAGGAAAGAAGGAAGAAAAGAGGAGAATTTTTTTTTCCCCTTTTTTTCCCTGCATTACTATTGATGGTTCCCTCTTTAGTGCTGCCAGCCTTTCTCTAGCAGTCAGTAAAATGTAGTGTCTCTTTATCTTTTGGACAGACATGTGTAGGCTAATTTCCAGATACCTGCCAATGATAAATAATTTAGTACTCTGCAGAGAATTTGTGATTTTTTGAAAACTGTTTAAGCAGTTACTTGCCAATTTATGAAGATGGAGCTGGGTACAAGTGAGAGGCCCTATGGTAGTAGTTGAGTATCAGAAAAAATTGAAGGAAGTGCATAATGATCCTAGAAGGCAAGAACTTAAAAAAGACTGACCCTGAAATTGCAGTTGAAATACTTTCACACTCCCTACACATCTGTGCTAGGAATCCCTCATCACACTGATTCCAGAGAACGTGGTGTATTTTGAAGTGTGAGGAAGAAAATGGTTAAGTCTGGTCTTCGACTTTTTAACAACAAGGTGCAGGTTAGAGTGAGACTTGACACCCAGTATAAATGCCTCCTTTGAGCTCTCTGCAGTGGGTTCTGTGTGAGGGGAATTATGTTTGGTAGCTGATGAACTGCTCTTCCTGTGGAATCTACTTGAATCGAGCTGAGCCACAGCTGATATTTATCAGTAGCACGAAAATGAGGGAGTGCTTGTCTGGGACATGTCACAAAAAGGGTTTTACGGATTAAAATGAGAACTACCCAGTTACCTGAGTCTCAGTCATGTTAGCCTTACTTAGTGAGGTGAGTCCTGAATGCTTGCTTGAAAAGGGTGTAAAACATAACCGGTGGGTTCTATGAGTATATTGGGAATAAGAAAAAAACCAAAACAGAGAGGAAATAGCAGAAGCAGACAGGACTGGAGTCAATGCTGCCTTATTTTCAGTCTTCACCAAACAGTTAATTGTGGTCAGATCCTTGGTGAAATCAATTTTAACAAGGAGATAGGCATGCAGACTAATGCAGGGAAGGAATAAGTTTTGTGTTTTCTAGGTAAAGGGCTCAATGAACCTCAGGCTAAATTTAGAGTACCTAAGGAGTTTGCTGGAGTGATTTCTCAACTGTTAGTGGCTACCTGTAAGATTTCATGAATTATATCCCAAAGAAGAGGAGAAAAATGAGCATAGCAATTACCTTTACAGTGAAAAAATGTGGAATATCTAGTGAATACTACAGCAGTCAAATTTCGATTCCTTATGGGTTCTGAGCTAAGACAATCAAGACTTTTACCTTGACAAATAATGTAGCTGTGGTAGAATAACTGAACTACTGACAGGGTGGAATCAGAATCTTTGATTTATCTTAGAGCTTTTAAGTGCTTTTTAGGTAAAGATTTTTTTGACACTCCCAAGTGCCATTTCTCATAAGCCAGCTAGGTAACCTGCTCTAAAGGCCATTGCCAGAACACAACAGCTTTTTAAAAATTTTTTAAAGCCAGTTGTTCAGCCGTCTGTGTGGTGAGCAGTGGCTTAGTACGGAACTGAGAGGGCTTTTGGAGTTGGGGCAGACCAGATCTGTTGTATACTCAGTTCTGGTCAGCATTTTCCTTTAACAACTTAGATAATGAAGCAACACATGCAGTTACAAAATTTATTATGACTCCAGACGAAGAAGAGGAGGGGAATGAAACACTCTGAAGGATGGCATCAGAACAGAGGCTAAACTGGAAATAAAGTGAAGTTCTATTTTTGGAAATCAAATGCATATGTACCACACAGCTTTGGCTACTCAGCTGTGTGCCAACTACATGATGCAGTTGTAAAAAGGCAAATATCATTCCAAAATGTCGTAGGAGGAGTGTCAGATGTAATTACTCTGCTCACCTCGCTGCTGGTGAAGACTCAGCTGGAATCCTGCCTTCAGCTCTGGGCACCACACTTCCAGAAGAAATTAGAAAGAACTGAGAGAAGAGTAATGAGAACAGCAGGTGGTTTAGAAGACATGGGCTTGGAGATAAGTGATGATCATTTCTTCCCTCTCAAAGAAAAGTAGAGTCACTTAAGTTGCAGCAAAGATTTGCACAGGATTTGAGGTTTCTAATTGGATTTCTAATTGCTGTCTGAGGAGAGAGGCGTTTTCAGGCAGAGGTGAGGTGGTGGAGGCGTAGCCACAGCCTCACTGCAGAACAGCTAAACCCCTCATGAGGTAATTTTCAACCAGCTTTTGAGAAAATTGTGATCGGTGTTAGTTTGTCTAAATACACTGGGCCTAAGTTTCTGCAGTCCAGAGTCTGCTTCCTAAGCCATCCTGGGGCAATCGTGTCGACCGGCCTCGCTACCACAGTTCCTGCCTCTGAGAGTGAGACATTGAGCACATTCCCATTGGGAATGGGATTATCCCGGTGTTATCCATGATCTATTCTGAGCTTTTTTTCCCCAAACATTCTCTATTTTTTAAATGCCTTTCTAATGCTGTCTGACTCCACTACTGCCTTTCTTTCCTCCATGTTTTTCAAGCTTTTTTGCTTGCTCTGGGTTTGCCAGCCATGCTGCTGGCCTTTCCTCGCTGTTCAAACTCTTGCAACCACAGCGCTTTCTTGTGGTGCTAGTGCAAAGGATGTTGGTGTGGGAAGCCAGAAACTGTTTGCTCACTAATGATGATGAAATAATTGTTTAGTCCTTCTAAGTCAACCACTTGCACGCTGAAACAAAACGCAAGATAGTATGGAGGTCCGTTTCATTGCTGCTTTGGTGGGGCTTTTAAATGACACAAAGCCTGTGCAGCTTACCTAGGGAAGACATGGTCATGTCTTGATTTTTTTCCCATGGAATGATCCTCGGCTTTTCTCAGAAAATGTTTGCTCACCTAAATTGTTCTGTACAGTGTAAAACAGATGTTCTTTTACTGTTCGTATTGAACGTGTAGGATTTATAATATCTAGGATTTTCAGGCAGTACTTAAATTGAAATTTATGTATTTAAACTCAGAAAGGACCTTGAAAGTATTTCTCTTACATACATATTTTAGTCTTACTTACCTATCCCTCTAGGCTAGGTGGGCTGTTACTGTTATCTCAAGAGTTACCATGGAAACAGTTTTACACTCTCCTTCCTTTCAGTCTGTTTCTCTCAGACAGTGTCTGTCTCTTTAAAACTCTGGCCATGCTAAAGTGGAAGTATAACCCTAATAATTAAATACCGAGAGTTACCTCACCAGCTGATACTGAGTGAATAAATTTGTTGAAATCAGTGAAGCCGTGTCAAATGACGAGGTGAGAATCTGTCCCTGGACTTTCAACCATTCCTCTCCTCTTTTTCTCCAGAATTAAATATAAGACTGCTTTGAGGTCAAAGCCAGGTATTTGTAAGGTAGAAGTTTTTTAGGCGATGAATGGACTCTTTTCAACTGTGGTAGGTACATCTTCATCCTCTTGCTGTTCCTGGATAATGGCAATGGTTTATGCAAACATAACTGGCAGAAACTGTTAATTATTTTAAATTTTGAAGAGTTTTCAGTGAAGTGTTCAAAAAGAAGATGTTCCAATTGGATAACATTTAAGCACTGGCATACATGTGTGAACTCCACAGGGCAACCAGGTATGAAAGTCACTCACTAAATTGAAAAATGTGTCAGAAACATAGGTTTGTCATTTGTCCACATCAAAGCAATCATACAGAGCAAAACACATTGAAGGGGAAGTGGCTTGTCTCATCCTTAAAGCTCAGATTTCAATAGAGAAATTGAAGCTAAAATGAAAGAATAAAGAAAGCCTGTATTCATGTGATCCTATATCTTGTAAGGGAACGTTTTTATCAGTGTCTGCTGAAAGAGGCTCAGCAATACCCAACAAAAGGTTAGGATTATATGTTTGCAAAGTGAGCTCCTAACTTTAAGGACTGTTTGACAGAAGGGAAGCGTAGTCAAGGTGACCAAACAGAAAATGACAGCAGTCAGTTCAGTCTGTACCCAGTCTCAGGAGGACAGATATCTTTGCCTTGTCTTCACTGATCAGGCAGTGGTGGCGTGGTAGTTAGTTTTTGGAATATAGTGGTTGCCCTGTTTGTTTCAAATTTATGTAATAGTTGCCAGGTACTGTCACAGCATGATTCCAAAATAGTGCTCCATGCAGCTACTACATGGCTTAACAGAAAGCGGAGACACCACTAAGAACCTTGACTGAATATCCTTTTATTTCAGAAATAATTTTCTAGCACTTTTAAAGAGGAGTGTTTTATACAAATATGGGCTGAGGGTACAGAATATGGTCTAGCATATGCACAGGATAAATTTGAATTCAGAGTAGGGGGCAAGGCTGATGACCAAAAGGGATGATGAAGTAGGGCTGTTGGAATAGGTAAAGGGCAGGTGCCTTCAAGAATTACCAGTTGGCATTAGGTTAACATTAAGGACAGAATATGAACTGTCAGGGTCTGATGAAATAATTTATTGATAGGTCTAAAAAGGAACTAGGAATTCTAGGGCTCTTCAGTTGTGGCATGCGTTGCTGGAGGTCAGGGATAGGCACCTGGTCTGATATTAGGGCTGTTTCTTGTCCTTCTGGACTACAGGTTTAGATCTGGATTAGAAAGAATTACTGCAGTAGGTAAAGGCAAAGCTTGGGCTGGGTTTGGGACTGGAGCTAGGGCTGTTGCTACGTTCAGAAAGGCTGCTAGTCTGAGTTAAAAATCTTTAGCTCATGGAGCCTTTTATGCGGGCATTATTTCATACATTCCAAATCGTGTGGCACTTTTTGGGAGAGACTAAAGTTCGACAGATCATTCATGTCCTCACAGTTGCCTCATCATGATGTTGCAAAAAAAGGATATAAAATAAATCTCTGCCATCAGGTATTTATTCTTGTTTCCTTGATGAATCCTTTAATTGCAACGTGACAGTTTCGGGTGGTATGTCTGCACGAACGTCTGAGCTGTGCTGAAGTCTATTGATTTCAGCTGGAATATCTCCAGTTCTATAGTTACTGCTGACTTAATTTTGATAAAAATCATCCTGCCATACTAAATCCTGTAGTGAGAGTGCATTGAAATAGAGCTATGATAGAAGCTATTCCCACACTCCATACGTAGCAATGAACTAAACATCTGTTGGATTTCAGCAGGTTTAGAATTGTGTTTGAGGTAACAATTTTTAGGGCAAGATGCTTCTACTTTTGAGGCCATACTATCTATTCCTACAAAAAGGGGAATTCAAACTGATTAGTGCAATTAAGGCTTGTCAAAATAACTACAATACTGATGGGAAATACGAGAATTTATCTGCTTATGCATAATATAAATGACAAGAATAAGTACGAAAATCAGCAAATGCAAGAATTAGAAATATTAATACTTTAAATTAAATCAGAGGAGCCATCATTAACAAAGGTTTCTTTCCTCTTCTTCTGACTATGTCTATTCATTTAAACCTGTATTGTGTTATATAAACTTCTTTGTATGGTTCACTCTATCTCAATTAAGATTTTATTGCCCTGTCATAAAGCTTATCACAGGCTAAAAGTTTTCTTTTATTTCTCTTTTTGTGAAGCCTGCCAAGTTCTGTATAAGCTGTCCCTCACTGTAGTACATTCAGTGGATGAATCGAAGTTTGTTCACAATGAAGTTGTCCCTGATTTCTCAGGGTTCTTTTAGACAATTTACAGTCTGTCCTATCTTTCTAAATCCCCTGCACAGAGCTTTTGAGTCAGAAATGATACCGCTGCGGTGCACCAAAACATCATACAATGGACCTGAAAAACCAACAAGAACATCTATCATTTAATAGGTACTTCTAGCAGCACCTTCATTTTGGTCTCTTCTATACATGTAATAATTTATGATCAAAAGATACACTATGTTAACGACTAAATAAAGAAAAACTGATTTGCCACTTTAAAATGTAAATATGAAATGGGTTGTTACAAAGAGTGCTATCTCTTTGACCCAAGACAAAAGTGAGAGTTGAGGAGTGAGGAACATTTTGTTATACCTGTCATCCTAACATCACTGCCGGGGTTACTCTTATAATATGCATGTGAAGCTTGGCACAGAGGCATAGCCCTCCATCTGCAAAAGCCTAAATAGGCTACGCGGTGTCAGTGATACAGAGAAGGGACACTGAAAAATGTCTGCTTGCTTACATGCACATAGAGAAGTACCTTGCAGAAAAGTTCACACCAGGTAATACGTCTTTCTAGTGTCTTTAATTCTGAGGTAAATAACACTCAGTAATGAACACTGGGGCTTGAATAATGGAGGTATATCTGGTGCTAATGGAGGTATATCTGGTGCTAAATTGCATGAGTAACAATTTAGAGTATTCCTGGAAAATTTGCATCAATATAAAATATAAAAGATCAAAGGGAGTTTTTGACAAAAGGCTCACAAAGGGTACTCACATTTTCTTCAGCTACAGTGGGATGTGAGTGCCCCAGACCCATTCCCTTATATGAAGATGCAAAACCAGGTTTAAAACAAAATAGTATTTCACTGAGGGAGCATTCAGTGTTCAAGGAGGGAGAATTTGTGAAAGTGCCATCTGAATCTGTTCTGTGCCTTCCATTAAAGTGGATGAGAATGTAAGGAATTAAATGTTTGGGTGACTGGAAAGGGTGAGCAGTCTTTCTCCTAAAGCTACCTTACTCCTCGCATCCTGAAATAAGTCTTGTCTGTGGACAAATAGCATTTCTGATTTCTGTAGTTTTTTATTTATTTGCTTTTGCACTGTTGGGTGCACCTATACCATGGGGTGAAATTATTACCTATATTATCTAAGTAAGTTAAGCAATTTACAGTATTTCTTTTACCTAGTTCTCTTTTCCCAGCAGTATGCAGAACCACGGCAAAGAGCTGTTGTTGGGATGTGTTTCAAGCTGGCTGTGAATGAAGGAAAATGTGTTTTCCAATTGCAAAGTAACAGGAATGAAAAGGAATGCTGCAAAGATCATTGCTAAACTTTTCTGAAACTTTCCTGACATCTGTGTCTTGTTTGTGTTGGATATTTTGGTATGATTCATTCTGCTTTCATCTGGAGGGTATTGATCATATTCATTTTTAATGCTGTAAATCAACTACTTTTGGTTATCTGTGATTTTTGGGGGGGATGACATTGGCTTTGTGTCAGTATCTCAGTGAGATTCAAGTTCAAATTCTGGCCCTTCGGAAGTTAAATGGGAGGTTTGACATGGATGTCAGTATATCCAAGATTTTCACATGGTGTTTTATGACTGTCCTTCCCTCACTATACTTAAATGTCATGAGGCACAGCCAGATCTCAGCTGAGAGAGTTCAGTAGTATGATTTTCAAATCGAGAAGGATGATAATGTTTCAGCTATGAGGGCTATGTGACTCTACGGTGTTATGCATATGCTGCTGTATGCATACGCACAGACAGCTTTACCACCTGGGTAATTTACTAACGGGGTCACCAGGAGCTGGGATAATTCTTGCACTCTGAATGAGAAAATAGAAGAGGGTGCACCTTTTTCTTTTCTCCCATCCCTTGCACGATGAGTTGTCAGAGTATGACTCTTGGCAAGTACTGCAGCAGACTGCTGAGATTCACATGGCCATTAAAGGACATACTAAATAAGCAAATGTTTATTTCTGCAGTTGCACTGCAAGATTGTAATCCTTGCTTGCACCGTAAGGTTGTATTCCCTGCTTTCACGGGCACGGCACACTGTGCTACAGAAAACTACAGCAATGTTTGCAGAATGGCTTCACATGTCATGGTCACGTTGAACAAATCTTCTCAGCAAAAGTAACCTAGTTAAACAAAACAAGCAGTCAACAGTAACATTTCATACACACTCTTCCAAAACAAAACCATTGTGCTGTTAAATTGCATCTCCTACTTTCAGTTTTAAATTCTTCAATGTCTTTTCTTTCTGGATTCCTACTGGAGGAATTATTGAACAATTTATCATCATTTCTGTATTATTTCCCTTGTGAAAATTAAAAGCCTGGTCAGGGTCATAAAATATGAGTGCCTTATTTTTAAACCCCCAGACATTTGCTTAGGAACAAGAGCTGGAAATCAGCTGGAGAGAGAGTCCTATTCCATCCTCAACCCTTCAGGCCTTCAGTGATCCACCCTGGTATCCAGTGACAGGACATTGGGAATGGTTCAAAGCTGCACCAGGGAGGTTCAGCCTGAAGAGTAGGGAGCATTTCTTTACTGAGAGGGTGGTCAAGTGATGGGACAGGCTTACTAGAGAGGTGGTCAATGCCCCAAGCCTGTCAGCGTTTAAGAGGCATTTGGACAATGCCCTTAACAACGTGCTTTAACTTTTGGTCAGCCCTGAATTGGCCAGGCTGTTGGACTAGATGATCCTCGTTGGTCCCTTCCAACTAAAATATTCTATTCTATTCTATTCTATTCTATTCTATTCTATTCTATTCTATTCTATTCTATTCTATTCTATTCTATTCTATTCTATTCTATTCTATTCTATTCTATTCTCTGTCTACATAGAGACTGCGGCTTACTGTCTGGGTTTGGGTCCAGGCAGACCAGTCAAGCCTAAGGAGGATAGATCCCTGTGATAATTTGATCTCCTGTAGGAAAAGATTTGTGAACTGCAAACGATGCAGACAAAATCCCCCAGGGATCTGTAATTATATATAGTAGCATTCTACTAAATTGAGAAAGTGTTATGCAGGGGAGATGGCTATCATCCATTCTCCCACTCTGGAAGAAGGCTCTTAATGATTTGGGTGGAAATTATGTCAAAGAATCTGTATCTTTCGTCCAGTAGCTAGAGATCTATATAAATGCAATTATTTTAATTTTAATTAATGATTATGATAAATGGGAGGTCTGTCTTGATCATTTTCCTTAGGCTTTTATGCTTCTTGAATTACATTTCTAATAGCACTGAAATACCTAGAGGAGGGGGGCAGTGAGTTTCCATCCATGTATTAGTTAACAGTACTGACAAAAATGTTTGAAGCTGTATTTCTTTAGTGTGAGATAGATTTTTTTTTACAAGAAAGATGATTTTGCCGAAAACTGTTGATCTTGTATATCTGTGACTTCATCCTAATTACTGAGAATGAAAAATGTGCTTTTTTATATTTCCACAGATATCATAAGACTATTACTTAAAAAGCTGTAATTTTTTTACAGATTTTACATGGACTTTGATTTTATAATAATTTAAAGAAGCTTTAAAAGAAAAACTACAAAATAAAGCTTGTCAAAAATTTAGAAATGTAATGACATATTTTGGAAATGTAAAAAATAATGTTTTCACATTTAAAATCTCTTTCATTCTTTCTCAGTCTTTCAAAACTAGTGAAGGTAAGTTTAACCTTTATGATATGTAGCTCTTCTGTGAAAAATTTTAAAGAGCAGCAGCACTGACTTTTTGGTAATAATCTCTATGATAGCTATGGCTGGGTTTGTCTCTACAGACTTTGCTAACAACTGTAACTCTAAAAGTAATTGAGTCCATGTAATGACAACAATAGCAATGGAAAAAACCATTCTGAATCACATAAGGGATGATGGAAATAGTTATCATTAGGTGTTATCTTTCATTTGTGTCTCAAGAACACTAATTTCATTAGCAATAATTCTTTGCTAAAAAATCAGGACGAAAGTGGTTCTACTCTTAATACTAGGAGTCTCAGATTTGCATTTGACTATACAATGTGTTCTTCTGTAAGGTGTATTTCTGCATTATTTGGCTGCAGAAACTGACTGAGGGTTTAAAGTGCAGCCTTTGAGGACTACTGAGACTAGGTTTTCAATATAATGTATATTTTTAAAGCTCTGAGATGAGAAAGATGATGTATCTTAAATTGATTAGAGAACATCTTTTACATTTAGAGATGCTGTAAGACCACTGTGAGCTGTGCATAAATCTTATTTCTTTCTGGCAATGATTTTTATATGTTGTTTGATTTATATTCTGAAGTGGATGCCAAGAGACTAGCAACATAAATCATGAAAATGAAGCAGCCTAATATGCAGTAGCTAGTTACAAAATTCATACTTGGTATTAGATGAAATAAAGTGTACATACACTGAAGATGATAGAGCACCTTAATCTGCAGAGTTAATTCACCTCTGCATGCAGAAACTTGACAAGATGACTGTGCTGGTTCCTTTGGGCACTGGAACCTTTGGGCAAAGTCTTGCCTTCTTTGATGTTAATGGCCACTTGGCTTGCCTGATGCCAAGATTTCACCTTGGATCATGATCCTTCCTGAGAACATTTGAATAGAAAGAGAGGAGATGTTTCAGTCCAACTGATAGTGGCAAACAGTGAGCAGAGCATTAGGAAGGAGAGTTTTCACAAAGACTGGCTGTGGAGCAGATTTTTTATGTTGTACAGTGCCAGCAACCTGTAGCAGTTGGTTGTCTGTGGAATCTTTCTCTGGGGTACATCACAGGAGGCTTTTTTGCTGACATGCTTGGCACCTCTTTCCTGCCTGTGGTCATAGATTATATTTATTTGGGAGCTGTCTGAGGAGTGGGCTTTGAAATCACAACAGACTTTTTTCACTGGAAGTCCAGCAAGTCGTACAAGCCAGCAAATTTTTGCATGTGAGAATTCATATAAGCTTTTTAGTGTCTATTAAGTAAAGAGGGCACATCTCCCCCTCTTTTTCTGTTAAGGATAAGGAAGATTGAAACGGCGGCTTTAGGAGATATTGAATAAGAAAATATGACATAGGCAAACAAGCCTACAGGGTACAGGATTTATGGAATCGTGCAGCTGGTATGAAAGAGCACTTAATAAACCTCATGGACAGAAAAATCTACAGAGTAGAAACACAATCAAAGAAAGTCCTGGGATTTCCAATTGGATTTTGAAAGACTGTTGAGGGGGATGAGCCTGCTCATAAGCCTGGAAGTGCAGATAGCTGGTACCCAAGAGGATTTAAATAGAGGATCCTTTTGTGAGGAGGTTAATAAATGGAAGAAAGTGAATGTGGGGAAGGATGATGGAGAGATCAGCTAGTGCAGGAAAACAGAGCTAAACAGGATGCGAGGGGAAAAGGCTACCAGTGGTAGGTGATGGAGTGTCAACAAGGAACAGCCAGCCCGTCTGAGACAACGAGAGGATAGGAATGAGGGAATTCCTGAAGGAAAGTATCTGTGTAATATACCAGAGATGATGGTGGAGTTGGTTGTCGTGTCAGTATAGTAATCTATTAAAGTGTGAGGAAAAGAAGTAAAACTACTGGGTGCACAATAATGGAAGAATTTAATTTCCCAGAAGGAGATTGGAAAAAGAAAAGGCAGGGCTGAGATACTCCTGGACTTGATGGGAATTAGGTCTTAACACTTGAACAGTTAATGAAACAAGAAGTACCAATTTTGGCTGGCTGTTGACATCAACCTTGACTGAATCATCACAAATGAGTTTTATTCAGTTTTGAGACAGAAAAATACAGGCATAAACTGGAGTATGAGCACGGTGATGCTTACGGTGTTAGTGGTGTTTGCAAAACTGAGGAGCACAAGGACATGAAAGCAGAGACAGCCTGGCGTTCCTTCCAACGAAAAATACAGATATAGTCTGGAGGTTTAAATCCAGGCGGACAAAACGGAAGAAAAGGGGAATGGGGCAAGTGTCTCTCAGTGAGCAAGAACATAAAGCTGGACATTAGGAATAAGCAAAGAAAGGAGAAGGCCTGAAGACCTGGTTGAACTGGATCTTGCACAGAGAATCAGAGTACAGATAAACTATCAAAATGAGCTGAGAGGGCCTGCGGTGCACAGTAGCTCAAGGGAAATCTGTTCTGAATGACCATTTGACATAGTTTTCAAAAATGTTGTTGACATCCTTTAGGATAATCTAAATAATCTTCGTTGTAGCATACTAAATGAACTCACAGATGAAATTGTGTGGTCAATAACAAGGATGTTTAATTGATGTGTAAATAGGGAGATATCTGTGTCTGGAGTTTTCAAACATTCAGAAGAGGAGAGGAGGGGAGCGGCTGCACAAGCCCAGACATGCTGTTTTGTACTCTGAATCTATGCAAAGTGTGGGATTTTGAAAGAAAACTATTTATTGACATGGAGGCACACCTGAACTTGGAATAGCAGCAGAAGCAATTAAAAGATTTTGTGTAGCTGTCTAGTGCCAGTAATGTTTTTATAAGATGATCTTTCATACTTAACTTTCTGCTACATCCATGTTGTCTCTAAATGTACTTGAGGTCTTTTAGTTCAAAGGACACAAAGATTAACAAATGTTGTGTAGTTAACATTATTGTTGTTTCATCGTTACCTGGGCTAAGCCAATTGTAAAGACAGCAATGACACCACCCTTGCAGAAATACTCGTTAGAACTTAGCATAAAAAGAATGTGAATGTTTAAGATTTCAACCTCAAAGCCCCCAGTAGCTTATCCCCAATATTAAGGCTGTCTCAAATCTATGGTGTGCAAATTATGTCTTCTGGATTCCTGCCAGCTCTCTTGTCACATCTTGCTCTTTCTAGTGTTTCGGCTCTTTTCAGGGCATAACCTGAAGACTAGTAGCAACTTGAAATACACCAGACACAAAATAGTATTTGTAAGACAGAGGAGAGATTTTCTTTCAATGAGGAGATTTCAAATGATAGGTGTGGGAAACATCTCCCCCTCTTTCTTTTTTCTCTTTTTATTTATAACTATTTCATTCCCATTTCACCACTGGATTTGCAGGCTTTGTGCCAGTAGATATATGTTTTAGATATATACCATTGAAAATACCTTGGCCAGTGGATGAATGAAAAATACACTGCGTGTGACTTGTGAGCGGCTGCACGCGTGCCTTCTCTGGCTGACCTTGCTGACAAGACCTGTTAGTCAGCATGGGAGCCATTTGGCAGGGCAAGGGGCAAACAATTACAGGTTTATGTGCCTAACCTTACTGGCAGGCAATATCCTGGCGACATTAATAAGATGTGAGATCACAAAACATCTGGAGAAATATCAGCTGAAAAAAAGCTAGCTATTTCTGATTCATAAGGAATAAATTGTGTCTGACAAACCTGGAAATGGAGAAAAGCAGTAAAAACGAGACAGTGGATTGGCACTTTGAAAAGACTTGAAGAGGAATTGCAACGTTGATGTTACATATAAAGATTTGCAAGTATAGCTGTAGAAATGGCTTTAATAGCCATGCTCAAATAAGACAAGAGGCACTTGGTCTGGAGGTTTCTTTATGCACAGTCTTTAATTAGCCTTAAATTAAATTAAGACTTTAATTCATCTTTAATCCACAGCTGATCTGCGTTCAGTGGGCGCTGATCATTTCACTTGAGGTATAGTATTTCTAACAGGACAGTATAAGAGAATGTAACAAGACAGAATGATGACAATGTGAGCTTAATTCTTCAGCTGAATACGGCCCTTCATGGATAGGTGTTTTCTGTAATTACTTAAACTTCAGAACAGACCACTTTCCCCACCTATGTCGGGATCCTAAAATGTGCGCATTGTTTGTGCCCCTAAAAATAACAAAATCCTTCTGTGTGTGGCTGTATCTCAGAGGAAATATAACCTCATGTAACCCACAAACTTCCAGGAAGAAATTATGTAGCTAAGGAGAGGAGATTATTCTGCCTGTATACAATATTAAATAATCAGTTACTGTTCTGCAACCTGGAAACAGCTTCATATTGATGATCCATGCATGTATGTTTGCAACAGGGCTGAAATTAACATTAAGTTATTCATTAATTTGGATAAGTGGCTGATACTGTACTACAGGGAATTAGCTCTAACCACCTACCTGCTATTTTATCTTCCTGGAAGAGGCTGTGGGAGATTTTCTGCAGTGTCCAAGGACCCAAAACACAGTTCACCATCTATTCTGTCTTCTTATCACAGGCTGTAATTTATCAAATGCTTCGATGAGATTTAAACTGCTGTGCATGTATATGAGTTTCATCTCAAGGAGAATTATTATTATGCTGTGTGTAAAGCACTGAACTGCCTATACAGGGTTCTTAGGTGGGAGCTACAGAAATGATCCGTTTGTGTCCTGTAAGAAAGCAGTGTCTTCCTGTAGGTTTTCACAGATGTGTTCATAATATTGATTCCCTGATTTTATACTAGTGACTTCCTTCCCTAGCTAGCACATGATTTTGAGCAAGATTTGGTGTAAACCTCAAGTCATCACAGGTTATTTAGCACAGAAGCTGAATGGGGGCAAATGGGGATCTGCTTTCTAATTTCCCCATCGACAGACATTTGGGAGCCTGAGCTGACTCCCATGAGAAACTCTTCCCTCCCAGCTGGGGTCCTAAATCAAGAAAATACTCAAGCATGTATTTAGCCTTAAGTAGGTGCTCCCGTCCTTTCAAAAATTCTAAGATTTGTTTTAAACATATGCCTTCTATTTGCAGTTGCTTTCCTCAACCAACTTTATAAATCCTAAAGTCTGAGCTTCAGTTCCAGTTCCACTTCTGGAGGAGACCAGAGTTACAGTTTTATGGCTGCCAGTGTTATCTAGTGTTTGAGGGATGCCTCCCAGTGGAGGCATCTGAAAACAGAGCATGATGCTTTTTTTTTCTAACTGTGAAAGATGAAGTTTCTTGTGTAATGAAGAAATTTCTTCCATAAATTATAGTAAACCAGTAAATCTTTTTTTTTCCCCTTTTTTTTTCTCCCAGACAAAAAACATCTGCCTATTGCAGATTGTTAGCATAGTTTTTGACACAGGAGAAAGCTTATAATGATGCTATGCAGAGAGAGGAGGGCTGTGTGGTAGGAAGTTACTTCTATATTTCTGCTTAAGAAAGCTTGCATGCGTCAGTGTTGGAGAAAGCAGTTTCCCATACGTGTCTCAGAAGGGTGGTGTTTGAGGATGAATATATTTCCCCAAATGATGAAGAGCCAGCATTTGCAAAGCACTTCATTATCTTTGGATGGGCAAGGATGCAAATTTAAGAGTGCTGGCAATGATTGCTTTGAAATACTTACAGCAGTTGTACGAAAGCAGCACAAAACTGTGTGGGACCATCGTTAGGTAAGAATGTAATCTGGGAAGATTTTTTTCAGATGATGTTATCATTTAGTTCATCTCTTGGCAAAACCACTGACAGAAGACAAAACAGATTTTGCATATTAAAGCTGTTTACTAGATGTCAGATCTGACCATGTGAAGGCCAATCCTGCAAGCAGTTACTGTCCAGCACAATACTTCCCAGTAACCCTGGCTGGACAATGATGCAGCGCTGTGTCACGTGTATACACAAACACAAGCTTTAATTGTGCTGACTTCGAAATCTGAGGCACAACGCCTACCATTTCAAAAGCTCACACTCCTCCATTTTTGTTGGATTTATTCCTGGTCAAACTTCTGCTTCTTCTTTTATTCTCTACCTCATTATCTTTTATCTTTTTACGAGGACAATGGATGTCACTTTGTGTCATCATTACATTTTCTCTCAAAAAGGCAGAAATGTCTTCTTTATATTGCAGGAAACCAACACAGTTACACAAACACAAAGCCAAAATAATCATATGATGATAAATAGAGACCTAAACTACGTCATGGATAAATAACTTCAATCTTGATTTTTTCTCCCAAATGGGAAATGTTCCAGCAAGTGAGAATAGGCAAAAATCGTGTAATGAATTATAGATGTGAAGTGCTAGCAAACAGTTCAGTAATATGCTATAATGTTAAATACGGAAGATATTAACATAAATTTTCTTTGAAAAGTGCCATGATTTTTCATATGGATACAGTAAGATATGAATTGATTAGAAATTGAAAATGTTTTATAACTTTAAAGCAAAAATGTAGTCCAACATGTTTCCCCTATGGTTTTGTGTTTACTTTAAAACTTTTTGTGTGTAACTAAAAATGCAAGACTTCTGCATAAGCAGGTAAATTAACTGACTAGCGTAGAAACCATACCCAGAAGCTCTAACAAGTGGAGTCCTTTTACTTTACAGATGAGGGTGAATCAGTCTAGTTCAGCATTAGTTGAGATCTGCCTCCAAATTCACTCTTAGGCTCACTACCACCAGAACATGTGTCCATCTTACACATTCAGCATGGTACAGTTACTGATGGGCAAACCGTAAACTTGATAACAAGTTGGCTTCTAAATTACTAGTACATTCAATATTGCACAATAACATTCACCTCATTCAAATACATCCCTGTGAGATAGAGAACCCGCATTCAGAGACAGGCATCGGAGAATACAACACAGATACTAGTGCCAGAACAGGGGTAGCTCTTTACAAGGAAGTATTTCTTGAGATGTATAATGTAGTTTTTCCATAGAGAAAAAATTATGGGAACTGCTGAATGGACTTTCCATTTCTTGATGATGAAGGCAATGACTCTCTGGAAGATATTTGCTAACTAAGCATGTATTGCTGACTGTATACAGAAGTGAGTGGGTGAAATTCTGGGGGTTTTTTGTTGTCTTGTTGTTTGTTGTTTTTTTTTTTTAATGCAGGTGTTAGATGAGATGATCTAATGGTCCCTTCTGGCCCTACGGCGAAGCGCAGCCTCCACCTAACAATATTCATGGAGCTCTCTCAAACTCTTTTTACCAGGCCTTTGGGAAAGGAGGTTCCTAATGGGGAAGAATTTTATAGAGCAGAAAAGTGTTTGCCAGCAGAAATATTTGCTGTTGGCAGTTGATTTTTTGGGGAGGAGGGGAGGTTTGCCGAAGTTTTCATTTGAAGTGTCTTTTAAATCTTCGTTAAAGATGCCTGTGGCAATATGCAGGCATGTCTTTGTATATTTTGCCCAGGAAAAAATAAATAGCTTTTTTTTCAAGGCAGAGAAACAAGAGTTTGCATATTATTTCATGGTAGAGGTAAATTTCTTCTTGTATTTGTGTGTCTCAGGGAAAAAATAAGGGAATACGACAAGCATCTGTCTTGTGTCACCTATTTGGAACAAATGCTTTCCAGCTTTGCTAAATTCATCCATCTCTTGAGCAAACTGTCAGAGATTTAGGGAACCAGAGCCATACAATTGTTCACCTAAGAGGACTGCGGACTGCTCACTTTTTGAAATCATGGCCATTTTTTAAAAGCAAGCTCAGAAACATTTATAGAAGCAGCACAATATAATGTCGTGATTTGTAACCGCGGATAAGTCATCAAACACACAACCTGACAGACAACCAAGGTATTAGACAGCCCATTGTACAGGTTACGCACAACCGCCAGCTGGCTCTGTATCTGCAAAGCAAACTGGAAAACTTGGGACATGTTGTGGGTAGGAACACTGACAAAATATTTGCAAGCCTTTTGCACTGCTTATCCAGTCATAATTTAGAAATGATAATAGCTTTTTGGGAAATACTTTGGTTATGACCCACTCCATTCAGTATGAGACTTTGAGCAGAAGACAGTGCAAGGAGCCATGCTGTGTCGCACAATCTGTCACTGAACTGCATGAATAGTGCCCGCGTCAGCCTTTTGTCCCTGACCACAACAGAGACAACTGGCTCTCCCTCGTATAGGTGCTGCTGGGGTGGGTTGTCCTCCACAGGGACAGATGTCATTTACAAATGATAGACAGCAGGCAGTGTGGCTTTTTGGGGCTTACAATGGCTTCAACATCCAAAGGCCATATGTAGTGATCTCATTAGTTTCTTGATTACCTCCTGCACAGGCTGTTGGAAATGTTTAAACGTGCAAGTTCAAAAGGGAAAGTAATGTATCATGTTTGGGTTTTCTCCTTCAGTCATGCAAAGCAAACAGAGAACCTGCTGAGTTTGGAAGCTAGAGTTTTCAGAGACTAGGGCATACCTTAATTGTGGGCCTGTTAAATGGCTTTGCTTCACACTGTGTTTCACCACCGCCTCCCAGGGTCAAAGAGTCCAAAAAGATATTGAAGACGTGCTAAGTCCTTTGGGTATTTTCAACCTGAGATATTTATCCACTTGGTTCTGTTTCAGCCCCAGCAGATGTTTGTCTTCTGCTAGGAATTTAAGGAAGACATCTGCGGAATTCCTGGGATGTTCAGCTTTGGATACAGCTGTGAAGAAAAACACATGACATGGGTAATGTTTTTTGTTTTCCTTTTAGTTTTATTTGTCTGTTCTCAGTTTCTGATGAGTATTATAGGCACAGCCACACTCTGCATCTCAGTCTGATGGGCTGGTTCGCCTATAGTCTACTTTGATAACTTTGGGAAGTCTTTTTGTCTTAGTGCTCAGCAGCACTTTCCATTGTCTTTACTGCCTGTTTTCATCAATGGGAAGTTCATTTCCAGTCCACTCTTTATGTTATCTAACTACAATTTCCCAGCTTCTTAACAGAGCTTGTTTCTGCCTGAACCGGGCAGCCCTTTTACAGCAAACACAAAGTGAAGAACTTTTCCTTGGTAAGATTTTCTACAGAGGCAACATCTTTGTTTTCAGAAGGATATATTCAATTGCAATTGAATTCCAGCTTTGAAACCATGGTACACCATTTACATTTTAACTGTTAAACCTAAGGCAAACACAAGCTGTTATAGTTCTTGCCTACAACTAAGTATCTTTAAAATGATGCAAAATAAAAGCAAAAGCATCTTTGATGCTTTGAAAAAACAAAAGCATCGGTAATCTTTCTAATCTTATCCTTACTAAATAATTTACAAACTCTTTAGTGCAAATACAAAGTGTTGGTTAAAAACTCTGATTAGATATTAGTTGTTTAGTGATAATTATGGACAATAATTAGTAGGAATAGCATGCTGTAAGGATCCTTCTGTTTTACCTTCATTGTTCTGCTCTCTTGAATGGTTTTCCTACTGGGTGTAAAAGTTAATCTGAAAACTTGATTTTGGATTCCAAACTGAACTGTTCTTGGAGGAGAAAGATGGCTGAATTATTAATGGCTGATGTCCAGTTCAGCTTTTTCCTGAGCTTTGCTGTCTCCGTTGTTCTGGGTTCAGAGTCACGGTGATCCTTATTGCCTCACATCTAAAATCTGTCAGCATAGCCCTGAATTACTCTTTTTGTTCTCCACAAACTGTGTTTCCAGAAGAGAGCATTAATCCCTTCCACCCACTTTACAGTGTGTTACATTCCCTCTATCTCCCAATGAAAATGTCTGTGTAGACTGAATTTAGGATTGGTACAGGAAAATGGTGTGGTTTTAGTGAAATATGACAAATAGTCCTGTACCTGATGTATTAATTCTTCCTTTAAAAGGTTATATCTGTGTATCTAAACTGTGGTTGAAGGCCACACTGTAGTGGCTTGGAAAACCATCACAGTGGTGGGAACTTCTGAAGTTTGTGTCTGACTGGCAGAATGCAGCATTGTGTCCAAAACCTGAGGGCCAGCGCAGCCTTGCTGCTTCCAAGTGGTGGTAACTGAGGTTGGAGTCGCAGCCCTTGTGTGTTTATAACTTTCTGGTGGGGTATCCCAGGGCAGCAAATTAAAATTGGCTGCCGTATTAGTCATTTCCTGGCTGCTCTTTCCCTTTAAAGAAGACACTATCTATGCCTGTGACATAAGAATAAATACTTTTATGTAAATATTTTCCAAGTGGAATTACTCATTATTAACACAGACAGTTCTGAAGGCAAATACAAACAACATGTGTCAGCGAAAACATTATTATTAAGGAATTCAGACTTCAAACCACCACATGATTCATAGAGCACCTGACTGATTTTTTTTGCTTCTCAGTTTCTCTTTTCCTCTTCACTAAATATGAAAATGTCCTATGGGGCATATTTCCTCTAATTATGGATCTGACTGATACTATACCACAGGTTTACCAGAAGGCTTGTGTTGGTGTCTGAAACTGGAAGCACAGGGGAGGATTCCTTGGGTAGCATGTCTGCTCAAACGTTGTGTAAGTGGAGGAGAAAAGGAGTGGGTGACATCAGGTTAACACCAGCTGAGACAGAGCTATGAAAGGTCCACCTGAAATGAAACTGTGTAGTGAGATGGGAAGGCAAGCAGTGCCTTTTTTGCTATAAAGGAAAGGCTGCAAGGCTCGTCTCCAGTGAAACCTGACTGAAGCCTGGGCATGTTAGTGCTTTCTGGAGCGAAGCCGCAGCTGCTAACACCTTGGGACAATGGCTTTCTGCGTACATGTAAGGCATTAGGAAGGTGGTGAATACTGTGGTCAAATGAAGTAGTTAAATAATCAATACATAAATATTGAATTCCCCTCTAGTTTACCCTCAGTTTTTCAGACCGTACTGAGAAACTAGTACAGCTGAGGGTTGGACTAGATGACCTTTAAAGGTCCCTTCCTACCCACACTGTTCTATGATTCTGTGAAATTCTCTTGTGGGGAAGGTTAGGGTTTTGGTGCAGGTCTGAACTTCATTTCACTGGCAGAGGGACAGAGCAGGACTTCCTCCTGTTTAGCTACTGTTGCTTTAGTCTCACTGTGCTGCAAAGAGTACTTCTGCATTTTAAATTTTTTTTTCTTCCTTAAGAATACTTTGCATGGAATCACATCAATACAGTAATAGATTTTTGCACTCTTTGGGATGGGAGAAGAAGAGAAGATGAAAACCACGTAATTAATTGGAAATAATCTTGTCTATAATATTTTCAGTAAGAAAATTTGCTCAGGTTTCTTTTTTTCTTTCTTTTTTTTTTACCAAATGAGTCTGCTGTGCTCTGTGATACCTTCCTGCCTCAAGTCTCTTAAATCACAGCTGAATCTCTTTTATGAGGCCTAAGGGAAAGTCGAAGGTTATGTTCCTTGCTTTCTTTTGTAAATATGTTACAGTCCATTTCATCTAGAATCTGGCTCTTTTCACAGCTGGTTGTTGAGTCAGTTCTACAGGCTCTACTGTGATTTAAATCACTTAATATCCTGTCTTTTTTTTTTTTTTTTTTT
>Ga0065711_1030821_pt1 | contig 31328 bp, 21 predicted proteins | sample Hoacrofraction12_FD_59098 | JGI IMG/M metagenome (GOLD analysis project Ga0065711, IMG submission 59098) | Hoatzin crop microbial communities from Cojedes, Venezuela - Epithelial fraction 12 v2 (version 2) | ecosystem: Host-associated > Birds > Digestive system > Esophagus > Crop | place... | reverse complement strand
CCCGCGTCCCCCCCGGCCACCCCAGCACAGCCCCCCACCCACCTTCTCCTCCGCCGCTGCGATGGGCTTGGGCATCTGCTCCGGCGCAGGGTCTCGGCCTCCCCCCGACGCAGGCGGTGGGCTGGGGGCCCACGGCAGCTCGGAGATGCCGGTGCGTGGCTCGGGCTGCGGCTGTCATGCGGTGGGATGAGCAGCAGCCAACTCCCGCTCCCACTGTGGAGCACGGAGGGGATTCATGGCTCCGTGGCCGCTCCCGCCCCGCTCGGCAGCCGGCGAGGGGCGAGGAGAGACCCCGGGGTCCCGCGGGGCCAGCAGCACCCCTGGGCCCCCAGCCCCACCGCGGCACCGTGGCAGCCCGGTGCGGCACGGCCGTGCCCAGCGCAGCGCTGAGCTCTCGGCACCGCTTGCCTGGCGCGTCCCAACTGGAGCCGCTGCGGAGATCGGCCGGCACGGTCCCCGCGGCCCAGGCTGCCGACCCCGGGAGCGAAGCACGGCAGCGGGAGTCACGCCAGCCCTGGACGGCAGCTCGAAGCCGCCCAGGTCTCACCGTGTGTCCGTCACCTTCAGCGTGGAGGGGGAAGTGAAACCTAAACCCCGGAGGGGCCGAAACCCACAAACCGCGAGCGCGTGGGGCTGGCGCGGCTGCCACCCCTCCGCAGGGCGCAGGGCCCGAAGGGTCAGCCGCGGGCCGGGGGCTCCCAGCCGACAGCACCCACCCACCTTCAGACCAGAGGCATTCGGCTCAGCCACACCGAACCCGAGGCTCAGCGGCAGCTGCCGGGGTGGTGGAGGTTCCGGGTGGGAGCAGGACGCGTGCCTTCCCCACGTCCCACCGTCCAAGCGGAGCAGCTGGGAACACTGGGTGCCCTTTGTCTCAAGCTGGCTCAAGGGCTCAAACTGAAGCGCGAGGGGAACACGAACCGTTAACCCACATCCCCGTCTCAACGGCTGTTGGCCAACACCATTAACCGAGGCCGGCCAGGAACGCCGCTCTGCAGCGCAGGCAGCCCCCCCCATCCCCCCGATTCACCGCGACGGCTGCACAGCCAGCCCCCACCGCTGTCACACAGCCAGCCCCCACCGCTGTCACACCGCCAGCCCCACCGCTGTCACACAGCCAGCCCCCACCGCTGTCACACAGCCGCCCCCACCGCTGTCACACCGCCAGCCCCCACCGCTGTCACACCGCCAGCCCCCACCACTGTTGCACCGCACGGAGCGACCCTCCTCGGGGGTGGCAGCAGGGGAGAAGCGTTTACTGCCCGGCGCCAGCGATGCGAGGGCCAGCTTGCTCGGCTGCACCCGACAAGCACCAGGGTTCGGTGCTGGCGTAAAACCAGGCAGCCTGGAGCCAGAGCGATGGAGCAGGTCTGCCAGCCCACAGGTCGGCAGCTGCGTCCCACCCCACAGCCCCCCACGCCCTTACTGCTAAGACAGACGAGGTCTGTTCGCCACCACGCCGCAGGCAGTCACCGCTAGCAGCTAACACGGAGAGCACGCCAGGCTGACGGCAGAACGACCGCCCCACGCTGCCCCGCTCCCGCACCCCACGCGGCCGGCTCCGGAGAGGGAAGCGCAGGACACTGCTCCCGCACACCCGTGCCAGCAAGGCCGTTTCTCCCTTTGCCGGGCGCAGCGTCCCCCCAGGAGCCACACAAAGTGGGACCCCCTGTGCAGGGCACCCGCAGAGCAACGGCCCCAGCCGCGGCGTCTGGGCAGTGGGGCAGGCCCCAGGCCCAGCCCAGCTCCCTCTCTGGTGCCTGCTGCCCCGTCCGAGCTCTGCGGCTGGCCACGGGCCTCTGGCTCTTCTGGCCTCCCCCCTGAAGGCTGGCAACAGGAGCCCCAGACTCAGCACACAAAACAGAGCGGAGTTACACCTACTACTTATTTTATTGTATTTTATTTGCATAAACAAACTTCAGGGCTTTGCTAAACAGGAACTGTCCAAGTCAAAACAAACCAAACTCTAGCTGGTGTGTGTGGGGCGACAGCACAGCAATCCGGGGGCAGGGAAGGCAGAGGGCGAGGCGAGGGAGCGCGGTGTCCCTTACAGCACGTGCACTCGCGGCGGCGGCGCGTGGACGTGCCTCTCCTGCTACGAAGGCTCACGGACGCAGCCGGGGAACCACCTGCGAACTTCTTCAGAATACGGTAAAGATAAAAAGAAATACACCATAACGGCCGTCCTTAACCAGCACAGGAGGGATTTGCCTTTTGTTTTTATAAAAAGATTAATAAAAAATATTGAAAAATTCTCATCTCCTTTTATATTTTTAACCTAGTAGAATTCTGAAGTTTCTTAGAAAACTATGTTACCTTGGAAAGAGCCCTCCAGTTCACACCCAGCTGCACAGAGGATACACAAAACGCCTACAAGCGGGTTGGGACTCCAGCACACACCAGGCCTAACACTGTACACAAACTGCGGTGAGAAGTAGGGTGTAGGGGGGGTTTTAAACCATGCTAATCCTGTTAACTTTCAATGTAAAAGGAAAACAATAATTTTTAAAAGGCCCTAAACTCAACTGTTACATAAAAAAAAAAAGTTTAAAAAAAAATCATAGCGGTTTGGTCCCAACAAGTTAACATTTAGATGTTTATTCACATGCTTCATCATTTTCTTCTTTATAAGAACCAAAAATAGTTTCCAAAATTATCATTTAATGGATGTTACTACATATGTAAAGGCCTAAAATAAGTAGAGTATGAATTTAAAAAATTGAATACAGAATAGGGGAGAAAAATTTGAACTGGCGAGTTAATCTCGACCTTTACCATTTCAAATTATAAAAGAGAAACAAAAACGCCAAGACTACTGGGTTAAGATGGGCACAAACCAAAATCCACATTGTCTTCAGAGCCTGCTACCAAAAAAATCACCGACTGTTCAAGGTCACAGACGAGAGAAAACCGAGGCTCTCACCCAGTACCTGACCTCATTCAGTCCAGCGGGTAGGTCTTTGGGAAGATATACTCCACGAGCGGATCCAAGCATAAATGATTTACCCCTTCGAGTCCAGGCTGAGGGAGGCTGAACCCTGGAAACGCAGTCAGCTTCGGGGCTGTTTCAGAGCTCCTCGCCGGGCTCTGCTCACAGCTCCTCAGGACGGCCCTGACCACCCCAGCGCGGACACTGCGCTGAAGCCTTCCCTCCGGCCAGGGCTCGCCGAGACACGCAGACCCCGCAGCTACTCGGCCGTCGTCTGTAAGGCATCCTTCTCCTCCCTGTTCTCTGTTCCGCTTTCATCGTCTTCGATTTCGCCTTCTTCTCCACTGAACTTGTCATGAGCCCACTTGGGGCTGGTGCTTGACTTTCGGAACATGAAGCGACCTCTTCCTCGGGGGAAAGCCCCCCGGCCACGGCCTCTGTTCACCCACTTGTCCGCGCCTTCGCCCTCTCGGTCATCGTGCTGCACAGGAGGAAGCCAACGACATCAGTTGAAACACACCGACTACGCAACGCAAGAACAGGAAAACTGGCTCGTGAGCGCAGCCCCGCAGCACAAACCAGGGTGCCACGTTCACGCCGTCTAAAGAGAAAGAGCGGCTTGTTTTGGGGAAGACAAGCAGCAGAGCAGGGCAGGAAGGCACAAGCGCTACACGGGCTCTTTGAGCTCGGCAGCCCGCCCTGTCAGCAGGCAGCTCTCAACAGAATGCTGAGGGATGGCCAGGGACGCGTGTCCAGGCCCAGAGTACCACTGCTGGTTCCGTAACTATGTGATCCACATATTCCACACCTTTCCCCTCTATTTTCTTGCCAATCAAACCACTTTGGCAGCTTCAGTCCTTACTGCTGGGTACTCGGGGAGTTTAACAACATGTGCCACTTTCAGGAACGCTTTGCGTGAGCTGAGGCAGATGCAGTTGGTACAAGCTGACACAGACCATGTCACCGGGCTCAAACTGATCCATTTCTGTACTGAAAGTGCAGTGCAGAGACTGGACACCCCAAAAAAATTACAATTCTGCCTTCCACAAGATCAGAGAAAAATGCAGTAACAAAATCAAGGCTTTCCTGTTTGAGGTACAAAACTGAACTACTACATTATTTAATGAGAAGATCGGGGATCTCAAGTCCCCCTAACCCAGGAAGAGAAAAAACGAGCTAATGCCCGCTTAAAACTGCCCCTTTTTCCAAGAACGGTCAGACAGGATTCTTCCAGACTGATGTCTCTCAGTGTGGCACACTGCTATCTCAAGAAAGAGAAAGCAACAGTTCTACCCCATCCAGGAAGCTGGACCCTTCATGGGGACAGAAGAACGGAGAAATGTGGGCCATCTGCAACACAGACCAACGCATTTAAGCCGCGTTTTCCACAGTACTGTGAAACACGTGCTCTGTAACCGGCCGTTGGGATTGCGCTTAACGGCAAACCGATTTACAATGAACAGAAACAAGTTCTCTTTAGTCATGCACCAGGAGCTTCTTGTGAACCACTGTCACAGGAAGCCTCAGCCTGGTGGATTAGCTAGTTATTGACAGTTGGTGCTTCCACCTCTCAACCATTTAGGACCAGACATGCCTGGAGTGCATATACATGCTCCAGTACTTCAGACACATACCAAGTAGTACTTCTTGCTCTTAGGTGTGTACTCTGGATCCCACTCCTCATCTCTGTTTCGCTTCTGGAAGTCGTTGTTGCCACCGCTGTTGCTGTTATTGTTGCCTGAAAAGTTGCCTCTGCCCCATCCTCTCCCTCTTGCTCTGAACTGCTGCAACAGCGAAACACGGAAGAAAAATAAAAAGGGTGTTGTGGCAGTGCCCTCCCATCCCCAGAGAGCTGCCAGGGTGTCCAAGAGATACAACATCACTTCTCCAGCCACCCAAGGACACCTTTAACCTATCACAAAAATAAGAGCTCAGTACATTTTAGGGTTTTCTCTCTCATCTGCATCATAGTTTCTATAAAGCTGTTTAAAATCACGTAGAGCATTTCCAGAGCACCCAAGATAATGCATCTGACAAATACAATATGCACGTAAGACATCTCTGTAGCTAAGGCATACGAACTGCAAACAATAAGCATGGTGACGACCTGAGGAGTCACTTCAGTAGCCTAACCCAAAGTGACTGACGCCCACCACGTTGCCCATCAGTAATTACTAATGCGCAAAAGCTTCCAGGCTTGATTCTGCTCCATCCATCTCGAGTTCCAATGCCCAGACTCTTTTCTCCGCAGTCTGGTTTGTGCTCCAGACCTGGAGCGATCACGTTCCGGCTCATCATCATCCACAACCAAACACCACCTTTGGGATTTCTCCTTTACGCTGTGCTTTAACTGTGAAAGAGCAACACACGACGGCCACTTTTTGACCGCTTTGGGACGGGGTGGGGTGGAGAACACTTACAAAGGTCCCTCTAGCTCTTCCTCTCTCGTTTGGACCAGTGAATTCTTTAGTCCCAAGTCGCGACTTGTCAAATCCTGTGGTGCTTTCCTCCCTCTCCTCGGTCTCCTCGGGATACTCCTCTGCTTTGACTGAATGTGAGGACCGCGAAGACGATGAACTGGATCTGGATCTCTCACGTACCCTTCGGTGTTTCCTGTTTCAGTGGCAGGGAACGGAGATGAGGGGAACATCAACAGGGTTAATAACTAGGTTTTGACTTGTTTGCTACAGAACTATTTCTTTATCACTTCCTATCAATGCAATGCTCTCCTTTTCCTACGACGAAAAGGAAGAGCCATAGTAAGAGCTCAGGATCAGCTACAACACGCAGATCTAACAGAGGTCTGAGGCCTTCTCCAGAAAGAACTTGTTGCTTCTTTCCAACCTACCATGAGATAAGCACGCATCCACACAGTTTTAGACAATTGGAAAATTAAGATAACAGAAAAGGATTAAATTAACATTAAAGCAAAGTCAATTAAACCTGGCTGTTCTCTAGAACACAACAGGAGCAAGGAAAAGTGACTCACCCATTCTGACACATGAAGCCTTCTCATTTACCTTTAACAGTTATTTAGCGCTTCAGATAGATATGATACCAAGAAGACACGCAGAGGAGTAAATCGTGCCACTGGAGCAGTTATGTCAAAAGGTGCACAACCATACGTACATGATGTCGTCTCCAACCTTAATAGCAGCAATATGAAAGGCAGAAGGAAATGGCTATGAGGTTTCCTACATACTTTTTCTTTGAGCCTTTGTGACTTTTCTCCGTTTTCTCAGTTGATCTTTCCCTTGAGTGACTTGAATCTCTTGAGTCCACTGATTCTCTGGATTTATCGCGTTTAAGGTCTCTTTCCTTATGTTTTTTACGACGTTCAATATCAAGGCGCAGGTCAACAGGGTCGTCCTTGTATTTCCCTTCAGCCTACAAATGCAGGGAAGAGGGGAGAGCTTAACACAAAGGTTTACAGTGCACTAGTTCAGCACCATTACTTTGCTATTGACTGCACAGACTTTTGGAGAACAGGAGTTTATTTGAATACTAATCAATAATCCATCTTAAGATGTAAAATAATGCACTATTAAAATAAGTTTCTATTTGTCAGACTTCAATTTCTCTAGTGCTTTTTAAGATAGCTGCTTTTTAGCTTTTATTCTCCTCTTTTAAACAGTATTAGAATAGCCTGCTAACAGGGGAGGGAGAAACACAGAAGCTGACACTTCTTGTATACCACAGCCAGTATACCACAGCCAGTGAGAGATGAGAACAACTCAGAAATCCAATCCAACTGATTATGTATCAGAACTACAGCATGTCAAAAATGCCTAACAGCCTGTGGACGTGACGTTTGTCACTGAACAGCAGCATGCTCACTATCCTGCTGACAGACATCATCTAGCGAGGTGGAAGGAATTTTCATCACCAGGTCTGGAAACAGTTCTTAAGGAGAAGCAAGAGCTGTTTGCTACTCGGAGATACCTATGACAGCGATTACTGACCAAAGCGGTAAGAGATGGAGGCCCCCGAAATGCAGCACCCAAGTGCATCTGGGAGAATGCCAGCATCCCACTGACAGGCAGCCTTCAATATGTCCGTCAGGCAGATTTACTCTGCGGCAGACGTCACCTACAGACCGCTTCCCCCTCGACTGGAAGGCACCAGGTGAAAGATGCCAAGAAGTCACCACAGATGGAAGTATGTGTTTCTCCACAGAATCCTAGCGAGCCTACTAATGCAAGCTACCGCTGGTGTTTAACTAAACAAAAAACAACCAGCTGTACGAAAAACACTCACAAACTAGCTTTTTTTTTTTAATTTTCGTTGTTAATTAAAAAAAAAATAAATCTGGTAATGCTTGCTTTGAGTTCTATTTAAATTACCACTTAAGTAATGGATTAAGATAGTTTCTTTGGAAAATGAGAAGTTCTGTTACCAGCATATATTTTAAGACCAGTGGTACCTGGATGAGATTCAGCTGACTGCACATACAGGAGCAGCAAATTGACAGTGGCTGTGGTTCTGACAAACACTTCACTGAGCAGCACTATGTCTATGGGAAGCCTGTACACGGTGTCACTAGCAACAACATACAGCCTCCACAGCTGGGCTCAGCAACTGCTACTTTATTTACACAATACCAATCTTGGGAACTGTATGACTTGATATGCAACATACATCATATTAATCGTCTTGCATTAAAAACAAAAGGATTAGTAATTGTCTAGCTATTAAATTTTTTACTTACATGAGTTTCTAAACACTTTTTTGTTTAAATAAATATGTCAAATAACGCAGAAGTGAGAGCAGGCGTTTTGTTTTGGTATTTTGCTCTTCTACTTTCCCCAGGCAAAGAGCTTTAATTTCTACTCTGAGAATAAAACTGCTCCCAACACGATGGATGACAGATAAGTGACAAAATCAGCAGCAGCTCCCTTATGTGGTACAGCAAACACCTATTTGGGTTTGTGAGGGCACGTCTGTTTCACGGAAGGCTGGCGAGCTGTTTGGAAACCACGTTTATAACACACTCTGCCAAGCTGATGCTCAGAGTTCAGGCCCATCAAATCCATCTCACCATCGTCCATGTCAAGCCACAAGTGTGTTTGGAAAAAATCGAAAACAAATATGAAACAAGTAAGGTTTCAGCAGGACTGTTTAAAATCTCTTCAACGTTCAATGTAAATATGTATGAAGGTGAATAAACAAAGGTTAAACTCCTAAACATTTTACGTTAAGCCATTTTTATGATTGTTTACAGTGAGTGCAATGGCTCAACATTCATCTACTCAGAAAAAGCTAATACACTAAATTCCAAATGGTCTGGATCTACTAAAACAAGTGCTGAATGTTAAAGTAACAGCAATCAACAGAAATGGTACAGTAAGTTGTTAGAACAAAATTTATAATCTGCTTAATAGTGTACTTGGTTTAGATAAGTATTTAGTTTTACTTTCCTCTCTTTGACATGCACGTCTTTTTGAAAACATGGTTGGAAATATCGCATGTATACAATTGATTTAATAATACTTACAAGCAGAAAAATATCACAAAAAGTCTCTTCTCTCATCATGGGCACTTGTTCCAAAAATCCTCTCTTTTTTCTCAAGCTCACCTCAATTGACTTTGGGGTCATTTACCATAGTCTAACCACTTCACAAAGGTTGTTGATACATTTTTAATAAAAATTAACCCTTTGTAGTTCATTTTTAGAATTATGCCCATCCTTAAAAGAAAAACACAAACTTAAGTAGAGAGTAATTTAAACAAAAACATCACTGTTAAGTTCATGCCCAATGCACTCATTTTGTTGAATTAAACTAATCAGAGTAACAGTTCACCTTGAAGCCAGGATCTCTGGAACTTTTCGTTTCCTCCTGAGACAATCCATGCTTTCTAAAAGTACTGGGAGATATATCTATCCTCCTAAAAGTAAAGAAAGTACACAGATGTAATCTTGCTCGTAAGAAGAATCTGAAGTTTTTAGATCAAATGTCATTTAAAGCAGACCAATACTTCCAAAGCTACTTACAGCTCCCCATAGTTTTCCATTTTTTTGCTGAAACCATTTTTATACTTGAATTATTCTGGAGTTATTCCAGAGTTTAAAAGAAGGAAATCTGAGATACCCCTGAAATGTCACATAGTGTCTGAGGCACCAACCTGTGAATTTCAGGGCTCTTTTTGTTTTTAGCTGCATCTTGTTCCATTCCTTTCTTTAGATATTTGGTAAAGCGTTCATTCAGTGTCATTCCTGAAGACCCAAAGTGATGCTCTGTTGGGGGTTTGAGTAAACAAAGCCAAAATATTAATACAATACTTTTGTAAAAAGACAAAGCACATCAGTCCTACAGCTTGGACAAATTCAGATAGAGGACACATGAAGTACCCTGGTGATGAGCTCTAACTAACACTGCTGGAAAAGTTCAGTTTCAATCTTGAAATTAACAATTTATTCAAGTGAGTCACAAATTCACTAGAACACACAAATTCTAAGTCACAGTCTCTCTGAGCATTGCTCAGGTAAAATCAAGAATGCCTCCTCTGCCTTCCCAGAAGAAACGTTGTTTGTGTAAACAAAGACGACTCATGATGGGGCTGCTATTCTAGTGTATGGCGTATCTGCAGGAGAACAACTCTGAGCATTAACCACAGTGCATGAAACCCACTTCTTTGGGCAAGGGAGGAGTGAACCTCCACCTGAGGATACAGGGACTTCGGACCTACCTCTTACATGATGGACTATAGTCACTATATGTTGAGCAAACAATTCAGAAGGACTTCGCTGCGACTGAGCAGACTGAATATGATGAAAAATTGAACGGAATTCTTGCTCTTTTCTGTTACTGTGCACAAGATCACGACACAGCTTGCGTTCCTGAGCCAATATGCCACTTGGACTAGAAAAAGAACACACGACATGAAATAGGAGAATAGGGTAAAGGGAAGCAGTTTAAGATGATTAACATTTCAGAAGTTGGAAGCTGACTGCATTTGGTTATGTAGTATTATGAAGGCACCTAAGAACATTCAACAGCATGAGCAGGACACTTCTTTAAACACCTCTAAAGCACACTGATCTAGGTTACTGTAATTCAGGTCACTTGTTATTCTCCATTCTGAGGGCCGTGCAGGTGTGAAACCCCGCCATCCTGTGAAACACAAGCCCACTCTTACACCACCAGCTGGCTGTCGTCTTTTGCTACTGTTCCTACATTCCAGATTAACGTCTAACATCCCACAGAGTGTATTAACACTTACTGGCTACTACTGTACAAATGTATTTTCTGGAATAACTTTTTACTGTCTCTAGATTTCTCCAAGCAATGCTTAAGTGGCTCTCAGAGCTTCCTGGAGTTTCAGTAATGCTATATTGAGAATAAGCATAGTTAAACACACTCCAGAGAATCATGTGTCATTGAAGCGGCACTGTAACTTTAGCACACCACTAAGCTTCTAGCAGCAAGAAGCCTCCGAGTACCTAACCCTTCCAGAGCCCGCTGTAGCGTGGAACCTGATGCAGAAGCATTTACATTCTGAAATAATCGAACATCTAGTCACAGAAAAGATTAGGAAAAGTTGTTTAACCATCACGTTGTACTTTCACCATCTGCAAGCTGTGAAAGGAAACCCCTCTAACCTCCCACCAGAAAAAATGGGTCGCGCAAGTATTATAAAGCCAGAAAAAAAATGCATCTCTATCTCAAAAAATGCAAATTGTGATGTAATATTATTTAGCCTTCCTCACACCTGGCAACCATATGAGGATCTCAGGAAAAGAAAGCAGCAAAAAACACTGCTTGGACTTCTCAAAAAACAGCAAATACTTACCGTGCAAGATCTTCATCAAAGGAATCCATTCGAATATTGACCTGGGCCTCACGAGTAATGGAAAAGGAGGATTTGCCAGGAGTGAGCCCCTCTCCTTTGGTGCCTGGTTTCTCCTTTACCTCAGAAGCCTTCCTTGTTGGGGGGGAAGAACTTTTTTCCTGGCTGGATTTGTAAGTGGTCACTCTAAAATTCTTTTCAGGAACAAACCCCCTGTGACCCGGTTCAGCTCTCTTGGATGCTGGCCTCTCTTCTTTCTTTGATCTTTCAGAATAGCTTTCCTCCTCCACTTCATCAGGCTTCCTCTGCTTCTCTTTTCCAGGTGGCAAGAACACCACGCCTTCCCATTTTCCTTGTCTATCCTCTTCTTGACTTTTACTTGAAGTCGCTACGACTTTAGACATAAATTTGGGCTCATCCTCAAATTCTGAATCTTTTCGGCCCTTTGCCTTGTCCTTCTTTTCCTGCTCATCTGTTTCCTCTTTGCCATAATGACTTTCCTTGTGGAACTCCGGGACCTTTAGCTTGTCAAAGTCATCCCGGAACTTGTAGCGCTTGGGCGACTGGCTGCCACGGTATCCCTTCTCAGAGTCAGCTTTGGATGCATAGGAATCAGATTTTGCCTTTCCATCTGTTGATCCCAACTCAGAGAAATTCCCTTTTTCTTTAGCTTTTTCTTTTTCAACATTTGTTACTTTCTGTTCTTTGTCTTTCCCATTCTCACTCTTCTGCTCTTCCAGATACCTGTGCACAGAACAGACATTACAGTAGTTCTCTTACTAAAAATCGAAGCGGTTAATACTTCAGTTGAAAGCAGACAAATTTTAGAGAACACCAAGCTATGCGCGTACAGCAAGCTGACTCTAGGCCCTAAACCAGTTAAAAGGTAAAGCAGATTACTCAGCCTGGATTTAGACTTTGAGTTCTCAATAGATTCAGCAAATGTAGCAGAAAATGGATATGCAGAACTGATGAAATGAGGTTTAAGAACAAATAAAAAACAATTTACCCACAGATTCATTTTAAGGAAAATAGTAACATCTTACCCAGTCGGTTTATTTACTTACAAACCTGGTTCAGGAGAATAACACATCAAAACTTTCAAACTGGGCTGTTCTGCTTTAAACAACACACTGGAAATAAAAGCCTCAAAAGCTACTTCAAATTTTGGATGCAAGTTTCATAGGTAAGCTAAATATTTCATGACCGACTGTAAATACAAATAAAAGCAAAAGGTTAACAGAGGAGAATATTTATTTTGCTGGGAGAAGACAAGACACTTCTAGTGAGAACAACAACTTATCGTAACCTAGTTTAAAGCATCACAACTACGTTTTAAAGCATTCATTAAGCAAAACCCGAGCTTTGAGGAAACAGCGGTAGAGCCCAAGGACTTTAGTTCAGGGCTTTGAAAAACCCAAATGAGAGTTACAGCTTGCTTTTTTTTTCCCTTTTTAAATTTCAGACATCCTTGATACAGAATCCGTTCAAAACAACTTTTAAAACAAGAAAGAAGAGATTTAAAAGCACTTGTGAATGCTACTGTATCTTTTAAAACAAAGCGTCACCTTCAGGGGACTGCCCAAGCAAGCAGAAACACGGTCAGCTGACGCCTTCTGCACGAAGGATGTCTTATTTCAGTGACCATCCTGGTGCTTTAGTTTCTCGTACTACCCACATGCACAGGCACAAGCACTGCAGCTACACTTCCCTTAGGCTGCTTGCAGCGGGACATGCAGTAAGATTTCATTAAATTTTGCTAATTTATAATATCGAATGCAATTCAAGAAGGCAACACTAAAAAAAGTCTTTCACTGAAAAGTAAATAACCTAGAAACGCAAGCTTCCAGTGTGCACTATTAGGGCGCTAGGAAATCTCCTCAGGCACATCTTCAAGCGTTCATGAGCTATGAAGATTTTTGCAGGGAACTCACGCAAACTTTACAACTACTCATGTCAGAAAATTAAGTCCAGCCTCCCACCACACAGGGCCAGGTCTGCCTTTTGTTCTGTCGTTTCGGTAGGACCAGGCCCAAACAGCCGGCAGCCTGCTAGCACGGCACCCTGCAGGCGCTGGGGCCCCTCTCCAGCCGAGCCGGCACACGCTGAGGTACAGCGCTCATGGAGAGCACCGACCTACGCAGGCTGGCTTGTCAAAACAACAGAGCACAACTAAACACGTCACTTGCCTTTTTGAGAAGGCTCCTCCTCCAGGAGCTGTGGTTTCCTCCTTCTGAGATGCACTGTAAATCGAACTGACTGGTGTTGGGCTTTTGCACACAGGGCTCTTCCTCGTAGGGCTCAAACCTGCCGAGCCATGGTCAAACGGACTCTGATGAGAGCCTGCCTGAAAGGAGGTGCTGCTGCTTTGTACAGCAGAGCTCATCGGTGATGGGCTGGACAGCGGAGGGCTCGACTTTTGCAAGGGACTCGGCCGAGGAGAACGCCGCCTCACCACCACCGACTGGAGAGGGCTTTTTAACGCAGGACTGCGTTCCCTTGGGCTAAGGTCAGAAGCTCTTGATGCTGAACTGGTACCATAGGTGGTCGTATCTTGCCATGGTTTTGATCCCTCAGATGCCTTGACGTCTTGAGCCACTGCTCCTGAAAACGGCTGCTCCTTAGACTCATCACCTTGATTATCTCCTGCAGCCTGAGATGCCCGGGTATCCTTGGAAGATGACTTTTTCTCCTTTCCAGATTTACGCTTGGAAGACTCGACTCGGCTATGATTTGAGGAAGACCGGGAAGAGGAAGACCTCCTTGACCGATCAGAAGATGACTTATCAGAATTTCTAGAATGACTTCTAGACCTTGGTGAAGGCGACCTTCTCTTGGGTGAACGAGAACGTGACCTCCCTCTACGAGGGCTATACGCTTGGCGATAATTTTGCCAGTTTGACCTGTAATTCCCATACCCTCCTCGGTTATACTGGCCCCACGGATAAAACCCTCGATTTCGGCCACGAAAATAATACGGTCTCCTGTATCCTCTGTTATGACCTCTGAAATCCCGGTTCTGATAGACTCTCGGATGGTTCCTTTCTCTGTTATGAGATGGAGAATAGGATCTTGAACGAGACCTAGAACTGATAAAAGAAAAAAATTGCACAAATATTTTAAAGTTTATTCTTCTGTCAACTTTGAAGCCTAACAAAAAAAGAATTGGAAAAATTAATTTCTAAGCTTTTAGAAGTGATTTCTTTGCTTTACCTCATCCAATTGAGGCATTACGCTTTGCCCTCAATAAACTGCAGTGGAAATAACTTGTGTCTGTGACACTGCTAAACAAATATTTGACTGCAGGATCACTGCAGAGGCGATTGAATACATATTGCTCTTCATTTTTCTAGGATGAACATGGCTGCTACACAGCTTCAGGAAAAGCGGCATATCTCAAACTCCCAGCCCTTTACAGCTCAAGGCCAAGGTTATACCTCACCTTAGCTCTCCTTCACAAAGAAGTATTTCTTTATGCAGGTCACGCTACCTTTATCGGAACAGATTAAAAGTCTTCCTCTAGTGTCTCCCAGTTATCTCATGTGCTTTTAAAATTCTGGTAAGATGAAACCCCACTTCTCGGGTTGAGGTGTAGCAATTTATTAACTCAGCTGGCAAAGAAGAGCAGCACACTGCTCTGCAGTTTACGTTTCAAGAGGTGCCCCCCTGGCCACGACTCAGCACCGGAGCTCCCTCCAGCAGGCAGGACAGCAGAGGGCTGCGCCGGCCCTCCAGCCCGACACCGCGAGATGGCACTGCTCGGGGCCCTCTGCTCGCCGCCGCGCCCAGAGAACACGACCGAACCCAACCCAAGAACGACGCCTGTCAGAATAAAATTTAAGTGGCAAAACACTGAGCGGCTAATTGTTCCAACAGTCTCTTCCATCAAATTTTTGGAGCTGCAATTGTGTCACTGTTTGAAAGTCCCACTGTAGCTCAGGATTAAATGCCAGCTTTACAGTAAGTATTTCAAAGCTGATGGAAAAACACAAGCTTCCAACGGAAGTCTGAGATTTTAGCAACGCTGCATTAGTAAAACAGAGAAAGCACACAAACTAGCAAATTTAAATAGAAAAGAGATAACTCCAAATGGAATTTTAGTAACTAATATTAATTGAAACCATTCCCACAGTCCGCTCTTGTATTCAGCAAGAGCCAGTCAGCTCTAAAACACCGACTGGTCATACTCCAACAGCCACGTACTCCTTTTACAGACTGGCAATACGCAAGTCACTGCTGCCCCCTCTCTGCTCAAACCTCAAACCCGCATAATATAAGGGAATAAAACGCTGCTGTTAGGTTTCCTCCAAGATTAGCACACACCCATGGAGAGATGAACTTCAGTTCTTTTCTTATTTTTTCCTCCTATCAAATACATTGCAGTTGAGCAGGAAACTCTATTCATACTGTAGTCATTGCTGGCAAACAGTTTAACGACAATTTTAACACATGCTTCATCCTTTACTTCAAACAACCAAAAAATCTACGCAGCTTAGTTGAGACACTTCCTCATTCGAACCACCACGACGAGCAGGAGAAGCAGAGGCAGATGGCCAGAACCAGTTGTCAGAAGCCCTTGTCTAAAGCACTAAGAACACATACGCTCCCATTCTCAGACAACTGCTGAATTTGTGATCAATCACCAGCAAGCGACCTGTTGGCACACTGCTTCCAAAATTCTATCACTTTAGGGCAGCTTGCAGCAGGAAAATTTCACTCCAAAAGTTGCAGAGACTATTTACAAGAAATCTTTTCAGAAAAATAGAGTAAATGTTATGCAAAAGAAGCAGCACAAGTAATAGGTCTACCAACTCCTGTAGCTAGCCAGCTAATACACACTGCTCCAGTTCCAAAGCACCCATCATTTTACAGCAGATAAAAATGAAAAAAAAAAAAAATCATAAAGCAAGACATATTAGGCAGACTCCAACATGGCGACACAACCATTTTTGTGGTGTATACTGAAGTACACAAAAATGGATTTTTATGCCATGATACCATGAGACCTACCTCAGAGAATATCCTAATGCCACACAATATAGCTTGTTTGTACTAACCCGCTCCATTTTGATTCTTTTTTTTTTAAAATAGAGTTATTTACAAAGCACAAGTAGATTCAGCAGCAGCACAGAAGAAATGATCATGTTTGCACAGGGTGCCTTTGTTTTCAGCTGTCAAAGTTCCTTCATAGCCAGGCAGATATTCCCAAATGACCACGTATCTTCCAGCATTCCAGCTTCCTTCTGCAAAGAACTCTGACTCAAGTCTCCGCCTCTAATTTAGTTTGGTCATCTCCTCCTCTCTCCAACTGTACATTTATTGGAGCCCCTGCATTTTAAAAATCTCTTTAATTGTTACCAGTTGCATGTGTTTACAGCCTAATGATTTTCAGAATATGTGTTCTTAATTTAAGATCAGTGAAAAAGCAGCTGAACATTATTCTACCAGTCCAACTGGAATGTCTTTGCCAGATACAAAATGCTCAGCCAAAAGAAAAGGAAAAAACATATCCTGATATCCAGGGAAGAGATGAGCCTTTAACCGGCCTGATCAGAAGCAATTCAGGGAAGTAAGAAGAACTGCTATGCACATTAATGATTTCTCAAACTCAGCTGCAGTGAAATTAACTTTACCTTCTTTATCCATCCAGAACTATCATTTCTGTTACCCGACTCCTGTATGTTGAGGGGCGGGAGTGGCAGGGAAACAACTGCCCCTACCTTTCATAGCAGATCTTCAACTGACATTAAAACTTGTTTGAATTCATTTTTAGAAAGAGAGGAAAAGCATGCAATGTCTGCAAGGGCCCCTCAAGTCTTGGATTAATTATATTAATAGCTTAAAAAAAGCCAAAGATGTTTAACCAAAGGAGCACATTTTGCTATGGACCTTGCCAACTCTTCTTCCCCACTCTGGCTATGGAACATGCTCTTAAACTCTCTGACAGCAGTAAAGCAAACGTCTGATCAAAAGTATTTCCAGTTGTATAATATAATCTCAGGTTAGGACAACAAACTATGATTTTTTTGCACTTTGCCCTGCTTTAGCAATTTCGAACACCATCATTAACCATGAGTACCTTTAATACAAGGAAACTGGATCTCAGAGACTGTGTGTACTTAGCATCAGGAAAAGCACAATCGGCTATCCCGTTACACACAGCAGAAATCAAGAACCGTAGAAGAACGCGGGGGAAAAACCACCTGCATTTTGACACAGAATTCTATTAATAACTTTGAGGAAAAACAAAGTACAGAGGTCTTCTCTCTAAGGGCCCAGTCTAAAAAAGCTGTAACAACTTCCCCGTGGATGGTATCTGTAACAAAGCAAGCTATACTAACACAAACACCTTCTGATGTAACTGTACATCAGAGTATCTGTTAGCACTCACATTAGGGTGCACAGAAAAGTAAAATTATTGTTCACAAAAAAAAACACGTTACAGAGACCAGATTAAGGGCTCAAAAGAAGTGTCCTGACAATGCTGAGAAAGTCACAATTTATTCTCCTAGCTCAATGGAAACACTTAAAAACAGCTCAGGTTGACAGGAAACTGTCTAAGACGCAGGACACTATCTGTCCAAGAATCTCACCAAAGTCTTTCCCTGGAAACGAACTAAGTGACAAACCACCTGAACAGGACAGAGGGGAGAAACACAGTTACACCCTTTGGCTTCAGAGCTGCAAGCACTTACCTAAGTCTGCGTTTTCTTGACCGTGAGACAGAACGAGAACGGGAACGAGATTTGGAGAAGGAGCGTGAGCGTGACCTTGATCCAGACCTCGAACGGGAAGAACGGGATCCAGATTTTGATTTGTTAGTTTTAGACATCTTTGCAAGCACCTGTCAGTTGTACCTGAAGGAAACAGGGAAACAAAAGTATTTGAAAAAATGAAGTCATGGGGCAGATCTGAGAGAACAGGCAACGTCTGGCAGCCTGACAAACTACAGAGCGTCATGAAGCTTGATAAGACTGGAAATATGAATATTTGAAGTGGCTGCCTAATAACAGATTAATAGTGTTGGGCTCAGAATAGAAGGTTTATTTCAGTCTAAGGAGGAAATCTGCAAAAAGAACAAAAGGCTTTCAACCCAGAGTAATTACAAATTTGAGTGCTACAGTTGAAAGCAGCAAGTTAACGCAAACCCCAGGAACAGGCAGAGGCCATGCTGCTAGCATAAGCAAGAATACCTTTAAAGAGACAAACCATTTCATTTCAGTCACACCACTATCAATACAGCCAGCTGTCACTGGCTTAAAGAACAATGAAGAAATAAAGAGGCTTACCGTCAAAAAACCAAAAAGCCCACCCCCCCAAAGTCTCCTCTGAATTTTCAGAAGGAATCAAGAACAAAAATGATAATCCAAGATGTGTGAATTTAACCCTATTTGCACAGATCTGCCTCACTATGAATGCTCAGGTTAAGTCCTGGACGTATGTGTCCTGTCCTGCTTGTGCAGTTTATGCAGTTGTTATGATCAGTTACAAGCATGTATCATCCAGCGAGGAGTTCTGTTGCAGCCAAAATAATTCAGACGTCCTTCCAAATACAGAGTCATTCAAGCGCTAAAGACAGAAGAGGTTACGCTGTAGCACCAAATGACTGGAAATAGCTGTAATTATGCGTTACTTGGGCTATTTTCAGGAATGTATCCAGGTAGAGTCTCCCTTAAAAGACATTTCGGGGAATACAGCCTGACCACATAACTGTTTCAGTTACACCATTAACTGATCTGTTCTCTCGCAAGCATGAACTTTGTATCAATGAGCAAGACTTTCTAAAACTTTTTCATAATCTCTTACCTCTAGGGAAAGAAAAACATTCACGAATATTAACTTCAGAGGGGTGAGTGTCACACTGTTTACATTTGAAGGCTGGTGCAAATTTTGATAAAATTCAAGATGCTGTATTTCTTTCAGCTGTCCAGATTTTCCCGTTAGTATCCAAAAAAGTCAAATGCATAACACAGAGTTTTGTGGCTTGCGACAGGGACCTTCGCTAACTTTCCCCTTCATGCTACCAACAACCTCCTCCTGTGACCTCCCTCCCACGAGGGGCTGTGGAAGCAAACCCAGCATACCAGAGACAGGTCGGGAGAGCTCCAGCGCCTTTTCTGTCCAGCCGTTACACTGCTTCTCAACTGTAGTAACAGTTGACCTACTTAACCACTGTGTCCAGCCATAAATAAAATTCCTTACAATTAAAATTTGATCATGCTGCAAAATGTGCTCCAGCTTTTGAATCTCTGTTGGTTCCAGTATAGTTCTTCAGTTTAAATGGAAAATGCTTCGGTCTCTGACTTGGTGAGGAGGAAGGCGACTCCACTCTCTTGCTCCTCAGATTAAATTCCCAGCCTCCTTTCTTTCCCCTCCTAGAAACGGGAGGTTTCAGTAGTGGGCTGGCAAAGGAACTAAGGGCTAGTTTGAGCTCAGTGTTTGGACTGTCCAGTACTCCACACTAGCAGTTGGTACCAAGATCTGAACGTTTCAATTCCAGAGGTAGCTGACGAAGCTGAGAAGCAAGCCTGCTCTCCTTAAACAATACATAAATTTCACTCACAACATCAGAAGCGATTTATTTAGAGAAACTGTATTAGTACAACTTTATCCTTTTTTTTACCTGCTGATTAAAAAGAGAGCCCTTTAGATACATTGACACCACCGACTGAGTACTGCTGCTGCTGTATCCATTTTAAGCAAATTCCAGTGGCCTGACTTGCAACGTCTTCACTTTCAGCTGCTCTCCAAGGCCAAATTACATATATGGTTACCAAACACTCCAACTACTGCCAGAGCACTTTCAGGAACAGCACAACGCCCATCACAGGAGCAACTGCTGGGAAAGTGGGCTGTTCTTCATCACGAGAGCTGGTACTTCCAGAAACGGGAAGCTGGCTTTTACGCTAAAAATCACTTTACATGTTCCTATTCTTCCCTTTCGCTATACTAAAGATGCTATATCAATTCAATATTTTAATACATTTCACACTAGAAAGTAAGTAGGGAGGAAAAAAAAGATTTTAAACTTTCCTGGTTTAATAGGGAAAAAAATCATCGCACCAGGGATGAAAATCAAAAAGTACTACCTCTGAAGAAGCAAAGTTCATTCTCTTGCATGATCATTTTTCAGAGAAAGAATGTGTGAAAGGACTACTTATAAATATTTCCTTTTAATTTACAAAATACACCTGTTCAAACAGCAACATTTCCTAGTCTGTTGGCCAACACAATCAAACATTCAGCACAGTAAACTAAAACATGGAAGAGAAGAAACCAATGGTACCAGGAACTACTAGAAGATACAGTAAGATGATCTAAATTGGCGCTCAGAATGAGGGAGCTGCTCCCATCTGAATCCTGAGGGGCTATGGTACAAATACCCCAAGAAAAAGCCACACTCTGTAAGGAGATTACAAACACATCCCATAAACTGTGTAATTTCAGGACAGCTCTCTACTAACTGACAATCCTGTAGTTCAAGAACAAACTACACTTCAGCATATTATAATCTGTAAGTTCTCATTATTTATGCTGAACTCCACACTGCTTGAAATATTTGAATAGACCAAAATAATTAAACCAGCTTTCACCACAGCTCTTCTCTGTTGCAGCTCTTCTGAAATGAATAATTTTCCAAGAAAAAGCACATGGTTAGAGCTGACTGACCGAGCAGAGTAAGTCAGCAAGTCCTCAGAAGGTCCCAAAATAGATTTTAAAAGTATCACTTGCTTTGAGCTGTTTAAGAGTCTTTGTATTTTACTTTGATCCACAGCACTTACTAGCCAAACATTAGTTTGGTATGTGTGATGTGTGCCAAAAGCTCTCTTGTCTTTGAAGGTTTTTTTATCTTTGTCAATATTTTTAAAGTTGCTTCATCCCAACACATGAGGTAACTCCTACTAGAATAGAAACTGAGTTGCTATGCTCTATCAGCATTCAAAAGGTTAAACAAACTAAATACTGGAGTCATTTCAGCTCCCCTGTGTTAACACTGCAGTTGTAAACTTATTGCGATACATATTTAGTTGTTCTAAGAATTAATGACTGACTCGCATAAAACGTATTCAGCTGGTAAATAAAAAAAAAAAACCCTGTTCTGACAGAATCTGTTACAAAACATCCTAAGGATTACTCTGATTTTAAAGAAAGAGATGCCTGTAAATGAAGCAAAGGCAAACTGTGAAAGCAGTGGTGGCTGCTCACTTACCTCATCATTTTGATTTTTCCACTGAACGTGACGCTGTGCCCGCCAAGCACACGCACGCATACAGCCTCACAGAGCTCACAGGGGGATGCTGCTTTCTGAAACACTGGAAGGTAAAACGGGTCTGGTCCCGAGTGGGCACTGCAGTAGAAGCATTTACACAGTGCTACGGAGACCTGAGGAAAGGTCACGCTTCCTTCCTGCTTCCAGCTTCAGAACTGCCTTCCTGTGGTACTGGCCCCACCTCTACCTTGAAAGGGACACGGTTGATCCCTGCTGCCTGATCCAGGTCTCATCCCCCAGCAGAGACGAGCGTGACTGCAGACATCTGGTGGAGCTGCGCTCCTGGAAACATTGCCAGGAATTTTCAACATTGTTCTTTTTAGGTTTGTCTTTTCTGAAGACCCAGTTATCAGCTGTCCAGCAGATCTTCCCAAGTAGTATAGTCTCACATCCAAAAATACCAGCACTGATCCTGAGTGTGCTGAGTTTAAAAGTTCTGCTGAGGTACTACCCCACTGGAAAATAAGACACTTCACATCTCGTTTATCTACCATAAAACTACACTGTATAACGTACCTCATAATTCAACACACACCAAGTCTGAAGAAACAATTTGTATTCCAAATCAGTCTGCTAAATTCACTCATATCACACAGATTTAAAATTAGTTTTTACTGCAAGTCAGATCTGAAAAATCACTGAAGCTGGTCACTGAAAGCAATCTAACAGCTACCTGTTTAGTCTGCTGAAAGTACATTGCCAAAGCAAATTACTAAGCACTATAAATTTTTTTTAGATTCTTATTATAAGAAACATGGACGTTTCAGCAGAAAACATGAGAATCTGCAGATTCCCACAGGCTGCGAGTACCACCAGCTCAAAGGTGTAAAGTTCAGTCTTATCTGAAAACGAGCAACGGCCAATGCTTCACTCAACAGCAAGCTAAACTGGCAAACATCTCTAACTGGAATAAATTGTTTTGAATCCTTCTTCCATAGTTTATGGAAACTAAAGGCAGAAGGTTTGCTTGAGCTGTGAAAGTCTTTGACAGCAATCAGTAACTCCAGGGAATTTGATTTCTCACAGGAGAACATTGCCATATTACTTACACTCCCTTCCTGGCATCAAAGATCTCCCACCCTGACCCCAAAGGCGTACACCTGGAACTCTTCAAACCTGTTTCTTGTGAGGGAAAGCAGGCAACACAAGCTGATCAGTTCTGCATATAGTTTTAGTAATATTTATGCAAGCTACTTCATTCTGGAAGTTCTGGAGCAGCTTTAAGGTTACTTTTTTTTTTTTGCCATGCTACAAACAGTGCCACTCAGAAAGGAAAGACTCTTATAAAGAAGGCTGACACAGTAGAGAACGAGCTCTAGCCAAGAACTACCAGATTTTTGTCTTTACAAAACTGTTGCCAATCTTTAATATCTACAAAGAAAAAGAAATAAAAGCCTGGTTTCTAAGGATCTTATCCAAATAGGACCCACACTGTGAATTGCAGGCAACTCGAGTCATCTACCAAGTGAAGACAAAGGCCAAAGTCAACGCCCTTTGATGCTTAACAGAAACTGCTGCGGGTGGTTTTCAGCAGAGATCTACTTCTTAAAGAACTAGAGCAAAAATTAGCATAGGTGTCTGAAGATATTTCTGCTGATGTGCAGTTTGACTAACTACTACCTTAGCCACAAAGCCCATGTAGAAAGTTCCCATCCTGCCAATACAATGAATTGTGCATTTACATCCTAAACTTCATCCGCGTCATGACAGAGGTTACAAATGTTCTGTTTTACATTAATATTTTTAATGCAGACCAATCCTGTGACCCCATTCATACAAGCCCTGCTGACAAGTAAGTAGAGTTCTGAGATGAAGAACCAACAGCCTGGAAGCCTCTCACTCAAAATAAGTGTTTTTAGAGGCTATTTCAAGTAGCAAAGTTTGCCTTCTCCATTTCTAAATCCTCACAGCAACCCATCATACCACTCGGAGGTGAAGAACAATGGAAGAGCAACTGCTCCTACTAAGTCACCTCTATGGACTTTGCCTGGAAGACAAACTTTCATCATGAAACAGTGTCAGGAAAGTTAATGTTTTACCTGTTTTAAGTCTCATGGCAGAATTCAAAAGAACAGCTCAACTCTGCTCCACAGCAATGAAAAAAAAGTCACTGTCAAGAGTCTCTTACTGCTGTACACTTCCACTAGGTACCAAAGCTTCAGGATTTAATTACTCGGAATAGTTAAGGAGAACTTTTATGGACCCTGGCTGAAATCACTGAAACACTTCAGCAAAAGAGCAAATGTTGGCAGGTGGGAATAGGGGGATTTAACAATTTAGATCATTTTAACATTTAATAATCTGGCCAATTATGGTATACAGAGGGAAGGACTCCTTTTCTCCCAAAAGCCACCAGGGTGTAAATCCAAAAAGCGCTCAACATAGCATTACAAAGTAGGTACTTCTCCTTCCAGGATATCCAAGATTATTTCACAAAATTGTTGTATTTTACACCCTTATATGTACCAGCTATTTGGAAAGACAAGCCAAAACATTCCATGATGTCAGGCTGAGGTTTTTCTTCAAAACCAGTTTAAGTAACGCACCACACAGTACTTTTTGCACAGCAACATTAACAATGAAAAAAGGATTCCACTGATACAGTTTAGCTTGCAGTATGCCCAGGACAGAAGGGATATAAGAAGGTATATTCCAAATCCCAAGACAGGCAGGTCTACCACTTTTGAAGATGTTCTTTTCTGTTGTGTGCCTACCTGCTCCAGCAGGTTCACACCTTGCACCTCTCACCCTTCAACAGTCAGGTTTCGCTGTCTCAGCTTTGTCAATTATGAAATCAGGAAGCAAACCTGAAACAAGAAGAAAATGCATTGAAGCACCTTTGTATGCGCCTTGCTGTACTCGCTGCCGCCCGTGATCAACAGGAGCCCAGCGTCCTTAAGCTATTCGCCAGTGCTGTACCCAACATGTTCACCGCATCTGAAGTATTTCAACAGAGCACATACATTGCAAAAGTTCATTGCCCGCTTCACCAGGAACTCATTAACGTACTTTTAGGAAGAATGTAGTTTCTAGAACGGTTATTAAAGCTTTAAAAATGTTAAGTCTATTTACCCCTTCCTCCCTCCACCTCCCCTGCCCCCCATCCCATCTCCTGTTATATACATACTAATTGCTGTCATTACATCTGTACAGCTGTATTGAAACCATTTTCCTCAGCTCATTTGTATGGTCCTACTGGATTCAGGACTAAGTAGTTTCCCATATTGTTAAAGAAACTCCACAAGCCAAGAGAAACAATTGTTTTCCTGACAAATTCATCCATCAGCACAGTGCCGTCTTCAAAGGGTGCCACCAGTCCACCGTGAGCTGTTTTGACAGGTCTACAATTATATTTCAGTATCCTTCCACGCACTGTGAGAGGGGTGTATGTTTTAAAAAAGAAAACAACAGTAAACACAACCTCATAAACGACTCCATGTTACTAAACCCCTGATCTAACAGCAGGAATATCATTTAGTCTGTGTTCAACCATAAAATAAACTTGTTTAAAGTGATTAATTTCTTCTGTTTACTTCACTGAAGAAAGGTTTCAAGGCTACTTGAAGATTATGCTTTCTCTCAAATGGCGATTAAGTCCTATTCTCACCCAAGAGGGAAGGTTGTATTGCAAGGCTTAGTGCTTTCTAAATCATGGTCACCAACCTTTGAAAAAAAGACAAATAAAGAACACCACACCAGAGACATCTTCTATTTTTACTGTTGTCATGTCCGTCTGTCTAAATGTTTGTGAAAGAGAGAAATCTCGCCTTTTACCTTACAAAGGCCTTTTGACATTCAGCCTTTCACAGTGGCTACCAGGAAAAAAAAAAGCCACAACCATTTTTTCTTGCTTTGTGACAAAACCCTTGGGTTTGCCATTCACCAAAACATCAACATTTTACCACCAACTTTTGGTACAATCCACTGCACACAGGTATCATCCAGATAATACGCTGGCTGAGTTCTCTTTTGTAGCAGAATGCTGTTTTCATATTTAGAGCGCTACTACAAGAAAAAGGAACCAAGACAACACACAACAAGCAAGAACAGCTAACCTTTCTTCCAGATATGGAAAGGAAAGTGGGAAACGTGCTCAACGCTCCCTGCTGAAGCAGAAATCATTGTCCAGGAGTTCCGTATTCCACAACACCGTAAAGAACATTTCTCTATGCCAAGACATGGGTCAGATGAAGAACATTTCTAGTTTTCACAATGGCTTTTTTTCCAGGAATTTCTTTCCCATGTCCAACTGGCCTGCATCACTTTAATGACTGTCTCTTTCCATCCTCCAGGCCTTTTCTGGTTTTTTTTCTGAAGTCTTTCAAGCAGTACTCATCATTATTTCAGACCTTTCACAGATGTTAAAGCAGAACAGAAGCACCATGGCCCTGTACAGAGAAGCCATCTAACAAAATATGACAGGTGAAATCTCAAGCATGTCATCGAGGATCGCTATACCATGTAGCACCACAATTTGCCAGCTCAGAAAGAAAAACACAGCAGACATGTCCCTACCAAAAGCAGCAATTTCTTTGTCTTCATATCTGTCTATAATACACCGAGCATAAACACTAAGATCATTTGGAAACAAGTGAAATGGCTCATGTACATACCTTAGAAGCGTGCACAGTGCTGCAAAACTCATTACAGTAGTTTCACTTTATTACATAGTGTTTATAAAAGATTAACTTGCAAATATTAAATATTTTGTAAAAGCATTTTCTAGAAAGCTCTATATAATTGTGGTAGGAAAACAAATATTTACTTGTTCCTTTCTGGCCAGCATTTAATAAAACAGTTACGGTTTATTTTGCTGTAAGACCCAAAGCAAACAAGCTAGCACCTCATTAGAGAAAACATTCCTGCCTGGCCGTCTTGCCACCCGTTTAGTGTTCACTAGCACAAACACTCCGTTTGGGAAGAAACAGCTGAACTGCTACTTAGTTTGCTCAAAGCAGCTTCATTATCAGGGAACAAAAAAGAAACTAATTCTCCTTCAGCCAGCTCTACAATTCATAATCCTGAGCTTCAAAACCCAAACAAGATTAGTTAATTCTTCAAAAAGAAAATCCTACAAAACCCTTACACAGTGTATTTTGTATAATAAGGCAACAGCGATCACTACAGAAATGAACCTATTAAAAAAAGTCACAGAACTACACAGTGAAAAATCAATTTCATTTCCCATAAAACAAGCTTTTTAACATTTGGATAAGATACCTGAAAAGCTTACATCAATTTAAACTGTGGCAGCCTTTGTCCTAGCCAAGAAACTCCTCTTTGCAAACTTCAAACCCCAGAAGATAAAAATTATTTATTGTTAATAGACCCTATACCCCGATTAGGCCTCTACAAAGTTATCAAACATACTAGAAAATGTTGACACAAACAGAAGTGTCAGAATTGTATTCTTCTTGAAAGCATTGAAAATAAGAAGGTAGCTATCCATAAACTTAAACAATAGTAATCACCCAAATCTGGGCTTAACAGAGGCAGAAGAACTGATTGAGGAATAAAAAATCCAGTCCTATGCATGCTCTTGTAATTCAAAACCCTGTAAAAATTACCACTTCTGTACATTTTATTTCATCTGACTTCCAGAGAAGCAGAGAGGGTAAGTGGCACCTGTAGACAGGTCAGGTTTGCTGTTAAGAACTGCAAAGTATTAGACAAGATACAATGACAAACTATAGGAAACAAAAAGTGTCAAACAAAACACAACAGTAACTAACTGCCAGCATTTTTTTAAATTAATTTCAGTAGATTTTTTCCAATTTAATTATCTACCTACAGAATAAGAGTTGCACTATGTCCAAGACCAAATTGCCACTTGAACACCAAACAGCACCAATATGAACAAATGGGTTAAAAAAGCCAAACATGAGCTACGGGGCTCATGTAAAAACAGATGTAAAACTGTAATAAATTTGGTCCTTAGTCCTTCCTCTTGCACTCAGGCTCAATGCACTTAGTAAAAGCCGCCTGACACCAGTGTCAAATCAGAGCAATCTTTTGTTTACTGGATATGTACCTGGTGAAGAACAGAAGAGCTATTTTTTTTTTCCTGTAAGTGCCCCAAAAGGCTATTTTCCACGTGGTGCCTGAATTCCCTGGAAAGCTCTGCAGTCCAAGCAGCACTTTGCACTTGCGCCTGCTGATGCTGCCGCGGGGACCGCAGCACACTGGCAGCTCGTGCAGAGGGACACAGCCAGACAACACCCCAAAACCGCCTCCCTTCAGCCCAGCTGAGGTTAGCACGAACACACCCGACACCTGCTCTTCCCTTGCAGCTCCCAGATATGTGCCTTAGCAGAGCAAATCAAAATAATGACTATAGCATTTTGACTATAGTGAATTCCCACATTAGATTAAGAGTTAAGAATATTCCTGAATCAGTTAAGTTTGACAACCATCAATGCAGTGAACTAACGCTCCTGTTCTGAAAGAGCAGCCCAGGAGCATGGCAGCTATGTAAAACCGATTTCCCAGCAAGTTTTGTACTGCAGCTGCACGAGATCTTGCTGTGAACTTGAAGCAAAAAAGTTGCAGCAATCTACACATCAGAGCACACTGGAAGTGCCAGCAGTAACGTACAGAGTACAGAAAGCACACACTGGCATTGCTAGTTCAGAAATCAAAGTCTAATAATCTCACTTTTTACTTGATTCCTCCTTTCCAAGCTAAGGTTTGGTCTCACACCAAAAATTACGTATGCTCTTGATATCAACAGAACACTTCTGGGGAAGAAAAAAGAGCCACCCACATAGCTCCCACTGCCAGCCTGGTGGACTGCAAATTAAAACGCTATTTCTAATCACCCAGTTCAAATTTCATTAGGGTAAAATGCAGAACAATTCCTCTTTCTAGATCAAGTATCCAGTGTATCTTTTCAAGAGATTAATGACACAAGTTAAACAACAGCCTACATCTACACCTACCAATCTCCTCAACAAAAACGTTCCTGGACAACACTGCTAAAAACAAAACCAACAAAAACCCCAAACCAAAACAGTTTGTTCCACTTTAATACATGGCAAACACGCTTTGGGGAAAAAAACATTTAGATTATTCTGCCACGGCAAGAGAAGCACTAGTTTGCCAACAGCAGTTCCAATTTCTCTCTAGTCTATATACTTTCAAAATTAAGATTTTCCTTCAAGCACATTTTGGTTTTCACACAACTAAACTAATCCCTAAAAAAGTTTAATATTGGGCTCCAGCCCTGGTTTTAGAAAATTAGAAACAGGTTCTACAAAATGGTTGGAAGACGATTTACAGGTTCTTCCAACAAGGATTGATTCTGGAGATTGCAGTGCTGAACAATCCCTTTCCAAACAATCTGACCAGCTATAAACACCAACTGCTGACTAACTCTGACACTAGTTACTTGGCTAAAAACTATTTTATATATCTTTGAGCTTAAAAAGTCTTATGCTGTTATTCAGACAGTTTAGTGACAGGGAGCTCAAAGAAAACAAATCCCAAAGAAAGCTGATTAGAAATCTGGATGTTTTTGTTCCAAAAGTCAGGCAGCTGGATTTTCTGTTAAACGCGGAAGAAAATAATCCATAAAAGGGAAAACTTCTTCCATCAGCTTTTTGTTTCCAAACTTACACAACATGCAAACAGATGAGCAGAAAAATCAGATCTTTCTCAAAACTAATGGCCTCCTTACAGTGCAGCCCTACTCTTTTGAGCGGTTTGTGATGTGAACCCTTGTCAAAACTGCTGGGGGTCTGTGAATCCTTCTGCCTGTAGTTTCAGAACCCCCAAGAGAAGCAAGAAACGGCCCAATTTACTTTACACAAGAAAACTATTCACAAATTAGTCAGCCAAAAGAATTCAAACTTGTGCATAATTGAAGTTATTGTGCTACTCCCCACGCAGCAACAGAAGAATAAACTGTGGCCTCCAGTGAAGTTTTCAGCCCTCTCAGGTCACTGCAGTCTGGAAACCAGCAGACTCTGCACACCAGTATTTCCTTCATTAGGGTGGGCACAATGCACTTACAAAAATGTGGAAGTTATGCTTCCAAAGAAACAGCAAGTAATGTGAAAAACAATTGAATCCGGGGCTCTTTGGAGTATCTTCTGAAATACACCGTTCAGTTACAGCCAAAGCTGGATCTGTCCTGAAGGATTACTACACTTCACTCATTTACCCTATGAAAATACAAGCTGCAGCAACTTTCATTTATAACCTGCAAAAAAGCAAAACCATTCATATCTCTATTCTCAAGCCAGCACTTGGTTTATCTCTACCTTAACTTGACTCTTGTTACCTCAGGGGAAAACAAAGAAAAGTATTTCCATGACTCGGTATAACATTAAAAGTTCTTTGAAAAAACAATTTAAAACCATGCAGTTATTGTGAGCACAAGGCATCAGAGCAGGCTATCCCCACATCTGCCAGGCTACGGAACAGAGGTAAATGCTTGTCCACAGAAATCTTGTATATATGGAATAAGCTTATTCAAACAGGTAGTTTTCAGTGCTGTGTTTACATACCTTGTACAAGTCTCGCATCAATTATGTTTCTGAATACTGCTTTATTAGAAGCGATTGAGCTCTCACCTAAGTAAAAAAAGGAAAACCAAATTTAAACCAATCAAGATACTGGCCAAACCCACACTTTTTACAAGACGGGAAAGGATTCTGATTTTAGCCATTTACCCCAGCACCGTTTCCCAGTAACAAAAGGCTGCCAAAATTACTTAATCTAACCAGTGCACACACAGATCCCTAACTCAGGAAACCACTCTTGTCTACAGCCCTATAGGGTCAATTAACTGTATTCATTTACACAGGGCCTGAAATCACCAGGTATGCAACGCCCACGAGACATCATGCGGACAGCCCTCTGTCCAGGCAATACCGAGCCTGACTCCTCCAAGAACAGAATTTCAGCTTAACACCCCCCACACCACCACCTTTTGTGCTCTTGGAGCACAGAAACCTATAAGGTTACTTGCCAAGCTTTCCTTTCTTCCCTCCACTCCAGCCAAGGCAGAAGCGAAAGGCAGGCAGCAGCGGGGAGGACACAGGCTGGTTAGCTGGGCGAGCTGCAGCACCCCTCGCATCACAGCGGGGGCTTCTCTGGGTTTTGTACAGCTACCTCACACTGTAAATCATGACAGGCTAAAAATGGCCGGGTGACGAATCTGGAGATGAAATTTGCTCTTGTTTCAAAGGAGCAGCAGCTATGAGCAGCACTTTGCAGACAGCCCTCATTCTGTACACCAGGGGAGAAACGGACAAAGTATTTTGGTATGTGATAGGAAAACGGGCACTGACACACAGCTCTTCCTTGGGTAGGAAATGAAACACACCCCCCCCCCCAAGGACCCAGCGTTCCCGCAGCAAGGCTGGGTGTCATCTGTGTGCTTTGCTTTTTTTTTTTTTGTATGGACGCGACAGCTTCCGGTTACCATGGAGTGAAACAGCGCAAACACAATTCTCAGCTGGCATGAAATGTAATCTCATGATTTTACTATTCATAGCTCTGACACGATAAAGCTAAATTAAGCAGGAAATCTTAACTTTTTCAAACCTAATAGCAGTGACTACCTCCAGCATTTAGCCTCTGCTAATGCTCTATTTCACTGCGAAGAGGGCAAAGATATTTTCCTTTATGAAACTGCACCTACCAACCCAGCCTGTCATCCAGAAACAAAATGGCACCTACTTGTTCCCAGGCACCACTCTGGCACTACTCCAGCAGGAACAGGGGAGACAAGAGGAGCTCTTGTGCTAAGTCTAGCAGCTTCTCCTCATCCTGAGACCCATTATGGAAACCCACAAAGCAGTTTTAAGCCACGCTCCCAGGCCTGCCCAGCAGTGAGCGCTGGCTGAACAGCCGCCTACCAGCACAGGACCAGGGCTCAGTCCAAAGCACAAACACGAGATAAGCTGTGCACAAGGCAAGCCAGCACAGCCCCAACGCCCACCCCTCGCTCTTTGGACAGCCTTGCAGGATTACCTTGCACAAGCTCCCCAGGGAGCCAGAACAGCTTTTGCAATTAACACCACCACCCCTCTCCCTTTCAATGCCTGCAGCATTGAACTATACGGCTGAACATACAGCAGGAATCCTGCCACACAGAGGAACTCTCTGTACCATCGTAATCCAGACGAAACCGTACGACCCAAACCCCACGTTACTGTACTGGCACACGCAGCCATTAAACACAGCTCAGTATATTGTAAACTTTTCCAGATATGGAAAAAAGTTCAAGGGCTACGTAGCTGCTTAAACAATTAACAAGTTCCGACACGGCAAACTGTCATTTTGCAGAGGCAAAGCCAAGCGAGCCACAAAAAAAAAAAAAAAAAAAAAAAAAAA
>Ga0065711_1030820_pt1 | contig 31330 bp, 11 predicted proteins | sample Hoacrofraction12_FD_59098 | JGI IMG/M metagenome (GOLD analysis project Ga0065711, IMG submission 59098) | Hoatzin crop microbial communities from Cojedes, Venezuela - Epithelial fraction 12 v2 (version 2) | ecosystem: Host-associated > Birds > Digestive system > Esophagus > Crop | place... | reverse complement strand
GCCTGGACAAGGTCCTGTGCAGCCTGCTGTAGGTGACCCTGCTTCGGCGGGGGGGTTGGACTAGATGACCCACAGAGGTCCCTTCCAACCCCTACTATTCTGTGATTCTGTGATTCTGTGATTCTGTAAATATTTTAAACAATAGATTCACTTACTGAATCACAGAATTGCTGAGGTTGGCAGGCACCTCTGGAAACGCCCAGTGCAATCTGCCTGCTCAGGCAGGGTCACCTAGAGCAGGTTGCTCAGGGTCATGTCCAGTTGAGTTTTGAGCATCTTAGAATCATAGAATTCTTCAAGGATGAGACTCCGCAGTCAGTTTGGGCAACTCATTCCAGTGTTCCGTCATCCTTACAGCAAATATTTTCATTATTCTGTTTAATTGTACTTCCTTGTATTTTAATCTGTGCCCATTGCTTCTTGTGTTTACATGACAGACATTTAAAAAAGATATGTGAAAACATCCATATAACATTTGTTTAGAGGTTCAGGGATACAAAGTTCTTTTGATTCTGAAATTCATAGTAATGATAATGCAAAATTTTACTTTACTAAGATCTATTTGGGGTTTTTTGTTGTTGGTGTTTTTTTTTTTTTTGCTACGAAACACTCTAATCCAAACTATTTCAGATTGTACAGAGAACAACTTGGATGTAACATTGTGCTGCTTATAATCAAAGGGCTTTGTTAACTTGTTTAGTACATTAAGTCCACTAGTGGCTTCAGATGAAAAGTTCTAAGCATACAGTTTTTGTTCTTTCTCTGGTGTTCTCTACCCCAGCCTGCTTTTAAATGTGTTCAGCACTATACACAGTGTTTTAGGAATGTGACAAAGGCATTAATTTCTTAAATGAGAAGGAAAATGAAAAAGATGAGAACAATTTCTTCTTTTCAAGCATTATACTCTATGTATGTGTGTGTACACTTGGGCACAGCTCATGGTCTGTAGGAGCAAGGAGCAAATTTTCTCCTCTGTGAATGTATTTTGCAATGACATGGATGCATTATGGATTGTTTTTCCCCTACTTTTCATTGTCGGCATTAGGCTTTCTCAGTTAAGACTGGTGCAGTTTGCCAGTCCACATCAGTCTTTATAACCCTGTCCTATATCCATATGACAAGTATGAGTCATAACATCATGACTGAATGTACCCGTAGGATGAGCATTTAAGGAATAGCTCTAAGCAGCCTGAAGGATATTGGGCACTGGTCTACCTAGGTAAGATTTGTTCAGTCATCGGGCAATGAATTTTTGATGTTAGCCTGAATTTTTCCTTCTGTTCCTCATGTTTCAACAAAATTGTTAATTTCAATGATTTTCAAATAGTTTTTTTGTGTAATATTTTCAGCTTTACAAATATTGTGTAGCTCTGAGATTAGCCTGAGATACTGTCAGATCTTGTCAAGTGCAATCCTTTATAATTGCAAAACAAACTAATCAGTCTTTAACACATAATCAACCCTTTTCAGTGAAATGCATAGTTAAAAGGTGCTGGAAAAAGGCACTTTTGCTGATTTATATGAAAGACATTTGGAATAGTTCAATGTCATCTCACAGAGACATAAGCTTGCGTGGGTATCTGCTCTGTTGAAGAAGGCCCACTGACAGCTGCATAAAGTGTCACAGAAATGTCAGAACAGAAAATGTTTGTTAGCATCCGAGCTACACAGCAGGAGGTCCAATTTTTAGTACTTATTGCCTGCAGAAATCAAAGGTGTGGATCAGAAATCCACCAAAGTTTTTGCTTCTCTAGTCTAAAGAATCTAAAAATGAATAGGCCTGGCCTATCTGATCTCTGCTTACTCTTCTAGGGAAGACAATAACCCTCTAATACCAGAACACCAATAAAGCAGAACTCCTTTCAGATCTTGAGGAATGATTTTCCTGTTTTCTAATTCTTATTATAACTAAGAACGTATTCTTACCAAAGTTAATATCACCACCTATTAACAGTATAGATTATTAGTGGTACAGCTGCAGTGTAAATAACATTATTTACCCGAATATTCAGAGTTCCCAAGGCATATGGCACATCCATGATAAAAGTATTGCTCTCTTCTGTTTAGGTAATGTCTTAATCAGTGTATATTCATTTTTGCCTCCATGTTCACGTTAAGCGGAGAGTTTAAATTGAAAGTGTGCTGTAAATGTATGATCCCATTACCATGTTCTATAGATGGGATTGTCAATATATGGGAAAGCAGCCACAGCTGTGGACAGACACTCGCTTTTCCAACTCTTATGCCAGTTAAGACAACATTTGTGTTCATATCTCCTGGGGGGATGCCATCTTCACAAACATAGGCCTCAATTTCTTTTAGTCTCTTGCATTAAACAGTAAAAGATCACAGAATCATCAAATAATTTAGTTTGGAAAGGACCTCTGGAGGGAACCAAGTCCAGTTCTTGCCTAGAGCATATCTAATTAGATCAGGTTGCTAGAGACTTCTCCAGCTAAGTCTGGAACAGCTCTATGAAGGCCTGAGTTAACCTGGTCGATCTTGAAGCAAATCCAGGAATGCTTGGTCTTCTTACTGCAGAGCTATTGGAGTCTTAGCTCACAGATGACAAGTGCTGTGAAGCATCAGGGGATGGTGATATGTAACCCTACTGCAGCTGCACCCTAAGAGGATGTGCTTAATTACCTTTGGAAACACTTCAGAGCCTGCACACCTGCTGGTTTGGCTCAGGCCAGGCAGATGCAGTATAAGCCAGGCAGTTTCCATGGCCCAAACTCAGATGCCACAGAAAATTCTGTATGAACTCTGTTAACTTACTAGCAAATGCACATTCTCAGCTTTACTGGAAGCGGTGGCAAACTCTTCTTACTTTCCTTTGTGTTTTTGAATGATAACTGTAGACCCTACCTATATATTTAAGACTTTGTATCTTGTAACAATTTAGTGTAGAAATTGCTGGTTTCCAGTCTTTTCAAAGTCTTCACCCTTTATCTAGATTTTGAAATTAATATATTTCATTTACTTTTGATAGGTAAATGCCCAGTGGGGTTGAAGTGAAACAGTACGTGGGGAAAAAATTGCAGTAAAGGAAAAAGTGACTGATCACTTGTCCTCGTGAAATTGAAAACTGAAATAGGCACAGTATGGGTCACAGTTGCTGGTGCAGTTAAGAACTGTTGGTGCTTTCATCTGACAGGGCTCTAAGATAAGCCAGGGAGAGTGGTTTTAACTTGGGAGACGTGATTTGATCTTTATTGCTGACTGAGATGTTGAAGTTGTACAGAATACACAGAACTAAAGCTTGTTTTTATTAAATTTTTCTGATGTAGAATGCTCAGCTCTAGACAGTCATATCCTGGTTTTGTAGTTGACCTAAGTACAATTTCCCATGTACTTAACAATTCAAGTGCACTCTTAAGCTTAACAAGCAAAATTTTGAATCTTGAGTGACCCAAGATGATGAGTAAAATATTGCTTAGAATATTCACTTAATGATTTCATATAACCTGGATCATTTAATGTATGCATTCAGTTCATTGAAGTAAGTACTGTATGCCAGAGTTGCAAAAGAAGAAAGAAGACTATGCCTTCAAAAAATCATTGCATTAAAATAAACTACTGATTAAAAAAGTCAATCTATGCCTGTCAGAGGGACTTTCATCTCACTGTAAACATAGATGCCAACCTTTTTCAGCATAGGACTAGTATATAGCCTTCAAGAAACAACTGAAGTGTTCAGGGACATCTGTTTACTTGTTATAGCATATACAGAAACAGCACAAAGTATTAATTTACAAAGCAAAACTACTTGGTTGAAGCAGAAGAACTCATAAATCCATCTCCCTGTTTCCTATGCTTATGTTTTCATCATTGTATCTTATTTTTTTTTTGGTTCCACATTGTTACCGTTGGAGAACATGCTTGCTGCTTTACAGAAGGTGCTGTCATGTTAGAGCAGTTGTAGATACGCAGTTCTAATTTTTTGGCAATCACAGATCATGTATAAATTAATGTAAATGGAAATGTATGTCAAATAAGGACTTAATAAATCTCACTGCATATTTTAAAGAACTACCAGCATCAACATATAAAACCAGTGTAAACGGTTTTCTTTTTTTGGCTATCTTGACTATGAGAGGTTTAAATATTTCTTTGTCTTCTAGCATTAGCAGCTGTCTCTGGTTATGTGATAACTACTTTTGCATTCATTTTACAGTGGGCTGTTATAGGTGTGCTCGTTGTCCTGTCACATTCAGTGATAGATAAAATGCGGACAGGGTCTGGAGAATGCTCAGTGTACAGAATCAGTTAGATTCTACTACCTGTGCTCAAGTTCACCACTGTCGTCTTCTCAATTAGCTCTGCTGAATCTGGAGAGATGACTCCAGACATGAGGTGCTTCTCAGTTTCAGAAGAGCTTTGGCAGAACTTGTTCTTCTGTAAATGCTGCAGTTGGCATCTTAGGCAGTCCAGTACTTTGTCAGCAGCAGCACTGGAGCACTACTAACTTATGTAGGCAGAGTTTGCTATAGAGTTTGCTATGGTAATGTTATACTGAGGAAGGCAGAGGTTTTATGTTATTTCTGTTGTTATTTTAGTTGTTGGGAGATGAATGTGGGTGTGTGATGTAAAAACTCAAAGACAATTCTCAGGTACTGTGTTGTTTTGGGCATGTGTTTATCATATTTACTAGGTCCGCTCTAAGGAAGCATACACATTAAGAGTTCATCTGTCCATTTAAATTTGGCTTACAGGCGTTAAAGCAAAAAGATGTTTCCTGATACTTTTGAAATGATGGGACAGTGTCCCCTGGTGGCGGGACGGGTGGACTTCTCCTGGGTTTGCAGCTTTTCACGCCTTTTATTTTTTTTTTTATTGGAAGGAATTGTGGCATACCTGCAAAGAAAAAGGCTGTACTTTAATCCCTAGTAATGATTTCTATGATAATGTTGTCGTGTGGATATCTTCTAGATTTGCATGGGTGGTATATATTTAGGACTCCTGTAATTATCAAGACATACAATTGTTCTACCTAAAAACACATGGCAATTCACATGCAGAGATGGAAAGAAGGATGTTTCCTTTCTTAAATAAAGTGTTCCTGTACTCTGCAGGAGGTGCAGTATAATAAATGATTTCACAGAACATTCCTAATTAGCTTGCAATGACAATATGGCATGGAAATTCACAAAGTCACTCAGTTATGAGATCAAACTGAAACAGCACCGGCAGTAGGTCTTCCAGGCACACACATCGTACCATTCCTGATACGTGCTGCAACTGCTGGGCCGTGTATTCTCTCTCACTCATTTCCTTTCTCTCAGTAGTCTTACAAATCAGATTTTTTGTGTTGCACTGGAGTATCTTCAGTGTAATTAGAAGAATGTACCCTTATCTACAGTAGCCTAATGACTGATACATGGGGAAGGGACAAGTTTCTTCGAGATGTTTCAAATTACATTCTTCTGTACATGTATTATATACCTGTGGTGCTTCTGCACAGATGAAGTTTCAGAAGAATGAATGCTGGAAGTTGCTGTACTACATGGTAGGTTTCACCATAACTTGTTTCTCAAGCTGTTTTCACTGTATGTCCCTTAAAACCAAACCAAAACAAAAAAAGCTTTACACTTGGCTAGACTGAATTTTTAATAAACTGAGAGCTAGATCTTGTGACATGGCATTTCACAAACAGGTGTTACAGTTGATGGCCACGTCAAATGTGGATACGCAACAGAAGCTGGGAATCTTATTTATTAAGGTTCATGAATCCCACTAAACAGAAGTATGACACTCATCCTACAAACAGGTGACTATATTTGTGTTTATATTTCTTTATAAAGTATTGAGATTAAAGCCAGGAAATTTTGGCAAAATTATTACATAACAGATTTTTAAAGCATGAAAGTGTAAACTTCTGACATTAAAAGCTATTAATCTATTAAATGAGAGTGGAGACTCATTATTTTTTCCCCATATGTATGTGTGCTGGAGAGAGCTGCAAGCCAGAGTCTTAGCTCCAAGTGTCCTTGACCTGTAGAGCTCAGCACTAGGTCTCAAACATCTAATGTACTCTCCATTTTGATGTAAGTATGGCTTCATCTCTCAAGAGTAAGGAGTATAAACTGATTCACTGCGTCAATCTATAAATGGCTTCTTCAAGAAAGGACTGCTATTTTGAGTATTAGCAGCAGAATTCAGTTAATCCAGGTACCAAGAAAGACACAAAGTAGGTTTTAAAGCGCATATTGAAAATAACATGCAGATTTTCAATGGAACAATGATCCTTTTACTTTGGCAAGTGTTTTTCATTGAAACTCTTATGGAGAAGGTTTTGGGGTTTTATGTTTTCAATCATACTGTGTTTTTGTAATCTGATACTATGAGGGAAAGGTTCAACAAGCACTCCAGATATTTGATTTTTCTGCAGATAAAACCAGTTCCTGATAAAATGTGTAACTGGTATCGAAGTCTAACCTTACTTAAATTTTTCTAAAACCAGTAAATCAGAATTGACTTTATCTTAATTTTTGCTATTGTGTTTAGACCTATACTTCACTTACTGTAGCACTGGGCTTCAATACTGTTTCTTCTCAGGATACAGATGGGAAATAAGCGACAAATGTTGAGGCTGCAGTATCTAGACACAGCACTGGGAAGGCCAGATTTTCAGGCTTGGCTGGCTCTGTGGGCAGACTCTTGCAGATACAGAAGTCAGCTGCCATTCTGTGTGCATATAGAAATTCTTTTTTCTCTGTCAAAGATGTGGAGTGTGGGTGTAACCTGGCATTTCCAGGTGTGAGCATTTACCTAGATAGTAGCCTTTGTGTTCACGGGTAATGGAATTACTGAAACTAAAGAATACTAAGTTTTCATCAAAATTCTACTGAAAAATCTCTTCTGTAATTATATTGTGGGCAAAATCCCAAATGGGACAGTAGTTGTTGTTGGCTAACTATGTTCTTTTTTATAAAACACCAAAAAAGTAAGGTAGTTCACTACCAGTGACATTCACTGTGAAATTTAGTGAAAGGCAAAATGAACTTCAGGAAAAAAAACGGTGGCAGGCAACTTTAGAGGAGAAATGTGTGCTGAGTGTTTATGTCTGATGCTCTATTTACAACATCTTCCCCATTAGGTTGAATTTGATATTTGAAAATCATGAGGAAAAACCCCAGACCTCTCAGGGGCTGCAAATAGTTTAGGTTAAGATCCACTAGATTTCACTAGAAAATCAAGACATTTTATAGTGAGAATTAAATCTCAGGCTGCGAGTTGTAACAGGTTGGAGATGGCTGGTCCTCTGGCATGAGCTACTCATTAGCAACATCTGGGCACTGCCGTGTCCCATCTGTTGGTTGAGGGGTAAGGCACATTTTACTTCATTTGCACCTTGTACCTGTCTCTGCCAAACACGTACCTGCTGAGGAATTCAAAGTAAAAGATGTTCTTTTCTGCTTTCATCTCTACTTCTTTTGCTCTTTCTGCAGTCCAGTCTTACAGAAAATTAGCCTATTCTGTTATGATCCTCTGCTGACTGCTGTGGGAGCTCATCCTTTCTGGCAGCTCCCTGTTCTTGCCAATCAAGGCCCAGCACAGTGGCTAACTTTGACAGTATATACTTGTAATGAACATAGATTTGGACTTTTCACCCACTGAATGCTGGCTTGGTTTTCTACTTCAAGGGAAAACCTCAAAGTTGAAGTGATATTTGTTGGAATTAAAGAAACTATTGTAGTTATTGTCTGAGAAATTTTCGGATTATGGCTGTTATAAATAACTGCATAAACCCTGTAAGTAAATTGTCAAAAATGGATAGAGAAACTATTTGGAGGCCTAACTGCCTTTTCTACTCTAGAAAATGTTCCCCTTAATTTTCAGCTACAGAGCTGAATTGTTGAGAATTACTGTGTTTAGCTATTACACAGCTTCTGTCTTAGAAGAAACAATAGCACTTTTTATCTGAACAGTGTCTCACCCAACTATGAATGAGTGCAATTTTAGTTTGGATATTTTAACAGCTTGATTTTTCTGTACAAAAATAGAAAATGTCTGATATGAAAATGTTGCTTGCAAACACAGCTAGTCTGATTTATGAGTTTTCTGAACATATGTTTACTAAGAAAACATGCCAATTAACTGTAGTGACACAAAATATTTTAAGCCATAATAAACTGGTGGTTTGATGTGCAAGTTTTCTAATTTCTTATAAATAATGAACACACTTTCCCTGTGGTTAGAGAACTGCCAGAGGTCAAATCTAGATCCAGTTTCCACATTTGACCATTTAAAGTACAGTGTTTCAAATGAAAATGATGGAGTGGGATCCTGAATATCAGGGAACTGAGATTCTACATGGGATTTTGTTTACCTCTCAATCTCATCCCTAAAATTTCATGTTAAGGTAGTGAATCTTCCTCGACTCCCTATTTTTTTGTTGTTACCTATCCTTTCATTTTGGAAGAAACCCAGAGTGAATATTTTGCAAAAACACTTATTTCTCAACACCAATTCACTGCTTTTCCCCTCTTGCATCACATCATTTGGTTTTCACAAATTCTGTGATCCTTCATAATTTCTGTGGGATTTCTAATAACATCTTGTTTGTGAGTATGTGAAAGTAACACAACTTGGAGAAAAGATGGCAGGTTGTCATCTGTGCTGCATAAGGCATTGGTTATATGTAAACATAGGTATTGCAGCCTGAGCACTAAGAGGTTCATGGTCTCGCTGGGAAGCTTTCAGGATGAGAACTTGAGGAGGGATTCAGCAGAGAAGCTGGTATGAAATGTTAGTGGCCTGCTTTACCTGAGGCTGGTCAGGAGTCAGTGTGTCCCAGAAGTCCTCTTCAAGTTTTAACAAGGTGCAGTATCACCTACCAGCTGTCAGAGATCTGGCAGCTGTTAGAGTTTAGTGCCGCAGTAGCAGGATCCGTTTGCTCCCCTTGTGCCTTGCATGCCATCTGCTCATACCCTTGCCAGATGAATAAACTAAATTTCCACCTGCTTTGTGCGATCAGTGTCATGCAAAACAAGTGGATTGGATATAGAAGCTAGCTCTATTTGTGGTAGTAATTATAATTTATTTCATTTCACACAGTGTATGAAGATATTCTAGTGTAATTGTAGGGAAAACAAAGTAGTATGGATTGCCTGAAATTTAAAGGAATTGTTAATGAAGTAATAAACTTACTAAATTTCAGAATAAAGATAACAGTTTAGATAACAGATGATGGATACGTAATAATCAGATAATTCCCTCCCCAGCATGTATAGTTTGATTTATGGGAAATTGGTCTAAGAAAATAAGTTTTAATAGATAATTTGTCTCAGGTTTTGTTGCAAAGCTGTAAATCCTGGAGAAATGAGCAGAATAACTCGGTGACATCTTAACTGCCTGAAATGACACCTTCACCCATACAGCAAGGTTGTGAGAGAGAAACGTAGAGAATAATATTAATAATAGCAGGGAGGCAAAGCTTTTAAAGCATACTGGATCTCAGCACTAATAATGTGAGAATTTCTGCATATTATATGTATAACTTCATAAACGGAACAGTAATGTTCATTTATTACTGTAAAGTGGTTCAAAACACAACCTATAGATACAAAGATGAAAATTGCTTTGTGGAATGAGACTATATTATTGCTTTCAGATACCTTTTAAAATCAGAAGCTCCGAAGTTAAACACGGTTAACACAGAATCTAAACATTAATGCTTTCACCTAAATACTTGACTTTTGACATATAGATCTCTTAGAAGACTAATCGTGATGTTCAGCCAACATAAATATTCTGTGCCAAAACTAGCATGCAGTTAAAATGGAAACTAATTAAACGATCAATATGTGATCCAGAAATGTCTCATGTTTTATTTTTAATCTTGCAAATGGTTCCTATGAGTTCAGCTGAACAGCAGAATTGCTTCAAGAGACATTCCGTGGTGTGCTTCTACAATTCAAGGCAATGACTGGGGTTTTAGTTGGAAAGGTAGAGGGAGGAAACCACTGACAAATCAGCTGCTCTTTTTTAGTGATTTAATAAAATAAACCCACAAAATAAATTACTGTATAAAACATCAGTAGTTTTGATGTAACCCTACATTAAAGTTATTTCAATTCATTCCTGAATTCTGGAACTTGGAAAGGTGGATTAAAGATGTGTGCACAGCCCACTCAGAGGGTTGATTTCAAGTAATGAAAGCATGGATATTTAATTAGCATGGCTTTTTAAAAGATAGTTTTTCTTAGAGACATAATAGTTAAGCAATACTTTTTTTCTTACTAATTTTAACTGTAACTTCAAGTGAATGTATTACATGTGTGATTGTACACATTGCCAATGATGGTGACATTTTGCTCTCATTGCTGTCATTTGATCTGGTGTTCTTATTCACCTTCAGGCATGCCTCAAGGGCTGCTTGTACAGTACCTATGAATTAAACTGACCAGACCAAGCTTCTGACAAAGAAATTGCTACCGTGGAAATGTTAAACACTGTCTAGTAGAATCATAGAAGCGGCTAGGTTGGGAAGGACCTTTCATGTTGTTGAGTCCAACCATTAACCCAACACTGCAAAGTCCACCACTAAGCCATGTCCCTAAGTGCCACATCTACACGTCTTTTAAGTACCTCCAGGGATGGTGACTCCACCACTTCCCTGGGCAGCCTGTTCCAATGCTTGACAACCCTTTCAGTGAAGAAATTTTTCCTAACATCCAATCTAAACCTCCCCTGGCGCAACTTGAGGCCATTTCCTCTTGTCCTATGCTTGTTACTTGGGCAAAGAGATCTACGATTTCTTTGTGAACAAGGAAAACTGCTTCTGTTTTCTTTTAGGTTGTGTGTGTGTAGTTTAACAGTATTGTGGATTTTGTCCAAATCAGTGGATGAAGTGACCAGATTAACTTCACTTACCTGCAGCATCATATTGGTTTCCGTTATGATAATACCACTAAGCTAGGTGCCCTCTCCCAGCATGCGTTTGGCAGGTGCAGTAAGTCGAGTTAGATCCTTGGTATTTGGTAGCATGCTGAGCCATAGTAATATTCTGTGTCTGACTAGTTTGCTTTGGGGTTATAACAAGTTCAAAGCTGGAAACACGCCTAAATTTTCCTCTGTGCATGTGTCTGTACTTTTTAGCCTGTGTCCTGTTCTCAGTGTTCTTCCGGTAGGCTTTGGAGTCTTTTATTTATTTGAAATTTGTGAAAGAAACACCTGTGTGGACTATTTTCTCATTATCAATGAAAGCTTTGTAGAGTTTCAGTACTGCAAGCATGTTATTTCAGTATTAATTTCCCGTTTGGCCAATGTTATTACGTTGTTGCTGCCTCTCAAATGTAGCATTGATTTTTCATAGAAAATGTACCATTAAATTGCAAATGTCATGAATGAAAGCACTGTAACTGCAAGAAAAGAGATATGACATGCAAATATGTTAGGATCTAATTCTATTCTTGCTGAAGTCAATGTGAGCTGTAAAACTGACTTCAGATGGGAACGGGGCAAAATCACAGTGCTGAAGTTAAAAATGTAAACACCTTGCCATTTAATCGGAAATGCACACTATTCTTCTGAACCCAGTTAGATTGACAAAGGAGCATTGCTTAAAAGTTACTAGTTTCAATTATTCATTTAATGACGTTCAATACAGTATTGCAGAGGTGTCACCACCTACTGGTTTAAAGGCAACAAAGACCTGGTCCTGACAAGTAGCGAGCACTCTCCACTGCCCCAGTGTTGACTCTCCAGTCCCCCAGGGACTCAAGGTCGCTCCCATTAAGGGTGGCAGTGGGGCTCCCAGTCCTGTGTTTGTCCACTTGGGACCTTTAATCATTTTCTAGAGGAACAAAATTTAAAGATGGTTCACTGGTTTACATAGGAACCTTCAGCTGTGTTTCACTGGTACTTCCTGATGATACTTTCAGCGTGTAGCTGTGTAAAGCAAAGTGGTAACGTCTTTTTTTACAGTTTACTTTTCTTCTTAATGGATTATTTTCAAGCAGGTGCGTAGATCACTACACAGTGTGTGTTCCTTATGCAGGTGTGCACAAGTCATCTTTATGTGTAAATACAGAGGGATTTCTTATGTGTATTGTAGCTTGTTTGGTACTTGATTTTTAAATCTATCAGTTTTACTTAAATATGTAAAAGTATGAAGCTGTGCTGTTGCATTGTGGTGTATGTCAAAGCAGCTGTTTTTTTCAGAAAATGATGTTATCAATGCTTTAAGAAGCAGTAGCAATAAAAAAAAAAGTTGAGCTTTTAATTGAAAGGTGATTTTTAGGAAAGCTCTGTGAAAGTTTAGCATGGTGTTTGTATTATAGATATTACTTTGTAAGGGTGCAAAATATTTTCACTTACAGAGGGTATTCAAATCAAGTGAAGTCTGTAGGATTTGGGGGTAAATCCCTATACGTCACGCAAGGCCTTGCACAGGCAAAGTAACATCATTGCTCTTTTAAAGCTGCTGAGCTTTTACTGAAGCATTTTATTCCTGAAAACGTCACTTGGACAGACTTCCAGAAACAGTTTTAAACCTGCAGTGTATTTACTACCAGAGACAGATAGGGTTTTCTTTGCCAAGAAAGTTAGGCACTGCTTCTTAAAAGCACTGATAAAATGTGGAGGCCTTCTTTGAAAGAGCTGAGATATACACTCTGAGACCCAAGATATACATTCTTTGTCTGCTTTCAACCTTCCTTTCTCCTTAACAGTCCTTTCATTAAATTCTCTTCAACAGCCTCATATATCCTCTGCATTCATGGCAAGATACAGCAGTCTTAAAGGAGGCACGGTTTGATTTGTCTCACTTGTGTATACTGTATTAAAGCTGCGGCTGTTGCTGCAATGCGCTGGGCACTTCTTCTGAAACACAATTCTGTGAAGGATGTCTGCCACAGTTAGGTAATATATTTCACTTCAAATTATATATGTGAGAACCTATGTGTGTTTAAGTTTCTCTAAATTTTGTCTTGGGTCTTTTCCATTATGTGAGCAACATGTTTTATTTTTTCAGATAAATTATTTAGTTTATTGTATTTTTTTGTTTTCACTTCCTCAAAAAGTGACTATTTGGGGGGAAAAAAAAAAGTCTTCCAAAAGTAATAAAAGTGAAGTTAAAAATTGAAGTTAAAAAGTTATAAGTTAAAAAAACAAGGGTCTGTTCAATTACAAATACGCATTTTGTGTCAGGGTAACCAGATTGGTTGATTTGGATTTGACCTTTGTAGAGAAACGATCCAAAGGCTGTCAAATGAGTAGGTGGTGTGAATTTTCACCTTCCACATTAAGGCATGACTGTGAAATGTTTCTGTTTGCCTTTGCATTCCATGGCCTTTCCATTTTTGTGAAAATACAAGCCTAATCCAGTTCTTCTCAGAGGTGAATCATGGTCAGGTAGCAAAAGACTTGCTGAGGAAACTTGATTTGTGGTGGCGCTGTGTGAAAGCGCCTGCTGTGGCATAGTCGGATGGAGAGGAGGTGTGGAGAGATGATGTTTCCTTCTGTGGTTCCGAGCAGTGCAACCATTTTAAGCTACAGAAAATAGGGACTGTGACTCCAGTAGTATTGAGTATTACTGAGTAGGGTTCTCTGTGCTCCAGCTGAAAGCCTATTAAATTCACTCCTGGTTTTGGCAGTGATGAGTGTGTAATCTGGCATACAGTATAGAAAATTAATGACCATCTCTGTATATACTGATGTATAAGATCCCGGTTAAAGAAGGGTTTTGGCAAATTACAGTTTTCTGAGGGGGGAAATAAATAAGATTTATTTCACAAAATTTAAGTCATTATGCACATTTGAAATTATCCCCGAAGTGTTCTTGGAATTTGTATTCCAGAATGGCTTGCTTGCTAAAACAGATAAAATTTTCAGATTCATAAAGCTGCCACTAAATGTTAAAATACAATTTTGAAAGAATATAGGCTAAAGAAACTTATGATGGGATCTCAAACAGGCAGCATTTTTGTACATCACAGATGATCAAGAACATGACAACACTGAGTTTTTCATTTTGAGATTATGAGAATTTCTCTATGTTTTTTTATACCTAAGTGAAAAAAGATTTGACTGAGTCTGGAAATATGTTGCATACAATTCAGCAATATTTTTATACTTGTCTCTTTAAATTGCTTCACTTCTTTCTCTTTGTATGAAAGACAGATGCAGATCTGCAACAGGTTTTCCCCACTGCAAGTGAACCAAGCTCCATTTGCTCTCTCCAGCCCCATGGAGCTAGATTTCAGAGGGTCCTGCTTGGCTTCTCTTAAGTGAGTGCATATAATACAAATAATCAGGTTCTTCCTAACAAGAATCACTCACGAAAGCTAATTCTCATCTTCCAGCATTTAGTTGTTGCTGTCAGTAACAAGTGCTTTTCAGGAGAATGAAGGAAAATACACTCATTTACAGCAAGGCAACAGAAAGCATTTTTTAATAATATGAGCGGCAGCTTGGTGTTGGTAGTTATCACCCTCTGTCAGAAACAGCCTCTGCGCAGAGGCCCAGAAAAGGGCTGTGCCCCGTGGTGAGGAAAACATGTAAGCTCCACCTCCCTTCATGGGCAAGGATCATTGAACCTGCCATGCAACAGAGTAATAGACTGAATTACCTGAGAGAAAACAGCTCCTGAACATCATATCTCAGTACCAGGGTTGGAGCTTTTATTCCTCCTCTGCAGTGCATTAGGCAGAAGAGGGCTTCCTGCCACAGCTCAAAATGGGGAAGGTGACAGATCTGCTGCGAAGGCTTACTGCCACCTCAGAGCTGTAGAATTCCAAGAAATCTGTGTGGTAAGGTTTTGACTGTCTTGCTCCTCTGGGAAGAAGATGATGCCATATTTTTGTCTGAATTGAAAAGGAGCTTGTCCTGAGCAGGACATTTCTTGCCTTCTACGTATCCAAATCTTTCCCTCTCTATGAAAACAAAATGGATTTTGTTTAAAGCTGTCAGAGGACGTGGCTTGAATTGTCACAGACACAACATCACACAGAATGGTAGGGGTTGGAAGGGACCTCTGGGGATCATCTAGTCCAACCCCCCTGCCAAAGCAGGTTCACCTGGAGCAGGCTACACAGGACCTCATCTGGCTGGGTTTCGAATATCTCCAGAGAAGGAGACTCCACAACCCTTCTGGGCACCCCGTTCCGCTGCTCACACCCTACTTGTTCTCATAGCCTCTATAGAACTCTCCACAGTACTGTAGTTTCTACCAAGCTGCCTCTATTGCACAAGTAAACTGTGTTTCCCTGATATCTCCTGGGTATATCACCATCAATGTCATCACCTCTTGGTGTTTCTAGAAGAATGTTGGCAAAACGCCTGGCATGGATGTCGTTTTGATCATCTTGATATTTTGAAAGTTTTGTGCAGCTCCAAGATTTCAAATGTTCTCTTCCATTTCTTGTAAATGAAGCTGTTAAGCAGAAATATTGGGTGGGGTTTTCACTTTTTTCTTTTTTTACTCATTTTACTGTGGTAACAATGTGTTATTCTTGGGCAGCTTTTCCCTTTTCTTTTTCCTCCTTTTTTTTCTTTTTTTGCTTGTGTGTTTGTAGTTTTTAGTTTCTTTTTTTACCCTACCAGCGTAACCTTTTAGTGAACATGGCTGCTGCATCAGAGCTCTGTGCCTGTAACGATAATAATAGACATTAACAGCTTATGCATTCTCATTTGTGTGAACAGGTTTGACAAACATAGTTGAAATGTGAGGGGATACCGAAATGCAAAGGGAATACAGAAATGCTTACAATTAAGGATGTTTACAGAAATCCAATTTACTAATGAGCTGGAAAGCCCACACCATTTCTTTATTTAAAGCACAGAAAATAACTCGTACTAAGCGGGGCAAATCTGAAGGACAGACTGCTCACCATTGTGCAGCTGTACATTTAGCAATGCATAAAAATATGTTGCTCTCATAAGACATCAGCCTAATTACTTTCCAAAACGCAGTTGAGGATGTTTGAAGCATCTTCTGGTTTTGACATCCATGATGAGTTTTAAAAGACAGAATTGCAGATAATGTCAAGAAAAAATGCACATATTAATGTTAATCTTCATATTTCGCCATGTGGGGTACTTTATTCCCCAGCATCTCATCACTGTCGTTTAAAGAGCAGAAATAATCTGATGTCTTGCCTGGCATTGTAACACAGCTGTGGAGCCATGCAGCCAGCTTCAGGGAGGAACTGAAGTGTGAGAGTTGGTCTTTCTTCAGCATTGACCCCCATTAGTACTGACATGACAGCCTGTAGCACGTTTTTTTCCTGCTCTCACGTTGTTGACCACAATGCTTTTTAGTGTCCTGGAGGATTTTGTTTTTTCTTGTCCTTCTGTCTTTTTTTAGGCACTGTTATTGTAAAAGAAAAATTATTATTGTAAGAAGTATCCTTTTTAACACAAAAACCTAATATAATCTATGTTTCCATACATCAAGAAATTGCTATTGACTAGCAGAATAAAGTGCGTGAAGAAAATACAAGCAGGAGTTTTGACAGTAATGTAAATTATAAGTAAATTATTGTATGTTCATCAAGACACTGTGCTAATAAAGTTGAATTCAAGTGCTCTTAAGAACACTTAAGTAAAATTAACTTCATTTTATACTTTCTGCATGTGTCTACTAGTTTCTTCACACAGCTTGGATGTGGCCCATGTGATTTTGAAGTATTCTGGTTTGTTTTTAATTGGGTCTGTGTTTTTGTTTGCTTGTCTGTTTATTTTGACACACTGCCTCAGTGTTCTGTGATTAATTTGGCAGTGAGTTGAGTTCTGTTTTCTGAATTTGTGGCCAGCAGAAGTGATGGCTCTACAAATGTAAAGTTTGTGATCACACTCTCCTTGGGGACACACACATGAGGCCAGCCTAATCTTGTTAATTAGGGCTGGGGGGAAGAGAAACATACCCTGATGACACAACTTCCATTCCTAATGCTTGTCCCATCCTCCGGCTTTTTTTACAGGTGAACATTTATGTGCTGGGCAGTGAGCGGGCAAGCTGAGGGAGCAACTAGAGAAAAACGCCATCTTTCCAGGTTGCAGCTACTACCAGTAAACATTTCTTGTCCTCACAGTGCTGGATCTGAAGCCAATTAAGCCTCCAAAATTTGCATTTCTTCATATCCATTAAGTTGACTGATATAGATGGGGCAATGACACAGTGCTTTGCAGGGCAGCTGTTACATGGCGATGATGGTGGTTTGGCCTGGGCACAGCAGGGGTCTGTTCCTTCCATAGCTGGGACTGAGCGTGTCATCTATCTGGCTCAGGGGCAACCTAGTAACATTGAATTGGAGTTGGTTTAAGTATCTACCTTTTTCTATCCGTCTCAGCTGTGGTGTAGCAGAGCCTGTACATGGCTATTACAGTGTCACCAAAGCCTGACTGATCTTACAGGATAGTCTCAGTGCCAGTTATAGACAGTGTGCTGTCAAAAGTGCAGGTTACGCTACTGAGGGAAAAACATCATTTCTGCTAACTTCTTTCAGTCTTGGTTCTTGGGATTGCAGGAAGGGCAGCATTTTGGGTGGTAATATTGATGTTCAAGAAGCTGGGGTCCCTTCAAAAGCTAAAGGTATGTATATTTTGTGTGCTTGACCTTTTAGCAATGGCAAATGGAGTGATGCTTTCTTATAAAACATATTTGTCTCAGTAGTCCTTCATCTGGGCTCAGTAAAGGAAAATGTTCTAGCAGAGCTATATCCCCATAGGATCAGAAAAGGGACATTGTAAGTGAAGGAGAAAATGAAGAAAAATGTAGTAGTGCTTGTGTTAAAGAATAGCATAGCAGAAGCTGCCTTCAGGCTGTGGAAGTTATGCTTCTTATCAAAGACTTTATGCTTGGTGGGTAAAGGGTACTAAGTCTCTCTGACAGCGAGTGGACGGTTGTGTTGGACACAGCACTTTCTGGGCTATGTTGTGATGTAGGTCTCATCACCATGGTGCCTTTCATTCTCTGTTGTTGTTATGATTTACTGTGTAGTAATCATCATTTAGCAGGATTTGAATGAGGATGTGCATTGGCAGTCTGTGGATCAGCACACAGGTTTAAGGTGTCCTGAAGTGTCACTAACAAAGCTGCTTGTCCACCGAGTAGCGCTGCCTCTCTCTTCTTTGCCAGTTGCTTAATACTCTGCCAGCCCAGGGTAAGTGGTCTTTATACTTTGGTTGAGAGAAACAGACATGTTGCTGAATATAACTTAAATCCTTTGTTAGAAGCATGTGGTGTTTTAGGAGTACTTCTACGTTGGAAGAAAGTGAGAGAAATTACCTGTGTGTTTTGAACTTCAGATATTAACAGGTCAAATTCAAAATACTTGTATAATTTCATTCATTATGTATCCTCACAAGGTTACATTTTGCCTTTGCAAATAGGGAGCAATAATATTCTTTCACTTTTCTTCGTAAGAAATATCCTGTAGTAAAACAACCAGCTTTAACAAGGGCTTATAAAAGTATGCCTTTTGTTCACAGCGTTTCCCTCTAGGAATCTTCTATTGATTAGTCTGTAGACAAAAGAGGGAACTGAAGAGTTGCCTTGCAAAAGTATTGTACAACATAAGGAGACTTAAGGGAGATCCTGAATGCAGTTTTATGAATAACAACAGGATGGGGGGCTCTTGATTCTTCACATAATTGAAATCAGTAAATGCGGTTCATAAATGTAGGAGCTCCCACTCCATGCAAAAATATAAAATCAGCTGCAAATTTGAAATCCAGTGAGAATTTAATTCTTAACATTTATGTTGCTTGAAATTGGTTGAGCAGTTTAATAGTAACAGGATCCTTACAGAGTATAATTATTAAAGATACTGAAAATATTTGATAAAATCATACTGTGTTTAGGCCTGTGGTTGTTGCTAAAAAGACTAGCATAGTATTTTGGACAGAGATAAATCTTTTCTGTGCAGAACCACTGCATTCATATGAGTGTGTAGTTTTTAAAATCAGATCTGGAAAATAAACATGACTGTTTGGCAGACTGTGACAAAAACTCCTACATGATGTGTTTAGGAGCAATTCTGCTATGCAGGCTTGTGTCAGCATCTGCAGTATGGTTCGCAATTTTAAAATTTTCTTTAAGCTTCCTATATGATTGTGTAGTTCTTTCTCAGAATTGCATTCCTGTTTGGAGAATTCTGTTTTAAGGGATGTAGCCAATAAAAATAGCGTTGAAGTATGTTACTAGAAAGTTACTTTAATAGCATTCGTGAAAGGTTAGTATTTCTATGGAGTTTTCTTTGTTTCTTTCCTTCTGCAAAATAGATACTGACTGGTTAAAATGAAATGGTTGCAAGAACTGTATTGGAAACTTAATGTTTCTTGTCAACTCTTGACTTGTTGCAGTCATCCTTTTCACCTGGTTCTCTTTGAAATATATGCATTTATTGGCACGTTTGTATTTGGAAAGCTGAAATCGCTGTAACATGGGCAGTTGACACCTTGGAGGTTGCGTGTGTTTAACTTAGGAGTCATAGACTGTGGTGTGATAGTCCTTTCTAGTCGTGTTTTTTGTTTCACAACAAGGCATTTATCTAGCCAAAAAAGAAGCTCAAGTGGGGAAAAAAAAATTGTAGCTATATTGCAAGAAAAAGTGAAAAATATAAAGGGATGGGAAGGTTGTCACACCCACTTTGTTATTGAGGGAGTAGTTCAGGATGTGTTCTCTTTCCCTGTCAGCACAAGAACAATTTGTTTCATTTCTTTCATCTTAAATATTGTGAAGAAATGAAAGCTGTTGGGAAAATTATGAATAGACATCTGAAAGGACAATTCAGCTTTGACGCTTACCCTGTTTGAATCACTCACTCTTAAAGGTTTGATTTTTTTTTAAGACAGAACACTTACCTATTTTTCAATGTTTTTTCACATAGAGCAAAACAGAAAAGACTGCTTTTGAATGAAATCTATGACAACCAAATACCTGCCTCCAGCCAAAATGAAGGAGGAGGCTTTGTATATTGCTTTAAACCCATATCCCTTTTATATTCCCTTTTTCTTTCCTGAGCAGAAGATTTTGATTCATAGTCAAGGACATTGTCAAAATGAAATGTTGGAGGTGGGTTCACTGACAAAGGAATGGGAGTTGTGACTTTGAATCCCTTCAGGGAAAACAGGAAACTGAACCTAAGTCTTCCACTTTCTGGGTGGGAGCTCTGATGTTTTTGCTTTTACCCTATAACAAGGCTCAGGAGTAGCAATGTTTTGAGGGAAAATGTCAAATACTAGTGCATTTTCTATAGAGCCTGATTGTAGTCCTATATGGTAAACTAAACTCTGTTCTAAAAAATCCTATTTTAAAGACAGGATTGATAATCTCAAGGAGACACACACACAAGGATCTCAATTTTTGCTTCTCCAGCGCTTATATGTGTGTGCCTAGCTATTTAACTCAGTCACAATGGACGTGTCACAAAGCATGGGAAGGGGTATAGCTGTAGGCAGTGAAAGGAGTTTGAAATAGAGTGCCTATGAAACACAGACCCATGTGGCTGCTGCCTAGCACTAAACAGCAGTTTTCAGGAAATCAGTTTTGGGTTTACCTTACTACTACTACTACAGATTTCTGTAAACCTGACCTTCAGTGAGGTGTTTTACAAGTGTTCTATTTATCATAGCATTTTTCTTCTTTGCTCCAGGCAAGTTGCAGTGTTTTGAAACTGTGGACCTCTCTAGACCTTCCAGGCAGTCCTTCAGGCAACTTTACATATACTTTACTGGGGTAGATAGCACCAGCACTTTACCAGATATAAATAAAACTTTCTAATTTTTACTGTGGCCAGGCAATCAGGGATGCAATAAGAGAGCTGCCTGCAGCCTCATCTCTATTGGGGCTAGCAACAGAGTTCAGATATCTTGCTTTTTCATCTATTGTAAAGGTAATCTCTAAATGTTGTAGCTTTCTAGTGTACCTGCATAGAATTTGCTTCAAAGAACTCGTAATTTTTCCTTTTGATATAGATGAAAACATTTATAAGAACGAGTACTTCAAATGTCTTATGCTATTCCTAAATTTAATCACAGGAATCTGAGAGATCTCATCTCACTGAAAATAGAAATACTGTAATTTAGGGACCCTCTGTCAAAAAATAAAAATAGCCATAGAGCACAGACTCTGAAGCAACAGCAATACCTACTGCTTTCAGACAGACTGTAATAGGTCCCTTCAATGCAGCAGTGACTGCAGGTGAGTGCTGGCACACATGAACATTTAATTCTTTGTATAGTCTTCCATAGAAAACTAGTGACCAAGGAGAAAGACTACTTGTACAATTTGTTCATTTCAAGGAAATTTTCACTGGGTTAGCATTACACTTTGTTTAAAACTGTGTGTTTAAGACTGGGTAATGTTAGCTGTATATTGGTAATCTGCTCTATGATAATACGTCCCAGAGTATGCCTCCTGGCCTCAATTTTGATAGTAACGTGAAGACTCTACATTTCAGCTGTATACTGCCTGTGTTTCTGCAAGATGAGCTTTTGAGAATATTATTCCAACTTCTCATTTGTATGGCTTGATTTGGTTTGCTTTAGAATGTGGAAAAGGCTTTAAGAGATAGTATTGAGAACTGATTTCTGTATGTGTTTTTTTCAGCTGGGTGCATCCATTTGAAGCTCTTTAAATTGTATGTAAACCATTAACACTTACAGTATAGATAGCTTTTGAGTGCATTTCTGATCTGCTGGTTGAGGAAAACTTTTGCAGAAAAGATGGCAACCATGGAATTTTGGCCAGCTGTTTCCCAGCATGAAATTTTCTTGTGGATCTGTTTCAGTAGCACACAGCATCGGTTGCATTTTAGAGGTGAAACTTCAGTTCCATTTGCCTTGTTGGCCTGTCATATGAAACTTTCTTCTGTGTGCTTTGATGAATGTAGTTAATATTTTCTAGCTTTGTTTACCCACAGTATCAAGCTTCAGGAGTAGAACTGGAAATATTATAAACTGGGGGAGAAAGCATGCCTTTTGTATGGCTAATTCCAGTCATTTTGCAGTTTCTATCTTAGGGCAAATATTCCTTTGCAACTCCCCACTCCAGTAACAGCCTTTAAATTTTTAATCAGCAAGCATAACGAAGAAGCTGTATTTTGTATGTCTCCATGTATGTGCCCAGAACCATACATGCACAGGTGACATAAGCTTGGGAAGTAATGCACTGCCTACTATAAGTAGAAAACAAATGCAAACCCACGTGTTTAAGACTCACTATGAAAATATTTTCCAAGAATGTGTGTTATCTGAAACAAGAAAATAAGCTGTCCCAGTATTACATATCAGAATAAATGAGCAATGAACTATTTCAACATAATGTTCTTCTACAATTGAAAAAAATCCTTCCTGATCCTAAATGCTATAGAGGAGGTCATTGCAAGCTGTATTTTATCTGTTAAGTATGGAGGAAATAACATAGTGATGTGCCTGAAAACTGGGGGGTGGGAGAGTGTGTGTGCGTGGGTGTCCAGAGTTACATTAGTTAGCTTGCTTTGTTGAGACAAGCTTTTCTTTGTATGTTTACATTTATGTTTCTCTTAAGGACAAATGAGCCACAAAGTAAAACATTTTGCCAAAATGTGTACAACTATGGCTTTCTGCACTGGCAGGTTTCCATATAAATTATATTGATGATTTGAAAGCAGAGCTGAAACCAGGTGCTAAATTGACCCTTCCTGAAAAAAAAGCCTGCAACGTTATTCTGTTAAAGTGGAAAAACAAAGCTGATGTTATAGATCACAGCATCGATCACATGAGCAGCTGGCATTAAGAGTGCACTTCCCGAGTTCAATATATAAAAGTTCAGCAGGTCATTGTTGAAATTTGATAAGGCAAAGCTAAGTCACCAAATACATGAGAACTTGAAAAAAAGAATTTATATAATTACAACCATGCTCTGAAAAATAAATGACTGCAAACTCCAACTTTAGAATTAGGTAATTATTTTTTAAAGTTAGATATCTCTAAGCGTTTGTGGTCATTATATTATTTAGTGGGACAGTATTACTTAAAAAAAACCCAACCTTGTCTGTCTCAATTCCTTAAACACATGTTTTAGATTAGACTACATATGCTGGGTATTAGTACTTCGTACTTAAAAGGGGCTTATAAGAAAGATGGGGACAGACTTTTTAGCAGGGCTGGTTGTGACAGGACAAGGGGTAACGGTTTTAAACTAAAAGAGGTTGGATTTAGACTGAATATAAGGAAGACATTTTTTACAATGAGAGTGGTGAAACATTGGCACAGATAGCCCAGAAAGGTGGTATGATGCCCCATCCCTGGAGACATTTCAGGTCAGGTTGGACGGGGCTCTGAGATGTCCTTGCTCATTGCAGGGTGACTGGACTAGATGACCTTCAAAGGTCCCTTCCAGCCCAAACTGTCCTATAATTCTATGATTCTATGATATTAAAGAAAAATTCTCACATTTATGATCTTGTAAGTTTGTTGGATGTTTGTGTCTCATGGCTTCTCTGCACAGTTAGTGTTGTCTGCTGTCTCTCTGAGGTGCTTTCATTACTATACTTGTGAAATAAAGTTATTTAGGAAAATCTGATTAATACAAAAGCGGGTTTAATTCACTGAGTTTCTTCCTTTAGCTTTTTGAAAATCAAGAGATTTCAAATTCAGAACGTGCTCCAAAGGTAGTATTATGTACACCCAGGTTCATGAGGAAAATTCAGACATTTTGATATGTTTCTGTTGTTCCCTGACAAATTCAGAGTATGTAAAATCAAGATTTTATTATTTTAAATATATTGCCTTCAGAGTTGTAAAAGAAATTGTCACACTTGGACTGAGTGTAATAACTGCAATATTTAGGTGTCTCTGCAGTGAAGACTAGAGTATAGATGAGAAATACCAAAGCTAAGGAAGAGTGTAAAAGACAGACTGTGTTTGATTTCCTGTAGGCAAGTTACATTAGGCTCCTCTGGCATTGCCTTTGCTGCCATCCTGTCAATCCCTCAGAAAACAGCAATGAAAACCTGTACGTCATAGCCTTTCATATGTGCTAGATTGATCATATTACTTACATAAGGTTACCTGTGGTTACCACCTATGCTTACTAGTGAAATTTCGAACACTGCTGTTTTCCATATTATTCCTCTGTAGTCAGTACTCATCATTGCTCTCTGCTTGTGGGTCCCCCAGACTCCACCACGTGTGGGAAATGCAGAGCCTGGAGGAGGGATGCTGAGAGCAGAAGGGGTTCTCAGCGTCAGCAGGGATGAGAGACAACAGAGAGATTCCAGTATTTGGGTTACACGACACAGTTTATCAGCAAGCCAGCCAGCTCTTCATAGAATACTTTTTTCATGCTAATATTTCATGAGCCATTGCTTTTATACCCTCTATTTTGTAGTTGGAGTTTGTAAGCTTGAGATTTGGAATAAACAGCAATTTTAAAAAAATCTTATGCAAAGAAAATATCATTCCTTAAGTCTCTGTAAAGCTACAGGAGGAATAGGTCCCACAATTCATACTATCAAGAGTAGAATACAACTGTTTATATTTTGTTTAATAACTGGGAAATACTGGAAGGGGCTGTGGGGATGAGTGAAGAGGTGTACATGCACATGTGGATTTTATCTCTTCCGATAATTTTAGTCCTTTAAGAAGAAGCTAATAATACTTAGAATCAGGTTGGTGTTGAATTCTTGAAGAGCAGAAAAATAGCAGAGGAAAACAGAATACTTTATTTGTGATTTTACCTTCTGTTAGGTTATTTCTTGTGGAGAGGTTGTTCAAAAAGTGCTCAGCTGGAGTTTTTGCTGGTGTCCCTAATACTAACTGCTTCTTGATTGAATGCCTTTATTTCAGCATCGTCTCTATATGTCTTTCTTTACTAATAGATCTTTTAAATGTTATGCAGTGTCACAAAAAAAAAGAGACATTTTGGAAGATTTAGGTCTGTCAAATATCATTTGTGCTCAGTTTTGAAGAAAGATGTCCTTCATCATAGGAGAAAAACATCAAAGCTATCAGTACTGCAATTGTATTGACACCTTGTTTTGTGACAAAGTTGAGTCAAGCTTTAGTTTTAGCTTGTGAAAGCTCTCTGTGTGTTGTACCGTGACAAGACAACTATATTGGAAATGAGAGATACGTGACGACCAGAAACAAAGAAGGAGATTAAAAGAAGCATCAGTAGAGTAAAATCATATTTAAACTTACATTTCAGGTTGATAGTACACGGAGAACTACTCCAGAGGAGAATCCCTGGAGTGGGTATTTGTATGCACAGTACGAAAAGTGAGCTTAGTTAGCCTGGTTGCAAGGAGAAAGGTATACAAAATGTATGTGGTCTGTAGCTAATAAGGTAGTTTTTAGCCTGACTGGAGTCATATTTAAGAGATTAGAATTGCATGAATAAACCTGTGTGTTACATACAGTGATAAATAAGTAAAATCTCCAAAAGCAAATTGCTGTGAAAACCTGTATAGACAGCTGTTGTTCCAGATGTCTAAAAAGGCTGAACTATTGAGTGTCTTTTTATAACCTTGTAGCTATTGTTTTCAGAGCTCTCGGTTAGGATCAAGAGCACTACATCAAAAGCCAGGATACTCCAAGAACAGGTGATTGGCTTTTCAGATGAGTGTGACTTAAGGAGTGGTACATTAATTAGAAAATCCAGTGTCTTTCTCCAAGGAAACCTTCAGAAACTTTTCCGAAAATCTTCAGTAAACAGGTGCTTTTTAAATGTCCCTTTGTGTAATTAGTTTAAGAAACTTGGTTGAAGTTGTAGATCTTGAGACAATAAAGATTAGACTCTGAGCTTTTGAAAACACAACCAGGAATTGCATTTTAGTTTTGTTCTTTTCAATGAGTTCTTTGTGCATGTGGAACTAGGGCAGGGAAAAAGAGGATTTCACTTAACAGTTGGAATGAGGAGAAGAATTGGAGGGAGGAAAGACCTCTGATTTCCGTTATTGGGAAGAAATACTAGCCATATTTCAGAGAAGATTCATTAAAGCTGCTATGAAGACAGCTGCTGTTTCAAAGAGAGTTTCTGGCTCATCTTTTGTGTTGTCTTCCACAAACTGCATGTGGCTGAGATAGATCCTCTCAGAGCAGCAGGATGGACTGGATGACCACCCAACACCTCTTCTCTGTTCTAATATGATAGGCTGTTGCTGCCGTGAGGAGTGATAGAATTCTACCTAAAGAAATAACTGCCTTGATGATGAAAATTTTGCCACAGTGGAGCACAGATGGATTTGAATCTCAGAATGCACAATAAAATAGAGAACAGGTACTTATTCAGAAATCCAGACTGTGCAGCCGTTGCCTCCCCCATATGATCGTTTGCCTTTGCTGTTAATGAGGACATAACTCAGAGCTAGTGGATCCTTGATCTTTAAGCCTGCATGCTTCCATGCACTGCCATACCCTAGGGCAAATCTGAATGTGATCTACCTACACTAGGTTTGCACTGTGCTTGAACTAATCAGGAGAAAATATGTATGGATTTAGCTTAGATTTCTGTTAGCTCAGTATTCCAAGGGTCGTGTAGACACAGACTGAAAGAAAATTTTTATAGGAGGAAAAGCCACCAGGCAAAAAAGACCTGATTCACATTGGCAAGAGAAAGAAGGGACTACTTCTGGATTCTTTTTAAGGTAGTTCTTGAATCTACTTCCAAGGCTTTGGCTACTTGAAGTTGTCCCAACAGGGAAGGGTTAGGCTACATAGACCAGGGGAAGATTGAATGTTAAATGTAGATTAACAGTTATGGACACCTCTGCATTTGATCACCTAGAGTTTGCAACTTTGTCATATAGATACTTTCCCTGATGTGGAGGGACCCTGCCATAAGTGGGAGAAATCTAGAGTTGTTTCAAAAGTAAAGGCCCAAAGTTCCTGTGTTCCACTTTTCTGTCTATGAAATACAGAGAGATGGAAACGATTAAATTATGTTGTTAGGATATTTCAAAAGGAAACAGATAGCAGGACCTCCTGATTACTCCTAGTAGCTTCTATAGTCCAATGCACAGATGGATAAAAAGATCATTTAGCAGTAGTATAATTCTCAATTTAATTATAAGATTTATTTTTCTTTTGAATGCACTCACTTACAACTTTGTTATAGAATTGATATATTGTGTTCCTTTTCTGCCTTCCATCCCAATATCCAGGTCTGCCTTGCACACATGTAAAGACAAAAATGTTCACAAGCAACCCTTGAAGGCAAACAATTTTAGACCAAATGTGTTGCTAAAATATCCTGCATATCCAAACATATTATCATGTTAGTGGAAACTATAGGATGGCTAGGACTGGCAAAGAAATAATACCATCATTAGCTGAAGAAGAAGGTGCACCTTGTTTTTTCTTGTTAAACGGTGTTTCAAAGCTTCTACATGATTATAGAAGATGGGTGAATGATAAAAAGTATTGTGGAATACCACAAAGGACATGTTACAATACTACTAGTAATTAAGTTTTAAAAGTGTGTTTTATTTCATTTTAGATGTGAGAAACTAAGGAGATGAAACTGTAGAATTTTATATCAGGAAATAGCTTCAGTGAAGGAGAAACCTGTATTTCGCACAGAATGTTGTCCTTTTTTATTTTCCTCAAAGAGTGGAGAAAAATATTTTGACTTAACGTAATTCAAAATGAATAAAGTAGACTTCAACTTAATGAAGTAAATTTATTCTTTCAGATCCTACTCAGTAAAGCTTTTACATATACTTAATCATGTTACATTTGTTTATGGTGAACAATTGCAGTAATTATATTTTAGTTTAAAATTATAAAAAGAAGTTGAGATTTGACACTTAGGATATACAAGTTTTGGAGTCTGAAGTTATCACTACATTTTGTGCAAATGCGCATATAAGCATTGGGAATTTGCTAAGAAGTTTTATTTCTCGTTTCTGTCTTTTGGCATTTCATTAATGATCGGGAAAATACATAAACACTTCAGCTGCATTTCATGTCAGATATTTTGCAATAAAGATGTCAAATACATGGCTTTGAAACAACAGGTGTGAGGTCGATGAAGGTGAGAAACAGCTGGAAATCAAGAAAAATATGTACAAGTAATTTCAAGAAAAAAAACAGCAGACAGAAACGTGCCAACATGGATTATATGCATGCTGATTATTACAAAAATAATGAATTGTGCTTCTCTTTTCAGGGTTCATTTAAAACATCTTGAGTATAGAGCCTCTGTCGTACTTTTCTTGGGAAATGTTGCTGAGACATCAGGGCTGTGTTTTGCAGGGCTATAGTCCTGCACCCTTACAATCTGTTGGCACTGGCAAGGTTTCTGAGTGAGCTGCATGTATATGCTGCCCTTCACCCTCCATGGATGGCAGTATGCGACAGATCTTAACCTCCACATGCCCTCAGATTTCTTTATCCATAGCACACAACTCCAGTGAAGGCTGCAAATGGGCTACTCTAAATAATCAACTTATTTGTTAAAATAACCAGACTCCAGTAGAGTCAGATGTTGATGCTAGCATCATCCTTGCATGCACTCACTTTGACTTTGGAAACAGTGAACTGAAAAAAAGGAGATGTATTTAAATTTAATACCTTCAAATTCTTCCATATCTTGCACGTCAAACAAAAAATAAACTATAAATGTGAAACAAATGGCCTCACAATTAGCGGTGTTTTGATAATTTCTGAGGTATAATAAGCTGTCATGTGGACCAGTGAATGTCCTCCAAGGTACCATAATTGCTGATAAAACAGCAAGTACGGTGTCCTGTCCTAGGGCTTAAGTGTCATCATGTGCTGTGAATCATACTTGTTTCACACCTTTTAAAGTGAGATGCCCAAATCAATGCTGCTCTTCTCTCTCTCATCTTGCATTTTTAGATTGTATTGCTTAATATTTGCAATATGTACCCAGATAAGAATTTAGTTCAGCAGATGGCCCCTGTCTTGTAGCACTGCAGCTGTTTGCAACCCCTGTTATGCAGTGTGGAAGTATGCTGTGGCAGTTGTGAAGTTCCTGCACTCCCTGCTGGGGTCCCTCACCGGCCTCTCTCTTAATTTTTTTTTTTTCCCCTCAATTCCCAGACAATTATTTATACATTTCGTATGTGGTGTACTCTTGTAATTTTATCTGATGTTTTGAAGCATATATCCAGAAAATCAGTTATTTCCTGGTTTTGTATTAGCTGTAGCATAGTGGAACAGTATTTCTATACCCAAAGTTGGCATGGGCCCATGGCAGCAAATGGTGTGTCAGCAGTTTCTGAGAAAAGTGGCTTTCTGTAAATAAAGCTGCGAATCATAGAATCATAGAATAGTTTAGGTTGGAAGGGACCTTAAATATCCTCTAGTTCCAACTCACCTGCCATGGGGAGGGACACCTTCCACTAGACCAGGTTGCTCAAAGCCCCATCCAACCTGGCCTTGAACACTTCCAGGGAGGAGGCATCCACAGTTTCTCTGGGAAACCTGTTCCACTGCCTCAGCACCCTCATCGTAAAGAATTTCTTTCTTATATATAATCTAAACCTGCCTTCTTTCAGCTTGAAGACGTTACCCCTTGTCCTATCATTACCTGCCCTTGTAAAAAGTCCCTCTCCAGCTCTCTTGTAGACCCCCTTCAAGTACTGAAAGGCTGCTATAAGGTCTCCCCACAGCCTTATCTTCTCCAGGCTGAACAGCTCCAACTCTCTTAGCCTGTCCTCCTAGAAGAGGTACTCCAGCCCTCTGATCATCTTCATGGCCCTCCTCTGTATCTGCTCCAACAGGTCCATGTCTTTGCTGTGCTGAGGGCTCCAGAGCCAGATGTAAGACCCCAGGTGGGAACTCACCAGAGAGGAGCAAAGGGACAGAATCACCTCCCTCGACCTGCTGGCCACGCTTCTCTTGATGCAGCCCAGGATACGGTTGGCCTTTTGGGCTGCAAGTGCACATTGCTGGTTCATGTTGAGCTTCTCATCCACCACTGCCCCCAAGTTCTGCTCCTCAGGGCTGCTCTCAAGCCACCCTCTGCCCAGCCTGTATTTGTGGTTGGGATTGCCCCGACCCAGGTGCAGGACCTTGCACTTGCCCTTGTTGAACTTCATGAGGTTCACACAGGCCCATCTCTCCAGCCTGTCAAGGTCCCTCTGAATGGCATCCCTTCCCTCTAGCATGTCAACCACATCACACAGCTTGGTGCCATTGGCAAACTTGCTGAGGATGCACTCAGTCCCACTGTCCATGTTGCCGACAAAGATATTAAACAGCACCGGCCCCAGCACCGACCCCTGAGGCACAACACTTGTCACTGTTCTCCACCTGGACATCGAGCCATTGACTGCTGTTGGGGTCAATGTAGCTTGAGAGTTAGCATGACTAGCCCGCTTAAGCAAAAGAGTTAGCATAGCTGGACAGGCTGCTGGAAAGGACAGCTAAGAATAAACATGATGTGGGTTAGCAAAAACAAGATGTGTTCAAAGACGTGGAGGCAGTCTGTTGCTATTGGCGTTAGTGCATAGTTACTAATCATAAGGGAATATGGGGTGCGTGAACAGCTCGTGATTTATGTCTGTAGCCTATCCAAATAAGCGTGATCGCGTGTGCAGATATGAAAAATGTATATAACCACGCAAGCAGACCAATAAAGGGGAATCAGCTGTGCATTGTATCAATGTGTGAGAGTTATTCCTGTCCCTGCATGGATGCTGAAACTCGGCATTGTGGTGACCGCGACGTGATATTACAGCCGAAGAAGGCAGGGGACTGCCAACTGGCAAGGTAAGCCGGGCTGCCCGAGAGAGGCGGGAGTGGACCCACGGTTGCCGGGGGGGCATGAATATCAGCAGTATGGGTTCCACTGTATCAGTGTTGGAAAAGGCGGCGCAGAAAAGCCTGCTGGAATTGGCGAATCGAGCCAACGTGAAGTTAACTGAAGGAGAGATATCGGGACTATTATTGTGGTACCGCAGACGGAAGCTGATAGCAACGACAGATCTGTGGTTTGACTTGGATGTGTGGCAGAGAATCAGAGACTCTGTGCAGGTCAGCAACAAAGAGGAGCGATTATTAGCCACTGTTTTTCGAGCTGTCAAAAGCATGATCAGCTGAAAGGAACGAAAGCTCAATTGAAAAATTTTACAGAGAATTTTGAAAGAACAAAGTCTTGCAGTTTAAAATCCCTGAGGAAATCATTACTTGGAAATCAGTGCATACAGCTTTAAATGCTCTAAAACTCTCAGAAACTGTCTTAGAAGTGGCTGCTACTCCTCCACCGTTATCTCCAAAGCAAGGACAGAGCTGCAGTCTTTTGAAATTTAACCCTACATACGACGAAATTCCTAACCCAATGTGAGAAATGCGGGAGGTAAATCTGCCAGAACCTGACAATCCTTTAAATCCAGAGAAATGGGAAGTGGGGTGCAAAATCCGGCACCCC
>Ga0065711_1030819_pt1 | contig 31332 bp, 12 predicted proteins | sample Hoacrofraction12_FD_59098 | JGI IMG/M metagenome (GOLD analysis project Ga0065711, IMG submission 59098) | Hoatzin crop microbial communities from Cojedes, Venezuela - Epithelial fraction 12 v2 (version 2) | ecosystem: Host-associated > Birds > Digestive system > Esophagus > Crop | place... | reverse complement strand
AGGTCCTGTGCAGCCTGCTGTAGGTGACCCTGCTTGGGCAGGAGGGTTGGACTAGATGACCCACAGAGGTCCCTTCCAACCCCTACTATTCTGTGATTCTGTGATTCTGTAAGGTGGATTCAGTCCTTCATGGAAATCACTGTGGGGGAAAGGAAACTTATTAGTTGGGAAAAACTTCTGAGGAAGAATTAATCCTCCTCAGAAGAAGGATGAAAATCCACAGGAAAGTGGAGGAGAGTGAAGCTAATGTTGCTGTCCATGTTTATGTCAAAGGCCTGATCTCTGGAGTCCTTTCTGTTGCAGCAATGACATGCCCGTCGCTGGGCCTGGCTCAAGAAGATGCTCATTTGCTACTTGTGAGTGTGTGTAACAGGCCACCCTGAACTAGGTCATAACTGAGTCGGGAAGGGCTGAGCGTCACTACAGAGATCCTCTCTTGCAGGCACCATACACAGACCTGAGATTATTTTAGAGAAGAAAAAAACTACCTAGGGACCTAGCACTCTATTCAGGTTTCTTTTAAATGTCAGCTGCTTAGTGCATTGCTACAGCGGAGCTCAGTCCGTAATAACTAGCATTTATCAAGGCAATCTGTTTACTTTTTTTAACATCTCATTTATGGCAGTTTTAAGTTCTTTACATGGGACTGTAGAAAATCCTCTTACAGATTCAGAAATGATCCCCCATATATTTATATAAACAAAGCTTAGGAATGGGAAATCTAAATTGTTAATCACTTGTGCTGTTTTCTCCATGGAAATATCAAGCAGCTTTCCTTTGAGAGGGTAAAATACCCTCTTTGCACTCTATACAAAAAGGTTTTCTTTGTTACACCTGCCAGCATGAAAAAGGATTAATTTTAACAGAGCTTAACCTAGCCATCTAGGGGAAACCGTTTAAATGACTCCATGTCTTGGTCGTTTTTAATGGCACTGGTCTGGTGACTTCATTTAGTTTTACAAAATATAAGAGAATTTTTTGGTCTATGTCACTCACATTTGTTGGATGTCTTCACAACTGGTATGGATCATACAGGCAAGTCTCGGCTGTACTTCACTGTGGAAAATATATATCTATTTCTTTGGCATTCATCAGGGAGAGCAAATAAAAAGTTGCTTATGTGCCTTATTTACCATTACTTCATTTTATAAAGCAATGAATCCTAATCTCGTGATGAAATTTTGGCAAACATTTTCAAAAGGTTTTCATAGTGTGTTATATAGTAAGTAAAGAAATGTTGAGTATTGTTTCTAGGTCACATTATTGGCATTTTCTTCTCTTTTAAGGTATTTTAAAATGAATCTGTCTTTTGTGGAAGATGCAAGCCCAGAATTTCTGCCCAAAGGGACAGACTACTGGAAAGAATAATGTTAATTAAAGCAGGAGTTGAACAATAGGCATATAGTGGCTCTTTATTATCTTGACACCTTCAGTAGCCATTAACGTAAACAGAGAAATGCATGGTGCTACAACGAGCACTATTATCGTGCATTCAGGTTAATTAAAACTGCTCATCAGCATAGACGGGCTGTGGAGAACCTCGAAGAGAAGGCACTGCAGACCTGCATGCCGAGCTCTCTGTAGGGAGGACTGCTGTGGAGCTGCTCACCTGCCCGAGGCCCCAGGGACATGGACCGTGTGCGTCTGGAACGCAGGTACAGAGCCACAAATGAGAAAATCGTAGGACACTAAGTTTTTTAGCTTTTGTGATTTTACTGCCTTTAATGTACTGGTAAAGTTGTCAGCATATGTGATGGATTTGCAGTTTTAACTTCTGCGAGTAGGTCTTTGGGAAAAAAAAATGTGAATGAGCGATACTGCAGAGGTCATAAAGAATGGAGAGAAATGCGGGCTCTTTAGTTCCCCAGTACTGAGGCAGAGTGAGCATCTCTCAAAGCATCCCTCTTGCCTGTTTAAGAAAAAAAAGCATCAAATTCAACAAAATAAGTGTTTCCAACTGGAAGTTCTTCAGACCTTTAGGACTATCTGAACTATCTTAAGTACAACAGGCCTAATTGCTGACAGAATTAAAATATTTGAATTGTGCTGCTGCAGACAGTATTCGGCAAGAAAACCAGAACTGTGAAAGGGTCTTTTGCTGTTGTTTTTACTTGGTATCCTTCTTGCTCTCTGCTTTTCTTTATTCTTGATGTTAATAGTGGTAACGAATAGCCTATTTAGAATTTGCTTGAAACTATTTATAATGAGTAACCACACTAAGATGAAAAGTAAATGTGTACAAAGGTCCAGGTGACATCAGCTTCTGCAAATACACTGGAACAGATCAGTGAACAGGAAGTAATTAAACCCTGTAAGGTAAATAGATCTCACAATTTAATGGAATGAACAAAAATTTCCCTATTTTATGTTGAACTTCTTGGTAAGAAACATTTTACATCATAGAATATCCTCACAATCTAAGATTTAATAATATTTTGATACATTTGGATTTTGTTTATGTTTGCAAAATCCCTTCAAAGTAACGAAACATGTCGTTTTGAAATGAAGTTTCCTGAGGTACAGAAATTTTAATTAAGCTTAAATGTAAAAAAGAAAAGGATGCTGTAGAAACTATGAGCAGTCCTTGTACTGCTAACAAACTATATCTAATTCTATTCTTATATTTCCTAGATATGTATTTGCACATAATACACTATACAATAAAGCTTTCTAAGAGGAACAGAAAATTGGAACTTACCTTTTAGAAGGAGTAAATGGTCATATATGTGGTATGCTCTTCCTCTTAATGTGATTAAATCTTATGATTTCCAAAATTCTCACAATAAATTTCGTTTTTCCCCCTTCTATTTCTGTGAAAGTTGAGGCACAACAACTGCCTCTAGCAACTACTCCGCTGCTTGCCGGCTGAATTGAATTGGGAGGTATTTGAAAGAAACTCTGGACAACCTCTGAGAACTTGTTTAGCTTTGGTTGTTGTATGTATTGCAGCCATGGGCTGATGGATGCTTCTGCACTGGAGATGTGTGGCCAACACCAGCTGTGTGACTGTAGGATGAGAAATTTTAGGTTGTTGTGAAACCTCAAGACTGTTCAAAATCCTTCTCTTTTAGCCTGTGTGACCTGAAGGACCTCTTTCTTGCTGTGTCAGGCTCTGCACATCTGCTTAGCACACACTCATTAGAACAGTTGCTCCAGCCACATTATTTACAAACTTGGACATGTGTAGCTGAATATTTTTAGCGGTAGGTTTCTGAAGCCAGGAGAGCATACACCAATCTGAAAGAGAAGTTCTAAACATCTACTGTGTTAACTGATTTAATTTAGAGTAAGCCCCTTGCAAAAAGGTAATGTCTACAGATCAATCGGGATTTGATCTCTGCAGATCAAATACATGTACGTACAGATCAAATACATGTACTTACAGATCAAATACATCTATAGATCAATAAGTAAAACTATATTGGGCTTAAGAATGGCTTTCAGTGGATCACCTTTATTGTTGAAGAGGAGCAGTGTTAGTGGGAGATGCCACTTTCTCCTGTGTCGCTTTGCTGCTGTGCAATTTCTAGGCACAGGGAAGCAGAAAGCTACTTGCCATCACTTATGTAGGAACTGTGCTTTTATTTTTTTCTCACTTGGGGTAGAATGATGTATTCATATAACAACTAGTAAGGCCAAAAACACGGAGTGCTTCACTAGTCACACTAGACTTCGAAATCACAGCAAGATAGTGATTCTTCAGAGCCAGATTTTGCCCTACAGTAAGCAACTTCGATGAGGGTGTATTTTCCCAGGGAATGTATGGGTGTCCTCCTGAGTTTTCTTGCACTATTTGGCTGAGTTTTGTGATAAAGTGAGAATTCCAGGACATCTGTTTGGTTACCTAAGCTATATGAGTAACCTTATTGTTTGGAAAACACAGTAACCCTCCCAATAATCTACTAATTTTATTTACAACTTGCAGAAATTAATTATTCCTTACTTTTAGGTTATATTTAGTGTTTCTGTAACAGTACTTTGCGTTATTCTTTTCAGTCATCTGTACATCCTTTTCTTACCCCTTATTGGCATATTCAATTTTACACAAAGGGAGAAGTTGATCCGAAGGTGAACTTGAGACACTGAGGCCAAGATGTATAAAAGACTACAACTGGAAAGGAGGTGGTGACACAGTGGCAGTTGGGAAATTAGTTGTTTTTCTGAATCCAGGGCTTTTTCTTCTGGATTTTCATCTGTTCAACACTAATTGTTGCTAGAGCAGAAATAGGTGTACAACCTCACCTCAGGTGAATTTCTAGGGTTAGTACACGAAAGATTGAAAGGTGCTCAGGCGTGATGGTGCTGAAGAACTTACAATAAATTACCATAGAGCATAGTCTTTTTGCAGTCATTTAAGTAGAGAAATGAGTTCTAGCATATTTCATGCTTGAAATCTTCCCTTTGCAGGTATTTCTGATACCTGTGGCAACTGTGCCTTGGATTGCTATGCCGTCATTGTGTATTTTTAGATGCAGTGACGCATTTTAGCCTCTCTGAAAGAGTCTTGTACAATTATTTCAGTGGTCCATGTATTCTGAAAGCATTACTTGCCAAGTAAATTGTGCACTGAAGAATCCAAGTGTGGTTTAATACATATCTATGCAGTCTGACAAAAGCTTGTCAGCACATCCAAAATGCTAAAGACCTTGTTTGTTTTCCTTTGACCTCTGGGAGAATCTTCGTGTGGTGCACAGGGCATATTCAGGTTGGGTCTTTTTTTGTTTTGTTTTTTTTCCCTTCTCTTCTGTAATTCAGTTTTCTGGAGAATAAGCAAAGCCTCAAACATGAGATGACCTCCTTTTCTTCTCCACTGTTCTGAAGAATATACCCAATGCAAAGCAGTTTGAAAATGGAAAGGTGTATTCAATCTGCTGCCCTGTTTTACAGCTATTTAACCCCTCTTGCAAGGCCAAGAGAACATTACAGATGAGATGTCTAGAGAGATTTATTTTCCCATAGGCTTCAGTTATATATGAGCAGGGTAAATTGCTTTTCTGTGAATACACCTATATGTGGATTCAGGAGTGGCAAAGGTGCCAGGATCTCAGCATCCAGCCCCAGATTGAGTCTGTCCTTTCTGCCTCCCATTGCTTCTCCTCATAGTTGCCAATCTGTGTAAGCCCCATGGCACTGAAGCCGATTCCCTGCCAAGGTCTCTGATATCTCCCAGCCCTTAAGAGGAGCTCAATGTTATGTTCAGGTGCCTGACATGCTCCCTTAATGTCCCCTGCATATTCCCTGTAACCCTGCTGCAAAACAGCTGGCACTGCTCACCTTTGGGAGGGTTTCCCTTCTCCTCTTTACCTTGCTGCTTGAAACATACTTTAAATTACTCAGTTGGTGCAGAGAGAGTTTTAAATCTGTGCTTCTCCAGTGGTACACCGAACATCTTTTTTCCTGCTGAGCTGATCACCTTCTCATCTCCCACAGATGAATTAATTTCCTTTCCCCATAGCACATAAAAATAATTTTTAGCAGCACTCATATTTTGGTTATATGTAACATCTTGTAGGACCCCAACTATCCTAAAACATTGAAGAATTGTTGTCATTGCCCTCATGGGACAGTTATATGTGATTTGCTTGATTACTGCAGTCTGTGAAAATAACAGATAAATGTTTTCGTAATCATCTATTTAAACTGCCTTACAGATTTTCGTATAGCATTCAGTGCACTCTCAACTGTTGCCAGGTTTCTTCATTGCTGTCCTTTAGGAATAAAAGATATGTATCACCAAAGTTTATTAAATAAGTATACTGACCCTCGGTTTGGAAGTTTATGTAGCCTGGTTACAGTTTGCCTGTAAACAAAACCTTTGAACTATTACCTTATAGTAACTTTATAATGGGACAACAAATAGCTTGTAGCAGGGCCTGACCTGTAGTTGTTTGCACTTCAAGTACTTAACAAATGACATACAGAGCATCTCCCTGACAAGTGTTTACCCTCTTCTTTTCCTTGGGATGATGACAAGGGTTTTCCATCCCTGGCTGATGACAGACAAAGAATTTGGAAAGTTGCTATCTTCCAAATGGGAAAGGCAATTGCAAGCTCAGTTGGCTTCTTTATGTTTCTAGGAACAAGTGAATCAAGGCAAAGATTTGGGGGATTCCTTCTTAATCCTTTCCTCCTTTTCCTTTGGTTTTGACCCAATGGAAATGACCAGTCCATTTCATCTTGTGCCTTGTCTAAGAATCGAAACACCATCTCTGCTTACCAACCCCCTGTATTTCTTCAGTGACAGTCCAGGGTGGGAGTGAAAGAAGGGGCAGATGAAAAAATGTCCTTCTAGCCCTCCGTGATGCTCAGGTCATGCCTGAAGACTGATGATCCTTTGCAATCATTATTCTGCCTGCTAAAGTTTATCTGCAGGGGGCTACTTTTATTTCCTTTCACCTTAGGCTGTGTGAAAGGCCTAATAAAATTAAAAAAAAAAAAAAAGGAAGAGGAAAGGTGGGGAAAAAACACCCCACCAGAAAGCATCTCCAAGATTAGATGCTTGCCTATGCAATGTAGGCTGAAATGCTTATCCATGCTTTTGTGATTAACAGGCTGGATTATTATGTAACCCTGCATCACCAGGTCTCCCTGCTTCAACTCTCTCTCAGCCCTCTTTGCACCAAGTTCCCACTGCAATGGAAAGGCCGTGGCGAAATCTCAACTTTAATGTCCTTATGTTGACTTAAGCAAGGCTTTATGTGTCCTTGGTTCATCTTACAGTTCTGATCTGACTTCGTCCTACTATCTAGGGATGTCCTTGTGTTCTGCTAAAGCTGTCATGGATGAGATCGTGAGGCTCGTGAATGAGCATTTCCTTGTTGGAGATTCACACGGAAATCTCCCTCTAGGAAGTGGGGAGGTTTTTGCACAGCTGAAATCAATGGCAAAGCTCTCACCGACTCCAAAGGAAGTGGGATTGGACCCAATAAATTAATTTTTCCATATATTAATCAAATTCTGAATTCACATACTGCCTTACTTGTCTAATTTTATTTGGTCACATTTAAAACACATTGAAGCTTAAGTGCAGTCTCAGAAAGAGTGTTATTAATGTTCTAGTTCGGAGCCCATTGAAGCCAAAGGAAATTTTTCATTGACTTCAGGGGGATTTAAATCAGGTTCTGAAATTACATTTGGACTGTCTTCTTCCCTAACCTTTCACATACTGCGAAGTATTAGAATCAAGTGATTTTTTGCCTTCTTCCCTCTTGTGGTTTTCATTCCTGTACATTCTTCAAATAATCTATCTCACCATAACATACTTTTGGTTTTAATCGCCTAGCAAAAACCTACACCCTGTTCAGACACACAAACAGGCACTCGTCACCTTCCCCATGTCCCATCAATTCAAAAACATCGATATGCCTAAACTATCTTTATGCAACACAAATATACAGCCTGTTCCTACACAGCAGCTGTATGCCAGACAGGACTGATAAATAAGGACATGTTCCTATTTTCATTATCAAGTGTCACTAGTGATGGGTTGGGAAGGGATTGGGTGGGTGAAAGGGTCCGCTCTGGAAGAATTTGTTTCAGCTAAATTTGCTCCTTGTCTTGTCAAATCTCAAAAAGGGAGAAACCAGCCAACAGCTTTAGACAGAAGTGTAGCAAGCATCTACGCAAATACAGGATGTGGAATGTAGCTAGACAGCAGTTTTACAGAAAAAAAATTGCACTTGTGGACCAAAAATGGAATACGAGTCAATAATATGGTACTAAAGGAGCCCTCTCCTCGCACCGAGAAAAAGAAAGGCAAATGTTGAATGTCCGGGCAGGAGTGAGCATGACCTTAGTATCGGGCAGAACCCATGCTAAAAATAAAGTAGAAATAGGGATAAATATGATTTATTGTGAAAACCCAGGGTGGCATTTATCGAGGGATTTTATGTCACTGACTTTTTGGAGTTATTTTTTAAAGGAATTGAACACAGACAAATGAAAACTTCTGCACTGGAGATGATAGGGGGTATTTTGAATTTCCAGGAAGTTTTCCAAACAATTTCTGCTTGATGGCGTTTAAAGAAACAGCTATCACAAAACAAGAGACATTATCCTTTCAGGGGTTAATAATTAGCTAAAAGATAGTGGGGAAATAAGTGGGAATAAACGGTCAACTTGCATTATGAAGGGAACTTAGTATCCAGCTGGTATCTATGCTGTTCAACATATTCATAAATGAACTTAGATATTAGATTGAATAATGAGAGCATTTGGTGATATAAAATTATTCTGGGTAACGAAATCAAGGCTTAGGCATGAAGAGTTGCAGAAGAACTCACAGCAGTGAGTGACAGCATGCTAGAGTGGCAGATGAAATTTACTGTCAATAGATGAAAAGGAAAATGTGGATGGGGAAACAACTATAATGCATACAGGAATAAAATTTGAATAGATATGGCAAATTTCTTTCATAGAGGGTAAAGCTGTGTTTTGGATTTGGAGTGCCTCTAGTTAAAGGGACTGTCTCTGATTCAGAGACTTTAGAAATCATGGTACTCGGAGAAGTCTCAAAAGAAATATGTGCTGATTCTTGCTGTTTTAACAGCAAACAAAATTGACTTTAACAAGTATACAACATAAACACATGAAGGACACTTTTTACTGCATTTTGTGTTAATGCAACCTCAGCTGCGTATTGTGTTCAGGTTGGGGCACTAACCTTGAAGAAAGAAGTGGTTTCATTGGAGCGAGTCCAGGGGAGAAAACCAAGGATAATTTCAGCTCTAGATAAGATGCTGATCAACAAAGAAAAGAATGTCTTTTCATAGTATCAGGAATTCTTCTAGAGTGTTTTTTTTCTGAATAGGACAAAATTGGTGTCCACCTAAACAACAGATCCTGGGCCTTTGGCTTCAGTACAGCTTGTTAGACATCAGCTTGTGTGGATTCAGCTATCAAAAATATTTTTGCTCCAGCACTGGAGTAGCTTCTGCACCTTCATGTGACCCAGCCCCAGAGATTAGTAAAGCACTACCCGCAGTATATTTTGTGTGCTCACTTAACCTTTTGTAGACTGGTAAAGTCCAAATCCCACCATGACAGAGATGTGTTGTAGTCTCATTTTTTTTTAGTAAACACTAAGAATCTGTTTAAAGTTTGTGAATTCTTGCTGAGGAGTCATCAGAAACAGTATATGTGTGATCAACCTCCCAGAGATAAGTCTTCTTCTAGTGTAACTGATTTTTTTAGATATTTTCTAGATCTTTTCCTTGCATGTTCATCTCCCCTGGTTTTGGCACACTTGACAGAGGCTTGAGCAAAACTGTCCCCCATACTTTGTCCTTGGTCTTATGGCTCCAGATGGTGTTTGCAAAACAATTCCACCTGTATGAGGTGCATGCTCTGTGAGGCAAACTCTGTGTCTTGTGCACTGGGTTAGATTGCAGAAGGTAAAGAAGGAATTTTTTTGTGTATTTAAAAAAAAAAAAGGATTAAAGAATAAGGCAGCTATTGCAATTAATTTTTCACATCCAGTTTGATAAGACTCCACTTTCCCCCTTGATATCTAAAAGAGGCAGACCTGGTTGGTTTCTTTGTGCTTTGTGTTTTCAACACAAAAGACTGAGTTGATGCATCTCAAAGTTAAACTAGAAAGCACAGGGAAAATTACATCAATATACTCATAAGCCTATGGGGTAATTCAGTTTCTGTTTGAAAACGTTTTTGGATGGAGACTAATAATGAAACTAACCAAACCTCACATCTGAATTTTATAAGGAGGTTAAAAACATAAAGGAGGACAAGTCTGAACTGAAGAGCAATATTTTTCCCCAGACAGGTAGTAGACATGATGCTGCTTTCTAAGCTCATTGGGGTGTAAATGTAAAAGATGTGTCATATCAAACTCTGATTTTAGCTCGGTGGAATAATTTTCAGGTTTTATGAGTTTGCAAATATGTTGTTACTTAATAACACATCATGGCTTAATTTGACTGTTGATCTAAAATATCAAAATGCAAACGAAAGTAATATACATTCTTCATTTTTCCTCCTTTTCCGGGCCAATATGAAAGAAGCTTGAGATGTCTCAGAGCGATACATGTTTCTTGCGTTCACTGTGTGTCACATGCTCTAAATGGATGATTGACTTCTGTTGTTGAACTTTGCTAGAAGCTTAGTGGAATTGCTTGTGATTTATCTTGCTTTAAAAGGCAGCAGCAGCAATGGTAACTGTCTTAGCAATTTGCCAGAATAAACCACATCCCTTCCCAGTATGCCTTTCTACAGGTGAGAAGAAAAACTATTGTGTGAAAACTCCCTGTGAGATAATATGTAGAGTATTACAGCACAGAGCTGTGCAAGTCCAGGGAGGTGAGCTTGGTCTCCTGTGGAGCATCAGCAGCCAGTCCCTTGCTTAAACCTACAGACTAGATGCTGACTAAAGTTATCTTTGTTAAAATGATGATGATGTTCTAATGTAAGTGAAATATATGTAGGCAGCGTTATCTTGTAACAGCTTTCAGTAAACAAAGCCAGGCAAAGTTAACTTTTTCCCCATGTGAAAAAATCTTCCAAATTCACAACAATTTATTAATTACTGCAAAATGAGCAGCACTGCACAGATAAAATGCCCATCACCTAGAAATCCAGACTGTGTTAACTGAGGGTGTGACTTGCACGTGACAGCCCAAATTCTGCCATGCGTTCCTGGCACCAAGAGAGGGATGAGGAGCTGCCTCCAAGGGCAGAGTTTGGCCCGGTACTTTTATGAAAGAAATCTGATTTGTATGTTTCTTCTTTCTGCAGAGATCAAAGACCGTTCGCTCAGCTAAACAGCAAGGGCTAGTGTAGATTTATGGAACCAATTTAGAGAATTAATAAACCACGCCATAAATCTTGTTAAGGTCACACTGTATGTGATTGTGCCTATATGCAGACGTGGAAATTTGGTATCCTTCCAAGCGAGAGGACTAACTTTCTTCAGCTTAGTTACAGTAAGTAATTAAATTCATGCCCCTTAAATAATGGATCATTGAAGAGAGTGTTGTTTTTTGTTGGGTTTTTTTTTTTTTTTAACAGAGATTTTTAAATTACATGCCCAACCCTTCAAAGCACAGAGGGCTTTCAACTGCCTTGGACTTCAGCGGGAGCTGAAAGCGCTTTGCGTCTTGCAGAATTGAGGCCTTTAAGTGGGCCTGAATCAAGCCACCTATGAACTTGGAAAAGTTTGAGTCTGGATGCAAATGCTGAACCCCGTGACTCAGACCTGTCTTTAATGCAAACCAATATTTACAGTTTGCATGGTCTTAAAATGTAGTAGCTCGGCAAGTATGGTCTGTGTAATAGATTGAAGGAGCATGAATAAAAGAAGAATCATCTCATGAATAGAGGGGTTTAAAATAGATAGTACAAAAATAGCTTGTTACTTAGGAAATTTTCTCATCCTTAAATCTTAGAGTCTTGATCTTTAGGGGTTTTTTTGGTTTTAAGTCCCCTTAGATCAAACTCTGCCATGATAACTAAGCCATTCTCTCTGCTATACAGATATGAATCTGCTTCCACACAGCTTTTGGCCCACTAATTCCCTGTATTTAACCTTTGATATTTTCTACGTACTTGTAGTTTTGTCACTTGTAAAATATGCTTTCCTCCTCAGACTTCAAGCTATATATATTTCATTATTTTTTTGAACTTGGATGCAAGGGGAAAGGGCAGGGATATGACTGTGCACCCAGCCTTTCCTTATCCTTACTAACTGACGAACCCCTTCAGTCATGTTTAGCACAAGGCAAAAGGAATGTCATGAAGATGCGAGGTGTCTGCCCGCAGACCACCTGCACGCAGCTCTGTATTTGCTGTGGTGTGTGTTTCCCCTGCCCAGCTCCCACAGGAGGTGATGGGGTACTATGTGTGGGTGGTGTGTGGGGATAGGTTCTGGTATCTATGGATCAAATCCATCAGAAAATGGGGGTAGGAAGTTCTGCTGCTCTGGAGCAACCTCCTCATCTGCTTAGTCTGTGTGTCAGCCTTGATGGTGAGGTTATCACAGCTCTGGAGAGCTCATTAAGTTGTTTCTTTTGTTAATTAGGGAACAGCAAAGCTCAAGAGATTGCAGGTATCACATTGATAGCAGTTCTGTGTTTTACCCTGAGTGACAGGATTGGCCAAGTTTTTATAAAATACATGGGTAAAAACCCTCTCCTGATAGCAGTTCTCATCATCTCCATTTTTGTATCCTGCCTAAGAGAACAGCCTTCCCCTAACAAGCCATCTCTAACTCTGGCTTTTCGTTTGAAATGATGCTTTGAATAGCGCATGAAAGAGATACGATAGTGTGTAGGAAGAGCAGGAAATACAGTGGGAGGAGAGAGACTGCAGCAGAGCTGTATTGTCATCTGTCTTGATTATTGTTCCAAAAAAGCCCCCCATGTGTAGTCACCTGCTCTGATGTCATTTAGTCTGAAGACCTAGAGGTCCCAGTCCTGCTGAGTGAGGTTGCTGGGGGTAATTTTTCAGAGATTTTTTCTCCCCTTCTGTCTCAGCCTGGCTGTGTGCGTGGAATTCTACTGGGCCAGAAGAGGCGGTTGCAAGCTCAGGCCATTAGCCACGGGAAAGAATAAATATCTGACAAGTCCCTGAAGCCTTTCAGGTGGCTTTCAGGTTGTTGGATGAATCCTGAGTCTCAATTCCCCTTCCCGCAGACCGGCACTGCTTGTGCAGCGCAGCAGCCCCTGCTCCCAGAGCTAACCAATGTTTACAAAGTTAGTGGGCTAAGATGCTAAAGACATCTAAGATCTGTTGAGGGCATTTCATCTGTCTGCCCAGTTGCATATTAATAGGGTGCACTGTAAACCAAGGCTCACAGCTGAAGGGCAGGCGGCTTAGCTCAATTCTTTCAAACTGCTGTGAATGTAATTACACCTAACAAATCAGCCTTTGAATGATGCCCACCAAAAACGAAGCACACACGGATTTATTGCCTGGTCTGTGTGTGAGAAAGGCAGAGAATGTGATCTGGAAAGGAGAGAATAAAAAATTAAAGGATCCCATACAGTGCAGAATTCTCTCTAGATGCCTAAATTGGAAAAGAGCAGAAAGTTTTTGGTTTTATTTGAAATACATCATCAGGTGTTTTGCCTCTCAGAATATGTCATATCAAATGAGTGGCCACCGAGGAGGTACACAGCGGGGTGCAGAACCACCCACTGCAGGCTATGGGAAATGCACGGTGACTGCTCTGTCCCTGTCAGTCAAATAGGCTGGTCCCGTACAGGAGCCCAGCTCTGACTGCATACCTTAAAGTGCAGCACTAAACATATGCGCTTGCCTGCTTCTGACAGGGCAATAACAGTTGCATCACTGACTCCAAGGGATTTGGAGTGATTTATTTTTCCTAAGCATTCCTGATAGGATATTATTATATGTTGGCTTATTTCCAGCAGCCGGGGTGACATCCAGTATTTTAGCATTACATTCAAAAAGCACACATGTATCAGCAAAAGATTTCTAGCTCAAAAAAAGTGAAAAAAAAGTGACATGAAAACCTTACACTTTCTGAATGCTATGCACATACTCATCAACCAGGGATAATTAGGCCCGTTGAAGCCAGTGAATACTGAAAACGTACAGAGGGTTTATTTGTTGCTCTGAAGGGGTGCAATAACAGGTTTGGTTTCTTTCGCTGTTTGCCTGTCAATCATACTTTTAATTACCTAATTGTTAGATCTGTTAACAGCCAAGACTGGTTGACAACTTTAGGGTAAAGGGCCTAATAATTTTACTGTCAACAGTACTCCAGTTTTTTCAGTACAAGGAAAGAAAACAAATGCAGCCTTCAACACAAACAAATGGAAAAAACAGCTCCAAAAGCAGCATGAAGCGAACGACAGGCGAGCTGTAGCACACTCAAATGATCAAGCTGCTGTAAGTGGATGAGCATTGTGCGTGGAGTTGTCCGCTCTGGGGTTGTTGTTTGCATTTGCCGAAAGTCTGAATTGAATGCCAGTTTGGGCTGAGTGTATAGAAAGTTTGAGAAGTTCAGTTTTAGTGAAGAAGTGGGGACTTTTGTGCAGTGGTTTCTACCTGCTTATAGCTTTTGTTGACTGTTTTTATTCCTTTTGACACTTTTGGTGGTAGGAAGGGCCTAATCTTGACAGTGCTGTGCAAAGTAGGCATGGCTGTCAGGAACTAAATACATCGCATGTGATCTGCTTGGAATCTGAACTTCAAACGAAGTGTCTATGCCTTGCTACCTGCACAGCTGGCAAAGGTCTGGGCTGTGTTAAACAGAACTGAGAAACTTCTGAGAGCTCCACCTGGTACCTGCTGAGATTTCTAGACCAGGGAGTGATTCAGACAAAGACCCTGATTCCAGGAAGAGAACGTAATTTTAGAGTAATTTCTTCTTTCTTTCTTAAGATCTTTTTTCCTTTCATAACCACTTATGCACTTTGTGTCTGATATGTTGACATACTGTTACACGATTTGCTAGCTATTTAGTAGTGGGCATATATTATTGCTATCTTAGGGTATGGAAGCACATAGAGGCCAGAATTATGACAGATGCTTCTCTGTAATCAACTACATGCAAATATTTTGTAAGGCATAGTCTGGCCTAAAGATATCACACTCTATTTTAAAAACAATTCATTTTTGTGTTCGCTTTTTATCTCTGTCTTCATTTTGTGGGATAAAACCAGAGATTGCTGCTTTACTGGGAGCCAAATATTTCCCTAGCTAGAATGGAGCATTTGGTGTTACCAAAGGTTTACTCCTATCGCAAAAGTCACTAGTTCAGTTTTCTCCGTTTGGATCAGTGTTTAGGCTATGGGAGTTTTCATCACGATGAGGTAATGCTTCTATTTTGTCTTTTATTGATTAACTCTTTTCCCACATTCTTCTGGCAGAGTGCAAAGGTTTGTAAAGCATAGGAGGCTTTGTCTGGAGCTGTTTAGTTAGCATTACTCTTACTGAACATAGTTACTTTTACTAATTCCCTGGCAGGCTCTTAAATACAGTTACTACAAAACCAGCAGCATGAAATACTCTTGTGCAAACTGTATGCCAACGTGTAATCATTTTTTTCTTCAAATAATGTCCAATACGAATAATGTCAGCTTAGCCTAAATTTTAGCTCAACCATGGTTACAGACTACCAGTTATATTATTTGCTCGTAATGGTCAGAGAAAATCAAACGGAATCTGTCCAGCAGGCAGGCTACTTGTAGCCTATTTCCTGGCTTGTTTGTGGAGAAGAGGGGTTTAAACCAAAATATTTACTTTTAATGGATGTAAAAATTGCTATTCCAGATATGTTTATCATTAAAGGTTCTGATCCAGAGATCATTAAAGCCCATTATTAGACTTTTACTAATTTAAAGTGATTTAGATCAGACCCTAACATGCAACCTGTAAGCACTTTTACAGGATCTGGTGGACTGCAAAAAAAGTATTTCATAAAACCTTTATGTGCTACTGCTGTTAACATCTCCACTGACAAGTCCAATGTCATAATTTCACCGTTTCCAGATGGCATTAGATTTTGGAGCAGAATTATGGCTCTATTCCTCAGTGTGTTCACTCGTCCTGTAGCAGAAGTCAACATAACAGAAGCCAGCAGAGACAAACTTGAAGCGTCCTGATACAGTTTGCTGGGATGTATACAAGAAGATATGATGATTTTTTTTTTTCAGTTTTAAACTTAACGCATGGAGACAAGTAAATTACTGGGACTTGTGTTAAATGACCTAAAAGTTAACAGCACTCTATTGTTTCTCATTCTCGCTTTTTGCTCTTTTCTTGGTGTCTTAAAATGCTTTATACAAGTTGCTTACGGCTCAGATGTCTGCGCATTAGCAAAGCAGAATGTTGCTGTTTTACACCACCACCATGGATTGAGTGACTGGTACCTGGCTCCCTTTGGGAACCATGGATGTGTTGCTAATTCTCCCTCACAATAAAGCAAACTTTGGTGGGACCTGGCATAATGGCTAGCTCCGGGTCACAGGTATAGATAAGGAAAATCGCTCCTCGGGAAAGAGAAGGTAATAGGGGTGTGCTGATTGCTCAAAACCTGGCTATTGCCGGAGTATCTGCTTGCTCTTTCATTTTGTGCTGGATGGGAGTGCTTGTAAAACTCAGCTGCCTGTTCCTTGATAGATCTGATGTGAATTAACCTATCCAAAATGATAGAGCGTATAAACCCAGGGCTTTTCCTTGGTGTCTCACGGGACACACCCTGTGCCTTTCCACCTCTGAGTTTGGGAATTGCTTGGGGACACTGAGGGGTTCCCATGCAGCATGTTCAGGGGTGGGAAGGTCGGCTCCTGGTGAGGCTGGTGGGTCTCTGCAGCTGAGTCCCTGCTCCTGCTCTTTCTGCTGTGTGATCCCTCTCTTCCACTTTTCTCCAGTCCTGTCCTCGCCTTTGCCCTTGCTCTTCCGGTGACTCTCATGTTTGGGGTTGCTCTGGGTAATTTTGAGAGCTGGACTGAGATGGACTCTCCTACAGGAGCCTCAAGTCCTTGCCTTCTGTGCTGCAGAGGACTGATTGCTTACCCTGGTGTCCTGTGATAACTTTTCTGTACGTTTTGTTGTTACAGTGACAGGCTAAAGCATACTCTTTTCATGGAGGATGTTTTTGAGTACTTGTTTAGGGTGCGTGGAGATGTGCTCAACTCTTATCTTTCATCGGGCTTTCCGTGGCATAGTCCTTATGTTTTTGACAAGTTACATCTGTCTTGTCTTCCAGATTCCTTTTGCTCCAGTCTCTGCTATACTTGTCCTTCACTATTCTACTTTTGATGTATGTTTTCAGCAACCCAGTGCTTTCTGTTCAGAAGCACTCGTAGTTGGGTTTGCGATGTTTCTCTCACTAGTCAGTCCTTTGTGTTGGAATCACCTGAATTGTTCATCCCATGAATGGTCTTGGCTGTGTTCAGTGAATCTTTCATGTCTCTAAAGGTAGACATGGATACCTAGGCTCTGAGCAATGCATTACAAGCATGGATTTCCTTTGCTGATTCCTGGAGCTGAAATGTTATTCTCCAGTATCAATCAGTATTTATCAAAAGCGTTTATTCTCTATTCAATTGTTGTTTTAGATAAAAGAATCTGATTCTTTTTTTGTTTGTGTTTCAAGCTAGCAGGACATCAAAGTATTACTTTTAAATCAGTTTCCTTAACTATCATATTTTTAATACCAAAGATCTACTTGGTTATGGACTTAATTCTTGACATTCTAGGGCTTGAAATTTAGGTCTCCTGTTGTCCCAGGTCCCTTCTTTGTTCTGTGCTCAGTGATGTTTTTATTGTCTTCCCTTCAACCTCCATCTCCTCTTTGCTGTTGGTCTCGCTGGACTGAAAGACTTTGTATACTATTTGCCAGCTAATAATGCAAGAAGATGCCAGGCTTGCCAAATGTGTTTGGCTTCTTATAAAAATAACTATATAGAGAGATTCATGACCTGATTACTAGTTATATCCTATGTCTACAGTTATTCATCTAACTACTAGTCAAGCCAGGAGCAAGCTGACTCTTCCAAACTCCTTCTGCCTGTAGGCTATACTCTTTCCCTGTCGGCTAAAAACAACTGCAGTTAAAACCACTAATCTCTGGAGGTACAACAGCATCTGTTGCGTCCCCTCCCTCAATGTCTGTGATGCAGTCAGGTTGTATGTCTCCAGTAGAGGATTAAATACATGGTGTGGCTGCTCAGATTTGGGAAATCTCCCAGGAATGTAAAATTAATTAAATGTAAATGGGCTGATAGAGAGAGCAGATCACATGGAAACAGCCTCCGAATCGCAGGGAACTCTAAGGCATGTGACAAGCAAATCTTCTGGTATTTACCCCAGAAATATTTGATCTGTCTGAGGACCTCACATGGGATGTTGAGGACCAGGGGTTCTTGGCCTCAAGACCTACCCCTGAAGGTAGATAATCAAGTCCTCTGTACTCTCAAGTAAAGAAACTATCCTACACAATGCAGACTAAAGAAAAAGGGTTTTTTTTGACACAATCCCATCTCTGAAATAATGCGTTTTCAAGACTTTACAGGGGAAGTTGTAGAGCAAAGGGCAGATTTTAGTTGGGTCAGGTTTCTCACAAGTGGGATATGTTGTACAGTGCTGAATTTGGTTTCTTGCCTTGTTTCATACTGTTATTATTTTGATTTTATTATCTGTATTATCCTAACACTCTAAAATCCCAATTTATAGGAATCCCACTGTGCTGGGGTTTATACAGATGGAGCGAAAAAAGCAGCTCTACCTGCTGAGTTTGCTTTCCGTGTACAAACCAGGAGAAGAACGTAGTCTGCCTGAGAAGCTATCATGTCAGACATGTGGTCTGCGACCATGGGAATTCACTATGCAGAATTTTTATAGATTTTCTGACAAACTTGCAGAGATGTACACATCCTTATCATAACTGTGGATTAATCTAATGAAATCTGGAACTAATTGTACATAAATCTTTCCACTCAAGCCATAAATTAGATGGTCTAGAACTGTGGTATCTTAATAAAGGCTGTATTCATAGGTTGATTAATCTTTTTTTTTTTTCCTGTCCTCATGAGAGCTGTGTTCAACTCCTCAGCTTATGTATTCCTAATCTCTGACCGTGCATTCGTTACCATAAAAATTACTCCATGTACTTTGAGCATAAAATAAAACAGAAATTTAATACCATGCTCATTTTAGATACCTATTTCAGGTTGTTTATACAAAAAAAAAAAGGAAGTTGATCTCTTCAGTTTTTCTTTAAAGAAAATTGACAACTGCTTTGAAGACTAGCTCTGAGGCCAAGTTATTAGTTTTGCTGTGGTTTTAAGGAAAAGGTGAAGACAGAAGATGAAATTAGATCAGCAACAGGCTAAAAGTTCTTTCCCAGAACACCTGGAGAGGTTAAATAAACTGCATATGGCCCACATTGAATTTACACATTGTTAAGGCTTCTGGGAGTCAGTAAAAAAGTAGGTAGACTGCTAACTTGCCTTCTTAAGCAAAAAGCAGCTGGGGGAAAGAATATTGCAGTCTGAGATAAGCATAACGTACAAAGAGATACACATCTAGCTTATAGAACACAATTCCTTAATTTGACTAAAATCTCCATGAGTCTAATTATGGTCCTGCACGCAAGGTCCTGAAAGCTAAGCCATGCAAGGTAAATGTTTTGTTTGGTTTTATTGACAGCGTGGGGAATTTGTTTGGGGTTTTTTTTGTGGGGGGAGGGGATGCATTTGTTTGTTTTTATTGCTAAACTACAAATCCCCTGGCACTCTATGGGCTTGCAAGGACATCAGAGTTTACTGATGCTCTGAAATAAATGGCAGTCACTGCATGCTTTCACTCAAGTATTCAGGGTATCAAGGTTGGTTCATTGAAGTACCATTTGATGCTATACACTGACAATGTGCTTTTGTTTGTAACAAACTATGAAGCCACAGTCCTCGCCCTTCTAGTGTTAATCCAAGATCTTGGCTTGCTTTCAGGCTATAGAATTAACTGGGAAAAGTTGGAACCGCTTGAGATCTCCCAGCTGCCTTGCACAACGGCTTTTCTTCCAGAGCAACTCCTGAAGGCAGTCAGAAGCAATTAAATGTTTGAGGGATGAATTACTAAGGAATTTTGAAAAACTTGCAGAGATGAATTCAGAATCCACTGTCCTTCAATTGACAGGAGGCAACAGGTGGTAGCAAGTGATTTATATTTTTCTTCTGGGAAAAAACAACAGAGTCACTTTTTACTTAGATCTTTTTTATATGTTTCGAATAGGTTAGTTCTCTCCATATCGCACTCTGTGGGTGTTTTTTTGGACAATTTCTGAGGAAGTATAGACTCCCTATTGCTAGGAATAGTTGCTGAAGCTACAGAGCTTTTACTGTTCTGTTGTCATGCATTGGGCCCTTCACTGATCCCACCAAACTTGTAACAACAGCCCGTGGGAAGGGGATCAAAGGAGCATTAAAACAGATTCTCACTCTAAAATCCTGGGATGCTTATCTACACAAGGAAGACTAAACTGTTCTGGCTAATAGATTGCATCTAACATACTACAAAACCTCATTTAAAGGTCATTTCTCCATAGAGTAAGTTGTTTGCCAGTGTTTATGGCAAGAACTGGTTGAAGAGAATAGCTGTGTTCTTGGTTGTGTCTTATAACTCCCAACTATATAAATACAGGTACCTCTGAAATATTTATTGATCTTTAGTCTAGAAATGCATGGGATGTATGCAGCTCCAAGACTCTATCCGGAGTTTGGCCATCTTGTGCTTTATTAACAGAGAAGGTATTTTTGAGTTCTGTAGATGCTTCTGAAACCTGTTATGAAGAGTAGGTGTGGGAAGTCTTGGCAAGCAAGCTCAAGATTTTGTGCTGTGTGGCAAGGTTAGCCTTTAGGAATGCGTGTCTGACAACAGGTTATGTAAATGAGCAAGTTTTTGTGTTGAACTCAAGGCACTGGAAAGGAAGCAGTAAACAGACATGTGGTGGCCCATGCGATATTTTGGCATCTGAATACTAATAGACATTGAAGAAGCAGCCCAACATTAAGATGGCTACGTGAAGGGCATGTGGAGAAGAGAAGGCCAGTGAAGTTCTTTAAAGAATTCCTACCAGGATCAAAGGTCTGTTGCGTTAGACACCACACCAACATGTAGTCAGGTAGAGTGACTGCCCAAAAAGATTTCACACTGAAGAGTTAAGGAGCACACAAAATGGTAGCAGAAAGAAGCACTCTGAAAAAAATGCAACCAAATGCAAAATCCTACATCTAAGAACAAAGAATGTAGGTTGCACTTAAAAGGTGGAGACCTTTTCCATGAACACAGTAGCATGAAAAGGGAATTGGGGTAATGACAAAAACCCAGGTAATTCTGAGGTCCCAAATAGACGCTGACTCTTAAAAAAGCAAATATGATTATTGGCTGTGTAAGGAGTAGGGAGATAGGGAGAAAACTCCTGGGTTAGTGAGGCTCAGCTTCGCAGAGTGTGTGGAAAAAATAGAAACAGCGTTTAGTATAGAGCTACCAGAATTAGTTGAGGACTCTGAAAGATATTTCAATCAGTGAGAGAAGTGAAAGTGATGTTTTGTTACGGGTGCAACACGATGACAGATGAAGTGACCACAGCTATTACTTGTGGCTTTAACTCTACTAATAGACTTCTTAAGGACACAATCCTCTGGATGCTGTCTATGCACTGGGGAATCCTTCTTGGACCATGCTGGAGTGGATTAGGGTACGTACTCCTGTGCAAGACTTCCCTCTTACATCCCATTTTTCAGCTTGATAAGAAGATGCCAATACCTGAGCTTTGTAGGGAGGTTAAATCTGGACTTCAGCTTTGAAGTTTCAACCTTTCTCCATTGATTTTGGAGAATAATATTAATCCTGATGGTCTAGCTTCTTACACAAAATCAGTGGTAGCTAGCACTGTGATAGATTCTCAAAAGAGACGCTTAAAAAAAGAATTCTCAAAAGTCAAAGCTTTCTATTGTGTTTCCAGATAGAATAATAGATGAAAGCTAAGAAGATAAGCCAAGTAATTCCGAAATCAACTTTAAAGCACACGATCATGTCTTGGCAATTTGAGAGCAGTGTGTGGAGAAGAGAAAAGGGTTGGCAGAGGAAGGAAGAAAAGAAGTATTCTTCAAAAAAAGAAATGGCATATCTTGGCAGAGAGACAATGTTTGCTAACCTGTTAAAGGGTTCAGTTGTAAAAGAACTGTGTTCATGAGAACTGAAACAGAGCAGAAACCATTTATCACTTGATGTTTTGAAGCAAACTGCCAAATAAAATTCTGAAAGGTTTCACTTTGCAGATCAACTTGACCTTATCATGTGATAATATCGCAGGAAAATCTGTGCTCTCACTAGGTTCCTTAATAATGCATCTGAGAAGAAGACAAGTCACATTCTTCTCGCAGTTACAGTGGAGTAAGCTGTAATATATCTGCTGAATTCATATTTATTTTGGCATAGCTGAGAAAATGAGGTAGTCCAAAAGGTGCAGAAGGAACACAGTCACTTGGGTGATAAATTAGAACTATAAACCAGGAGTAGGATGTTGAGCAGGGCAAGTGTCAATCTGTGGTGAGCGTGGTTGATTTTTAAAAGTGCAGAAGATATTGTTAAGCTGGTCTTGCACATCAACATCCTCCGTGTTTCTTTTTTCAGACATAGACTATTAGTTTGCCTCCTCTTTAAGTGACTTTCTAGATCATCTTTTAGACAAATATATTGCATGCAATGAGACAAACTCATAAGAAAAGGGAACCTTGGATATAGCAGCAGTCATGGGGAAAATCCCCTGAAACAATTCTAATATCACCATGCAAAGAAATGTGTGGTTAAGGTGAGGCTCTAGTAGCCTGGAGAAGACCTGACTTTGTGGGTTACCGTGGTTGTGGCTATCTTGTGCAGACGTGTCCTGGCACAAAAGTCAGGCAGTGCCACTGCTTTTCTGCAGCACTGCCAGGAATGCCAGAAGACAGGACTGACCACCTCTGATAGGTTTTTAAAAATCATTATTTAGACTGAGGCTTTAGTAATCAAGCGGGGAGCAGTTGAACTTTACTCACCCAAACAGAAGCCCTCTTACCCCTATGTAACGACAGATAACTCTGCTCACCCAAGTGGATGTGCAGGCAGGCACTGAAGCTGTGTTTGGATACACAGGGGTTTTGTCCAGCTTTAAAGATCCCTATGTTTGTCTCTAGCAATTAACTTTGTTGTTCTCTGTCTTCAGTGCAACAGCTCTGCTGCGAGCACTCCTCGGGAGGGCTCTGCCTTGAGTACCACAGCTGAGGATGTAAGTGGGATGTATGCAGCGAGGCTGTCTCATATGGATTGGTTTTGGTACGCAAGGTGTTTCTTGAATGACTCGTGTTCTCTGAGTAGCAGCTTTCGTTATACCGAGATAAAAGAAGGGTTAACACAAGTCCTTTTTCAGCCCCCGCCTCCCCTCTTTCCTCCACACCAAACACACACACTCTCAACAAAATCTCCAAATCATGCTCGCTTCCAGGAGCTCCAAGACTGCGAGTTACACATAGGACCTCTGTAGCTACACAGTGCCACACTATTCTGAACGAGATGCTGAAGGCACTTGAGTTCCTTTTACTCTCTCCCCTCCCCTCCGCCCCAGATTTAACCTAGTTTTATGGCATGAACAGCCCCAAAGAAAGTCGGAGAGAAAAGAGATGAAGGCCAGAGAGCAGAGGAGGACCAATGAAAGAAGCAGTAACCATTCTGTCATTCCTTTGGAGAGCAACACTAGACACCTTTAAATGCAGAGAGTGTCCTCTGCCTTTTTGCCAAAGCCCTTTTATCTGTGTGAATAAAAAGGGAGGCAGGTCAGCCTAGTTTCTGTTGCCAAATAAAAGCATGAATAAATTAGGCTATTCTTAGTAGGCAAGTGAAAGGGAGGGGGGGGGGAAAAGTCAGTATCTATTTCTAAAGCAATTTCATATTCTGCCCCAACTGTTTGCACATGATAGAAAGGGGCTGGAGCTGCCTACTATTATGATTAGTACTATTGTTATCGCTGAAGGGCCTCATTGTTCTAGAAGATGTTAGGTTTGCACGATTCACAATCCGTCTCTATTCATCCAGGAAAGGTTAGGAGAGAGGATCTGATATTCTGCAAAGGGTTTTCTCCCTCCTCCCTCCCTCTGCCTTCTCCTTTACTGGCTTAAGGCAGAAAGCAGGCAGAAGGTCTCCTATTAACTAGAATTAGGAAACAGGGATCTAGGTGCCTGGGAACAGCCGCTCCGTAGCTGTAATCCCAGTGAGGACCTTAATTGTATCTGGTTTAACAGTTATTCATGCAGTTTTACTGCAGGCAGGCACCGTGATTAGGGACATTGGTTGGAAAAATCTGTTCATTAGCCTAATAAAGGCTGCTTAAACCTGCTTGTTCAGCCTCTAATAATCCAACTATTAGAGCCATACTAGATTCCATGGTATTAATATGTGTAGTTTACTAACGTCACAACAGCAATATGGGTCAGTTTAGCTGTTCCTTGGTTTTATAGTCAGGCTTCCTGTGATGGTGCAAGAGAGAAAAATGAGTGAATGAATGAATATGACAAAACAGATCACACCATATAGTGAACCCCCCAATATGGTTTTGTCTGAAATTCAGAGGCAGCCCAGGAGCCTTAGGAACAGGGTTGTTTGAGGACAAGAAAATCAGCCCCTTCCAGTGATGGATGTTCTTGAAAAGCAGTTTATTTTTTCATAGGTGGTTCACTCGTTTTCTCCACAAAAGAGCTTTGGCTGTATAACAAATATTAACAGAGGATAATTGTTGGGGAAGAGGGGCATTCACCTTCATCATGCAGTTCATGGGCACAGACACCTCCCAGCGTGTGCCGAGACCAACTCCCAGCTTGGGAATGTCTGGGTTGTCTTTGGAGGAGTACAAAAGGAGACATAATTGTCTTTTTCTCTACTTCCTTGATTTTCCTCAGCTGACCTAAACTTTTCCTTTCCTGATAGACGGAGGTAAAAATACTGCTAACACTTTAGGGATTTCATCTGCCCTAAGCATAATCCTTGGATTGCTAATTAGAGCGTCAGTGGGTCCTTCTGTAATAAAATCCTGTCACTCATATTTCTCTTCTATTTATAGGAATGATTGTTGCATTTTCCAATGGAAGATGAAAATGATGCTAATATGATATTATAAGTAAATTGTTGCCAGATATCTTGCTAAAGAAACTCTAAAGAAGACTTCAATGAGAGATTAGAAAATTAATGGAGGTGGATTATTGCTTTTTCATTCTATAGCCGATCTTTCACCTGCTTATTTTCAACACCTCTCCCTGTGAGACATTGTAAGTAACCTATATCTGTCTTGACTTTGAACCAGACTAGATTCATAACCACAAGCAGGGTACAGAACTAAGCATGTACACACACTATGTGTGTCTGTTAATAGCAGGGGTGTTATTACTATCTGATTAATAGCTGCGATAAAATAAGAAAAAATAAACCAACAAACAGGTAAGTGACCTGTTATTGCCTATAGCTACCCATTCAAATCCAAAGGATGTGCATTCTACTACCCTCTGATAAATACCCCTTAAAACTCAAATGGAACCAAAAACGATTCAGATGAAGAAAAAACACATTCCTTCATCTACTCTGGCCCTCACGTGCTTTCCTCCAAACCCAGAAAAAACTAACCCAAACGCTCCCATAAAGTGCAAGAGCCAAAATCTGTCCTTGCTGAGTGCTGGGTTGTCTACATAGGAATGATATTGTATAAGTATAAAAGATGTAAAATATTGTTTGGTACCTTTAGAAGAGGTAGATATCTTGATGCATCCCCTTTTCAGCTGATGACTTTGTTTTCTGTTCTAGGTGTGTATTTTAATTGCAACCACTCTATGCCCATTTAAAAAAAGATATTCTTTTAATCCTTTTGATTAGTATCTCAGGGGTTTCATACGAATGCTGTTCATTATTTTTGATAGTATTGCATTTAAACTCTTTGTTTTGTGAGGTTAAGAGAGAACATACTGGGTGGGCATGTACTGTTCACTTCTGTGTCTGTGTACAAATGTCTACATAGGAGATGCTGGTGGTACGTTCAGTGGTGCTACGCGTTTCATAAATTTCAGTCAAGTGAATAAGTGTATTTTCATGCTCCTGTGATCATCAGATTCATTTCTGTGTTCTGAAAAGCTGCTTCCATAACTACTGCTGCAGATAACACATAGATTCAGGCAGCAGTGAGGGATGTATTTTTCCTTCCCTGTAATGTGTTGGCTTGGAAGATAATAGTGAGAGAACTTATGACTTATATTCTCTAGTGTTTAAGGCTGGAATTCTAAATGTTATCGTCTAAAAGCAGGACTATTTATATGACTTCACTGAGAAACATCCCATGTGCTCGTAATTCAGAAATGACAGTTTTTATCTTTTTAAGCAATTGTAGTAGTTTGGAAAATATTATTATTAAAATCAATTCCTCCTCCCTACATAATTAGACTCAGGCAGTTATTTAATACACTGAAAGCTTCAGGAGTAGAAATAGCTGTCTTTGTATGATTCCTGCTGTGTCTCCCCGCCTGATGAGAGATGCTTTATGTTGTAATATATTATAAGATGTTTTATATAACTTTGCTAGAAGTAATCAGGTTGATTTGAAATGGCTGAAGAGAAAGGTTCTTGAAGAAAATCTGATTCTGAGTATGAGGTATCTTTGAAAAGTCCTGGATGTTGTTTATTACCACATTTTATTATAATAATTTTATTATTACCGTATTTTCAGTTGCTCTTTGACATTCATCTCTATATCTCTGTCAGCCTTATTTTTTCATTTTACTTTACTTTAAAATCAGCAATGATAGACATAGCAATAAGTTATAGAAATTGAACAGTGGTAGGAGTCTGGAAATAAGACTGATCCCATTTTTAAATAAAAGTAACATGGAAATGTTGCTACAGATGCTGCTGTGTTGGGAGTAATAAGGACAGAAGAGTCAGCAGTCTTGTACTGTATTTCCAACACTGACAGTGTTTGTGAAAAATTTACCAAGAAAAATGAACTTTTCATGAGCAGCTTCCAGAATCTCTAAAATCAGTGTAATGACACTTCCAGTCTCCAGAGGATCTCATAAGATTGAACTCTCTTGGGGCTTCTGGCAGAAGAGCTCATGAAAACCAACTTTTTTAGTGGCCACATCTCTTAGAAACCAGTATCTTTTTGTGATCAACAAACTGCTCTGTTTACTACTTTGTTTATTTTGGAGGCTGCATCTTAGATATAGGCGTGCAAGAACAGTATAAGACAGCTCTGACTGCTTTTTAGCAAAGTGAAAAATAATTGCTCTACTAATGCATTTAGGGAATTAAAGTGAGGAACCTTTTCTGCTGTGGTGTAGCTAGACCTTTGCAGTAAAAGCTGTAGACTCTTCAATGAATTTAAGTGGTCAGTGATATGATTTTACCATTGCATGTTGAGAATTGTCCCTTCTCAGGGGTCATTCAGTGAAGAAAAGGCACAAGCTGTTGAATCATGCAAGCAGAACTTCCCCTAGCACCTAAACTGTTGCTGACGGTCAGCAACCTCTTGCATTAGTGACTTCATTTGGGAATGCTGGAACCTGTACAGTGACAGAAACAGCAGCTCATGGCAGCGTGTGATGGAGAAGACAAATTGCTGGTTCTTGAAGATGTTACAGTAGAATGAACCATACCTCATTTTATTTCAAGCCTGCATTTAAGCAGATGAAGGACTAGGGTAGAGTAGCCAGAATGCAAGAAAATGTCAAAATTTTGGAGAAGATGTCCCAGTTATGCAGAGTAGATATCTACACAGACTGTGATAATGTAAGAGGATGGTTCTTAGCTCCCTTTAGTTCTTCAGCAAATAATGTCAACATTGACTAGCAAAACTGAGACACTCATAGTGTCCATATTAGAAGAGCCACCAAGAATATGGGTATTCAAACACAAAGAAAAGGAAATCAAGTGGAGGGTTAGTTGCCCATTGACAACTGAGAAACCTAAAAAACTAGGCAATCAACTTTCACTTGTATTGTGTGCATGTCCATCAGATGTTACTTCAGAAAATGGAATTTATTTCACTTCACCAGCAATAGATGCTTTCAACAGAAGCTCGGTGCAAACTTCTAATTCATGCTACCAATAGTTCATGAAAAGATAATTCAGTCTAGACTTCAGTACAGATTTAATTGGATTCCACGGATTTTAGCTAAGCCTATGGTTGGAAGCCTAATTCTAAGAACCCTTAAGGCGCAGGAAATGGTAACTTTTATTTCAACACCTGCTAAAGACTGCTCATGGAGATGCCCAAAAAGTAACTTCTACATGAGCCTTCTACATGCACCTGTCTGGAATAAACAAAGAAATCTATTTGCAGCCTAATGTTGTGTTGCTTTCAAACGCTTGGAAATGTATGGGAGTCCACATGAGGGTTTTCTGATGCATGTCTCATGCACCTCATCACTGGCTTTGCTGCAGTGCTGATTTTAAATTCAGGCCTTGAGATGAAAAGACAGAGATCAAAGTCATTTGCAGTAACTTATTCTGTGACCTTATTCAGCCTCTAATAAATGAAGGAGGGAAGGACCTGCTCATAGTTTAAGATTGACTGTTATTCCTTAGCCACTTTCATTGTAGATGAAACCTTCTAGGTTTTCCACACACTACCAGTATTTATCTCCTTCAATACGTAAGAACACAGTTATCTTGAGTGAGGAATGTAATTTGCGGCAGTCTGCTGAAAGAGCAGATGAACAGTGAGTTACTGTGAAGGACTGCACTATCTGATGGCGAGAACGTTGGATGGGAATTCATGAGACTTGTCATCTATTCCCAGCTCTGCCTTGTGCCTGCTGAATGACCTTCAGCAAGTCACTTTCTCTCTTGTCCCAGCTATCATTTTCCCTGTTAAAATGTGATAATGAAACACTTTTTTTTTTTCTTTATAAACTGTTAGGTGCTGATGAACAGCACTGATGAAAAGTACTCTATGAAAGCTAAGTGGTATTGAATATTTGATTGCACATGGCTTCATTGAATTATGACTGATAATACAGATATTGACCAGCAAGTAACTTTACTGGTCCAGTAGATAATATTATATAACTATCAAATTTTCTGTTTGTCTACCTTTTTCAGTCTAAAAATATCGCTTCACAAATGACATTGATTTTGCTCTCTGCTGTAATTCGCAGAGAAGCTAAAATATTGAAATCTTTTCATTGGCATTTATTCTGTTTGCTGACCTTTGGAGGAGATGGAGCTCAAGATGCCTGTTCTGATTATCTAAATTAAGATTAATTAGTAGTAGGATGAGTCCAGAAGACTTGTATTTAGGTGCAATTTCTTGTGCTTAAGAAGAACTTAAGACAGAATTTCTTCCAGCCATGAAGAAAATTGTTCCATTGCTCTGCCTGACCCACCTGCTGTCATGGGTGGGTGGGATCCCAGTGCTGTCCCCTCAAGCTGAAGAAAGAAGAGGTGGCTGAGGTGCTGTGTGGTGCACCCTTGTTTAAGAATGGTAGTCAGTTTTATGCTGAATTATGAAGTTGATATCTCCATTCAAGTTTGTTCAAAAAACAGCCCTTCATATGTCTCTATTTCTCAGCAGTTGGTACCTTGAATTCTTAGATTCTGTCTCTTGACTGAGTGGTCAGCAGTAGGGATATACAGACTCCTTAATCATGGACATATAGTTTTTTTCAGGACTATCCTGAAAAAAAGGTCCAATAACTTTGAAATTGCAAAGTCATAAACTTGACAAGGAAGAGATACTCAAAAGCTCAAATAGGGAGTAAGTGCCCAAACTCCATCTGTTCTCAGTGGCAGGTAGACAGCTGTCACTCATGCCTTTGAATGTCATCTTTCCATCTTAGAAATAAAGATTGTCCTAAGGCATCTGTATTTTAGTGTTTCTGTCTAGAAAAGATTAACTTGCTTTCATAGTTATGCAGTGTGATGCAAGAACTAAACAGAGACATTTGATATAATACAAATAGTGAACCCATAAAATATGAGGCTCTGTTAATACTGGCTCAAACATCAGAAACAGAAAATTCCATAAAACTTACTCATGTATCCATATGCTTGAAAAGTGTGATTGAAAAAGATTTCCTATCTATGGCTAAATGATGAAAAATACCAGGATCAAGGACTGTCGTACTTCCTGTCTTTCAAATATGGAGCATCCTTAGAACACAAAGGGAATTTTTATACCAATGCTGTTCTTTCAGTTTTTGTCTCTGTCAAGGAAAAATAAAAAAAAAATGCAATTTGTCCCCCAAAGTATAAGAGCATGAAGTTTGCTCCCTAAGTATAGTGCTCACCAACGTGCAAAGATAAAAATGTCTCCCTGAACGTCTAGCCTGAGCAGAGGGAATTCAGAAAATAAATGACAGCTGGACACCTAATTTCCTTGGGCTCCTCTCACCTTTCGTTGTTATAGTTTAATTTCCTAGTTTTGGAGATATTAATTCAGAAGTTGAACTCCTTTACTTCCCCATAAAAATTCTTCTTTGCTTTGTAATCTCAGCCAGCCAGTGAGCTTCATAAAAAGTAAGAATACAAAATCCAAAGAAGTAGAGAATGAGTCATACTCAGCTGAGTTATAGACTTGAAGCCATTGCTAAAAGCTATGATTTTTAACCACTACTATTATGCATTTGCATTATAGTAACGAATGAAACTGTCCAAGGTTGGGATGCCTCTGAAATAAGCCTCCTGTAAACACTTAAAAAGAGTTGATCCTTGTCCCCAAGAGTTGACAAACTAATGCACTGATTAAATATGATCTTGAAAAAATTTGACACCGAGGCTACTTTTAAGGAAGAGTGATTTCTGATGTTACTTCTCATTTTGTTACATGGTTTACTATTTGCCTCTCTCATACCTTATTTTGTGATGTTGTATATAAATTTTAAGTAATACACAATTTGCTTTCTGCTGTTTAGGTTTCTGGATTTGTTTAGAGGGTGTACTAATTTTGTGGAAAAGAATGAAAAGAAGGGATATTTGGATTACTTGAAATCCTTAGGCTTGCACATAATTTCTAGTATGCGTGCTACAGCTTTCAGAGAGACCCCCTGGCCAAGAACGCAGTGTATGGATATAAATGTATTTATGTCTACATGTATCTGTACTACACCAGCTGACTCCTGTGTTCTTTCAGGATTTCATTTAGGTCTTTGCTATGTTAAATTTACAAACTGTCTCCCACACATGAGTTTTTAAGTATTTCACAAATGTGCACGGGTGACAGCTCGGTGGGTCCTCAGGGCAGCTGTAGGCATTGCTGCTCACAGACCCCTCCTAAGAGCAGGGCGGTGGGGCAGCTCCCTACGTCGCACTCCCATGCTCCCACAGCTCTCACTCCGCAAACCTCTCGCCCTGATGCTACAGCATTCTTGTGACTCTTCATTCACAGGCTCCCACTGGGAGAGTCCTAGCTGCCTGGAGGTCACCTTCCTTCACCTCCTTTTCTAATGGGGAGAACTGAAGCCAAATGAAGCTGAACATTAGATGGCAAACAGACTACTCTGCTGTTCTGACTTTTAGATATGCTATTTCTTTAACCTTCCTGCTTTGAGCTGAGAACATTTTATGAAATAGTCATATTTTTCTCTAGAACCTCTTTTGTTTACTTTTCACTCTCTAGCTGGTGTTATAACGAGCTGAACTGATATCCGCCATGATTTCCCTACCTCAGCAGAACAGATGCACTTGGAGCACAGTACAGCAAAGAAAAACTTTTAGCTTTATTGTTTAAAAAAGCAAACCTAATCTCTTGATTAAAACATCTCTGAACAAATATTTAACTAATTTCTTTCATAGCTCTTCCTCCAAGGCCTACCTTTTTCCTCTCTTCTTCTTCCC
>Ga0065711_1030818_pt1 | contig 31334 bp, 18 predicted proteins | sample Hoacrofraction12_FD_59098 | JGI IMG/M metagenome (GOLD analysis project Ga0065711, IMG submission 59098) | Hoatzin crop microbial communities from Cojedes, Venezuela - Epithelial fraction 12 v2 (version 2) | ecosystem: Host-associated > Birds > Digestive system > Esophagus > Crop | place... | reverse complement strand
GAGGAGAATGGTTTTAAACTAAAACAGGGTAGGTTTAGGCTAGATATAAGGAAGAAATTCTTTACAATGAGGGTGGTGAAACACTGGAACGGGTTGCCCAGAGAGGTAGCGGAGGCCCCATCACTGGAAACATTCAAGACCAGGTTGGACAGGGCTCTGAGCAACCTGATGTAGTTAGTGGTGTCCCTGCTCGCTGCGGGGGGGTTGGACTAGATGACCTCTCGGGGTCCCTTCCAACCCAAAACTTTCTATGATTCAACCCCCGTTTCCCGTCCCTCTGCACCACTCGGTGGGAGGAGGCAGAAAATTGGGAGTGAAATTGAGCCCAGGATGAAGGGAGGGGTGGGGTGAAGGTGTTTTTAAGATTTTGTTTTGTTTCTCATTATCCTACTCTGCTTTGATTGGTGATAAATTAAACTTTTTTCTCCCCAAGGTCAATCTGTTTTGCCTGTGACAGTAATTCGTGAGTGATCTCCCCCGTCCTTATCTTGACCCACAAGCCTTTCATCATATTTCCTCTTGCCTGTCCAGTTGAGGAGGGGGAGTGATAGAGCGACTTTTGTGGGCACCTGGCATTTATCCAGGCTAAACCATGGCACTGGTCTTCGAAGTATTAGTCTCAATACCTGTTTTATAGCGTCCAGTCCCCCTTTTGAAGAAGACCTTTACCTGCAATAGTCTTACTATTCTTCCTATAGTGGGGAGAGGGTAGAACGTCTTGGTAGATGTTAGAGCCAGGTAGATGTGTTCTGACAATTCCCTGTCTTCACTGCTCATAAGAGTTCATGTTCTCTTATATTCATTAAAGAGCTCCATGCATTCCTTAGGTTAGCGGTGTTGAGTGTTTTTAACGCTTCTCTGATTTCTGTTAAAATTAATTAGAGATAGCTATTTCTTTGTAGTGAAGAGAAGCAGGTTTTCTGAAAGAAGGATTCATAGTCTGAGGCTTGAGTTTATGGCAAAGTGACAGTGCCAGAGCCAAGGGTGTTACCAGTCTTTACCCAAACTTCAGACCTGTTTGAGTAAAAGAACCAGAACTTGCAGAAGAGCGAGCAGGGGAAGGATTATGCTGTTGATGCAAAGACATGCTGCCTTCAGGGAGGTGGAATGGAAAGAACCAGTTGCGGAAATACGATTATACAAAGGATTATCTTCTCTTAGTAATGTGAAATGTTTGCACACTGTCCAGTGTGACGTAAAATAAAGTTCAGGTACTGTTACGATGTGACTGTTAGAAGCGTGAAACAGGTGCAAATGTGCTCGGAAGTTTTTGTTGTTAAATTCCTTTTTCCCTAATGTTTTTGCTCCAACATAAGTAATTTTAAGGTTATCAGGTGCATGATAAGGAGGATAAATCTGGTGTCCAAACTGGTGTAGCCTCACTGTGACATGTCAGTACTGATAATGTCTAGCATGGATATGGCTGCCTATTATGATATCTTGTAAAATGATGATAAGGGACAAATGAATTCAGAAACAAAGTTACACTTTTCCCATTCTGATTTTTAGGGACAAAATCTTGCCGTGTTCAGTGTTTTAAACATTTTCTTTTGTTTTATTTTGGGTTTTTTATGATTCTTAAGAAAATGTTTTTTAGAAGGTGGTTGTTTCCCAGGCGATGAATATTTGCCATCCAGCCTACTTGTCTGCTGCGTATATTTGCTTGCCCTTTGGATCAACAGCTGCTTAGCAGCTCTTAGTGTGGCTGCTTGCCATGTGGTGGAGAGTGAGAAGTTCTCTGTCCTCCAGAACATCTCTTGAAGTTGTATTTGTTTGCCTCACCGGAGGAAATCTGAAGGAGAAAAGGCAGAAGCTTGAGTCGTCCTCCTTAAGGCTTTTTTTTTTTTAAGGGGAGCTTTGCGAAGGTTGTTATCTTGTTGTCTGCTCTTTCATCACAGAGAAGCAGCAGGACGCACTGTCTCTGATCCCGTGGCCATGGTGGGGGACACAGGCAGGGTCGGTGACTGTGGCCAATGGTGACCCTGCGGAGCCTGCCACAGGTGCACCCCATGCCTGAGCTCAGCCTGCCTGTGCCCCAGGGCTGAGCTCCCAGTGTTGACAGCTTCGCGTTTGATGGCACTCAGAAGAGATGTGTTTGAGGTTGCTGAGTCCAGGAGGTCACAGAGCTGTGTAATATTTCGCGATGGGTTTTTCTCACTTACTCCCTTTTTAACACAGGAGCTCTATTTCAGCCTGTGAACAACTTTTTTATTTCTTAGATATACTGTTGACTGGCAGGCAAACAGAAATTTGTTTTTTTGTACTGTAATAAATATGATGCATGTATTTTCAGTGTAGAGCTGATCAGATTCTTTCACATGACAGGTTTTCCTGCAGTCTGGGTGGATTAGAGAAATTATAAACAGCTGAAATAAAGATTTAGCAGAACCGTTCTTTTGCTGTGCTTTGAGGCTGGTGCCTGAGGGTGCTGAGTGTTTTCAGCAAATATTTCAACGGGTTCTGAAGGGACTCATGAAGATTGATATGTTGTCGAGTGCCCCACAAAACTGTTACGCATTTCTCCTGTGTTTAAATTTATAAAAAATGTGTATATGCTTTTGTTGATTTGCTTAAGTTCTGTAAATTTAAAGAAATACATGTGGTGGGAAGAGATAAAGAACTTTTTACAGTTAATACACAGATTTTTTAATCGTTTGTTAAGAGCAACTGATTCCACAGTGTTTTACCCAAATTACAGAGAAGGTAATATCACAAGGCTCAGTCGCCTAACCTGAAATGATGAAATACTTCTCGTTGTAAAAAGCTTTCATGAGGTTATTTTTCTTGAAAGATATTGTTCTTTCAAGATCTCAGGTTTATTAAATAAACGATATTAGTTTCTGAAAATAAATCTACTAAACTGTTCCTGCTCATCACCCAGGCCTCTATATAAAGTCATTCTTTGATGCATTACTTTTCTGTCTACCATTGCTTTCAATTTCTCTGTGCATTAATGCAAAGAGCTTAAAACAAAACTAATATAACTTAATCAAATTGTTATTTCATCAGGTCAGCCCCATAGAAAAAAGGCGTGTCTCTTCTGCTTTAAGCGTGTAGCAGTTACAAAGCAAGATGAAACTTTAAGAACTAAATTAAAGCTGTTACTTTTTAAAATTAATATTCGTTGAATTATACAGTGTCCGTTCACACAGCTTGAAGTTTTAAATTATATTCAAGATCACTACTTCAAAATAAAACCAAAGAAATACAAATAGTGAAACACATTGAAAACTTAGACTTGCAGAGCACATGAAAGACTCATGGCCTTTATTGGATATTTCATTACTCAGATTATGAAAGGCACAGGTTTTTTGTTTTAAGTGGGTTAGCTTTTGACTTCTGCTTTACCTCATGTTAGTTACTGGACATATCACTGGGCTTATTGACTGCAGAATGGCTCCACGAAGGCTTCCAAAATCCAAACATGTAGGCTTTCCCACCTCTACTATAGCTTGTTTATGACAGCAAGAAAACAGATTTGCTAAAGAAAAAGCCTCGTAGCTGTGGCTTACTTATGTAAAACTGAATGTTTTCTGTGACAACAGAACAAACTTTTTCCAGTGACAGAGGCCTGGCATGGTAAAAGTTACCCCTGTATGCCTTCCTTGCTTGTATTTTCAGTATAAGCTAAGCTGCCTGCTGGACATACCTAACAAGCATTTGACAACATTTATTATTATTTCCTTGGAATAACTGAGATGGTACTAGTGATAAACAAGTATTACTTTAAATCACTCCAGAATTTTTTTCATTCTAATTAAATTAATTTTCTTGCCTATTAACATTTGTAAGTAAAGATTGTGTTTTGCCATTTGTTTCTGGTCTTTCAAAGCCATCATGACCGTTGATTATGCCATTGGAAATTACAGACCACAATTTGAGACAAACTGGACTAGTGACTATAATAGTGCCTTTGGATCTTTGAAATGTGCGTTAGTAAATCTCCAACTTATTCATACTGACAAAGATACATTTTTTAAACCTTCATTGATTGGATGTAAATTTACATATAGTGGCAATTATTTGTCTTGGGAATATACAGGTAATTATACTGAAAAGTTAAGATAGGAAACTGAGACTGATGTAGGTGAGAGATATTGAGGTGACTTTCCTGTGCAGTCAAAAGGTTTTGAGTGAGGTGGTGAAGCAAGCAGGGGGTTTGCCAGGCTTTTAATCCTGGATCTTGTGTGGGGAACTGCTCGTTGGGTTAACTGTATGTGAAGCTGTGTTGGCAAGTATGCTACTAAGTTAAATGCTTATGAGGGGAATGGATGCTGAAGAGTGCCTAAAGGTGTGCTGGGGAAAAATAATGTGTTATGTTGCAGCCAGAACAACGTGTTTAATGAGGCCTCATATATTGCTGCTGGGCGTATATTCTTTCATACACAGTAAGTAGAACTTATACAGATACGGTTCGTCTGCTGTGCAATAAATGTAAAAATTGTAGAAATCAGACATGTTATATTTGTTCTCTGTAGTTTTAATTCATGTTTCTGTGATATAATCACAGTGTCGTAGGAAGAGCGTACAGATAACAACATCATACATCTCTAGATAGGGACAAGCCCATTTACACACTCAGTCTACTTCTGCAGACATTTGGCTGTCCATTAAGCTCTGCTAATTACTTGTAAGACTGGAAGATAGGCAAATGGAGTCACTTGATTATGTTGATCTGAAATTTCTTGGTTGATTATTGATTTGCTAAGGTAGGATGAGAACCCTGTCTCACTGCATAGAACTAAGATTAGAAGAAAGCAGATAATCTGCTCAGGATCCCATATGTTGTCATGTAAAGCTGTGTTGTGGCCTCTTTAACCACACCGCAAAGTAATGCCATAAAGTGAGAAAATGAGTTTTGAGAAAGGTTATTCTGATTTTACTGTAGTTTTCATTTTCAGAAACATGTGAAACAATTTTTTTAGAAAATCTACTTGTATTTTGTCACAGTTTGTTTTGTGGTGGTGGGTAGTGCCCAAAAAAACACAGCACTTTCATGATTGATAAGCATTAAATTTTATCTTTTAAATATTGTGTGTGAGAGACAGCAACATAAAATAATATTTTAGTAGTTAATGGAAGTTAACTAACAAGACTAATAAAAACAAGTGGAATTGTTCAAATCAGGCTTTGAAATTTCCTTTAAATTTGGCTATTTCAATTTTTATTGATATCATGGGCTGACCATATTAGAAAAAGTTTTCTAACATATTCAGATATATTTTCAATGTATTTTTGCTTGGGAGTTGCAGATGAATGTTTTCATCTTATTTGCTAAAATCACAAAGCATTGTTTACATAAACTAGAAATAAAAAAAAAAAATCTAAATCTAATACCCATAACCTGGGAGTTGGGAAATACTGATGCTGGGGAATACATTTGGTTTTTAACCTGTGTTTGAGGGATTCAGTACTGTCAATCTCAATAAGGAAGACAAGGATAATGTCTTCAGAGTAGCTAGTGCTTTTTTAGTATACCGTACTGGATTGTTACTTGGTTAGCTGATATAGGAGGAAATGTTTTTCTCAATAAAACTTGAGTAGTAAGACGTTCATACATATATAAAGAGAAAACAATGCAAATTATTGTTTTAAACTTTTTAAGGTGAAGTTTGTGATGACACTTTCAATTATTACTCATTTGTCATTAATAGGCATACGTATTTTAACAACACATTTGAGAGCTCTCATTTCTCCTTTGCGCTCTGCAGCTGGAGAGGGGAAAAAAGAAAAGGCATTCTTTGTTGCCTTAAACACATTAGAGCAAAAGAGCAAAATCTAAAAGCTGTTTCACTGAAGACAGAAGAAAGACATCTTGGAAATGGGCTGTGAACAACTAACTAAACAACTGTTTATAAAGGGAGAAAACACTGGATATTTGGTATAGATAAGAGGCCGGACTATGAAACGGGTTTGTATGCTTTTCTCAGTTTGAAACTAATGGGAATTAGATAACCAAATGCCTTTTGAAGTGTGGCCCAAACCTCCTAGGTGAAAATTTGTCAAAATCTCAAGAAACACTACTTGTTTTCCCTCTGTTACCACTGTGACTTGAGAGTAGCTTCACTGAGGTCAAGAGTTAAAGTGCTTCAGGTTGCATGTGGAGGGGTGTGTTTGTCTTGAAGAATCACAACATTTGCATTGTAAAGGCAAATTTTGCTCAGTTTTTATTTTGATAGTCCTTATCACCAGAGAATCTCGATGACTCACAGACTGTAAGGAGCTTATTGCACAGACTTGTCTCTGTTATGGACAGAAATATTCGGATTTAAAAATGGTAAACTGAGAGCATATTTATTCACATGTATGCACCCAGTCCTTAAGGTTGCAACAAAGTTCACGATACTGACTTCTGTATAAAAAGTTAGTCCATTCTGCTGTGGAACACAGTAACTCACAAGAGGAGGAAACATCTGCAAAAGGAATTCCACAGTTTCTTATTGGAAAATATTCCAAATTAGTATATTACACTTGAAAGTAATGATTTTTTTCTCCTCTGATTATATGGGATAAAACTACTTGAAGGTGGCATTTTTCTTTAGGGATATTCTTTCTTTGGTATACCTGTAATGATTTCTGCCCATGCTTGAAGAACCTAAGTAAGATTATCCAAACTCTTCTTAGAAGAGACTTACTTGGTATTTCAAAATATGTTTTTCAGCCAATAAAAACCAATACCCCAACGTTTTTTTTATCTAAATCCTTTACTGTTTGTCCCTCATTATATATATGATAGGAATTCTTTGGACCTCAGAGAAACTGATTTTCAGTACTGAATAAAGAAGTAATTCTGTGGAGAAGTGAACAAGTAATTCATCTGGGTACTGTGTCTAAAAATCGCATCCGCTGTATTCTCTTGCATTGGCTGCATGATTAATTGGTATTTTTTGTTATCATTATGGTTACTCCACAATTTTAATATCTTTGATTCTTCATGAGCAGCAGCAACTGTTAGGTGTGCCCTGAAGCACACAGATGATCTGAGCTTTATGTCAGCGTGCTTTGCCTTCAAAATACCGATTTGTTCCTTGTGCTATACGATTTAAAGAACATTGAGCTGTTACAGAGCAAGGCTGAGTGGGCTATTCTACTATTTGGATAGCCACCTTGTTTTTATAAAGTCTTTAATCCTCCCTCTTCATGTTCTGAATTGTCTTGTCCAGGTGTCTTGGGTTCGACTGGGTTAGGGTTAATTTTCACAAGAAGCCAGGAGGGAACACAGCCAGGCTGCCTGACCCAAATGGGGTATTCGATAGCGTGTGACATCATCCTGTGTGCTGAGTGGGGAAGCTGGCCTGGGGGAGGTGAATCGCACAGCTCAGGAGCCCGCTGGGTATCGGGCGGTGAGAATTGCTCTGTGTACTCACTTGTTCTTATCAGTACTATTGTTGTTACTGTTCACTTCCTTCGCTATTCTGTTAAACTGCCCTTACCCTGACCCACGAGTTTTGCCTTTTTCTTCCCGTTCTCCTTCCCACCTTACAGGGGGAGGGGTGATAGAGCGGCCGTGTGGCCCTTTGTTGCCAGCCAGCGCCAAACCACGAGACCAGGTGACTACTTATTGCCACTGCTTCTGGTTACGTATCCTGTGAGTTGGATGGGTGGGCTTACTGTATCATTTTCTGTCTTCTAAATATGAATTTCTGAGCTTTTGGCTCACCACTTATTTAATACACTATAATCACCTAATCTATTTAAATGAAATTTCCTGTAAAATTACTTCTCCACATTTGACACACTGTCAGTGAAGATTGTCAGATTCTGTGTTATCTCCAAGAGAACCTGAGATGTGAAATGACTCTTCTAGAAGCAGTGCATACCTATTTTATGTTGCATTTTCTTGTGTGTGATGGCAGCAGTTCAGATAAGTTTCTCAAATGGCCCTCGTCCATACGAACAGCTAGCTGGTGGTATTCAACTCCCATTGAGAATTGTTGGCTTAGCACACAAGAAAATAAGGACCACAAGGAGACTGATTAAGCTGATGAGATAAGGTGGTTAAGAAAATTGCAGTATTTATCCGAAAAAGAATTCCCCAGCCCACCCTCACTTCTGGTGTTATTGATGTTGCTTAGTAAAATCATAGGTTCCTGTCTTTAGTTGCTTATTAGACTAGTGCATCTATAGAATAGAATATTTCCGTTGGAAGGAACCTACATTGATGATCTAGTCCAACTGTCTGACCAATTCAGGGCTGACCAAAAGTTAAAGCATGTTATTAAGGGCATTGCACAAATGTCTCCCAAAAACTGACAGGATTGAGGCATCGACCACCTCCCTGTGAAGCCTCTTCCAGAGTTTGACCACCCCCTCGGTAAAGAAATGCTTCCCAGTGTCCAGTCTAAACCTCCCCTGGCGCAGCTTTGAGCCATTCCCACACATCCTATCACTGGATCCCAGGGAGAAGAGATCAGCACCTCTCTCTCCACTTCCGCTCCCCAGGAAGCTGTGGAGAACAGTGAGGTTGCCCCTCAGCCTCCCTTTCTCCAAAGTAGACAAACCCAGACTCCTTAGCTGCTCCTCACAGGGCATGCCTTCCAGTCCTTTCACCAGCTTGGTTGCCCTCCTCTGGATGCAGTGGACTATAGACTTGATTTTTTGAAGTTTACAACTTATTTTGCTTTTGGGGGATGACAGAAGCAGAACAGAAAGTTTTAGCATCACTACGTGGTTTTTTTCAATCAGTAAATCTTCCCTCACGTTCTTTCTCGTACCCATTGTTTGCATCTGCTTCTTCCTGCACTGTTGGCATTGTTACTGATGTGGTCAGCCATTTATTTCCTTGCCTCAGTTGTTTAACTGTCTCCCTCAAATGTCTCTATGAAGGAGAGGACAATGAATCAAATAGCAGACTTGTTTGTGGTTGATGGTATTGGAGGGTTTAGAATGCGTTTGTCCAAGGACTGATTGACTTTGGCTGCCGCAGAGTTTGATATTACATATTTTTATATATAGATGATACATGTACATGGGCTCTTTAGCATCCACAAGTGTCTCAATTCTGTTCTATCTGAAAACCCAACAGGTGCAAGTTTTCTCAAAATGTCCTGCATTTTTCACCATTTATTGGTTGAAATAATGTAGTCTAATTAAATCAACTGTTAGCTAAAGAGTAGGCATGTTTCAATATAACAAACAGTGGATTTAGCGAGGGAGAAAAATATTTCACGTAGCCCTAAAGCACAACAAATTTTTGCAAGCAAAAGCTTCACAGTCTTATGCTTGACTATTAGGGGCTAAAAGTCAGTAGCAAGTCATAACACAGGCACGTATTTAAATCCACATTGAACAAAACCCCACGCCAAGCCCTCAAAGCCAGCACCCTCCTACCCAAATTCCTGCTGAATCAGCTAACTTTAGATAATTTATTTGTAGTTAACATAGTTGAGTTTCTCTGGTAGACTTTTTCTTATATCTTGAGATAAGTTGCTTTCCAGAAGTGAGCAAGCTGACGTACTTAAGCCTGTTAAAATATGGATGTGAGCAATTTCACTCCATTAACATTTAAGTAGTGCATTGGAAGTACGATTGTACCTTACAGAATAGTGCAACTCCCGGTATCAGAGAACAGATGAATTATAAAATAAGTTTGGTGGCAAATGGTCCCTGAAAGGTATTCATTTGATCACATCTGCTTTAACGTGATTCCTACACTGCTTAGCAAAGCCAGTGAAGTTACTTTTCTAACCATCAGAGAACAGGCAGGACAGGAGTCTGCTAACCAACCTCTGTTATGCAACATGCCAGACTGCAAACTAGCTGTTTAGTAGGTAAGCATAGTATAAGACAAATAAGTGTGTGGAGATGATGGAGGTGGGAAAAGCTGATGAGGTTCTTTAAAATTTGGGAAGAGAGGAAGCAAGGAATTCTGCTGTGTCTGACTTGTACCTCAGCACCTATTACTAAAGATGTTAATTTCAAGTAAGCAGTAAGATTTTTGGTTAGAATGCTTCATACTGTGTTGCAGATGCTTTAAAAAAAAAGTTTGTGTAGAAAGGGAGTTATCTTTGAGAAGGATGGTCAGAACCACAACTCATTCATTTAACTTTTTATAGTCACGAAAAGGAAATGTGGACCAGAGACTATGTAAAATGCTGAAAGTTTTATCTGAGAGGAGCTTAAGGTACTACACTGATGAATACTATGCAAAACTCTTGTGCTTAAATTTTCATTTTTTATTTCAGTCACTGCATGTCTGTCTTCATAAAGCAGAATGAAATCAGAACTACATAGCATGCATCAGGAATTCCTTTCACTTTTCTAGTGTAAGTCAGCTTTGAAAAAGGCAACATCAAATTGAAAACATCACCTTTCTTTTCTCTGTGTCGGTCAACTTATTCATTATTTGCACAAACTGTGATCAGTATGTATCAGTAAAATGCTGTTTACATCTAAACTTTAGTAAGAGAATAGGAAAGCAACTATCAAGAGCTCATGAGCCAGAAAGGCATGAAATAATGAATAACTAAGATTTTCTTTTTCTCTAGCAAATTGAGATTGCTGTCTCTCAGTAGGGAATGCAGAATGTGCAGGATCTGCCCCTTGTTCAGGAAATCTTAATGTATCGAAGTATTGCTTCACCTCTCTACCTTCTGAAATGCTTCTAAAGTGTTTGAATGGCTTATTTTCGTATCTGTGAAATTCTGAACTAGATGGTAAAGCAATCAAAGGTTGAAGTGTACTCTTGAGTATGCACATATCAGCCCTGCAGGGGTAGGTAGAAGTTTCATATACAAATACAGTGACTGAATTTGGTTCACAGTGTGTAAATGGACTGTTGAGAAGATTTTTGTGTTGCACCCTGATGCCCTGTAATATATGCATGCTGTGATGCTCATTTGTTGTGCTGTAGTCCTGTTGTATCCCCGAGGATTTTTCAGTGGCCTTCATCTTCAGATGAAGAAAAGCAGGATATGCAAAATAAATGCAGTGGGACGTTTTCAAAATGACTAAGAAATAAATTAAGTAATCAGATTTCACCTGCTGTACTAAATGGATGCTATTAGTAAACACTAGAGGGTAGGTTTTCAGCATATAAAGACTCTGAGTAGCAGCAATCTTTGATAATGATGGGAGTTGCGTGTTTAATTCCCTGCATGCCTTTCTGAGAATTAGCTAGTAGCTGTATGGGACTTAAGATCATCTAAAGCTGTCTGCAACTCCAAGTTTTCATTTCCCAAAGTTGTGAATACTTTTGGCTTATAAATTTGTAGACACTCTGCTCTGATATTATACATGCAAATTGACTCTAACCGGATCATTTTGCGTCAGTCTGAGCTGATGAGAAAAGCCCCACGCTAACCATATGTTATACTATCTCTGTAAAGGGAGCAGTGGGATATTCTGTACTTTTTGTAGCTGTCACTGGATCTGTAGCTTTTTTCCTAAATTGTATATTTAGGCACCCAAGGAGAACTGGATTTACAGTCCTCTGTTTCTTGAGATACAGGAAGTTTCCTGACATACAGATTGTGATCTGAAAACAAAATAAAATATTTGAAAAAGGAAGACAAAATAATCTACACAACTCTGAAGGGACAAAAAAGTCTCAATAGCTGGAAATTCATCATAAAATTAGTTTTTCCAGCTTTCATGAAAACTAAACATTTGAATTTGTTTCCTTTATAATTTTGCATGCTCTGTTTAAGTGAAGGATAAGATTTTCTGTGAAGATTTTTTTCTTTTTCAGCATTTATGCTAAAGATCAGTGTAGGTAGCTTCAAATAGCTTCAGTAATCTTTACTTGCTACTCCTGTTTACTGAGAAAGTATTCCCTATAGTTTTCTCTCACAAAACTGACAAGTTTTCCCCACTCCCTTGCAGTTTTGCTGTGTACGTTTTTCTACCGCACATTGTTTTTGTGGCTTTCTGGTAGTTAATTTGAAATGTATTATCACTGTTATCAGGCAAATAGAGATTTGCTCATTTTTTTTGTTTAAAAATCTTGCTATGTGGTTTACGTCTTCAAAAAAAAAGTATTTTTTTTAAGCAGCTTGTTGGGACTTTGTGAAAATGAGGAAAAAGTTGCCAGTCAGACTTTACCAAGCTTGGGAGTAAGATTACGCAGATTGGTCATAAGGGTAGTAGCTATTTGTCTTCTATTTCTTGTTTTGCAGATCATGCACAACATTGTTGTGGCTGATCTAAGACTTCTGAAAGACTTTAAATACCTTTATTTCTGAAAAACTTGACTAGACTGCCTAAGGTTTCCATAGAGATTTAAAAAACTGTTTCAGAACAAAAAGGAATTATATTTCAATTTTTTTCACTATGGACTTTAATATTGTAGCTAAAAAGATTGTAAATTGAAATGAAATGTTAGAAAATATTTCCATAACTCATAAAAATGTTAAGAATTGTAGCAATTGAACAAGAATTGGTATATTCTGTATAAATTTAAACTAGGATGTATGATGTAGTTAAAGCTTCAGAAAAGGGGGGGGGGAATCAAGTTGAAGAGCTAGATTATATGGATTTTGAAGGTTTAATAGGATGTGAAATATTTAATAGAGTAAATGTGTACAAAAGCTGTGAGAATCAGGAAGAACCCGAGATGACCTTGCTGCTGAAGAGACACTTGATCCATTTTATGTGTAGAAAGAATGTTTGGTAATTTTAGTCTGTTTTCCCAGACAAACAAGAGTTTTGCAGTCACATGGTATTTCTGTCTCTGATCATTTTTAGATATATTTTGGTCATAAGAATCTATTTTGACTGTGTTTGACAATGTGATAAAGGTCTCAAAGACAAAACCACATTAAAATAAGCAGATGGATAACATGCCCAAATGAGAGAGATGCTGTATTACCTGATTGTCCAGTAATAAGTGAGTGAGATAAATGTCCTAGGCTCGGAAAGAGGTTCAGTTGGAGCTTATGTCTTCAGTACATATCAGGGTCAATCAACCACAGGGCACAAATCTATAAGATACCGGGAGTTCATGGGATTGCTTTTTTTGCTTGTTTGGAGGTAGGGCTTAGTAAGACTTTCCTATAAAGATGTTTTCTTTACTGGTTCACAGACAGATGATGCTTCTGTCAACTGGATATCAGTTCTGTTGCCTGGCTTAACTTTTCTTCTTAAATTAAAGTATTATCTTGAAATATCAGAAGGTCTAGATTTTAGAGAATGTATTGGCAAGTATCCCAAAGGGAGGTGGGTGGTGGTGGGAAAACTGGGATAGGGCTGGGAGGATGAGGACATGAGAAGGAGAAAAGCGGGCAGTGGAAGCATACTTACGAGACATTTTTCTACGTTAAACAGAGATGTGTAATTGCATATCTTGTAGATTAGATTGTTTACAGGTGTTTTGTTTGTTACTGTATATTATTTGTTCTTTCAGTTGGTAAGTGCTGTTTCATGGTTGTTTTGTGTTTAACAGACATCACATTTACTGCTTTGTGGAAAACAGAGGTTTGTTCTCCTAAAATACTGTTTTCTTCCCTATTTTTGGGGCTGGGGGGAGCAATGAGGGACTGGGTGTTTGGGTTGGGTTTTTGGTGTGTGTGGGTTTTTTGTGTGGGTGTGCTGTCATTTGCATCTCCAGGAACAAATAATTTGTCTGAAACCGTCAGGAAAAGCCAGTCCCTTGGGAGCAGGTTTGGGGCCAGGGTGGAGGAGACAAGAGGAGGGAGTTCAGTCTCCAGAATTTCAGTGCTGGTGCTCTTGGGGTGGGTGTTCTGTAAGCTCCTTACATGTTAAAATGAGAAGTTCAGTAAAATGCACTTGAGGAATAACCGGGTCCAGTGTTAAAGACAATAATTTGGCCTCTGAATGCTAACAAATGGAGTGTATGCTGATCAATACTGGAAGGGAAGGAATACTAATTTGTTCCAGAAATGTGAATCAGACTGCATTTTTAAGACAATGCCTGTGAACTTGCCACCTTCTGTTGGAAAGCCAAATTTTGCCCAAGTGGGGCTATTTTGTAAAATCTTTCATTAAAAGAGCAGAAGTGTTGATGATAGGAAGAGTAATATGGTTATAATTTGTGTATGTGGTCAGGAGTTTACTTCATGGGGAATCTCGGAGTCAAATAATCACATGAACTAGATCATTATCAGAACTTGAAGATCTGAGTATTTTGACATCAGCCATCCATTGAAAAAACAAACATTTGCAGAAAGTTTCATAAAAAAGCTTTTTTTTTTCTTTTATTTTTTTTTTCCCCAAAAAGGAATGAGCCAGGTCTGGCTGTCCAGTTACAGATAAATTTGCCAACCACCAAGATAGTCTTCTTGCTCATGATTAAGGTTCTTAAAGCAGATTTTCTTTATGTAAATTAATATTTGTTAGTTTATTAACATTCCTACCCTGGGCGAATAGTATGTACAAGGAGCAGGTTGATCTGTTATAAAATGAAACTCATCATTTTATATATAAACTGGTCAATACTTTTATGTACATTTATGTGTAATAATAATATGCAGACTCCCAGAACCCCAACAAACAAAGGCTTTAATGAGATTGACATTTTTCTGATTAAATAATTTTACTAGATATTTCCTTACTGGCTATGATGATAAGCAGTAGGTTTCTTCACTGTTCTTTTTATTTCTTATCTTCCAGTAACAAAACTAGAGGAAAAAATATGACGGCGATTTCAAATATTGAAACGTATATTTGCATAAAGTGGAGTTTTTTCCATCTGTAGTGATGTGGCTACCTGTATTAGACCCCGAGGGGCATGAAACTGAAATAAAAAAGAAAGTGTCATTTGGGAAGCATAATTTGCATTTTCAAGATTGCTTAATAAGCATTTTACTTTAATGAGCATACTTTAGTCATTCCACAGGAGTTTGAGAGTTACTAATAGCGGTGTCATTCCCAGAGCAGTCATAAGTATTTAGATCCATGTACTGAGTTTAATCAGTTAAAAAATATATTCTCCCTAGTTTACTGCTAGACGAAAACATTTTTCATCTGTCAGACAAACTCTTTCTTCTTCAGTGCTGTTAATCAGCTCAGAAGAGTTAACTCTTAATTATCTAATTAAGGCTTCTTATTATAGAATATGGCATTAATTTAATTCTTAATTTAAGCTAGTTAAATAACCTTATAGACCTGATTACATGAATTACATTGAATATCTGCTCTTCAAATAAATAACAAAAGCCTCTGCATAAATGACATCTAATCCTTGTAATTATGTTTTGTTAGGATTCCCTCTTAAATACTAAATACTACTTTTTTTTATGTTCACATGACATTTACTTAAATATTCTCTAGTGGAGTGCCTTCTAGAAAAAATGCTGATAGACGTTCACTGTTATGTGTGAATGTTCTTGGTGCATTGAGTCTGATACTCATGAATAATTTGAGATCAGCATTGGGCTCTAGAAAACTAGATTAATGTTTAAGGAACTGATTTAGCAAAATATTTGAACACATTCACAATTTTGAACACATGTATACGTGCAGACTTCAGTTACTTAAATTTATACATGTGATGGTAACATTTTGAGTCTAAGGCATATATGACGAATTTCTTTATGATAAAAAGTAGCAATATTTTAGGATAAAATAGACCTTTCATTGCCTAGGTTTCTTTTCATTTGGAGAAAAAGCCCTAAGGATTAAACCCGAATTCTCCATTCCCAGTGATGGCAATATGTGGTACTGATGCGTCACAGTGCGTTGGATGCTTCTTGTTTCCTCTCGGTTTAGTTTTGCAATTTTAAATAATGGTATCCAAGTTTGAAAAGCCACCTTTAGTATCTATTTCCTTCCCACTGTTTGTAAGTAGAAATCATAGCTGCTCTGTTTTTTCAAGCCTAATATGTCACTGTTTCATAAACAAAAAAAGAATGATGTTATTAGGATGATAGAACACCTGTTCCCATAGTTGCTGTCTTTCAACCTACTGAACACCATGTCTAGTCTTTTCCCTTTCTGTAATGCCAATGATTTTATTCAGTTGGTTTGCTTGCAGGGTTTTATATTATGGAAAGAAAAATGGAGCTTGGAAATTGTCTGTGGAGTGCTGAGAGTTGGAGCAGTGTGAGTCAACAGGGTCACTTAAGACGGGAAAACGTAAAAAGCAGCTGGAGGAATGGTAAAATGGCATTGGGTAGTTTCCATCATCACAGATACCTCAACTCCTTGGTCCCATCTTAGTCTTTTAAACTCTTCAGCTGTGTGAACATCTTTTCGGAGATAGACTTCGTAGGCTGTTGCAGTAGCTGTTTGCTTTTCCAGATTACCTTTCAACCAACCATGTCTTGACCTTGGACTGACAAAGATATTCTCATTAGTGAGAAGAGCATGTTCCGTGCTCTGTTCCTGCATAGTGATTGTGTGAAGCGTGAAGACCCTTAGAATGTGTGAGTGGACAAGGCTGTGTTCTTCTGCAGTTTACCTTTCTCATCATGAAGTTGATCAGTGAGCTGTAACAGAGAGAGAGAAAAAGGATAGGAGCATAAGAGAGAGAAAATCCACTTACACAGATTAGCCTCGATACGCACTGATTTAACACAGCAATAAGAGCTTTTAAGAGAGGCTATACAGCAAAACAATAGATTTTCCATTTTATTACAGTATGAAGAGAAAAAGAACTTATGAAAATAGTTATATAAATTAAATTAGATAGCCAAGAGAGAAAATTATATATAACAAGGAGAAAAAATATTGCTTTGTTTGTTTTCAAAAGAAGCAGAAGTAAATTCGTGGAAATTGCTTCTATTTTCCAACTCCAGTAGCTTTCACAGAAAATTCCATTAAAGAAAGATGAAAACTAAATATGTGTTTTGGATAAATGTGTGACTTTTCCAAAGATGAAGAAATTATTGCAAGAACCTGAAGTTAGATATTGCTGTCTCCTTTTTCTTTCTTTCTTTTTTTTTTTTTTTTCCTTGAGAGAGCTGGGAATTGTTCAATTTGAATGTCTGTAACTATGGTAGGTGAAATATTAGTTTCACCTGCCCATTCTTATTCAGAAATGTCTCTTGAGAAGTGTATGCTGTGCTGCTTTTTTTGGTTACAGTATTCTGGGAAGTATCTTTTTCATTCCTTTGTTGAGCCTTGTTTTTCACAGCACCTTGGGCAAAGGCCTTATTCCACCTTTAGTTTCACTTAATCAGCTAGTTATTTAAAGCTCCAAAAGATGGGTTTGCATGAATACACACAGAACAGAGTAACAAAGCAAGCTGCACGGTTAATCTAACTGGATTCCTGTATGGACTCATTGTCCTCTGGTCCATACATGGCATTGCTGCCTATTAGCCACATCTTACGTCATGCCTGGAAAGTGCTGATGGTCTAAAGACCTGTAGATGGATGAAGAACCAGGACAGTGACTGCTGTGCACTCCGGTGCGCCCCACAGAATGCAGTCTGTGAATCCTTCCTGCCGTGCAAGGCTTCCAAGATTTGTTGTGCCGCAACGCTGACCTGTGAAATGCTTCTGCAGTAGTTGCAGCTAGGTGGGGAACACAAACACTCAGGTGTTGATGTAACACCTGCAATTCTGCAGAATTAATCAAGCCAATGGCTACATTATATTTATAATGCTCAGTCCAAAGGTCTTTTGGGGTAACGTAAGGGCTGTCTTTAGTCACAGGATGCTTTGGATTGGAGTCTTAATGTGTAAGGTGCATTGATGTTAAAGGCTTCAGGTTTAAGAACAGTAAGATTAATGTTCTATGGAAGTACACGCCTGTCAAAGATTTAGACAGCATTTATAGCGTGCCCACCAACTTCCCAGATTTTGTCATAAACACATTTGTTTTCTATGTGTGTTTGCATTTGTCTTGTTTATGCATGATGTACGTAATCAAGGATTGAAAATGCATATTAGAGCTTGACTTTGTCCACGCTTTCACAATTTTAATGCTATTTCTGGAAACCACAAACCTAATGCATTAGTGCCCAGGTAGCGTAATAGGTAGGTGGACTAACTTGCCATAGAGGATGTTATCTTGCACATTTAGAAATGTGTTAAATTGTCTAGTTTGGAACATTCTAACCCCACAAGAACCTTCACAATATTTAGTCAAAAGGTTCTTGATCTACTAGTTGGAAGGCATTAGTTTACTTGTATTACGCAAATGATACATTCTAGATTTTAATATCAGTGAAATGTGATGAACATGGGAATAGACCTAATTACATAAACTTACATTTGGTAATTACTTTATTAATAAAAGACAAAAGGCAGAGTTGCCATCATCTTTGTGTCAACTGCTTTGCCATTCTGGTATGATGTACATTTAATTAATGTGTCAGTGTCGCTTAGCCCCTTAAAAGAATCTCCACGTCTTCACTTTAGTTAATGACCATCAAAAAGGTAATTGAAATAGACTTAATTTCTTTATATCAGTGTGCTTTGTTATACTTCAGTTATTTTATTTCTCCTTTCCCTGAGATTACTTGTATATACTTAAGCAGTTTGAGTATAAAGGAAACAACAGAAATAGGCCAATACATATTTAATTTTGACCTATAGCCTCCTTCGTGGAATTTAAATCTCTTATGCTTTCAAATTAATGGTCATTTATTAAATGAAGAATTGTGTTAAATATGCCAGCAAAGCAGTTATGACTAATCAGAGGAAAGTAGTCATTTTCTCAAAACTGAGGTTCCTGATTACGCACCTTTATTTTTATGAGGGTGAAGATACTTGTGCTCAGACACTTACATAGCCTTCTGCTTACATAATGTATGTCTAATTTGATATGCACTGAAAGCAGTAGGGTGACCAGTGCCTATCCATCCCCCTTTTAACTCATGTTTTCTTTTTTTTCTTTTAAATGAGTTAGACTCTACAAATAATTTGTACTGAAACAGATCCAAGGATAAGTTTGACGGATGTGAAGCTTTGATGATAAATCAAGCTTTAGAGACACATTAATAAAGAATGACAGGTCTACAATAATAAAAATCAAGTTTCTCAAGTGTCTAGAATGGAACATCTGCAGATGTCCTTTCCTAGAATCTGTTCACCTTTAGAGCACCCTAGATAGTTTCACCAATCCTTTTTCCTAAGATTGCAGCACAGATTGAACTATGAGGGCTGCAATATTTCCTTTCATTATAGTCTCTTAGTTTGTAGTGTCTTGGCCTGAATCATAGAATCATATAAAGTTTTGGGTCGGAAGGGACCCCTAGAGGTCATCTAGTCCAACCCCCCCGCAGCGAGCAGGGACACCGCTAACTAGGTCAGGTTGCTGAACTGAGGTTTGAAGTCTCTGAGGCAAGGGCTTTTTTTTTTTTTTTCTAGCAATGTCCATGAGTAGAGCTCGTGACAATGGTTAAATATTACCAACAAAGCATTGAAATGCTGTCCTGATGGAATTTAAAGTAGTTTTGTGATAGAGCCCATTTGTTTTAAGATTTCTGTTACATACTAAGCATATTCCTCTCGCCCAGTCAGCCAGTCAAGAAAAACTGCTCCAGGATAATTTGTTCTTTAATATAGAAAAGTCCTCTTGGAAGAAAGGTTTTTCTTCAGCAGATGGGCAGTCTACTGATGGCTGCAAAATTCAGTCTGAAACTTGAGACTTGTGGAAGTTTCGCTGAAGTGGGGAGGTAGGTGTTATGATGGCTTCACGTCAGTTGAGAATTTTATCTCAATCTGAAACTCTAGCAGTACTCTGACTAGAAAACAGCACTGTCACTACAGGACTGCATATGCAAAATAATAATAATATTTTGTTTCTCTGTACTGTGTTAAGCAGACTTTTCACTTGGTATTTGATTAATTTTCTAGTGCAACATAATAGATTAATATGATTTCTTGTTTTATGCATCCGATTCTTGTAAACATGGACTGTGGTATAAAATCATTATTTCATACGGTAGAAGTACTATGAAGTTAAGTGTCTAGGAGGATTACAAATGATTTGATTTAATTTGATCTGGAATGCTATTCTGCTCTGATTAAAATACCACAAGTTTATTAATTATCGAAATTTAGAATAAGGAGTTGGAAGTTGCTAATTCTGCGAAAGAGACAAAGTGCTTGCAATGCGTAAGATACTCGCACTTCTTACTGATAACATAACATTGTGGTAGCTTTTGAGGCTGTTATTACCAAATAAATTTGGCCATGTTAGTCTTCCTTGAGACATCACTTGGTTTAAAATACTGTCTTGAGACATGTTATTCCAAATTAAAAAAAAGGGGTTTTTTCTGTATTGATTCTTCCCTCCAGACGATGATGATTGAATTTTCTGTATATCATTGATTAACAACAATGAAGTTGATGTTATTATTTACATAAATAAGAAATATAAAACATACTTCATTTTGGTTTACTTACAGGTATATGATCATATGATTTTGAGCTTTAAAAACCTTATTTTCTGAAAAAAACAGCATGTCTTTTACTAATGTTAAGGAATAAAGATGAATTCAAGTGCTTCAATGCATTTCTTATCAGTCCTTCAGCCCTGCATAAACTCCTTCCACAGACACAAATGCAGGTCTAGGGAGGCCAGGTTACGCATGTAGTTGTGTGTTGGGTGGAATGGTGGGAGGTAGAATGGAAATGAAATTATGCAAAGGAAAAATGAATTAGGAAGAAAGAAAAGAACTTGGGTGACAGCTTTAGGGTGGTACATGTTTGCTGGGAGAGTAATCTAGTGTATTCTTTAGTTCTGGCATGTACAGTCCTAGTTAGTAAGTAAGTGTTGATATGAGATTGGTTTGGGTTTTGGTTTGTGGTTTTTTTTTTTTTTTCCAGAGGATATGTCTCTCTGATTTTTTCCCAATTTTCTCCCACTTTGACCTTTACAGGATGGCATATAGGTCATCTGATGACTTGAACTAATGAGTATACCAGGCAATATATTTGTGTAAACATATGAAACCTCTTTATATTTTCATGCTGTTTATCAATGAAATGTTGTATACTATATTCAAGAAATTATGCATTGTTGTTGCCCAGAGTTACAAAATTGATTCACATGGAAATTGTTGATAGAAATTTGAAAAATAAATGCTTAGACAGCATCCATATTCTCCCCAGCAGTGTCAAGAATTTGGCTGGCATTTCGGTGCCAGAGAAGTACAACATTCTTTTTTTGATGTGATGTTTTCAGTTCAGTGTTGAAATATGAGGTTCTTTTCTGCATGTGACAAAGTTTCACTTTGTGTTCTATAGAAAAAGCTCTCTTAATCCTTCTGGAAAGTAATCCAATCCTTGTGGAAGATTTTTGCTTCTTTACAGCCTAAGAAGTGTTGCAAAAGCTTTCTTGTAATTAATTCTTTGAGTTCGCTAATTTCTTTTGACTGTTGTGGAAACCCTTGCACTCTTTCTGTTTATTTTCCAGTGACTGACCATTACTGAAAGTGGTTGGTAGCATAAAGTGAACTCTCAGGGTAAATATTCATATTTTGAATTAGTTCTGAATAGAAATATTCAGATTTTGAATCACCAGTTATGACTGGTGATTCTATTTAAACAGTATTAACTCGCACATCTAGTAGATTAAGGCCAGAATACTGGAGCAAGAGAGGCTCAGCTCTGTTGACTAATAACAGTTTAGCTTTACAATTGGCTTGTGACTTACTATTGTGATGGTAGTTGGGAAAGAGGAGATAAGATTGCTAGCTACCTCACTTCCCCTTTTCTTTCAACATGGATGATGGATGTAGAATGAAAATACGCAGTCCTTCCGTTTTTTATTGGTTAGAGTAATAAAATGTTTATACTGGAAATGATAGAAAATCCCTGGATTTGAGGAGAATAGGTTGAAAAAATGAAAGTTGCGAAATTTATGATGAAAAGTAGCTAAAAAGTTCTGAAAGTAAAGTTTCTTCTCTTTCTTTAGTGAAAGAGAAGATGTTTGGTTTCTCTTAACCTTTTGACAGCATAAAGACAGACAATGCAGTTCATCTGTCTTTCAATTCTGGTTGAATTGAATTGATTTATGCTAGTGGTTACTGAAGAAAACTTCTAACTGGGCCTGGCAGTATCTTAGCTCTTTCTTACCTATATGCAGAGGATGATCACAAATGGTGCTTGCTGCTTGCAAAACACCCTTTTCACTAGGGCTTGCTGGAAATGCAAGCGAGTCAGCGCTCAAGTTGGAAAGAATCAAGGCAGCCCCCAGACTAACAATCCAGAAGCAGCAGAAAGTAGTCACCAGTACTGGGCATGTCTGGGTTTTTGGTTTTTGTTTTTTTTTTTAATCTAGATTGGTAGTATTTAAATAAAAAAGTGCCAGAAATGAGGACCCTTTGTCCCTATTTTAAGCATATCTGTATCATATTCTAAAACAAGGACAGCCAGCGGAGCTAAGAATGTGCAAATCCTTTCTAAGGTCATTTAATTTCTGGGCTTAATTTTTATGCAACAAATGGAGTCAGGAATTGACAGATGTATGGCTTCAAAACATTAATACTTTGTATCTCAAGAACTTGAGACTGTATTTGTGAATTTGATTTCACGTTACCTCCACAAGGTAATACTTCCATTTCCCAGGAAGATAAATTCCAGCAAACAGAAGTGACTTCTCCATAGCTTAAAAATAATTATTGGAAGGGCCAGTGATAAATTCTGGATCTCCTGGTTCTCAGCACTAATACCCCATTTGACTATATGCATGTAAAAATAGGGAAAAAAAGTCCTTGCAAATGCATCCTGTGTATTTAACCATAGCTTTATGCAGAATGATCCTTTGCATTTACTCTTTTGTGAAAGCAAAAAGTTGCAAATAGTGTCATAAGAGGTTTGGGTTTTACATTACCTTGCATATGGATATCTGAAAGTATTTTATAAATATTAGCAGGTTGCTCCTCTTCTGCATACTGTGGACACCTGCCTTATGCAGATGGCCGAATAAAGACACACACAGTGTTGATGAAATGCTAAAATTCTCAAAGGAGGAGCAGAGCAAAGCCAAGGAAGGAAAAGACATCTGATGCTGTGCTGAGACACAATCACAGAACTTTTCTTCCTTTCTGCAGAAGATGAGAAGCTCAAAAAGTCTGTAGTGTTTTGAGACTTGGTAGATATGTTGAAAGTAATGAATGAGAAAATCCCTTGCTGGCAACCTAAGCCCAGTCATTAGTCTGAAGATATTACACAGACACAATTGATTAGTCTGTTGTGCTGTGCTGTCTGGAAGAAGTTAAAGTATAAAATGGCAGTCATTTGTATCCCCTGTGAGAATGCAGTCCCTTCTGCAGCTTTCAGATGATAGATCATTTTTTAATTTATTTTTCTTACTGCTCTATTTTTTCTTCTTGCTTTAAAATTTTCTATTAATTAATTTTGCCAGCCTTGCAAATGTATTTGTAAATCAGCAAAAGGCATGCTGGTTCAGAGAGCAGGCTTCCTCCAACTTGGGTATGTACAGATCAGTAGTTCTGACACAGATTGTTACTAAGGGATCTCTATAAAATATGAATATCCTAGACCTGCACCAGGAGAAAAAAAACAAACACAAAAAAACCAAAACCAAAAACCTGAAACCTGTGGTTTTCCAGCCAGCACAAGAATGAAGTCTGTAGATATTTATGTAGCTCCCTGGTTAGTGTTAGTGGTGGTCCTGCTTTAACGCTTGTTTAGATCAAAGTGTTCAGCTTCGGGGAGTGGAAAAAGGACATGGAGACATGAGGAAATCAGAGCCTAAAGAAGTCAATCTGCTTTTTTAATTTGACATGAGAGGAGGAGGAAGGTTTGTTGTTATCTTTTTTTTTCCCCCCCAGTGGTAAAAAAGCCATGGACAGCTCAAGCACATTGTGTTTGTGAATAAGAACAGGAGAGGAGTCTCACTGAGGTATGCCTTCAGGGAACACCTTTCACTCACTAGCACTTGCGGTGAGAGTTGGGATGGGCTTACACGTAGGAGCATTGTCGCTATTCTGGGAGCCATGGGTGTGGTACTTCACAAGTGCTGAGCAATTCTACATCTTATTTACTGAGACTGGACTCACAATGCGTGCAATGAAGTTGCCCTGCAAGGTTCAGACCAGTTGTCTGCGAGAGATCTTTCTGTCCTGGAGGCTGCAGCCTGGAGTCCTGCCCCAGTCGTTTCTGCAACAACGGTATCTTCTGGCTGTTATCCATGTGCCATGTAGATACACCTTTTGTATTTTTACCAGTTGTATCAGTTTGGGCAGGGGGACTATTCATATTTGCAGACCCAGAAGTACCCCAGGCTTCTTCACAGCATAAACTGAAGTGTAAATTGGACAAAGATGACTTAAATTGTAGGCAGTGAGCTCTTTGGAGCAAGACTAGGATGTGCAGACTCTGGCACAAGGGGACTTGAGCCTCGTTGGAGCCTAGGCACGATCACAAATAGAAATGGGTACTAAAACCAGTATGAAGTTTTCAAAAGTTGGTCACTGGCACTGGAGCTTCATGTTGAGGAAACAAAGACCTGTGTACGTGTTGGATTTCCAGCAGGAAAAGTGAAGTCCTTTAACTTATGCTAGTCTCTTATGTTTTCTCTAGACAAATTGCGAAGAACTCTACAAATTACCACTTTTACATGCATTGTGAATACTTCCCCAACAAACCAAGCAGCGTGACACAGCATTCCCTTGACAAACTTACAAGTCTGTTGTTTGGTTGAGCTATGTTGATATGAATCTAATTTTCAATTTGCAACAGTTTACTCTGCCTGGGCTGATGGTTTCAGGGCAGATCACACTCCAGAAAAATCCTGAGCCATTTAAAAAGTCTAAACAGCACTAAATAAAATAGAAATGACACTGACTTTTCAGGAACTTGAAAATGTTTCTTTATGTGTTTTTTTTTTTTTGAGGGCTTTGCCTGTTTTGAGATAAAAGTTGAGTCTTACAGACAAATAGCAAAATGTTAATACGGGTCTCTAGGATAAAACTTTGAACAATTGGTACAGTGTTACAGCAGCTTTTTTATTAACCACTATTCGTATGACTTAAAATTTTATTTACTCCATAGGTTGTGTGTTTCATAAAAAGCCGTGCAGCTGTGTATGGCACATGAAAGGGTAATAATATGCATACAATACTTAGTGTCAGGAAAGAAAAACAAGATATGTATTTCCTTTGTAATCCTGATGGAGCACTTTTTTTTACAAAGCATCAGGGAGCGTATACTCACAATGTGTATTACGGAAGCTACATTTCCCATTAATTATTTTGTAACTCAGTTTCTTTCAACATCAGACATAAAAGTGAAGGGCTTTTTGTTTTTGCATTAATTGGTGTCTTTGTGATAAAACACTTCTTGCTCCTGTGGCTGATAAAATACTCAGCATCAGGGTATGTATGTGAATATTCCCTTAGGGTTCACTTCAAAGACTATAAATGAGGCAGATTTTCATGCGCATGAAGAATTGGTTTAGAGCTGTATGACAAGTTGTTTGATAAACACTTCTGAGGCATACCTTATAGTACGCAATGTACAAACAAAGTAGTATGTCCTTTTAAATTAGAATTATTTTTTTAATCAGAAGAACATTTTTTCACCAGTACATCACAGTGGAAGATTATTACAGCCTAGACATTTTAGAGCTTCTGCAGGTTGGTATATTCTGCTTATTTTCAGAATGCAGAGATGTGATTTTAGATTTTTTCTAAACTCGGAGGTGTGGATTGTAGATCACATTTGTATACTCCTGCTTACACAGAGGGAGCTTTGTTGCGGCTTGAGATCAGAAAGGAGCTAAACTTGGCATCCTTAGCCAAAGCTCCCTGTGACATATAAGCTCAGAAATATTTGTCTGTCAGCATCGTTTTGAAAATGAGTATTCATGCTTATAAAATGTGCCTCTGTATTTATGATTTTGGTAATTAACCTGAACTTTGCATACGGAAGACCATTAATAAAAAATAACTGGCCCTTCAATACATGACCAAATGTGACTTGGGATGTGTGGAGATAGAGAAAAACTTTCACTGATGCTCTGAATCACCTGGTACAAAGTAAGAGTTGATAGATGTTTCCAGTGCAATAACATGTAGCAAATGTAGTTACACTGAAACAAAAATTATATGAAATTATGTTAATCAGAAAAAGGATTAACTATTAGCAGTCCTTTGCCCTTATAGCATTTGCAGAACTCTTGGTAAGATCATTAGGGAATTTGTATAAAAAACCCAGCTGAGTTTATCTACTGCATCTAAATCCTTACGCTTTGCCCCTTAAAAGCCTGTTTTGTTACGGAAATAAAGCAGAGCTCATGAAGTAGAAAGGAGCGGAAAAGGTCACTAAGAAAACTACCTGCTTGCAGCATGGACTTTTTATCTGCTGACAAGAATGTACTGGGTTTGAGATGCACTTTTTTTCTTCTTTTTAAAGATACATTTTTTTTAAGGAGAGAAGACGCCACCAAATGATGAGGCTGCTCCTGAGCACACCAGTGGAACATACAACTGCTTCTAGGTTAGGACGTTTGTTTGTGTACTTGCAACTTTGCATGTATGCCTTTGTGCTTGCTCACTACAGCAAAGAGATTTCTGATGGTAGGGTTACTACCTGCTGACTGTGGAGCCTGAGGTCAGAGTGAGCGATTGTTGCAAACATCCATCTTGAGAAACTGAGACAGAGATGCTCGAATCAAGCAAACTTACATATGAGGCATTGTACTTCGTACTTTCGCAAGCAGACTTCCTAAGCTGGTAAGGAATGGTGGCAGGCAAGCGGGATGCTGTCTTGTGAAATCCACCTCTCTCCCTCTGAGATGCTACATAGGAAGTTAAATGCTTGCGCGAGGCTGAAGCTCAACTCTGCAGAGGGGGATTGTGAGATCACCGAGACACCCCCCCGCCTCGTGCCTACGGACTCATTTCCAGCAACAGTACTTCTCACCTGGGGAGTGACGACAGGCACCCGAAGGACATAAAAGAAGAATGGGCAAGCCTCTTGGTACGTTGCCCACCTGCCAATGGAGGACCCCAGCCACCAGTAGAAACCGCCGCTGGGTCCAAGGGGGGTGATATTTTTTCTCTTGTCTCGCTTTTTGTTTTCCTCTCTTTCACTATCTTTGACTTGATTTATAGGCACATGAGGGTAATGTTGTAAGTCTGTCAATTCACCACTATACGTTATAGTTTTGCAATATCAGACATTGTATCATTGTAAGCTTTGCCAAGTCAGTATGCATTGTGACCCTGCAGCATTAAAAGTAATGTTGTTATAAATTCGTGAAGTTACCATCTTTTGTAATTTACTGAACTCCAAGTAAAGCTTTGTTTTCGATCGAACCTCCTGGGTCATTGTCATGATTCCGGGTTACCATGCAGAGAATGGAAAAAGCTCACCTCCCCTTACCCCCTGAGTGGGGCAGGACAGCTGTTTGTGTTTAATTTAATCTTGTTGAATCCCTGTATATGGTATGTGTTGACTGCCATTCTCAATTTGAGCATGGCAAGGAAGAAACCAGTTCCTGAGTATCTGGCCAAGAGCTGGGTTCTCATTTGTGCTCTTCCACATTCTTCCTTTATAATCTTGATCGAATTTTATGATTTACTTTGTATCTCAGTCTAAATTTAGAGTGCTCGTCAGAATGAAAATCAAGCAGGGGATTTTTGTTTCTGTACTACCTAGGGAGATGGTACATCAGTTGAGGTATACTTTATTATAGTGTCTGTGGTGTCGGTTATCGCGCTTCTGTCTTTCTCCTGAGAGTGATTTCTGCAGATCTTGGTATAGTGTTTGTAACTGATACTTTTTTCCCAGTCAAATTTGATGTCTTCTCTTTTGAAGATATGACCAAAGTAACTTGTGTGGTATATACTGATTGACATTTTGCATGAAGATTTGTAGATTGTGTTCTTGTTTCATTAGGCTTTTGTCATTTTATTCTCTGCTCCTGACATGTACTGTCACGTCACTGAGGATGAGTTTGATTCCTGTCATTTCTGTTAGTATTACATGTACTGACTTCTGAAACAGTTTTGATTCCAAAGGATGTCTAAACTCAAAGGGATGTTTTTTCAAATAATACTGAAATAGTTAGTTCAGTGTTTTGCTGGTATTTATAATAAATTGCAAGTGTGTGATGTGCATTCATGACAGAGAGCCTATAGATGACAGAGTTTGGGGCTGATAGGTTTTCATGTTCCAGTACTGTTTGTTTGTTTGAACCTAGGGTTCTGTGAAGATGTGAAATGCCTGGGTATTTTCTTTTACAGATTAATTGCTGAGTTAATCCATCTGATAAACCTTCCACCTTTTTAGCACTGCTGAACTGTGCCGTACTGTGGAGTTCTTTATCTGCCTTAGACCTTGTTAATCTTGAGAACATGATCCCCAGTACATTTCAGTCATATGGTATTTCTACTCTATATCATATCCAAGAACACATGCTATGCACTCAAACATGTCAAAACAGCCTATTCTAGTCTCTTCCTACTTAATTTTCTCTACTATGACGTATCCTATGATAAACTCCACTGATATTATGACTTTTTATCAATTCAGCAAGCTTTTAATTCCTGATTTTTTTTTTGTTGAAGTATCTTACTACTTAGAAAAAGATAAATAGGTATCTGACATTTTAAGCTTCATGCCAGAATTTTATATTTAGTTTCTCTCCTTCTGTAAAGAGCGTAGGGGGAAGATATGCAGCAAGGCTTCTCATGGCTCTTTTTTTTTACAGCTCCTTCCATAAGGTTACATGGCTGCACCTTATCAGCGCTGGCCTTAAGCATAGGCAGCTAAATTCTTAGTAAGGGTCCCAACAGTGAGGGTGCAGTTTGCCTCATCTCCAGGTCTTTGATAAAGCTACACAGGATAGGTCCCAAGATGGACCCCTGATGAACCCAACTGCTAGGTACAGCATGAACCATTAATCACTACTCTTTGTTGATTTCAGTGGGAATCCTTCGTGAATGATTTCATATTTAGCAGGGAGAAAACTTCAAAGTCGGATGAAAGAAATTTCCTTACATTTGAAGAAATTTTTGTGGTGAAATGAAGTCTATAAAAAGGAAGAGCTTTTCATCGTTTTTTCACCTGGAATTACTTTCACTCTGCTTTTTACATGGCGTTGCAATAATTTCAATAAACGCGCAGCAATTAGATTCTTAGCATTTCTGCCCAGTGTTCTGCATGCACCTTATAAAAAAAGGTTCATCTAAATGAAGAGGCAATTCAAGGCAGAGTTAGGGTACTGTGTAAGTGTTTTGTGCTTAGTTGCAATGACTTCAGCTGCTTCCTGCAGTCTCTAGCTATTGCAGTACATGTAAGTAGAAAATATACTATCTGAGTACTATATGATGAACAGTTAAACCTAAGAGACTATGATTGTCCACCTGTGAAGATGGTGTTTCCTGTTTCAAGGGATTGACACGTTGATTTACACAAATTTGTATTTATGCTTGTTGGCGTATTCAGGATTTTATTCTCAAATATTGTGTTTATTATCACTTCTTTACTACATTCAGTGAGGAGTCCTATGCTAGTCATGGAGTAGAGTTGGTCTGGAGAAGAGTAATATATGGCATAAGCATCTGGTAGTCTTTGTTTTGTAAGAACGGGGACTGGTGAATACAGCTACAAACAATGCTTTACTGGCATTACTGAATGGAACAGAGCCAGTGCACCTGGGACTTGCTGTAATTCATTGGTGAGTAACTTTGGTTCCCCTGACTAGTGTACGTTGTCTTGCAGCTTCTAAGTTCCTTTATGCAATTGGGCTGATTACATTAGGGCGTTGGAGGGACAGAAAATGGTTCTGTCTCTGTAATGTACTCTTTGTTTTGAGATGTGAATTTGTGACAAAATATAAACGTAAAAATCTGTTTGCAAGTTCAACACAAAATTTCTTGACTTCTCTAGATATCAGTCTCAAATGTAGATGGAAATGGACACTGTTAATTGCTGGTGCAATTTAAGCAACTCAAACAGAATTGGAGTCAGTAAGAGGATAATGTGAGTTATGCTGATGTCCTTGGACTTTGTCCGTTTTTACACTACACTGTAGTCTGTCTGCAAGGTCTAACCCAAATATTACGCCTGTGGTACTGCCTGATAGCCCTAGACTTTGTGCAGTTCATCTAGCCAAAGCATTGCATCCCTTCTGTTTGGAGGGTCCTGGAACTCTGCCATTGGATGAGAGGAAACTGGAACAAGCACACAGATGATCTCAGCACCTGTTACCTTCTGTTCACCACTGAGAGGGTCATCCTCTGGCTTTTCTTGACCTGGCACTTCCATTTTCTTCTCTAGAATTGCCTTTTGTATAGAAGAGAGCTCCATGGAAAAACGTGGAGTCACCGAGAAACCATCTTACATTCCTTTGGCTGCTACCTCAAGACTATCATTTTCCAAGACGTTCCTAGTAAACTGAAACCTGATAACAAGTAGGCAAATGGAAAAGAGTAGTCTCTATTTTTGGCACTTGAAGGTTCTGTACACCCTATGCTTTGTTTTGCCATAGTCATCTCATTTGCTTTTCTTCTTTGCCTCTCATTCCATGTTTTCTTTTCAACATCAGCAAAATGAAATCTTTGAGAGGTCTGTCACATTGAGTATATTCCAGTGAGGAGGGACTCAACACAATTAAGGTAACTGGATGCTTCAGAAAGATGTGTAAATAATAGGAATGTTAACAATGGTAATATTTCTTATGGTGTGGAAGAATAGCAGAGCATCTGTCTAGGAGCACTGGTAGAGAAATTATGCCAATTTTCTCTGTAAGGACTATATAATACTGCTCTCCCCAGGGAAAGGTTCTGCCTAAAAAGAATTCTCAAACACTTCAATATGTAATTTATTCTGCACTTCAGGTGCCGCTGTTAATTTTACTTGCTGGCAGTCCTTTTTGTAGCAATTACTATTGCTATAACAGACTTCTGTATATCGCTTTTATCTGTTCTTACCAAAGCTTTGAACGTGAATGCCTATAATGTTACATACAAAGTCTGATATAAGCTCCCTCCCTCTCAGAGCTCTGTTCTCATCCTTGGTAGCTGTAGATACTGAAGTTTCTTGTATGTTCTCCTTTACTCTATTGCTTTCACTCAGTAATCTAAAATTCTCTCACACTCCTTGTGCTCACTTCTCCTTTTAATTTTGCTCTCTTTGGCATTCCTCCTTTACTGTAAAAGTCTACTTTGTTGCTTGTTTCACACACAAAGAAGCATACACCAGCCTTTAAAAACAATGGTACTTTCCTTTATCCCAGTTAGCTCTCTAGCTATATCCCCAGCATCCCACGTTTCTTCCTTTCATAGTTAAGCTTGCTGAATTCACATATGTGCTCTGAAGAGCCTTTCGTCAGACTTTGTCCTTGGCCCTCTCCATTCAGTGGTTTCATTTCTTGAGGTTAACTTTTGCTAAAGTCATCTTTAACTCCTTCCTGGCCAAGTCTGATCCTCCGTGACCTGTCAGTCACTTTCAGCACAATGACTGTTCTTTCTTTTTTTTTTTTTTTTTAATCTATCTTTCTTCTA
>Ga0065711_1030817_pt1 | contig 31335 bp, 26 predicted proteins | sample Hoacrofraction12_FD_59098 | JGI IMG/M metagenome (GOLD analysis project Ga0065711, IMG submission 59098) | Hoatzin crop microbial communities from Cojedes, Venezuela - Epithelial fraction 12 v2 (version 2) | ecosystem: Host-associated > Birds > Digestive system > Esophagus > Crop | place... | reverse complement strand
CGGGTCTTGAATATCTCCAGAGAGGGAGACTCCACAACCTCCCTGGGCAGCCTGTGCCAGTGCTCCGTCACCCTCAGAGGGAAGAAGTTCTTCCTCATGTTCAGACGGAACTTCCTCTGCTTCAGTTTGTGCCCATTGCCCCTTGTTCAAGAGACGGTTTACGAGAGAGGAGGGCATACGGCAGAGGCTTATCCCGAAGTGGTGTTCTGGGTTACCTTCTCTCATGCACGGCCTTTTTTTCTCTTGCAGCTCACATGTGTTGGCGTGGGAGATGTGTGCAATAAAGGAAAGGTGAGAGCAGCCGAACTCTTCCCAGCTGTGTCTGTGAGGCGTGTGGGAGGTGCTTAGGAGATCAGGGTCATGTCAGATCCTGAGTGTAGAGGAGGACAGGTTGCAGGTGCTTGCCCTCCAGGATCTGGCCCTGCTCGTCCAGTTTTAGCACTACTGTTTTAAAACTGTTCTTCTGTTTACATGTAACCTGTATCTGTCTGTGAGCCATAGGCAGGTTTTTGTGAGTAGGGAAATCCATCCTGTCTTCAGAAAGCACCGCTGATTTGCATGTTCCCCCGCGTGAGCGCCGCAAAGCTTTGGTGGTTTGAGGGTTGCTCCTTTTCCTCGGTGGCTTTTGCCTTGCTCTGTGCTGTTCCCTGCTGTGGGCCGTGGCCCTTCTGCCACTTGGCTGTGTGCATCTAAACCAGACTGAGCCACAGAATAGTCTAGACTCCCAAGCAAATTCCATTGGGTCTAATGTGACTCCTTTTGCTGGATTGCTGTTTCTGGGGGTTAAACCAGGACCACGGAGTCCGAAAGTCCCAGTTTAGGCACTCTGCCTAAAATACTGCAGCTGTGCGTACTCCAGTGGGGAGCAGATCTGAAGTGAATGTTGAGAAAGCCACACGTTTTTTGAGGATTGTGTGCACACATCAGCTTGATATCCTAGTCTGACAAGGGTGAACGAGAAGTTTGGACCCTGCAGTACCCAAGTGGTTTGGAGGCTGGCCAAAGACCTTCTCCGGTTCACCCTGTAGCAGTCATTGATACTGATGGATCTGACCTTGCATCTTCCCTTGTGCTACTGTGGGGCAGCTTCTGTAGTTTCTAAAACAGGATAAGTAAAAAGGTTTTTCTCTTTCCTCTTAGAATCTTGTGGTGGCGGTGAGTGCAGAAGGCTGGTTTCATCTTTTTGACCTGACTACTCCGAAACACGTAGATGCTTCAGGCCACCATGAGTTGGCCGCAGCAGAGGAGCAGAAGCCAGTGTTTAAGCAGCACATTCCTGCCAACACCAAGGTCATGCTGATCAGTGACATTGGTGAGCCGGGAAGCTGGGGTGGGTGTGCAGGGTGAGGGAGTTTGTGGGTATGAGGTGGTGGGGGAGGGAGAGAAAGTGTGTGGGACTCGCAGAAGGTAATTTACTGTCTTGCTGAACCAGATGCTCTAACAAACCATAGCCAAGTCATGGAGGAGAGAAGCAAGAACTTCAGGAATTTTCCTGAAGTGCACATTCTCATTACAGGATTGGGATCCTTGAGGGTGTTACCTGATGGAAACCAGCACTGTGTTTTCTGAATGTTGGGGGGCCTTGGGGCTATGACAGCCTGAGAGCACATCTCTCTGCTTGTATTCCCTGCAGATGGAGATGGGAAGTGTGAGTTGGTGGTGGGTTACACTGACAGGGTGGTACGTGCCTTCCGCTGGGAGGACTTGTCAGAGAATTCGGACCATGTCTCTGGGCAGCTGCTCCTGTTGAAGAAATGGCTGCTGGAAGGTCAGGTAAGGAAGCGGGGTGTTCAGAGCAGAATGTCATACAGTCGTCAAGAGGTGGCTCTCCCAAGGGAGGAAGAGCAAAATATCGATCCTATGCACAAACCAATTGTTGTGTTGATGGCTTGAAGGAAGGTTTGCCCAGTGGTTGTCCTGTATGTGCAGAGCAGCTGGTGGGTTGGTCTGGGAAGCAGTCAGTTGCTGTCACCCAGCAAGAGAGCGTTAGTGGAAAATATTAGTGTATTCTTAAGATGCCTTCGGTAGGAAAACGTAACCTTTTACTGTAACTTGGACATTTTGCTTCTAGCTGAATTTGTTCAGCTCCTGCTCAGCCTGTCAGAAGATCTGCCATAGTCAAGTTTAGGTACAAGGAGCGCAGTGAACGCTTCTGAGATGTTTAAAGTTCTCACTTCGTCTCTATCCATGTTTTTCCTTTGCCAGTGCAGGTGGACAGCCTCTCGGTGAACCCAGGGCCTGACGGCTCACCGGAGATGATGGTGTCTCAGCCAGGCTGCGGTTACGCCATTCTGCTGTGCACATGGGACGCTGAGCAGCAGGCTGCGACAGAGGGAAGAGACAGTTCTGCCCCAAGCAGGTGATGAGCATTACTGCATGGGGTGGATGAGGAGATTCCACTGTAGGTGCCCGTCACGAGGAGGGGCACCACCACATCATCTTTGAGGTGTGGAGGGGGTTGATGCTGTCTTTTGTCCTTGATTCAGTGACCTGCTGTACTGCTGGGAGTTCATGACTTAAGCCCATCTGCATCCAAGCTTCCATGAACACCCTGCACGTCTCTGTCACGACGATGAATACTACGGCATTCCTTGTATCCTGCTGTCTTCTCCTTGCGTGCGTTGGGCAAGGGGAATGGCAAAACCGGCTCACTGAGGGGGGCAGTACTGGGGGCTGAGGCAGGGAAATGAGTGACGTAGATCTCCAGAGGAAGAGCAGTAGGCAGTCTGGTGACCTATCTAATGGCAGGAAAGGTAGCAACTGAAAGGCTGGGCCAAGCCCAGTTAGTCTGAAGCCCAGGATGATGCTTTGGCTTCATTCACTCGTTTCTTCCAGGTGAGGTAAGTGGAGGTTTTCCTAATGAGACCCCTGGCAGCCAGTGCTGTAAATCACAACCAGAGCAATTGGGATGAGCAGTGAAGTTACTGTCCTTGGCGCTGGAGGGACCCTTGTGGGGAGTTCAGGTGCTTCTGTGGTGTTCTGTGAGACTTTGAGGCAGACCTAGAAAACTGCAGCAGGAGGGGAGCTAGGCAAGTCTCCGTGATGTCTTAGAGACCGTCATGGAATGGTGCCCTCCTAGCCAGAAGCCAGGCGCAGGCATGATCTCTGACCAACCTGTTTAACCCCAGGCAGACACTTCTTGACTGAAAAGCAGCCAGGCTTACATGATAGTGATGATAAAAACTGTCTTTTTTTTTTCCTTGTTTGGAATACATGGTTTACTGACTGTTGTCTTTTTTTCTTGCTTATTTTTTGAGCTTTTCCAGTTTTCTGATGCATCAAATAATTCTGTTTTCATTTTTTAAGTGTTAGCAATTTCCTTTCGTACCTGGGGTGGCATGCGTTCTACTCCTTGGCTTTTACCATGAAAGGGCTAACCTACACACAAATTCTATCAGTCTCTGGATTTGTAAGGCTTTGGAGTACACTGCTCTTGACATTGTTCTGGCACAGTCCCAGGCATGGTTCCCTAACCCTTCCCTGGTGTCTGTCTCTGTTTTTCCTAGTGAGGCCCCTACGCGGGATGTTATTCTACACCAAACATCTGGACGGATTCACAACAAGAATGTTTCCACTCATCTGATTGGTAGCATTGGCCGAGGTGAGAGATGAGGAGCTTGGGGTCTCTGGCCCAAGGGTTGCCCCTGGTAGTTTTTTCAGGATGTCAGGCCAGCATGAAATCAGATTTCTCGTGGTTCAAAAATAACAGTGGGAGGCAGCTGCTAGAACAGAGGGAACTCGGCTTCTGTTAGCCAACTCCCAAAGACAGACAGCTGGATATTTCCTTTGAACTTTTTATAGCCTTTGTCCTTCCCTAGGTAGCTCTTACTCTTCACCTAGCACAACAGTTTCTCTGCAGCCTCCCCTGGCCTGCATTTAATCATCCTGAATGGCTGCCGTGCCTTGCTCCTGCAGATGTCCTTGATCTTTGCTTTTGCTTGGCTGCAGCTTGTGCCTGCTTCTTATTGCCCAGATGCGTCTCTTCCTTTCCACAGCTTCATCTTCATTGTTGCTTTTGTGCTTTTCAGCATTTGATTCCCAATACCTGGCAGATGTATCCTGCTCTTCCTTCACCTGTGCAGTCCCAACCCCCCCAAAGCTGCTTCCATATTTCACTTATGTCACTGTCCTCTGTCTCCTTCCAGTGTATTCTGTTCAGCTGTTGTATCTCAACTCTCCACAGCTCCTGGCTTCTCTCAGACCTGGCACACTGGTGTTGTGTCTGGATTTTTACACGCTGCCACTGCTTCCCTTGTGTAACTGTTTTGTGCTCTGAGCTGTGCCTGGTGCACCTGCTGAGCCCTGGTTTGATACCTATGGAGAATAAGCAGCTTCCACTCCCCTTGGATCATATGGCCATAATACAAGAAGGCAGAAAATTCCCAATGCAGATCACTTTCTCTTGTCTACAGCTGGCTGGAATTCAGCTGCATTTGCTCTAAGTATTACCCCCTGCAGTGCTGTCTGAGGATGATTTAGGCTGTCCAATGTAGTTAGAGCTGGGGGAGAAGAGCAATCCACTGAAAAACCCCTCTTCCCCTTCCTCTCCAGTTCATAAGGTTGTCAGGTTTTCAACATCTCGGATGCTGCGAGGAGTAATGTGGTAAACAGAGCGCAAAATCAGTTATTTCACTGCATACAGAGCCTTGTGCCTGATGAGAGGTGTCTGAAAAGTGAAGGCACACAGAATAAGGGATGGAGAAAAGGTTGCAAAAAGCCCAGTGATGCTGGACCGTCGGTAATGAAGCAGCAGAAGAGTGCCATGCTGAACAGTTTGTAAGGGGGACACAGCAGATCTTTGGGATCAGAGCCTGTCTGGATGAATGGCAGCTAGGGGCAACAGAGCACTCGACCAGCTGGCTGCTTGCTTTAAGCTGACCTGTGGAACTAGGGTGGTCTCTGTGTCCTGGGAACGTGCAGGGTGTTGTGGCTTGGAGCTGGCTACGGGCAGTGGAGGTACGCTTGCAGTACTATGTCATTTTGGGGCAACTGCCTATTCGCTTTCATCTCTGCTGGCTTGTCCCTGACTGCCAGGTTTCCTGGCTTTGTGCAGAGCTCAGGGAGCCAGTGTCTCTCCTGCATTGTTGCTGAAAGGATTCAATGCAGCTGCAGTTGAATACAGCTCCACTACTCCCCCGCCGAGTGATACCACTTTCGAAACCTGACCTTGCATGCCTTTTCTGACTGGTAGCTGGGTAGAGAGTGTACTGAAGGGCTGAAGGAGCCTGGTGGTCAGGGGATTCTCCTCTTCAGATTTAACTAGTGCGCAGGACAGAACTGACAAACCGTGATATATGGGCTTTGGCGAGGATACTGCTTGTAGGAAGTTCACAGCTGTATAAGCATAGCCCAGGAAAGCCACAGCTGAGTGTGTAGATGAGCATGAAGGCAGATAGCTAATGTACTCATAAAGCAGGGGCTCACTAGCATCTGACTTGGTTCTCCCAGTGTTTGCTGGGAGAGCATCACATCTTCTGTGCAGTTTTGCTGTAGTAAAAACAACAGAGTTAGTAGCGTGATCTCCACAGCCTCATTCAGAAGTTGCCACGGAGGTGCTTTGTGCTAATGTGACTGATGCTTTGCCCTTCTGGTGGGACCTCTCTTTTTTACCCCTGCACCTTCCCAGAACAGCTGAAGACCATGTTCCTGTCCTCAAAAGAAGCAGTGAGGGTGGAGTTGTAATACTCTGGCTTCAGCTGTTCTTCACTTTGTCCCTTGTGACGGTCCTGCCTGTGCTTGTGCATTTCTGGACCCTGGAGAAGATGTGATGCCGCCCGCAGAAATCAGAACTGCTGTGGGCCTGCAAGCACATATATGATACAGACAGACTCCTAGGAGCAGCCAGCAGAACCAGACATGCCTATATCAGTGCAAACAAAAGGTCTTGGGTTTTCAGATGACAGTGCCCTACAAATAAAAGCCAGCTTGAAGTACAATCAGTTTCAAGAATCTGCAGATACCTGCTAAGCAGAGTGTCAAGGCTGGGCAAAAAAGGAGGCAGGATGGATTAGCTTGTTTTGGATCTTTTTTTTTCAGGAGAGGGAGGGGAAAACGCTCATAAAACAACATCAACTCCTGTAATTCTCTTCTGCACTTACAGGCTGCTCCAGTGAGAATAGTGGCTCGGGTCTCTTTGCCCTCTGTACTCTGGATGGTAAGTCCTACCACTGTCCTGGAAGAAGGGCCTGTGGGGTGGCCAAGGCCTGTCACCAGTTCGAAGCAGGGAACTAGGGGCTTAGTGCTTTTGGTTTTGAAAGAAGGGGGAGCTGGGCTTCAGAAACGCTTCCTGGGTCAGGCAAGAGAATTTGACTCAAAGACTCCTTCTGCTGGCATATTTTATGTGAAGGCTTGAAAGCTAAGACAGGAGCCAAGGTAGGAGTGGGCAAGTTCCCCATGAATAACATACCCGTATCTGAGGATATGGTGAAACATGTTAAAGCTGAGCCTGTCTTCCCATTCCTTACTGAATATGGCCTGATATCACACAGGCTTGCTCTCTCCAGGAAACCTGTTGTGTTTTCTGTCTGTTACTAATATCTGCCTTTCTCTCTCTCCTGGTACAGTCTGTTCATCTGTGGATTTCAAAGCATTTTGCAAATCTTAATTACTTCTATGGTCCCATGGCCTATAGGGGTAGAAGTATTAAATCCATGCTGCCATGAGCAGCCAGGAGAATGAAGAGGCTAGATCATTGGCCCAAAGGCACACTGAAAGCTTGAGATGGAGAGTGAGACTAGAACTTTCATCTGCTGACTCCTAAGTTGCCTGCTTACCCAGTGGTCAGACTGCTGTTCGAGATGCCAGTTCATCAGTGTGATTCATGTAGACAGGAGCCATAGCAGAGATGTGTCCTTGTACTTGACGGGACTTGGGTTGTTTCCAAAAGCAGTAAAGGAAATGGGTGATGGAACTTGAGTACTGGCAGAGAGGAGCTGGCCCCACGCAGGCCTGGGGCCAGGTTCTTCTACTGTGCCCTTGACTGAGAAGTAATAGGACAGGCTGCAATAGGGCTGAATCTAATGAGGTGAACGCAGGGCTTCTGTTGAAAAACCAACAGCATGGAGACAAAATGCTGTGCTTCTCTTCCCAGATAGGCAGCCTGGCCTGCTTGGGCCAGATGTCCACCTCCCCAGTGATCACAGAATCACAGAATGGTAGGGGTTGGAAGGGACCTCTGTGGGTCATCTAGTCCAACCCCCCTGCCGAAGCAGGGTCCTCCTTAGGCAATTTCTGATTGTTCTTTGGGTCTGAACTCTGAAGCTTCTGCATCTGGCAAGGCTTCCTGCCCCACTATGGTTCGTTTGTGAGCCTTACTGAGGCTGGAGGGTACTGTGAGGTTAGATTCATGTTTATGTTCCACTGTCTCACAGCCAGCCCCCTGCCCCAGTACTAGCACAGTTTTTCTGGATGACAGAAAAATGGTAGGTGAGGTAAACATCCAGTTTTTAGCAGCCAAGAGGCCATGCCCATGCTATTAGCCAGCCAGCTCTCAGCTGATACCTGTCAATGTCATGCTGTCTGGAGTTCACATGATCTGTGGAACATGGTGAGAAGCTTCTAGTTTACTCGCTGTCTCATGTGAGATCTGTTGATGTACTGTGCTTTGGGAGCCTGTTCTGGGCAGTTTTGTGCTTGTCTTAGAGCACAATCCAATTAGCAGAGCAGCTGCCATTTTTCCTGTCTGTTTCCAGTTACTGATGACAAGATAGTGGACTGCTGGCCTTCCCAGAACTGAGACTGTGTTATCAGTTATCAACCGCAGCCTGTACCATGGGCCCAACCTTCTGCCTGCAGACCCAAAGTGTTGAAGGAACGTGCAGGCCGCAGTGTTAGCAAACATCTTGCTCCCTTTTAATATTTTCAGGACAATCTTTATTACTTTTTTTTTCCTTCAGGGACATTGAAGCTCATGGAGGGAGCAGACAAGCTGCTCTGGTCTGTGCAGGTTGATCACCAGCTGTTTGCTCTGGAAAAGCTGGATGTTACTGTGAGTGTCTGTGAACAGGGCTGGGAGGGATGGAGACAAAAACTCAGCATGGCTTTGGGTATATGAATTCAGGAAGGGCAGAGAGAGTATGGCTCAGCTGAAAAAGGCTGGGATTATCTCAGGATGACACACAGAGTGCTCTGCCTGTGCTGGTGCATACTGCATGCATGTCAGTCTGTCCATCTGCAAGAGGTTGAGCTTTGTCTGCCTATTTGACCTAGTGAGCCCAGCATCCTGCTATAAACATTTTTGTCCCCCAGCTGCTCTTCTGTCTTATTGCAAAGTTGAATTGTTTTGCACACTGCCAATGGCCCAGTTGTCTACAAGCTCTTATGGTACATAACGATTACGATAGAGAAGAGAGAGATGGTCTCCAAGTGCAGAAAGACTGGACAAGTGCAAAACGTCTCGACAAAACATCCAGAAGTGACATCTTGTTCAGACATTAGTGTTCTGTCTCTGAACAAGCAGGAGAGATTCTTGACTGCCTCTGGGAATAGTTGGTGTCCACGCTAATATGCGATCTTCTGGTTCCTGCAGGGCAATGGGCATGAGGAGGTGATTGCCTGTGCGTGGGATGGTCAGACGTACATCATCGACCACAATCGGACTGTTGCCAGATTTCAAGCAGATGAGAATGTCAGTGCGTTCTGTGCAGGTGGGGAGCCCGACTGCAAAGCTAGCCCTCTCAGTTTTTCTCCCTCAAAGCTACTACTCCCCTCTGGAAGACCTGCAACCCTTTGTCCATCTGCAGTGGAGAATAATTTCCCTGGGTGGGTACTGCAGAAGGCCCAGCTAGTCTTTCCTCTGGTGGCAAATGGGAAAAGTAGGAGTGAGAGGAGATGATGCTGAGGTTTGTATGTGATGATTTGGGTGGGGTTTTTTTCCTGTCCTTTTTGGGAGTCCTACAGTGGTCTCTTGCCTTCCCCATTGCTTTTTTAATTAGCAGACTTCTAAGTTGTTCTCAAGTGGAGAAAATGAGCCCCACAGAACCAGCCTGAGCCTTGGCTTTGCTCAGTCCCCTCTGTCAGACCTGCAAGAAGCAGCTTGCAAATCCCCAAGCTCCATGCATTAGAAACAGTTTAGAGACACTTTCTTGCATGGTCTCAGACAGACTTCATATACCCAAGTCCATGTCTGTGCCCCTCACTGCAGGTGCTCGCTGCTTTCTGCAAGCAGCTTTGGTACCTCATCATGAGAAGTCACCTGTTTGCTTTCTCTGTCCTTTTGGAAGTAGTCAGATCTCCACACATTTGCTTTCTGCAGGCCTCTATGCGTGCAAAGGAGGAAGAAACAGCCCCTGCCTGGTTTATGTCAGCTTCAGTCAGAAGATCTACATCTACTGGGACGTGCAGCTGGAGAGAATGGAGTCCACCAACCTGTTGAAAATCCTGGATTGTGACCCAGAGTTTGGAAGTCTCCTGCAGCAGCTAGGTGTGGGTGAGTGCAGAAAGGGTGAAGGATGTCCAGGAAAAAAGAGCAGGGCTGCTGGCAGGTGATGGTGATGTGCTGGGTACTAGAGTGCCAGGTACTTCTTGAAGGAAGAGGGGCTTTCATACTGCCTATTGAGAATCCCTAACAACTGTCTTTCTCTGTTTTCTGTAGAAAGAGACGACGTTGCTGCTGTCAAAGATCTGATTCACAAAACACTGTATTTTCCTGAGAAACAGCAGCAGAGCAGCCCCTCGCAGTGTCAGGATCCTGCTGGAACAGACTCCTCTGCCCACTGCACTGTTGCCCAGGATCCCTTATAACAAGTCACATGGAGGTTGACGTCTTTAAAATCAGCACAAACTCTTCTCCGGCTGGAATCCAGCATCTAATGAAGATGAGACTGTTCTTTTACCATCTCTGTCAAAGCTTCCAGACAGCAAAGGGTGTACAGGCCGGGTTCTGTGGAGGGATGTGCTTGGCTGTAGGCTTGAGTGAAGGTGGTGGGTTGATTTGCTTTTAGCTGAGGAAACTACCACAACAGTAAGAGCCCAGGGTCCTGCTCATTGGCCTTCCGTTGCCAGTTTCAGTGTTCTCTGCTAGCTAAAGCACTTTGGGGGTGGCTGTGAAGGAGTACTGAGGACATACGTGGAGAAAATAGCTGAGCTCGGTCTCTGTTTTGGCCTGTTCTTACAACTGCTCTAGTGATTACTTTTTTGAGTTCATAGCAGGATCACAGTGCAGGAACTGCAGATGGAGGAATTGAGTTAGGGAGTAGGCAAGGGCCTTCTCTCCCATTTAGGTGTGTTTTTAAAGTAGACCCAGACATTGTTTGCCTTTGCTCTGCTGCTGCTCTTCTACCAAGCAGTTTCTCACAAACCACCTCCTGTTCTGAGGAGCTGGAGACATGCGTGAGAACCACAATTTGCACCAGTAAGGTATCAAGAAGCAACAGCTTCAATGAACCACAGCTGTACTTGAGAGTCATTGCTTGTCTCCATCTTCTTGGGCAGGGTGATCCCAGTGATGGCTGTGACTTAGCAAAGCAGCTGTGAATGGGCGGTGAGAGGAATCTCTCTTAACCATGGATCTGTGGTGCTGCGAGAGCTTGTTTGTTGCATGATAAGCGGTGGAAATGCCACACTTCCCTCTTGTTGTAGAGAGTGCCATGCTATTTGGAGTCCTGCACGACTGAAAGATGTGGACCGGAGGTGATGTTCCGCTTGCTGGTATGCAGAGGTTGGGAAAGGCCATTGCTCACCCAGGCTGCTCGTATGCAGAGGCCCAGGCAGGAACCTTTCCACGTGCTGCTGGTGTTCTGCTTTTCCGTCTCAGCTTGCCCCTTGCCTAACTCAGCTTATTAGGGTAGGAGCAGCCGGCTTACCTGCTGTTTTGCATCTGTTATCTTCTTTCACTTGTGCTGTGATGTTTTATTGGACATGCATAATGGATGGAGCTGTCCCTTCATCCTTATGGCAGCCTGAGTCACAGCAGATAGAATTCAGTGATCTCTCTTTAGCATATGGCAGCATTTAAAGATCCTGCAGGCTGTTGAAAACCTGCTGTTCTGTGCTCTGCAAAACATCCAAGGGCAGCCCTAGCTGGGAGAAGGAACTTTGTACAGAGAAAAGGAGTGTCTTGCCCTTGGGTCAAAAGGTCTGTTGTTGAAGTAGTGCTGTGTGGTAGAAGGGCATGATCTTTACATAATAAGCCTAGCTTTTCTTTGCAATTTCCATCCATAGATTTATACAAGCTTTATAGGGGACAACTTCTGTCCTCTGTGTTTGATAGCTGTGAAAGCTGAAACGTGGAGCAGTGAAATAGTATAACTTGCTCTGTACCAGCTTGCTTACTTCTTGGACCGCTCTCTCTTCTGACTCTGTAACTGCAGGGGGTGTTTCTCTCCACTTTAATGACCTCGCTGAGAAGCGTTTTTAAGTGTTCCCCTGTCATACTAAGTGCTGGTGTGCAACTGGACCCTTCAGGCAGGAGCTCCCAAGTCATAATAGTGCTTTAGTAACAGTGGTGTTTGGAGCAGCAGGGCTTGTGTTTGTCAGCTATGCAGAGCTGACCATGTAGGCACCATCTACTGATGGGCTAAAGCAGGGAGTTGTCCTGAAGCTTGTCAGATCTGGACTGTAACCTCAAGAAATTGCCAGCTCTCATGATGCCGAGATGTAGAGCCACCCATCCCAGTGGGCAGTCACCACTGCTTCTGGCAAATTAGTCAGTGTGACCCCTTGGGCTCTCATCAGTCTCACAGTCTTTTCCCCATGAGGATGAGTCTTGTTGGGGCTGTTAACTAGATCACAAGATATTGGTTCTTGCTACTTCCAAGTTTCTGTTTCCTAACACCTGAAACTGCTCATTCTGATCACCAGAACAAGTAAGGATCCTCCCTTCTCTCCCATCAGGTGAAGTAGCAGCAGTTGCTACTCTGACCTCCTCTCCTTGGGGCCCAGCTGAGCTGAGGAGAAGCAGATGTTTCCTACAGGTAGGGGGAACAGTTTGGTTTCACTGTATACTGAGATACTTTCTGCCTAGCCCTGTTGCTATCTGATTTTGGTCTTGCACTTCAAAATTAGTGGAACTGGCATGAAGAGGGACCACAGTGGAGTAGGACTCTGCAGAGCAGTTTCCAGAAGCGTGCAACAGGAATGACATTCTGGCAATGTCCCTGAACAGGCCTGTGTCTCAGCATATGCTGTTTTTCCTCTACTTAGATTGTGTATTTTCTTGTCCTGCTCCCCGCCCTGCCCCCCAAATTCTGTGGCGTCTGTCTCCCCCAGCCAACGGAGAATAGTAATGCCAGAGTTCTAGGTCATGACTCGCACAACCTGGCGTGTGTACTGCTGCACAGATGATGGGCTTTGCTGCTGTGTGTGCTTTGACAGAAACGGATGGAGTCCTACCACAACTTGTGCCTGCCACGGCTTTGGTGGGGCAGGTGTTCTCCACAGAAGTACTCTCGCTCTTCATCCGCTGCTGGAACCCCAGAGGTTTCTGCAGCAATCGCCTGGAGCATTTTATTTGCCCGAGAGCTGGGCCAGGCTGAGCTGATCTGGTAGCTGGGTCTTAACAGGCTATTGTAGTGGTATATTGTAATTCTTACTTGAGGCCTAACAGAAAAACAGTTGTCTACAGACATAACAGAGAAGGACTCAGTGCTGTGTGTCCATGCCAAATATAAACCTTTATTAGCAACAGAAGCACAAGGGGGATACAAATGGTTGTATGACTGAAACTGTTTTATGCAAAACAAACTTTGCTGTACAGATTGAATGATTTCCAGGGAAGGAAGGTCAAGTTGATCCGCTGTTGGACTGTTAATTGTTGAGAAGAAGCAGGAAAGGGCTAATAGCGGAGAGGTGACATTTTCCTAAGAACCATCTTGAAAAGAAAACGTTAATGTTGGACACGGCAACCTGTGCAACCTAGCCCTCTTCTCATGTTGGCCTGAGGATAACGTTGCTGTGTGCTGTGCAAGCACAGGCATGCTGCATTGTGGAGAGCAGAAGTGAGAAGATATGGATGCTACAGGTTGTCTGTTCCCCAAAGTTCTTCAGCTCTTGAAACCATTTCAGAGGAAAAATAGGGATGTTTGAGGGTTCCCCCTGACAGAGTTATATTACAGCACTTTATAACTTGCAGATACATTTTGCTCCTTTGCCCGTTGTGCACAGAGGAAAATGAAAACTGTCTGCAGAAGAATTCTGTACTGTTCCTTGGCCAAAAGATTACTTTCGTTCTTTTTTCATGCGCTGAACTCTGAAGTGACAATTAATAGACTTGCTACAGTCAATACTTCTGGAGTCAATGCTTCAGGCTACTTACACTGGCGACTAATTTTCTGTGAAGTACACATCTGCTCAGAGAAGGAGCTGTGTAGGGTCTGTCTCTGGACTGTTGAGTTACATTATACTTTCTTTGTAACTCATTGCCTGTTTGTCCTTGGCAGCCAACACAAGCCACACACTTGTAATAAGAAGTTGTTCCTTCCCACGCAGCAGAAAATGTTGTTTGCTGCGTCCTACTCAGGAGCAGATTGACATACCCGCTGGTGCCAGGAAGCTCTTCAACAGGGCAGGAGTTGCGAGACACATTTGTATGTCCTAGTGCCAGCACACAGCAAGTGAGGAGTCCAGCAGCATTCTCAGACACTGGGGGCATTTGCAGGTAAATGATTCATGGCTTTGGTTGTGACGCTCAATTTACTAACCAAGAAAATAAAGAGAAGGGGGTGTTTTATTTTCCTGAGACATAATAAACCCACTGGCTGTCCCTGCTCTCATTTTTGTGATTGCTTTGCTGAATGCAGTTGTTTCTATCACTCTTCAGTTATATCCTGGCATTTGCCAGTGGAGGCTATTGAAAGGAGGACCGACTGCAAACACATGTCGGTGGCTCAGGGGTCTTCAGTTCTGTAACTCACCCACCAGTAGTGAAAGAAGTCGCAGGCCTCTGGCAGTATGGATGGCTGGAGTTCCCGTTCCGTTCAAAACCGAGTGACCCCAAGCTCCTGGAAATGATCCTGATTATGGCTTCAGCAGAGTGCGCGGTCTCGGGATAGGTTTGCCGCTTGCACACAGGCTTTGGAAGAGGCCTCGGAAGTCCCATCTCCCCATCCCCTGGCAGGTTCAGCCATAGGTATCTCACAGCTGCCGTGCAACTCTTGCTTCTCTATTCCAAAGACTTGCTGTGACAGGCATTTCCCTGCAGACTGTTTCAGAGCTGCTGTGTCTGCTACTGGAAAGTAGCCCTAGACCACCAAGGTGGTTCAGAGAGATTATCCCTAAAATAATAACATTCCATTGTCTGTGTTGAAGGGATGGGCCTCATCACGAGGATGCCAGCGTTGGACACATACAGGATGTGCCTATGTCCTGCTCTGAGGTGGCAGTTTGTACTAAATTTCTACTTTTTACCTGAAAGCATTAGGATTTTTTGATCTCCAGTGAAAAAGGCCTTTAAATAGCTCCTTCCTTCCCCTTGTCTCCCAAAAGCAATAGAGAGGACTGGAATTGAGGGTAGGGAAGCGTATCTGTAGGCTTCTCCAAAAGAAACTACGGTTGAGACAGTCCTCAGCCTTGCCAACCCAATTATAAATTACTTTCTGGGCTCCCTAACATAGGAAGACTTAAAAATTGCCATGTTTGTAGATGGGATTAAGTTTCCTTCTTTGAGATGTTGCAAGTCCTGTTTTATAATCACATCTTTTAAAGCTAAGATTTCTGTCTTTCACCGTGGAATCTGGGATTCCTATGTAGTGACACAAAAATGCTGGTCTTTTTGGAGAAAACACCAGTTTGGGCAAGAATTTAGAATGCACGTGTTAAGGTCAGTAACAACGTGTCATTTAATGCCAAAGAACTTTGGGAGATGGAAACCCACCAGGAATTCTGTTTGGTGATAAGGAAACCAGGTACTGACACTGTAGGATTATACTTTGATTTAGGGAATGAGTTGAAGTGAGGTGTCAGCCATAGGTTTATGACCTGCAGTTCTCATTTAGTCATATATATTTTTTTCTGTAAGCCCTGCTGCAACTTAGCTTGATGGGGAGGTTCCAGGATGCCTGTTGGCAACGGCTTTCTCAATGGGTGGAAGAGACCTTTACTGTGTCGACCTGCATGTTCAACTGTCATGGACAGGAGGAAGGTGAAAAGCATGTCCTCTGCTCTAGAGCTGATTTCACAGCTGGAAAGAAGAGCTCTCACACACTAGTTTAGCACTTGCTTGGAAGCATCCTCTCTGTGACTGACAAGTGGCACAGTCGACGTTTGTACGTGCAATTGTTAAGAACAGAGAGGAGAGGCTGGCAAGATAATGGCACAATGTGAGAGAGTATTAGCAACCGGGGCACAGGAAAGTGTGAAAAGGATTATCTAAGATGGCAAGAATTCCTTTTGGAAGAAGCAAATTTGTCATTTGCCAGTGTGGAAGAATGAATGATTTGCCTGGGGGAAGATAAGGAGCGTGCAAAGAAGGATTCATTATGCAGAGAAGAGAGGGACAGATAGAGCTGGTGATTTTTGCCATTAATGGAATGGAATAATGGAATTAAGCGCATTAATTCACAGAGGAACCTGAACTATTCGTGATACGAGAAACGAGGCATGTGGATCACAGAAAGGCTTCAGAAGGACTGGAGGATGTTCTGAAGGTGAGCAAAAGCAGAGTTATCTCAAGACTGACACGTAAGAACAGCACCTGGTGAATTCCAGTAGCAGCTAGCATGCAAGTAGTTGCAGGGCTGTAAGTGACAGGCACCAGTCAAAATAGAATTGTCACCTCAAAGTCATGCCAGTTTTCTGTAGGATCCCATCCAACACCCTTTAAATCATTGGAAAGATTCCCGTTGGCTTCAGTCTGAATTTGGAAAGACTCCTGCTCACCTACACCCTAGCCAGAGCCCAGCTCCAGAGCGGACACCTCCCAGGCATGGCTCTCGCATGGAAGTGGCCAGGACTGAAAGCTGTCGGTGGCCCTCCCCATTCCCTTGGCAGCCCCTTCACAGCCAACACAGTGCTCTGCGCTTGCTCTACCACCTAGCCCCGAGGTGCTTTGATTTTGGGGATTAGGGTTAGGGGTTAGGAGTTTTTTAGGGGTTAATTTTAGGGTTAGAATTTAGGGTTAGGGTTACTTTTAGGGGTTAGATTTAGGGTCAGGCTTGGGGTTAGGGTTTGGGTTAAGGCTAGAGTTAGTTTCAATGGTTAGGGTTTAGGGTTCGGGGTTTTTTTTAAAAAAGATCGTAAAAGTTAATGAATAGTAAGAGATTTAATGGACACGATATCTGTCAGCTTTAGCAGATTATCTGCCGTCATTCCATGTGTCATTTTTAGACGGCAATGAGAGCTGGAAGCTAGGCAGTTTGCTGCACATAGGAGCAGATGTTTCATCTATCGCGAACAAGTTTTTTTCAGCAGAGTTGACCAAGGTACCACGTAGATTCCAGGAGACACAGAGGATATTTTAGCACAAGTCTGAACTGTCATTAAAGATGCCTGGGTTTGAGAATCCAGTCAGACATACAAGTGATACAAATCCAGGAGGAATTCCTGGTACTTTGGAAGACAGGCTCATCGAGAAGACATGGGTCCTGACATAAGTGAGAGAACTGTTGGTAGCATTCAGGAGATTTCATGGCAACCAGTTCATGCAGCCAGAAGTAGTCGGATGCACAAGCAGAAGAACAGCAAAGAAGTCAAGGAACAGATCAGAAGCTCCTAGACATGATGACGAACAATAAAAGTTACTAGCCTGATGCAGCTTGTAGGAGGAGCAGATGCCAGTCACACCAACTGACACTGGTAAGTGCATCACATATCATATCAGCCAGGCTGTAACTCTGCTGGCCTTAGCATGTGTTAAAACTACAGAGTACAGGATCTGATTTGGGAAAGAACTAACAGAAGAAAAGCAAAAGTGTATACATAAGCTCTTTGAGAAGCACAACAGAAACAATGAGTGGTTTGATAAAAAAGGAAGAGAGCCAGCACTGTTTAATCCAGAAAGACAGGGAAAGTGGGGGTGTCGTGACATTCTAAGGGTGGGCAAAGGGACATTGTGCAGAGTTTGGATAGAGAATCAGTAGTCATGAGGCATGGAATAAGCTCTGATGTGGTGCATCTTTCCTAGAGCTAGTAAAGAATAGACTGTATTTATCATACAGCTATGCTCGGTTAAAAAATTTTAAAAAATCTAAAAAAAAAACCAAAAAACCAAAAAACAACCCATCAGTTAAGTGACTTAATAATCACCCTGGTCATCCCAGATGAATTCACAGTTCTCTGACCTGAGCTGATGCTGCAAGGAAGTCTAGTTCTTGTTTCATGCGGGAGTAGCAAAGTTGGTGGGCTGTGAGACGCCGGGACTTGAGGCTGATGATGTGTCTGTGTCCAATCACTAGATTTCGAGTCGGTAGAAAGGAGCGGACAGAGCAGAAGCCTCCGGGTGCTGTAATTCATCGCAGCATTTAAACTGAGTGGCAGGATCTCTGATGGTGCAGCAGAGGTGGTAGGAATGTAGCTCTAGCAGCTGGAGTGCAGAGAGGAGAGGCCTGTTCGGAAGAACAGGATGCGCAAGTCTGGTTACCAAGAGGTGATAAGCATTGCCATTCATGTGATACAGCTTAGTGCCCAAGGATGCAGTGGCAAAGCCCAAGCCCCTGTGAGCGTCCACTGTGCTCTAGACATCTACACTCAGCGTTTCTGCAAATGTTTCTTAGAATAACTCTAAAAGTGTTCTTGCTGCGAGGTTTTTCCAAGAAAATACTTCTGTTCTGCTCTGAGCCAGCAAAAAGTAACAAAATCCAGCTTCCCAGAGTACAGGTGAGGGGACTGGCCACAGAATCCCCTTCTGCAAAGAAAGGGGAGTGGAGCCTGCTCACATGGAGGCAAAGAGAAGGGAAACGTTCATGGCAATCTTTGGAGGCTTTTGGAGAAAGCGCTGTCCTCCTGTCCACAGAACAACTGGAGATTGTTTGTGGAGACTCTCTTCTCTCATGAACAGAGAGTATTGTAAAAATAAGTCACTAAACACGTAGAGTGAATCTAGTACAGAAGCAGAATTGGAGTGACTAGGGAGAGAGAGAAAAACAGGAACTAGATGCCCACATGGGGACAAGCAAGAGGGTCCGCTGAAAGGAGGGACGAGGCACTCCCAACACCAACAGCTTCCAGCACCCATCTGCCTTTTTCACACTCCCCAGTGAATGCCTCAGCCTAGAACTCAGCAAGGTTAGGGGCGCGAGAGCCTCACCCTCATCTCTCTCTCTGACGGCAGCGAGTCTCCTCAGCCCCAGACGTGGGGAATGCAGCCAGTCACTGACCGGGCTCTGCAGAGGTGTGTAGAAAAGGCAGCTCTTGACTCAGTGCTTTAAATCTCAGGACTCCTTCCTCCAAGTCGATGCAACACTAAAGAAGGGGAGAGCTAGTTACTTGATGGGCATTTCAGATAGCAAATCTCACGATGTCTATGAGTGGGAAAAACGTGGATAACCATCAAACAACCCCACTTTGGGTTTGCAGAGACCTTACACTTCCCATCTCTGTCCCCCATGCGGCCTCCTTGCTCCTCTCCAAACCCTTCACAGGACGATTCCCCTCCCTTCCTCCTACGGCTCCCTCCGAGGTGATGTGCTCGCATCACTCAGCCATTCAGCCCAATGCTTTTCCTGCTTTCTGAGTCTCACACGGTTACAAATACTTGACAGGCAGGAGCAAGCTTGCTGCAGCCGGATTCTGAGCCACCCAGCAGCCAGGCTCAGCAGAGCACTAACACCGAGCGGAGCTGACAAAAGGAGAGGACTCCTTCCACCCATGTCCAGCTAAGTGTTGGACACTGAATGTAGTCGTGCAGCGTCATTTGGCTCAAAGTCAGGGCAGAGCTTGTTCACATCTGCCTTCAAAAGGCAACACAGATATAACTCGTGACACAGCGTGCCTTGCCTTTTCTAGTCTCCTCTTCAGTTTCCTCTTCCCGTTTGTGACTTGTATGGTCAGGAATACAAAAAATGGGAGATGTGATAGTCTCCTATTGGTTAATCCCTTTCTTAAAACCTTTAAGAAGGACTGGCAAGGAATCAGTGACTCAGAGCATACTGCAGCCAGCCAGTCAGCTGCACGACAAGCATTCCAAGTGGCACCCTAGAGGACCTGGCTGTAGGTATTTCTGATGCTTCCAGCAACCAAATCTTGGAGAACTTGTTGAGAGGAGCCCTGCAATAAGCAAGAAGCTGTTCCTTACCTTGAGAGACAACAGAGTCTGGAGACCAATGCAAAACTCCAGCATTTCATCATCTGAGAAGAGAGAAGAGACTGATGAGGCTCAAGCCTATATATACTGCTCCTCTAAAGAAACTGTGTCTCTCCTGAAAGAGGATGTGGAATATGAGAGCATCTGGTTCATAAACTTACATGGCTATGGTCTATTCAGTATAAAGTGAATAACAAATAGCAAGGAAAGTGATAAATTAAACACGCAAACATTAACAAGCAAGTGGTAATGGTGACAATAACAAAGACCAGCACTCTTCTGCCACTGACCGATGAGCCATTAAAGGAGCTACTTAGGCACAGCCCTGAAGAGGGGCAAAATGGACTTTGTAGCTGATAAGAGGAGGGAACCATGATTATCATGAGTATTACGAGATATTTGAGGGGGGTGGTGGCATTGTTTGAAACTTACTATGAGATATCAGAAGGGGCTTGTGGGATCGTGTAAAACTTACTATGGTCTATGCAGGGGAAGGGCCAAAGGCAAGAGAAGGCAAGCAGCAGGGTGGATCAGGGAAGAACAAGCATGGAGAAATGGGGGGGCAGGGGGAATAAACAGGCCAGTCACATGCAAGCAGGCTGTTGGTCAGTTCACTTGTCTGACCAAACCCTGCACCTGATGCCCACAATCTGTCCGATATTAAATGGTTGTATTAAGTAATTTTTTCCATGTAACCTCTCTGTCCTACATGTGACTGCTGCAAGTCTTAAGTGTCAAGAAGTGCAGAAGATGCCCAGGTTAAAGGGCAAACAGCTCTAGATGTCAGTGACCGGAGGGACTGGCATGCAAGAGAGGTGCCGGTAACCAAAGGGACTGCAGGCCACAGGGCTCATAGCTCTGTGTCAGCAACTGGAGAAGGGGATGTAGCTCAGAGGTGCCAGCAACTAGAGAGACCGGTCTGCTAGAGAAGTCTGGGTGACAGTAGCTGGGGGAGGGAGCACAGGCCACAGGGCTCGTACGCCTGGGTGCCAGCAACTGGAGGGACTGCAGTGTGTGCTGCAAGGTCTAAGTTCCAGTAACTGGAGAAGGGCTATGGGTGACAGAGCTTGTGGGTCTAGGTGCCAGCAACTGGAGAGATCAGCGTGCAGGAGAGCTCTGGGTACCAGCTCTGACCAGAGTCACAGGGGCCTTAGGTTTATATGCCAGCAGCTGACGAGGACAGGGCATATGTGTAAGAGATCTAAATGCCACTAACTAGAAAGACTTCGGTGTGTTGATATTCCCCCAGTGAATTTAATCCTACATGCTTGTGTTTTATATACATAATTAGCTAGCAAACTTCAATCTGGTCTAGCCAGTGAGTAGGAGGAAACCTGCATCTGGAAAGTCTCAACGTCTCGGTCAGTGGTTAGGTAAGGGGCTCAGGGTCCAGACATGGGTGTAAGACAGACCTAGAAGCTGTGCTTTTATTCGAAGACTGTGAATAGGCATGTGGTTGTGAATCTAGAGACTGAGGATGTATGAGCTTCTGCCAGTGAACTTCAACCCTGGTCAGCCAGCAAGGAGGACCAGGACTGGGCTATCTGTGCTGGTGTTTATGTGAGTGCTGGTAAAGGTGCTGCTCTGTGTGTGGTCATCTGTGTGGCTGGCCTTATCTGTCTGCTCTCTGTATGTGCCTCTCTGGAATACACGTTCAGCCTTGCTGCTGTCCGAACCTGCCCCGAAGAACATGCGTTGGACTGGGTGACAGTGACCTCCTGGGTCTGAGAGTCCTCCATCTGGACTTCAGTGGCAGGGAAGGAGGAATCCCCAGGTCCTGGAGTCTACAGGATTCAGCAGCTACCAGTAACATCAGTAACACTCCCATGTCTCCCAGATGCCTGCTTGCCCTGTAACCAGTGGCTGTATTTTATAATTTATTTATGACCACATAAGCAAGAGCACTATGTGCACAGGGAGATGTAAGGCACAGATGTAGCAATTCTGCTCTTTCCAGGCAGCCATTTCTACATCCCAGCAAAAAGGACAGGTGCTACTGGCTAAATTCACCTGTGCTGGTACTAATACAGTCTCCCCATGAAGGGCAAGAACAAGTAGAGGGGAAACCAGGGAAGAAGAGTGAGCTGGAGTGTGGAAGAGGAGGAAGCTCTTTCTAGATGACTATGAAAGTGGGAAGAATGGACATGAAAAGAGGGAGCAAGGGAGGCCTTGGAAGATGAATAGTAATCATCAAAGATGAGGAGACGGATAAAGGCAATAGGGAAAAGCTGGAAGACTAATAGAAAGAACAGGGGAAACAAAGACAACCAAGTTGTTTTCAGCATATGCACAGCTTGATGTAAATGCAGAACATGCAGCTTTTCTGCTGTTTTCTGGGTGTGCTCCAGTGTCTGCTGACTTGACCTTGTCAGCTATGGCTCCTTCCTTCAAAGGGTCCTGCCTTAGGATGCTGAGGGAGACTCAGCACTCTGGGGCTGCGGGGTTCTTCCAGGGTGCTCCCTGCAGCAGAGGCAGATGAGTACACAGAGAAACGCTCCGGGGAATAAGCTGTACCCTCTGTTGGTTTCTCTGATGACTTCCATCCAGCCAAAGACAAAAGCACCCATTCAATAGAAGAACATAGGGCACCAGAGGACTAATCAAGCTGAATAACTTTAAGAAAGGTCCATTTTAGAAGGAAATAAGAATTTTCCATAGCCTGTGTTAAGATCAAAAAGCACCTCAATTTCTCCCCATTTTCAACATCTTCTGTCTTCTCTGTAGTCTTCCTATGCCCTTTGCCTGTGGTTACATTGAGGGTATTCACAGCGCATGATGATCTTGGCCAGCAGTGGAGGTGACCACATCAGCAGCCTCCCACTGCATCACGCTTTTCCCAGAGATCCTTTTCAATGCCTTTGGCAGGGCAAGAGGGGCACAGGAAAACTGGGGGGGAGGAGGGGCTGGCACTCTCACCTACAACCAGTGCTGAACACAGCACTGTCTCCTGGCCAAATTGCAACTCCATATGTTCTACTCGGCCAACAACGCTGGGGACGGGAGGAGAGAGGTCTCCACAGTCCATGGCAGGCACTTCTTCCAGCCTGTGGGACACAAGAGGTGTTATTGCCTCAAGTGGAGGAAGAGGAGGAAAAACAGGACTTCTCACTGATGGCAGTACTTCTTGGTCTCATCGGGAACAGGCCCACAAGAGGAGGAATCTCCTTCATACAACGTGTCTGGAGGCAGATCCCACAAGCAAAACTATAAGGCCCTGTCCTTTTGGGTTCCTGACCTGCAGTACACACAGACAGAGTGAGATGGCTCTGCCTCCTGGTCTGGGGTCTGCACACAACTTTGCCAGTGCTCCTGGTGCCTTGCCCTGTAGCCCACCCTCTGCATCTCCTCCTAAACAGCCCATGCAAAGCTGCTAATTATTGCTGGGGCTGGGAATCAAGAGTGCCTACGTTCTTGTCACAGGTTTTCTTTTAGCCACCCCTTCTTTGGTACTGTGCAAAGACTTACCCCAGCTGGTTTAAACAGCTCTTGGAGATGAAATTTGGTAGACACCCAGTGTTAACAGTCGCTTTCAATACCTGACCTTGGCACTAGAAGAAACAACAACAGATAATTACTGTGGGCTCAAAATCGGCACACCCACTCCTCCAACAGTGTGACAATCCCTTAGACCTTCATTAGCAACACAGCCAAAGATGTGTTTTAGGCAGTAGTCAGAAGGCAGGAGATTCATCCAAGATGATGGTGGTCTCCCAAGTGCTCTGCAAACCTCTGCCTAAGGCTTCTTCTTGAATTTGTGCTCTTTAGTTTGTATTTGATTGAGCAGACATTTATCTGTTACGAGCGACTAACTTCGCAGTATTCCAGTCAAGTGATGCGTAACTAGTGAATTTGTTCAGAAAACCTGCATGGACATAATTAGCAGAGCAATAATTGATATGACAAAAGCTTCTAAATGAATATAAGCATGTGCTACAGCCTTTGTAGGTTTCCATTCTTCATTTCTTCTGGTGTGACAGGGAACCATGTTCCAGGGCTAGACGTCTGTCCTCAGTTAAGCAGTTTCCAGAGGGAAAAGGCTGTGAGAGAAGCAGGAGCACCCAGGACAAGCATTCCTGAGAACAGCTTGAATTTAGGGCAGTTCCCAAGATAACTGGCACATCCAAGTGACTCTTGAATCCAAGAAACAACCTAATCAAGAGGTGTTTATTTTGTGTGGGGCTTACATTAAGTTCCTAGACAGCTCTGTAAGGAAATATGACATGAACACTACAACTACAGTATTCACAGCTGGTGTCATCTAGCAAAGGGAGAGACTGGATGCCCTGCACCCAAGTCACCTCTGCATGATCTCACTGGAACAATCCCCAGTGCCTTGCCACCTGCATTTCTTCACCTCTGCACTTGACAGGGAACAGGAGATGTGGTTGCTCTCTGTTTTCTGTCCCCTCTGCACAGAGGTCCTTAATGGTAGGCCAGAGGTCCTGAAGTAACAGCCACCCTCATATATGGTAGAGGTCTGAAGAAATAGGGTTGTCAAGGGCAGAAGAGTTATGTTCAAAAAAAGAGGAGGAGCAGGACTTAGTAAAGGAACTGGAAAAGATGGAGTAACTGCCATCTACAAAATATGGATTGCACCCACCTGTAGTGATTAACCATACCCATTCTTGACAACCTAGTTCTTCAAGGCTCTGTTTTGCACCAACACCCAAAAAAACCCAACCTCAAAGTTTCCCTCTTGGGATGCTCATTTTCCTCCTGCTAGCATTTGTACTTTATCTGCGGTTCCTTCTCTTCCATCCACTGTGGCACTCAGTGCCATGAGCTACGCAGAAGCAGCAACAGACTTCCCACAGCTTTTCTACCCTTAGCTCATTTCTGATGAGCTTACATGCGTTGAACACCTTAAGCAGATCAGCACGACCATCAGGGACCAAGTGCAGCACCAGTGGAGTCTCAGTGTCTCGATTTCCTGATGTCTTACATAAACCTGTTTATGATAATTACATGGGTTAATCATCACAGAGAGCTACATCCAGTATTTCCAAGATTTCATTTTCAAAAATGTGCTTTTTGTGAGTTACTGTAAAGAGAAAGGAGAAAACACCTCCTGTGAGAAATGCTGGAATGCTGCAAACAGACACACCACCAACAGTAGCTTGAGTGCTAACTGCACTCACGGCAACCTCAGAGAGCACATGCTGGAAACTTCAAGTCTGTTTTGTTGTAGAGCTCTTCCTCTGGTCTAAATTGCATCTGCAGTACATTAGCGCAGAGAATTTCATCATTCTGAACATTTAGATAGACAATATTCCTAGAATGGCCATTTAGTTGAGAAATTCTCAAGAACTGCAAGACCACTGGAGCTAGAGATCTCAACCTATTTTGTTTTACAGAGTTCACCAAGAACCACGTAAGACCCGTAAATGTATATATGGTGTATATTTAAATAACATCAGTGGTTTTGGAAGGATGAGCATTCACCATGTGTGGCCTTATCCAGGAACAAGGAGATCAGTGCTCAAGCAGTATCTACACAGAAAATCTGCACAGATGCATATTTTCAACAGATCTTAATTTGGTTGTTATACTTTCTCTTCTTTAATGTAAAAAAGCATGTCTTCTTTATAAAGATTAATATCCATTTAATTAACAATCCTGTGTGACTGCAAACACTTGTGACTTCTTACAACACCCAAGTGAGGCATATAATGCTAAATACTTTCGGAAAGGCAAAGCCATGACAGCTCTCACAAGCTTCTAGCTGCGAGCACTGTGCCTTCCCCATTATATCATGTGCTTCTGGTGGTCTCAGCCACACAGCCGTCTACATGCAATCCAAGGCTGCTCCTTGGCACATGGTATGGAAATTGCCACAGAACTACAAAGTCACAGGTTGGGAGAACATAAAATTTAGCTGACCTGATACCAGCTGGAAGATTCATGAGAGTCAGAGCACAGAGCAACCAGCCCCCAGAAGCTCTCTCTGCTGTTCTTCGCACATTCATACAGGAATATTCCCCCGGCTCCTTCACAAATGAGCCATCCCATTTTGTTGCGGAGCAGCTTGAACGGCCATCCCATGGTAATACAGATCACACGTGACCAAGCTGGCAGGAGCTCCAGCTGAAGCTGCTGCCTGTTCCCAGAATGCGCATCCGTTCTCCTGCCCTTCATTCATTCATCTCCTGCCTCTTGGCACAAATCTGCTTTAAGCAAGTGGGGGAGCGTGCTAGATCCTCACAGAAGGGGAAGAGCTGCAAAGCACTCTATTTAGAAGCTCCTGACTTTAGCAATACTTCTGCTTGTTCAGGAGAAAACATTGCCACCATGGCTGCATGCTGCCTGGCATGTCAAGTTTAAGCATTCAGGACTAGGACTAGGAGTGGTGCCTGCCCATAGAGGTCCCCAAGGCCAGCTGGAGAGATCCCACCTTGCCTTGTGACAACAGCTGTTTGTGGCAAAAGCTCGTACTACAAAGCCCAGGCTTCTAGAGGGAAAACAACCTGGAAATTGAGTGGACCCAGAGGACAGTCCCTTATCCCTGCCCACAGCAGGGGGGTTGGAACCAGATGATCTATAACGTCCCTTCCAACCCAAACCATTCTGTGATTCTATGACAAAATGCCTCCCCTTCCTCTTCTAGAGCTCTGAAATGTCTGTGCTGTCTGCTCCTCGCTGACACATCAGCCCGGCCTGGAAGGATTGTGGCCAGACGAAGCAAGAGGCACAGATAAAGCACAAGGTGCAGACACACGCGAAGCATCTCCCTCCTCGTCTGCTATGCTGTGCTTCACAGAAGAGGCTTCCCTGTGCCCCCTCGCTACCTACGCGGGTGTGTTAGCCATGAATGTGAGGTCAGGTACGCTACCACATCTGCCCAGACTGCAACCTGCCAGCTGTCCAGCTGCATCAGCTCTTCCTCACTCACAGACGTGGATTCTTACTGGGAAAGAGTTAACCGTACCTGTGGCTCACAGAGGCCAACTGTTCATTGCCCAGCTACAGAAAAGGCATTGTATCAGCTCTGCAGAAACAGAAGGCCTGGAGTATGGATAGACAGCAATTGCTAAGGAATCACTCTGGGAGCAGGCAGACCTGAGGTGCATGAGCTGTTAGCACTGTTGTGATAATAAACCTAATAATAAACTGTATCACTAGGCAGATTCATGAGTTTTGTGTCAGAGCAGGCTGGGAAAATTGCAAGTTAGAAGCTTGCTAGGATATAACAGGACAGTGATTATTCTGTACAAATCAGCATTTCATCTCATTCAGTGGTAAACAGCCCTGCACAGTTATCAGCTCAAGCAGCCTCACAAAAGCTATCCACCTCCCGGTTATACTCCTAACTCTTTGCCCAGAGAACTCACTAGGAGCCCGAGGAGAGTCCTCGGTCCAGCATACCACACATGCAGTGCAGGTTAGGCAAGGAGTATGCAGGCAGCTGACAAGCACTGCAAGCCTTGGACAAAGAGGCCTTTTCATCACATCACCCGCTCTCATCTCTGCCTCAGAATTTTCAGTCTGTTACTACCAGCCACCATTAGTCTTTATCTAAAGGTCAGTTATGGGGATTTCCAAGAAAGAGAAAGTGGGGAGGGGAATCAGCAAGGATCACCATTTATAAAGAGCTTTGTTTTCTGAAATAATGTCAGTTCCAAAGCCAAGAAGCTGCTTTAACCAGCCAGGGTTGATTAGTCCCAGGTTGCTTTGGTACAGAGGAAAAGCAGCCTTTGACAGCAGCTGAATCTTTCAGCATCTATTTCCAAGTCAACAAGAGACAAGCCCCACCAAAAAAATAACAGCTCGATTTGATGATGCAGGTGCCAGTCATGGCAAGCTTTCCAAAGTGCTTTGCAAAAACTGCCACAAAAAGGGGCAATTCTGCTAAAGTACCATGTGAGTAACCCACCGAAGTAAATAGGAGGGTGAGAGACTCTGCAGCATAGCTGTTATAAACCAGGTCTCTCTGTGATCTCTGGAACTTAAAAAGGCCTTAGGCACAGGGCAACTATAACCTGCTAGAGTGAAACTACTTATTGCCTGAATCTCCCTGTATCACTGATATCTACATGTATTCAGCTTTATTTCCTAGCCAAGTTCAGTCACTAGTCAGGGGATGCATTTCTTACCGCTTCGAAATTCTCAGCGTACTTGCCTGAGCGTAAATGCGAGCTTTATGCTGGTGGATGATCTTTCCTCGGGAGCTGCTCTGAGAAAGCTGGGACTTCACTGGGGTCGTGTTCCATTTCTAACAAAAACTACACCATAGTCAGGCAGTTCTCCAAAATGTACCAGCTCACCTCTCTGGTTAAAATGAACTGGCAGCCTGAGTGCTATTTACTGCCATAGGTCTGTTATTTACAGGTGAAGCTTTTTGAAGTTCACAAATGTGAACATGAAAAGCAGCAAGACTAAAAAGAGGGGGAGGAGAGCTTCCCTTCCTTCAATGTAAGAAGATTAAGTGTGGCAAACAGTGACTGCCTCTTGGGAAGGGCAGAAGAAGAGAGCAATGCCTATGCATAAGGCACTGAGTTCAGGGAGATGAAGTGCAGCAGTAGACCCATTTGCTTGACTGTGATGTTCATTGACCTTCCTCCATGAAGGAGAATGTAATGTGTGTGACAGCTGGGATACAGTCCGTCAGAAACACAGAAGGGGAACCAGTAGTGGACTCTGATGCTGAGTTAGCTGCTGCCCCGGGATGTGATACCTACGCATGCCTGTCCTTGTTCGATGTACATGCCCGGCAAAAAAACACCATTTATTGTTGACTTTCTTCTTACAGAACAATACAGGGCAGTGATTAAAGAAGAAGAAACACCTTCATTTGCTCAGAAAAAGACTCCAGCTGTTTGAAGAAATTACACTGAGAGGCATTCATCCCACTAATCGGTTTTCCCAAGGGTGGTTGTGCTCACCCAGCCGCATCAGAGTCTAAAACCCAGGGTAAGAAATGCCTGACTGCAACAGTAAAGGCTGGAAAGCGAACCCGACAGTGGCTCTGCATGGTCCTGAGAGACCCGATCTGAACATTTCAGAAACTTGCTGCCAGGCTGTGTTCATATGATAATTAAGTGTGCCAACTGAATTTTCAAAGGAAGTGTAGACTTTTGCTGGAAGTGTAGACTTTAACACATGAGATGTTCTTTAGGACAGGCAATTGAAATAAACACAGCTTTAAAATGGATTTTGTATACCAGGTCTATATCTGGGTGAGTCTCAGATCAATGTATTACTGAGCAGCTCTAGCCATGCAGCCCTCTTTCATGGGGCACAGCTTTTGGATGTTTTTTCTTACCTACAGGGGCCAGGGAGGAGTGTGTTCTGCTGTATAAGAGGATATAAGAAGAAAAGGGAGCTAAAAATCCTGTGTCCATCAAGAAATGCAACAGCACTAACTCACAGCACAGTTAGCCACTTTCTTAGGAGGTCCTTTGACACCTGAGAGAATCGGACCAGACTGGATCCAGTAAATGTAAATCAACCAGGGGCACCTGTCTGAAAGTGATACGGAGACATTCCTTGCTTCTCTATGCAGTTATGAAATACCTCGTGTCACGGGAAAGCTGGCCTCCGAACGAAGGAGATGTGATTAAGATAATTTATCTTCAAATATGGACAACTAGAATGCATATGGCAGAAAGGCTTTCCTCTCTCTGTTGCAAGAACTGAATCCAGACTCGAGGAGAGGCCATGCAGGAAATCTGCTGGCTCCAGCTGCAGCTGGCTTTGCAATTCGTAACTCAGCGTGGCTCTTGGGAGCGGGGCAGCTGGGACTCACTGCACTGTGAAATCAGCAGCACTGTGTTGTTGCCTTACCTGGCACTGTATTAGCAGGGGTGAAGTCTCTTTTCTCCTGTCCTCTTCCTTTTCCATCTTTTCATCCCGGTCTTTTGCCAGCGGAGATTGAACCCGTGCAGGCTGAACCCTGGTCTCGCCCCGCAGCTTGTTCAGATTGCCTTCCAAGAGGCGCCGCTGGACCACACTGTGTGGCTGCTGTCTCCATCACAAAGAAAGAGAAATCCTGGCTAAGTATGGAGCTAAGGACAAGGATGTTTGCTAGCGCAGGGAAGCAGATTGCAAATGCTGTGGACCTAGCTGATTGTCCTGGTGAAAGACAGGTTTATCCCCAAAAACTTTCTTTAAATCCCAAGATTTTTTCTGTAGCCACTGAGGTGGTGTTGAAGTGTTGGGCTGTCTGTGACCCGCAGGTCTCTGGGATGCGATTGCTGGAGAAGAACATGCCTGATACATACTCTCTCCACACATCTCTGTTCCTTCAGACTTGGCAGTCTCATACCTGTTCAGGTACTGCAATATACTACGTGGTGGGTGACTGCTGACATCCAACCAGGCACACTCACACCTTCTAATGGGGGAGGGGATGAGGGACGCAGCATGTGTGTGATGTACATGTGGGTAAGAAGGCAGGACTTCAGAAATTTTAGGTGTACGAGCAATTATTTGTAGTGAGGCAGGAAGCTTCCCCCTCATAGGAAACTAAAACTAGCTTCTAATGTTCTTCAGGGTCTGTCTCTGCTCCCCTCCATCAGAAGTGATACCATTTTGACTCCCTTCCTAATTGGGGGAGCATCTATGAAGCCCCGTGTTGTCCACAGCTAGAAGGGAGGGCTATCAGCCAGATCAATGGCTGAAGGAACTTTATTCCTGTCTCATGTATCTCTTTCGTACCTCATGTACCTCATATTCCTATCTCATTTCTATCTATCTCCTTTCTTCTGGGTGGAAGAAGGGGAGGTGCACCAAAAGGGAAGAAAAATTGTGAAAACCTTCTTCTCCCAACATTGCATCCGCACACAGAAAGTGCTGCTTTGGAAAGAAAGCTCCCTTTGTCATCGGTGTGATGCTCTAGTTTTTGCCTGCCCAGTGTTGATCCAGTGCCTCCAGTCCCTGCAGAGGTAATGAATCAAGAAAGGGCAGCATCAGTGAGGCGGGCCTCTCGGAGGTAGCTTTGTCCTTTCTCCGTGCACTCGGCCTCGTGGCCCTTCTCCAGGAGAGCAGCTGCTCAGAGCTGACAACAGTGTTCTCAGTAACAACCGCCTGTGTGAAGAAAGGCAATGAATCTGAAGGGGTTGATGTGCCACAGCACAGACCGTTGCTTTTATCTTTCTCAAAAAAAAAAAAAGAAGTTAAAAATCAGCTTCCAGATGGCGCAGCAGTTTCATGTAGGATCTTATCAATGTGCAGGCCAAAAATCTGAATTAGACCGAACTCGCCAATGAGTTGGGCTGTGTTAACACTACGGGGTGTGTGCTTCAGACCAGCTTCGTGCTTGGTCAGAGGGCTGAGGCTGGGGAAATGCGTCCAGCGCAGCTCGAAGCCCGCCAACTGGTCAGTTCTGCCCAGTGTTTGGGGCAGGAAAGCTGTTGCAGCTCTTTGGTTGCACTCCGCATCGCTCTTTGCAGGGCACCGCGTCCCTCGTGCCTCTGGTCCTCCATCCCTCAAGGGGCGGGAGCCAGATCGTTCACACGCTGCATGAGAGACACTGCGGCCGTTGAAAAAGCGAGGTAAAAATACCTCCCTGTTCCTGGCCTTTTCCCAGCCTGCTGGGCAGCCCTGCAGCACAGCTGGCCGTCGTGCTTCGCCCCCCGAATGCTCCCAGCACAGTGCCCGTTTGGCTGCCCGCTGACCGCGGGGCCGTGGGAAAAGGGCAGGGAACTGACTGCCGGTCTCCGCATTCCCACCCTCCCTCCTGTCTCCTCCACAACGCGGCATGCGAAGGAGCTTTCCCTCTTCCCACAGAAAGAGCAGATCCTTCGCATCTGCTGCCTCATCTCCTTCTCGCCACTCCGGCTGGGAAGAGGCCAAGCGCTGGTGGGGAGAAGCTGAGTTTTGGGGCCATGGAGGCATCTATCTGACCCAAGAGCAGACTCCTGGGGCCCTCCCTGCCTTCTGCTTCACCAGTGAGATGGTGGAGACCGTTGTCTCTCTTGTCATCCTAGCATGAATTCCACCAATGTGCGTGGTTTGGAGGTCAGACGTACAGGTCCCTGAATCACGATGGGAGTCTTTCCCTCTCAGTGAAGGTACTGGAGAGAGTCCAGCGGAGGGTTATGAGGATGATGAGGGGACTGGAGCATCTCTCCTATGAGGAAAGGCTGAGGGAGCTGGGCTTGTTTAGCCTGAAGAAGAGAAGGCTGAGAGGGGATCTTATAAATGCTTATAAATATCTGCAGGGT
>Ga0065711_1030816_pt1 | contig 31337 bp, 18 predicted proteins | sample Hoacrofraction12_FD_59098 | JGI IMG/M metagenome (GOLD analysis project Ga0065711, IMG submission 59098) | Hoatzin crop microbial communities from Cojedes, Venezuela - Epithelial fraction 12 v2 (version 2) | ecosystem: Host-associated > Birds > Digestive system > Esophagus > Crop | place... | reverse complement strand
AAAAAAAAAAAAAAAAAAAAAAAAAAAAAAAGAGAAGTAGTATATATACCTGAAATGCCTTTCTTTTTACGTGGAATAGCTCTGATTTGAGCTGTTCATCTCAATGGTATTAAATGATGCCAGGCTTCAATAGTTGTAATTTTCTGATGATGGCAATAGTTTAATTTTTGTCCTCCTTAAGAGGGCAAATTGAATTTCCTGGCTATAAGGCAGGGTTTTTTTCAAATAGCAGTGTGGCATCATCTACATCAAGGTATATGTAGTGTTACTGTGCATAAAACTCAAAACGAATTGTCATTTTTCCTTCACTAAAATTAGCTGTTATTGTGCAGATTAATTTCATTTTCTTTCCTAAAGCTTTAATCTGGAGAGAGAGAAAGAGATTTACTTCACCCAGATTGTTTTTGTGCAACTCAAATACTGATACCACTAAATTCAGTCTTTTTCTAAGGAGACTGTTGGAATGTTAGCTTTGTTAATCCTCTTTTTCAACTATTACCTAGGTAAGTGTGTGTGAGAAGAAGTATGTGCTTGGAGCCGTTGAGCCAGACTTAGTCTAAAATAGGCAATGCTGAAGTCCTTAAATGGCAAGGAACGTCCAGTTCTGATAAGTCTATTATTCATTTTTACAAGTGACTTAATGGGTTCGAGTAAATTTTCTACTTCATTTGTTTCTCTTGACTTTCAGCTGTTCCCAGCTGGTGTAGTAGCACAGTATGTTGAGCAAATCTGTGTGTTATTCTGCTCTTAATAAATTAAATCACAGAACAAACAGTGATATTAACAGTGGCAGATACAGATGATGCAGATTCTTGAATGTTCATGTCTGAAGCAACAAACACCAAAGAGATTGAAGGGACCTGAATTTTTTTGGAAGAAGTTCAGATTTATCCTAAGTTTTTCCATTCAAGACTACTGACATGATCTAACATTAAAATACTTGTATTACATAAAGTCTGAAATTCGGTGATACCTACTTTAACCCAAAATGACTTAAAAATTGGCTGATTAGATTAAAAACTTAATTGCTAGTGGGCTACTTCATTGATAAACAGAGAAGGTTTACAATGAAGCTTTTAAGGGCTGGTTCTTGTTTCAAGCCTTTTGAGTATTAATCAATAAATCAAAAGAAGATTTAAATCGTTGGTGTTAAATTTGTCTCTAGTTTAAGTAAGATCTTGAGGTGTTCTGTGTTGGATTTTGTCACAGTCCAGTCACTGGACCTGTAACGGTCAGATGCACTTACTTAATACATACAGCCCAGATCTGTAGGAGCAGAGCAGGTAACCTTCCATGGGAATTCGCTCTCCTACTGTAATGTTGCTGTACAAAAGCACTTGGGGTCCTGCAATGCCCGACTACAGACAAAATAGTGACATTGCATCTTCTGCACATACCATTGACAGAGACATCATGGCAGTCACGTGCTGCCCATTTCTAGTGCCTACTTTTTGAAAAGATTGCTAAAAATCTGGCGAGAGGCAGGGAAGAGTTAGAAAAATGATTTACAGTCTCAAAAGTGTGTTTTGCCGTGAATCATAAGGTGCATCAGTCTACGGTTTGTCAAAGGCTGTATCTCCATGGTGCAAGGAGCGCTGGATGGTTTATCCAAGCTAGATTTAAATGTCTTGCTCCATGTCTTTGCCCAAAGAAGAGGATAAATGGTGTCTTGAGGACAGTCTGACCTACCCTGAGAGGAATCTCATGCTGGTCAATCGTGTAACAATATCCAGTGGCTGATTAAAACAAAACAAAAAAAGGAGAAGCGGTAGTTGGAAAAATGATGCAGTTCATCATAATGAATGCAATTAATCATTGAAACATGACTTAGAGCAAAACATAGGGTCAATGTGGAGCCTCAGAAAAAGTTACTTCTTTGTAACTTGCTGATAACCAATTTAAGTAGTGAACTGAGATAATGTTGTATTTGTATAATACTATAAATTTCATTAAAGTATTGTAAAATCTGTTTTCTGTTTTTTCATTAGCAAATAGCCTTGCTTTGTTCAAAAAATATCTGAATAAGCAACATTTAGAAAGCTCTGGATAATGACAGGAGTTTGTATTTCTATTTTTAAAATTTTATTAGCATTTGAGAGTGCAGTTAAAGGAATTTGACATACACGTTATATTTGTGGGGTTTTTTGTATTATATTTGTTAAGAACTATTCCTTCAGGGCAGTGTTATTCCAGTCCCTCTACTTTAGTATTGCAATTTGCCTCTAGTCGAAAAGGGAGTCTGGCTTCTTTTTTTGTTGTTTTACGAGATGGTGACATACTTATTATCAAGAAAGCAAATAAATGAATAGTAAAGTGAAACATATGCAGTGTCATTTGCTGCTGGTGATTATTCATGTTGATTATCCACTGCAGAATCTTAAATAGGGTTATAGATGATTTACAACATTGAATCATCAAGGGAGCCTATAGAACAGAAGATTTTTTTTTTCCTCTCGCCTATAGAACAGAAGATTTTTTTTTTTTTTTCCTGAGAGGTTAATAAGCTGATCAGTATTTTATTAAAGTTTCTAGTCAGTAGGACTAGAGAATTTCATATTGACTTGGATATGTTTAGCAGCCATTCATGCAGGTAATGTAATTTGGTAGTAATTCTAGGATTTCATAGGGAAAATATTGTCAATATCTGCAGACTCCAGCATCTCAATTTAAAATGTATTATTTTTGGTCATTTTGGATGGCAAGAGAAGTATCCAAATGCAGAACCTCTGCTAGGTTTTATAGGTGCAGCAAACCGGAAAGTGAACCAACTGGCAGTTTGTATTAATGGCACATATGCTCGTATGTTAATGCTGAAGTGCGGTGAATCATGCCTGCTGTTGTTCGAAACTGAGAAAAGCAGTTGGCAGAAGCTGTGAGGTAGTTGACAAGGAAGAAGTGCCCCGACAGCTGAGGGAAGAGAAGGGCTTTTTTCTCATTTGCTTCTGTAAATGATTATTGTTGTCCTAACTTGATCCTTTTCCTCGACAGATTTCTCGTGGTCTTTGAAGAACTGACTGTGAGGGTTATGCATGGCTGGGGGTGAATGGGATAAGGTCACATTTATTTGCAAGTCTTAAGGGTATGGGAGACACTCGCCTGTTGACAGTGGCAAAATAAGTGTGGTACCCATACTCTGCCATTTGCTCTAAGTGGACACTGACTGCATTATTAGTATCACGCACATGTATTTGTTTTTGAATATATGCCAGAAGTCGTGTGAGCTTACACTGCAAATGAAAAAAAGGTGCTTATTACGTGTGCTGGTTTTGGTCTATGTCTGTTCTCCCCCTTCTCTCCATAGGAAAATACTGTGGGTTTGGCTTTCAAATGGATGGTTTAATTACTTCAAAAAGTAATGAAGTCACAGTACAGTTCATGAGTGGAATGCATACTTCTGGACGTGGCTTTCTTGCAGCTTATTCAACCACTGACAAATCAGGTATTTATAATTATTTGGTAATTGTGCTGGTAAAATTAGAGCTGCCTCATAAAAGCACAGAACTAATTTGTTTATTTCTGTGTTCTTACAAAGTAACTTCTAAAAATGAAGGCTTTCAATGCATTACGTATACAACACAGTATACTTTCTGATACTTCTGCATAGGAAATTGGACTGCTCAGTTACTATTTCAGTTACTGTAGTTTTAAAGAATTAGATCAAAACTTACCCTGGACAGCAGGGCAAGAATCACAGTTATCTGTTACGAATGAAAGAGCTGCTTTGGATAAAGGATGAAATGCATTTTTTCAGGTAATAATCAAGGTGGTAGGTAACTAAAAAATTTTCAATTTTCTTATTGAACTGTATGTATTTTATACAGACCAATCCCATGGAAAATTTTATTTTGGTAACAGTTTCCTATACGCCCTCAACTCTTTAAATATATAATTGGCTGACTACTTTTTAGGTGTTTTGCCATTTCTTGTTTTTTCCATGGTTTTGGCTATTCTAGCCTCTAAAGGAGGATGCTGTATTTGGTTTGCATCTCCTTCCACTCATTGTAAAAGTGAGTGACATACGTGGTCCACAAGCAAATGAAGGTTTGCCAGCAACTGCTTCACAAGGCAAAAGGCTTGAGAAGACCCTTTCTAGAAGCAATTCTAAAAAGAGCAGATAAAGAGTTTTCATTTTTAGTTTGTGTTTTGTGGGTTTTCTGATGCTTTTCTCTTTGTATTTTGCGCTGTATGTGCTGATGCATAGCAGACTCAACATCAAATTTGAGATATCAGTCATGGATGCCAGTAACATGGCACTCCAATGTTTATTCCCTACGCTGCCTGGTTTCCGTACTGTAGGACTGTTAAATGCTGAAAACACAGACCTGTTTAGCCATCTTATTAATTTAATTTTGTGAAAAGAGCGTATGTTTGTGTCTCTGAATTATGGCAGATCCTCTGAAGTATAGCTATAAATTAAATTTCAGCTGCACAGAAAAATGCATGCTTGCAGTGTTTCTCTTCTTGTCTATGTCGCATTCTTAGTGGATTTCCCAGTTACTCAGACAAATTATCAAGGTTCTACTGTAATACAAAATCTGTTGCAAGAAAGTTTAGTAGGAACATGTTTTTTGCATTCTGAGACTTTTGGTTAAGCCACAGAGGCTCAAATGTGTATTTTTGTGCACTTTAAAAAGCATACTCAAACTTACTGTCTTTATCATCCTCTTGACTTAACATTTTTGCTTTCCAGACCTAATTACCTGTTTAGACAATGCGAGTCACTTTTCTGAACCAGAATTCAAGTAAGACCGATTTTACCTGTTTCCCTCCAGTCTCATTAATGACGTCATTTTCGTGTTTCTACCTTGCTGTTACTTATACCTGATGCAGTTTGAAAACTGGCTGTCCAGAGAACTTAATAAACAAACTAATTAGGGTTAGAGCTGAATAATTTTGACACTTGCACTCCTCCTTCCTCTCTCTCTCCCATTTTTGTTGTTTACATGCAGAATACAGTAGAACCTCGTTAATTTGCACTAACACGTGGGAACTGATCTCTCATTCCTACAGAAAGAATATTGCTTTTATAAACACATATTATAGCAGGTATACACCTTAAATACTGAAACTAATATTACAGTTATCTAAGAAGCACTAAACTATGAAACGTGTTAAAAATTACAAACCCATTTCACAATTTGGTGTGAATTAATGAGGTTCTGTGGAGACGTAAAATGCTGCACTTTCTGATGGGGGAAACATGTCAATTCGCTGTTTTCTCCTTCTCCCATTCCCATCTAAAGCAAGGATGGTGTTTAAAGCTGCAGACTATTGTGAAGTACCTAAACTTACTTTGTGGGGAACTTCAGCCCTGGTATCATAAAATCTTTCAAAGTGCAACTTTTGCATTTCTCTTTCATTTTCCGAAGTTCCAAAATAGGGCTCTAGTTGTAGGTTCTGGCCTTACTCAACGTGTGTTGAAGTCTCTGAATCGCGCTATTTTTGTGGCACCTGCGAAGTTGCTTCAACTGTTGTTGAAGTGCAGTGAAAATGTGAACAGTTTACTCCAGTTCACTGTTAAATCTTGAAGATGTAATAGTTTTTGTACGTGCAGTATGAAATGGTGCTGGAATGTGAACATGGGCTTGCATCAGAGGTGCAGATGTCTTGCCTCTTGCTTTTCATGAGCTAGTGGTATTAACTGAATTTGGCCATGTTTTTGTGATCAAAGCATTGCCAGGAGCTATTATAAAATAACATTACTTTTCAGATGTATTATTTAAGGATGCAAACCAAATAGATATGCAGGTCTCTAGTTTCTAAAACAAAATTCATTAGTATTGGTGCTTATATGACTTTCAATTTATGGAAGCCATGCAGTATTTATATTGTAAAATGCTGGCTTTATTAATTTATGATATTGAGACCGGAATTGTAGTTTCAGCTGGGACATTTTTTTAAACATTTTCAAATGTCTGGTCTCCTGTTCTCTTCTTGAGTACTTTTTTGTCTGATTTGATATGTTTTCAGTTAGGATATGTCCTTAAATAGTGAGATATGAATTATAACAGTGTATTGTAAATCAGAAACATAGTGACTACTTTATAACATTATAGGAATTGTAGTTGAATGCATATCTTGATACTTTGTTCTCTTCCAGTAAGTATTGTCCAGCTGGATGTGTGATTCCTTTTGCTGATATTTCAGGCACTATTCCCCATGGATACAGAGACGTAAGTAAAAATACCGTGGACTCAAGTGAATTTTGTTAAAACACGCAGTGTATAATGAAAAGTCAGTTATAGTTGTACACATTAGTTCTGCTGCCTGGGTTCTGGAATTTGTACCTTCTAAGGTGAACAGCACGGTACTAATTTTTTTGCACAGCTGCTAAATGGCTGGTGCTTCAGTTGTTGCCATCTCCAAGAAGCGAAGTAGCGTAGTGGAGACTCAGACGTTTTTGTAAGGCCTGCTGAGAAGGGTGAATCAATCAAAATGCTGTTTTATACTTCCCGTTTTGGTTATGTTTGCTTTCTCAGGTTGGGAAGTTCAGATTTACAAAGAGAGAACCAGTTCTTTTAATGGTCCTCTTGTTTTTGACACTAATACATCTCTAAACAGAGAGTCTCAGTGGTTATCTTAATTTTTTATTACAACATGAGAGATGAAATACTATTTATGCTCAGCAGCTATAAAATAATTTGCAAACCAGAGTATACGGTAACATTAGTAGTTCTATAAACTGGAAAAAATCTCTAGTAATGTACTATTTACTTAGAACACTGCAAAAACCTATACACTGTTTTTCTGATGTATGCTTTTGTAACTGAATTAGCATACCTCCCATAGGACTGGAGGGTGCTTGTTTATTTTTAAGTGATTATAATTTTGATAGCAATCTAGTAAAAACTACATTAAATCTCTTTGTTTATATTAAAATACTCTTTCTAGTAAGCCATTAGATCTAGCACAGAGGAAAGACAATTTAAAAACGTTACTAAGCAAAGTTTTTAATATTCATTATGAACGTAAAACGCGCCTCTCTGATTTTGTTCTCTCACATATCTGTAAATTCTAGGCTACCTGCTTAAATAATAACCCGTATATAAAAAACGTCACCACAGTGTAACTGTGTTACATGTTCTGGTCCACAGTGAGTCCTCGCTAAATGGCTGTGAAGTAGTTTTTATAGCTAGTAATAAGATGAGGTTGAGTCTCTGCCTAACATATTTGCAGCATTTATAGGAGTTCCGCTTGTTGGGAGTTTTTTTTCTGAAATCTGGAAAACCTGTTTTCTGTGGATGAAACGGGGAACTTCAGGGAGTAAACACCCTGACTTCCTTTTTGTGTACTTTATTGCGCTGACTAAAAAGGCAGAGAATTTCCCTGAAGTCATGTGGAAGGAAAGCAAATTGTCTAGCACTTCTAGACAGTTTCAGGCAGAGATTTCTCATGAGTCTCTTTCAAATGATCAGCATCTGCTTGCTGCTCTAAAAAAATACCCGAAATTCTGATTCTGTTGTGTGTGACCCGAATGTCCACAGGCCCTGAGGACTTGGGGCGCTCATTGCTGACATCTTCTGGTGAGCAGGGAGGAGAGGGCTGCATCTACTGCAGAATCCTGTCTCTTACTTTCAAGGGAATGTAGGAAAGGAAAGGGGAGCTGCGTGCATGAGCAAGACATAATCACACTTAGTTAGAAGGGTTTTGGGAAATCTTTTTGGGGTGGCGAGTAGGGTTAGAATTTTTGTGTGGGAATATACTGAGGAGAATTATGTTCGGAAAAGTCTTGGTGAGCAGGTTTTTTCACCAGTGAGCTTGAGATATAGGAGCATCCTGGCCTGCTGTACATGCAGTATTTCTAAAGAAGCCACAGTGGAGAAAGCTGTTCTGTGTTTAAAATAATGTGAGAAAGAAAATCTTCTATCAAGTCTTCCTTCCCTGGAAAGGACCTGCTGATTCCTTCTTAAAGACCTGTGGGGAGGCTATGTAGCACCCAGGGGACTGGCTGGCAGAGCAGTGCAGCGGAGGTGTTTGGTAGCAGCAGCTAGCAGTGGACTTCGTGTGGGGGAGCAACTGTTAACAGTAAATAAAAATCTGCAGTCATTATGTGTTGTTTGCTGATTTGGGTAAGCCCGCGCTGGGATACCACGCTAGTAATAATGAGCTAAATATAGTTTCTGGAAGGTATATTGGGAGATACCCAGAAGGTCCTTCGCAGACCGCTGGGATCCACTCTGTCTTCTTGAATTCAGGTTGATCCTGGTCTCCTTGAATGTGAGCGAGGGGCTGTGGAATTGCAGTGTGTCCGTGCATACCCCAGTGCTGCACATTGGAGGAGCACTGGTGAACAGCTCTGTATGTGCCTGTTGCACTGTGCGTAGCCAGGAATCCTCCAGGAACCTTGGTCCACGTGGTGGACGGGTGCAAAGCCACTGCTGCTGAGCCTTTTTTGGAACTGGCCTGTCTCTCTGCTCCTGAGCACTAGGATGCTTCTTGGCCAAGCCCCTTTGGACTGGGAGGGTTTGCTTCCCAGCTGGAGAAGATCTCTGGGGCTAGTTTTGGTCCTGGAGACAGCAGCATCTTGCTCTGTTCGCTCTGTGCTTTGCCTGAAGGACTCAGTGCAGTGAGCCAGTCCTGCTCTCTGTGGCACAGCTAGCCTGCATGTGGGAACTGGAAGTGTGGCTGTGACCTTTGTTAGCAGGTCTGGGCTAACAGTCATTCAGGGAGAGGAGGAAAGAGTGGGATGTCCTGCAACAACTTGTTGTGTAGCTGATCTCCATTGACCTGTATAACCTAGGTAAAATGGTTCCGTAGAGCAAACTGTATTCACGTCTTGCTGTGGGTTTGTATGGATCAGATTGGTGGATGGTCAAACCATGCTTAACCATGAGTTAAAATAAAAAAATACAACGTATTGGCTAAAAGTTACAAAATTTGCAGTGCCTCACTCCTTAATTGTGAGAAAATGAATAAAGATACTTTCAGTGTGCTTTCTATTAAAAGGTTTTCCATGTATTTATGTATTCAACTTCTGTTGTGTAACACAACAGATTTATTGTAGGCTGCAAGTCTGGCTGTCCAGCTTTTCCAGACTGATTCACCTTGCTGTTTGTTTGAGCTTGTTTGATTACAAGAGTTAAATTCCAAATACATCTGGGTGAGGATGCAGTGAAATGTAGGAGTTTCTTTTTGTGTTTTCATAAATTCTGTAATAAATCAAACAGTAATGGTTTCTGAATAACAGAAATAACAGTTAAATAAGAACAGTTTCTTCATGTAAGAATAACAAAGACTATAACTCAACAATGTAGCATTTACCATATACAGTGTAGTATTTAATTTTTCTTTTTCCCCCCTCTTCCAAGTCATCATCACTTTGTATGGCTGGTGTTCACGCAGGCGTTGTGTCAAATACTCTTGGTGGCCAAATTAATGTTGTAATCAGCAAGGGAATTCCGTACTACGAAGGCTCCCTGGCTAACAATGTCACCTCAAAAGTGTAAGTGTACTTCCAATGTTCTGCTTCTCTTTAGCACCTTATACCTTGGTAGTGTCTCATTGCAGGATTAATTTCAGCTAGTTGGGGCTATGTGTTCTGTGGACAGGTTCCCTTCTGTAAGGTGCTCGCAATGCTCTTTTGCTACAGTGTCATTGTTTTACCAGATATTTTTAAACTCTAGACCATAAAGATTAATTTTGCAAATTCTGCAAGGATGCATGGCGTGACCATAAATTCCTAATGTTCTGTGGAAAAACAATACCTTAATGGCAACTTTTCACTTGCAGGGAAAAGAGTGTAACTTGTCCTTTTATCTCAGAAGTCCAGGGAATGAAAGCAATCAGAAGAGATTAATTCTTGTTATTATGATTAGCTTCATTTAAACGGGAAGCATTTTAATGAAGTCTTATGTTTCACTGGGCAGCTCTTTGTTTGAAAGCCTTTAACTCAGCAGCTCCGGATGAGATTTCAGTTGAAAAGCTGTTTGTACTGAAAGCACCGCAACTTGGTGACGCGAAGGTTATGCATGTGTGCCTAGGTTTCAGTGGCAAGCAGTCAGACAAGAAAAATAAATTGAAGACAGTTTATTTCAGTTTTCCTCACTGACTACACCAAAAAACATCATCTTTTGTTCTCTGCAGGGGACCGTTATCTACAAGTCTCTTCACATTTAAAACAAGCGGTAAGCCTTATCACGTGTATTATGTGTTGATACTTGCACACAAATTTTGTGAGTAGAGAAGTGTGCCGGTATTTTATTTCTTAATTTCCGTTCTAGTTACTGAGATTTTTTTTTACTGCATTCCTCACTAATGTATGTTTCTGAATCGTTTTGCTATCTCATTTTGATGATAAATCATCATTACGTTTATAGATGCATTGATGTATAAAGTAAGCCTCGCTTAGCTGCAGAGAGAGATTCTTTCAGGTTGTGTTCCTCTATTACAGTCTGATTGAAAGTGCCTTGACCCCCATACTTTAAATGCGCTGCTGAAGCAGAGTTGGGCACTGAAGAGTTGCTCTGTGTTGGTACCCCCTGTGCATTCTAGTTTTTTTCCAGGTTTACTCCTTACACTTTCTTTGTTGCCCCCTAAGAAAGCTAGCAGAAATCCCAAAATGATTCCTGAACTTTCTCTACCCCCTTTTACTTTTTTTCTCTGATATTCTTGCAACTGAATGTTGTGTGATAAATGATGTGTCTCTGTTGCTGTGGAAGGGCATCTCTTGGGCCTTGCTGTGTGTAAGTTGTGTTCCTTCTCGGCTGCTGTGTTTTATTTTGTAAATGTGTACCAGGTTGCTGATTGGTATAGCCAGTGTTCCCCCTTTTTAAAGCTTTACTGCTTTGTGTGTTGTTACTTTCTATCAATTACCAGTTTTTAAATACATTAGTTGTAGTTTTCTAAACCAAAGCTAGCTTTTCTGTAAGTCTCTTTGAATGGATGTTGGAAGTATTGTGAAGACAGTGGCCTTTCCTTACTCTCTTTAACTCTGTTAATAACAATATAAAGAAAAACCTAACAAAAGCGTTATGCCTTCTTTCCATAAAGTTAAAAACAAGAACAAAAAAGAGGGAAATTGTACACATACTCCTCAAAAAAAGTAAACACTTTTCCCGATATATAAGTAAAAGTGATGCTGAATTGGGATATAAAGGCAGGAGTCTGATGGGCAGGAATGTTTGGAAGTGGAAATGTATACAAATAGCAAAAATTAGAAAATGTAATCCACATAATACTGAAATAATTCCTCTCCCAGACCTCTGCAAGAGCTGGAAGAAGGAATTGCATGTCTGGGGACCTTATGCATGGAGAATATTAAACACAGTGATCGAGGCAGGGTTTTGGGGTGTTTTTTGTCTTTCAAAATGTGATCTGGTAGTGTATATGAAAGTAATTAAATGGCCTGGAAAGATGAAGAGATAGGACAAAATGCTGATGTAGACTATCTGGATTTCAGTGACACACTTGAGAAGTTACTGAATAAGCTAGAGACAAGATGCAGGTCTAGATTAAAATGTATGTGGTTGGGTGGCCTAGGAGTTAGCTGAAGGAAAAAGAGGACCCTGTAGTGTGCTCAAATGAGGTTTATCAGACTATGGTGAAGTTACTAGTGTGGTTCTTCCATAACGGTTGGTTTCATGATTTAGTACAGAACAGAGGAGCATGTTACAAATGCTAGCAGTGTGATCAGTGCAGAGGAAGATGAAACTATTTGTACAGGAAGACCTGGCTGGTTTTGAGACTTGCGTAACAAAAATTAATGGAAAAGTCACGTAGCAAAAACTATAAGGTCAGGTATGTAGACACTGAGGCAGTGTTGCTTCAGACTGGCAGCCTGTTAGATGAAAACGACGGGTGAGGGAAAGGAGTTGGTTAATGAAGTGGGGGTGTGATCCTCTGCTGTAGCGTGACATATGTTCAGCAGAGACACCGAGGCGTTAATGGTGTCGCACAGGGCATTGGCAAACCCTTTTCGGGCATGCAGTCGCTTGTGGGCTCTGTCACCTGCACCTCCCTTGAGAGGTGAGCGTCCGACCTTGGCGCAGAGGAGGGCTGCGGGGGACCCGCAGGGAGAGGGGGAGCTCACAGCAAGAGGGAGACCAGGCTGGGTGCTTCAGGCTGGCTGGCTGAAGGCAAAGATCGCTCCCGACTGGTACGTCTGGGGAGTACAGGTGTGAGAGGGGAAAACTGTTGGCACGACAGAACAAGATCTTAGCAAAGAGCAGACGGATATCAACTAGCCACAAGGAAATTTAGCCCGGAATTTAGGAGATGTTTTTTAGCCATCAGCAGAATGCGACATGGGAAGAAATGTTTAGTAAGAACGGTGACAAAAAGATACAACTAATTTCAATAATGTGTTTGAGCTCAAGGCCAGGATTATGATATGGCTTCCTACATTCTTTGGTGTATTGTTTGAATTAACATTGTGATACTGAGGTGGGTTTAAAAAACAAGAAGTTATACAGACACAAAAAAAGAATGAATGATCGAGTAGTCTGTGTCCCATTCCTGCATCAACCATACGTACTTTTAAACCACAACAGCTCCCCCAGAGCTTCTGTTCTGGTGCTCTGTGTGGGTGTTGATTGAGAGAATATCCACATTACTCCTGAGCAGGCAGAAATCATGCAATACTCAAGACTACAAGTTTGGTTCCAGCATCACTTTTGGAAAGCAGAAGGCGCTGTGGTTTTTTGGTAGTGTTGTTCTGGAACAAATTTAATGGCAGTTTAATATTTGCATGTAAAGTCTTAAACTCCAGGCAGGTAAAATCGTTGTGTAACTTGAATTTTCATTTCGAATCCTTACCTTTTCTGTTGCTCAGGTTGCTATGGGACACTGGGGATGGAATCTGGGGTAATCCCTGATTCCCAGATCACGGCGTCATCTATTCTTGAGTGGTCTAACCAAACAGGACAAGTGAACATTTGGAAACCTGAAAATGCCAGGCTAAAAAGGGTTGGTCCTCCTTGGGCTGCTTTTATCAGTGATGAACATCAGTGGTTGCAGATTGACTTGAATAAAGAAAAGAGAATAACAGGTAAGTGAATCTGATGTGGCTTTTAAGCAGCACACAAAAAGTTTGGTTACTGACATCCTTTTTTCCAGTGCTTGGTCTTAGATAAAGTCCTGGTGACATTCAGTTGCCATTACAGCAAAGTTGGTTCCGTGTCCTAACAAACACACAGAGGAGCCTGGAGTTGAACAGGTGGAGTTTCATAGTAGAGAACACCTCTTCCGTCAGAATTTGTTGGAGCATTTCTTGTGGGTTTACTGAATCCTTGATGCTTCCCTTTTCCTGCTGATTGTCTCCTTGGAGGTGCAAATCCGTACCCAGTTAGCTCGGTCCACTGGTGCCTCTGATGTGGCTGTAGCGCCATATGTTTGTAGGTTTTCCCCGCTGCCCATCGTGGCCGTAGTGCATCCAGCAGCGGAGAGGCAGCTGCAGTGCAGTGTGAGATGAGCAGCAGGCAGAGCAAACCAGCCGGCAGCCTGCCCCTCGCCTGAAGCGGAGCTTGGGCTGAGAGCTGGGGGTGGTGGGCCCTCGGCACTCCCTCAGCAATCGGACCAGACAGTGTGGACCGATGCAGCCAGTGTCTGGGTTAGGACGATCTGACTTAAAGTGGCTTTGAGCGCTTCACAGAGTTGCGGACTTTAAGACTATCGTGAAACACCCTCCTTTCATCAGTTTGGGTTTGTCTCTTGGATGCGTGAGTTGGTCTGTGTAAACTCAGCTGCACACCCTGCACTCAGCAACTTGGCTTCCTGCCATTAAGCAGCTCGGGTTCACCAGCAGCTTCATTGTTGCCTCCCTGGGGACCATTTGTATTTTACATCACTCCTCTAATTCCTCTGCTAATGAGCTTTTACAAACCAGCTTTCCTATGCAAGTCGTTCTGCAGCGCTGAGGTGTCCGCTGTGGGAAGCCACTGGTCCTTCAGCGGGGCTTCCAGGCTGGCAGCGCCAACGCAGGGGAGAACAGTGCTTCCTCGGCAGCCGGGCATGGCAGTGGGCCGTGGCCACATGAACAGGCCGTTACCGTCAGGAAACAGGGAGGGGTGCTTAGCAAGGTTATAGCACGAGAATTAAAATGTAAAAGTGAAATGGTTAGTAAGTTTCAGTCACTGTAGACGTTTCAGACCCTGGCACCTTGGATAAACTTTTTGAGATGTAACTGGACCAGTGGAGATTCCAACTATGTAACTCTGGATTCAAAAGCTGACCTCTTAATTTTTACAAACTGGTACCAGTTTTTTGTCTTAACCGGACCCATTTGTTTTCACAGGTATTGTAACTACTGGATCAACCTTAGCAGAGTACTACTATTACGTCTCAGCCTACAGAATTTTGTACAGTGATGATGGGCAGAAGTGGACGGCATACAGGGAACCTGGCATGGGTAAAGATAAGGTAAAAATACCACACGCTTTCTACGTATGCTCTACGGAGGTTTCACAATGGTAAATACGACTAATCTTGGTACGGTGAGGAAACATTAAATAATGTTCCTTTTCAGTGTAATTTTGAATCATAAATAGCATCTGTGCAGAAGAAAATATGAAAATATGTAAGGATTTGAGCAGTTCTGAAACTCAAGAGATTATTTTTATTACTGTTTAGGGGTGGGAATATTCTATACAGGAAACTTCCATTGCCAGTGGTGGGCTGTCTGGTACTGTGTCCCTTTAAGAACGATCATATTTCTTTCAAAACAGGTTGTATGTTTCAAAATTAAGGTTTACTTTATTATCCTTTGGTGGTTATGGAATAAATGTTAGGGGTTGTATAATTTTCCATCTCCTATAACGTTTCTGTCAATCTTACTTTTTGACAAAATATTGGTAAGTTTCTTTCTTGTATAATAGAACACCCTTGCAGAGGGGAGTTCTCTTAAAAGATGAAATGGTATGTTCAGATTGCAAATGCTTTGCCACACAGAAAAATTACTACTGTTAGTGGCAAGATAATCTTATTTTCCCTGGTTTTACAGTTTTGCAGTATGTAATAGACAGTAAAAATGAGAAAATTAATGTCCTATGTGGTCTGCCTGATGGTTCAGATCAGATTTTCTTGAACAAACAAGAGAATTCTTGGTAACCTGACTGCAACTAGAATTTCCTTCTTTTTCTTAAAATTCTTGGATGCAGTTTACCTTTTTTACTTCCATAGGCATGTGGTATTACATGCGTGTCATAGTAACTAGTAGCCGAGTAACTTTTTGGAAACGGGTCTTAAGAATGGTAACTCTTCAGCTGTACTCTTGGTTTTCTTCTGTTTACTGTGGGTTAAGAATGTTTCAAGGTAGGATGGAGCATCCTGTTGATGAAGTGAAAGGTTGAAGTATCTTGTTTGTTAAATTACGAGGTTTTTGAACACTGAACATAATCACAGTAGGAAACTTTCCCGAAAGGAGGAGACTTTACTCTTGGGTGGTCCATCTCCTTGAATCTACACGTGAACTCACAGGCTGTTAGTATGAAGCAGTCAAGGAAAAAAAAAAAAGTAAAAATCCAGCATCTTTTGCTAGTTTTCGAGTGCCCTCTTCTGGCCACAAAATAAAATCTCAGCGAGCCGCCTAGATTGCGGTTTCATGTTTCGTTTGATTATTTTCTTAGAAAACCTTTGCAGCTGTTGCCTTTTAATTTGAGCATATTGTTTTTCTTGCAAGTTCATGAAATGGAACAGATTGTGGAGCTTGAAATTACAGGCAGCAGATGTTCTTTTTGCACTCTTTGTGTCATTAGGTACGACACATGAAGAACCGTGCATATCCGGGAAGTGCCAGCTGTAGTTAAGTGACAGAAAAAAGGATTCAGTATGGTTGATCTCATAGGCTTCAAAATACCAGATTTTCCCTCTGTCTGACGGCATCTCGCTTGATACAGCTTTGTGTTTGGATGCACACGCATGCAGGCAGGCTTCTCCCTTTGAGCCCTACGTAATTGCACACCAGTCCAACCAGGAGTACTATTCCCTGTTTTTTTTGAAAGATGTTTGAAATTCCTAATATTGTTCAGGATAATCGCGGCTTTTCCAAGGCTTTCCTGTAGTTCTCCTTGCAAATAGCTTCTAGAGATCTATCAGTACTCAAGAAAATCTTTTCTTAAAATTTTGATATATGAAACGAATAAAATTGAATTGGGGAAAAATGACAAATCAAAGGTGCAGTGTTGGAAAAGTTTTGTTCAACAGCACAGAGGGAAATGGAGAGAGTTTGGTAATAAATGGAATATGAAAGTGATTTCTCGTCAAAAAACTTGGACTGTATTGAGCTCAGAAGCAAATTTTTTTGTGCAAAATATTGAATGAACAAAAAATACTGAGCTGCAGGTAAAGTTAAGTTACTGTCATAACACTTTGCATGAAAAGCTTGACTAATGAAAGCCTAGAGTAAAGAACTACTTTACTGTTAATCCTTCTTGAAGATAATAGACCGCATTAACGATTCTTGTTGCCTTTGCTGTTGCATGCTCAGGCTCAAAACCTGCAGTGAGACCGACTTTCAGCGCTGGGCATCTGTTTTCCTAATGGGTGACTTCTGTGCCTGTTGCTCGGGTAGCCAGCTGCCGCTTGCACCTTCTGGCAGCGGGCGCTGGCACGGCACAGCGCAAACAAGGACACAGTGCAGCAGTGTGGGCTCAAAGAGTCACCGCTGTGTTTTGCCTCTCATTTGCATCTTTACCAAAACAAATAATTCTCTGGTGACATCTGTAGCTACAAGCCTGTCGGGTTTTTTTTAAAAAAAAGCGCCCAACTTTAGGGGAAAAGTGGCTGTAAATTGGAACCCGGTCTTCTGTGTTCTTGCCCTTTGTCTTTCGATTGTGAATACTTGGACACACAAACTGTGACTGATTTATATAATTCATTTATTTCTAAAATCACACCATAGATGTGCCCCTGCATTTAATCTGTCTTCATTCGTTGCTAGTAAGTGCATTTAAGAACAGTAAGCTTAAATTCAAAGCAGGACCGGTATCACCAAGAGCCATGTGCTTGTAAATCTGCCCTGCAGTGAGCTGGGGAAGAACAGAGCGTACACTTTCAGGGCAAATACCTTGTGTTTGCCTACCTAGATTTTTAGTATCATGAATGGGATAGCAGTTTGGTAGTGTTACTTGGATACATGAAAATGAAAATGCTCATTACTAGTTTATGGTACAGAAAAAGCAATACACTGGAAGGTGAAGTACTGCATTTAAATTACCAGCCAATTTATTTTTCTGTGTCTAACTAAATTGACTTGTGTGTCTATTTGATCTGTCAGTGATTTCAAACATGAAGACAATTAATGGCTATGTAAGGAGAAACCAAAATTCCTTACGCGTAAGTAACAGTAATGGGGCTTGCGTGTCTGTTGGGAGCGGAGACACGTTATGGATGTCAGGAAGCCCAGCTGTGAGCCCCTTAAAGGTCACTGGGGTCGTTTGGGCTTTTGAATGCATAGTTTCCTGGAATAATTATTTTCTTTCAAACCTGTAGGGATATTCTAGTCATGTTGTTACAAAAACTTAAACACAGGAGTGCAATACAAAAATCTCTATCTTGTGTATCAAGGTCGAAACACCAGCGACCTGCATTGATCAGAAGTCTGCTAAAAACTCTTGACTGCTCCATTTTATGTGGACACATCAGCTGTTACACAGTGCAGAGCTTGTCCTTAAGAGTGGCAAAGCGCTATACTGTTTGCCAAGTGGTGTGGGTGAGCAGAAAACTCACTAGAAGATTTTTTCATTTAGTCATAATTCTTTTCTGCATTGTGTCCCACATGATTTGCAGAATCTGTAGCAGTGCTTTAAAACCAAACAGGTTACTCATTTTGCTGTCACCTCTGTGGTGACATGTGTTGCAAGAGCACCCCAGAGCTGCATTTGCAGAGCCAGAGCCGACTGCTGTGCATTAACGTGGAGAGACAGTTCTCTTCCTACCCACAGACATGATACCAAACCAGTCCTCCCAGAGCAGATGACGGGATGGCTTGCTGGGTTGCAGTGCTAGGCTTAGTGTCTATTTTGTTTTACGCAGGTGAGCGCAAAGCCTGTAGTTGGCTGTGAGTTTGTCAGTGTGCTTACGCTGCATCATCTGGTGACTATCTGCTTACTGGTTTTAAATTTCAACCAGACAAACCCATTCTGTATTGTCAAATTTTGCCGAGTGCTTTGTCTGTGGGGACCAGTGGTGAAGGACCAGCTTTAGCTCGCCCTTTGTGCCAGGTCTGCACCCTCCTCTCCCAGACCCCATGGCTCCCTGAGAGACTCTGAAGAGCGAGCTCTCCGTGCTGAACCCGAATGCTTTTATGTTGCTTGTGGTTCAGCGCTTGCAGGCAGCAGCCGCTGGAGGACAGCGTGATTACGGACTTGCCTGTGTCTCTTCATGCTTTCGAATAAACGCCATACCCATTCACAGGGCAGACCATGCTGAACTATTGGGCTGTGTGAAGGCACTACTTACTTAATTCCTGCTTTCACACTGTCACAACAGCTTGCTATGTATGTTTGAAGAGCAAGCGCAAAATACCTGAAAGAATTAGACTGAGTTAGAATTATTCAGTGCCATAAACATGTGAGATGTCTTCAGTGGCAGCCATTGCCTGGGGAGCATCAGCAGAATATTACTTGGTACCTTTATTCTGAAGTAAGTAGTTGTGTGCATGCCAGCACCCCCCCCCCTTCTTTATTTTAGTGGGTTGTATATTTAATGGAGCCCGGTGAGTGGAGATGTGCGGGCAGCAGCGCCGTTCTGGGGTGAATTTTCAGGATTGCGCACCGCTTATTTTTCCTAAATAAAACATCAAAATTGGCTGTAGTTACTTACTTGCGATTGCATTTGTGTAACATAATGTTTGTCTCTCTCTTTTGTTTTGTTTTTTTTCCCTTTTCTAGATATTTCAAGGGAACACTGAACTGTACCAGGAAGTTCGCAATAACTTCATTCCACCTATTATTGCACGCTTTTTTAGGATTAACCCCTTAAAATGGCACCAGAAAATTGCAATGAAAGTAGAATTGCTAGGATGTCAGTTTAGTATAGGTAAGGCAACTGCAAACCTTTCAACTGTGCAAGACAAGCAGTGAAATCATTTGGCAAAGATTACTTTGTGGGTATATTTTCAATGAGAAAAAAGTACTTCTTAGCTGCATAATCCTTCCGTAACTGATACTGCTGAATTTCTTCCAAAGTTTTTATGCTTAACCTGCAAAAGACCTAGTTTAGGCATAGACAAAGTAATTTAGAAAATAAGTGTTTCAAAAGACTCCAGTCTTTTGCCATGTTATTGAGTCATGGGGTTTTTTTCCTTATTTATGTAACGTGAACAAAAGCTTTAGAGCAAACTGTTCGAGCTGTCTTCTCCTGAAAAGGAAACATGGAAAACTAGCACATCAAAAACCTTTTTTTAATATAGATTCTTTTCTTCTAAAGGCCGTGCTCCTAAAATCACCATGCCACCACCACCTCAGAACAAGAATGACGACAAAAGTGATGACTTCAGTCATTCAGTAAAGACTTCGTTGCAGACAGATAAAACAACTTTCACACCTGAGATAAAAAACACGACAGTGACTCCAAGTGTAACCAAAGGTATCCACAGTTAAGCAGCAGAAGCGTTTGGGAACTCCTTACAGTACTTTGGCATACATTAAGTGTGTTTTCTGAATTAAAATTTTCTCCACACTTAATATATGTTCCATCTTTCAAAACTTGTTCGAACTGAGTTCGGCTTTTAATTACTGAACAAATTTTGTCAGAAGGAGGAGAAGTTGCAACTTGGACTTCCCTTCAGAATTAGTCAGATGTAACTGCTGTGTTATTTATTTTAATAATTTCGTAGAACAAAACACTTTTGACACAGCTGATCTTTTATGTTGATCTTTATGTTGGCATGAAATTGGAAAAACATCATCTGGCATCATCATTCTGTTGTCAGAAAAGGGAGTGAGATCCCTGCAGGTGTAGGCACTGGTGAAGTGTCCTGTGGGTGGCGGCGGCAGGCTGGGCTCGTGTCACAGGCAGACCCAGCACAGGCTGATTGTCATCAACTGTTATGGTACTGTGGTATTGACTTCTTAGAGGAGGTTCAAACTTAAGTCGTTGCATATTCCTGGGCTTTCTTGATTTTCCTTGTTAATACTAAAATCATAGAATCATAGGTTGGATAAGACCTCTAAGATCATCAAGTCCAACCACCCATCCACCCAACACTACCTTGCCTACTAAAATACATTGTTCTAACAGAAAAATCTTACTTATATTAAAACAAATGCGTTGATTTTGATGAAAAACCTTGCAAAAATACCAGCTGTGCATCCATGTAGAAGAGCTAGATGTTAATCGACATTTATACTGTGAGAGCATCCAGCAGGGTAGCTTAGCTGGGGGATCTGGTGTGATAGATGCTATACATGAAAACTGTGTGCTTTACCCAAGTAATTTTCAAATCAAAAACTGATTTATGAGAAGCTCTTCTGTCTGACACCACTTAATTTAATGGCTTTCAGATGTGGCATTGGCAGCAGTTCTGGTTCCAGTGCTGGTGATGGTCTTCACTACTCTGATTCTTATCTTAGTTTGTGCGTGGCATTGGAGAAACCGGTAAATGAATAGATTAATGAAAGTGCTTTAAATTAATGTTAGCCTGCTGTGTGGGAATGAAATGCTGCATGTATCGCTGTGGGAACTACATGGTCCACGCTTGTGGAAGGATTTTTTTCTTTTTCAGAATTGTATTCACTGTGAGAAAACGTTCGCTTGAATAGCGAGAACAGTGAAAACAGCTTTTTGTAACTAATTTCATTAGAAGTGCTTTTACTGAAAACTGGTTTCTCCAGTAGCAGCAGACTGGTGATGGCAAGCCAGGTTACTGCTGCTCATACTTTAAATTTGAGGACCAGTTACAGCCAAAGTGATAGTTCATGAGCATGAATTAATGCATCTTCCGATACGCAGACTAGCTAAAATACCCCCCCTTTTCTTTCTTCCACAGTAAGAAAAAAGCTGAGGGCACTTATGATCTACCTTACTGGGATCGTGCAGGTAACAAAATCCTTTACTGGGCATTTTTGGTTTGATGCAGATTGCAGCAGCACAGACAGTGTCCACTAGCAGAAGCTTCTCTAATGCTAACTGATGTAAGCATAGTGAACGCTGAATTTCTTTTCTGGACAGACAACCGCTCCATTCTCTGAATTTTTTTCAGAAATAGAAAATGCCTTGTCTCCTGTTATAGCTTACCACTTCAGATGTTTTTTAGTAAACAAAGTACAGAACCTCTTAATTATACAATATGAGGGGAAAAATAATTTATGAGGAATGTCTTTATACATTTGACAATCACATATTTGGTACCTTTTTGTCCTGGAAAAAATCTTCCCTCTAGTGTGTAAGGTCTGTCAAGTTTTGTCTGTCTTCATTGCCCTAGTAAGCAGGTCCTAGATCAGACAGTTCCACCAAGCAGCACTTTGCAAGTGTCCTGAAAGTGCGTAGCGGGTTGCTGCAGTGGCTGGGTTTGTACTGTCCGTGTGACCGTGCTTCACTTCTCTGTCCTCCTGCTGAGAATTTCCACATCTGTGTGTTTGCTCGCTGGCAGTTCTAAGTACACCTTATCCTTCAGACAAGAAACCTTTTAATCATTTTATTTATTACGTGTCTGCTTCTGATAGGTCACAGCATTGTTGTCTTAGGATATTAGACACAAAATCCCCTCCCACAGGCTACCTCAGATTTTGCTGAACAGTGTTCTGTGGTTTTGAATCTCCTCGTTCTTGAGTTTTACCTATAGGATGGTCTCTTACAGCTGGAACGAAATATGTTAATGGACAGCAGAACTAGAATGGCTCTGGCTGCTGGGAGGAGGGATGAGGGCAACCTAACAAAACCAACCCTCCCTACCTTCTCTCAAGAGAGCATTCATGACCACAGTCACTCCTCGTCATTGCTACTTGAGTTAAAATCCTCTTCATTTGGGTTTTTGCAAATATTCATTGATCAGCCTTTTTCAACAACATGAGTTCGAAACATGACATTAACAGCCAGAAACCACAGTAACTAAATGTACTCTTAGGTTGTAACTGAGCTTGTCTAAAATTTTGTGTAAATATTTGATTTACAAATTGGAGTCATAGCTGACTTTTTTAGTATTTTCTGTGTTGTACGTTACGAGTTTATTAATGTGGTGAGTAGCCCCAGCACTGCTGCTAATGGACGCTCAGGGACAGATTCCCTGAACTGCAGCAGTTCTGCAGGCACTTGAAGGGGGAGCATTCAGGCAAGCTGACTGGGTGAGAGAGGTGTTGTCACCTCTGAATCTTCAGTCTGCCAGAAAATGTTAAAGCATCGTGCATCCTTAGGGTCATGCAAGTACTGATAATTGAGGAGTTTACCTGCTACTACAAAATATAAGCATATATGCACTCTTGGGTGTTTGGTTTTGTTTTTTTAAATCCATGTGAAGGATGGTGGAAAGGAATGAAGCAGTTTCTCCCGACCAAATCAGCAGAACACGAAGAAACTCCCGTACGCTACAGCAGCAGTGAAATTAGTCACCTGAGACCAAGAGAAGTCCCAACAATGCTGCAAACAGAGTCTGCAGGTACATTTTACTGGTTTTGTGGGCCACGTAATATGTTTTTTAAAATGCAGGCTTTTTCAAATCTGTTCTCGGAGTATCACAGAAGCATGTATTTACTGACTTGATGTGCTGTGGATAGACACTTTCCCAAGTTAGTTAATGTAGTAACTGAAAGTTTCTTTACCTGTATTTGTTCTTAAACCCCAAAAAGGGTTGAAGGATTTTTTTGGTTATGTTTCCATGCTCTAGAAATATTTCACCCCATTATCTTTATGCACAAATCTGAAATGTGGCACTTAGTTGTCTACACTGAGTGTATGGATTAAATCATTCTTTTGATCTGGCAAAGGAGGAGTTACTGGTAAGGGTGTACGGCCTTTTCCCTCAGTGGGGCAGTCATTAGAGGAAGATGTCTGACTGTGCCTTTGGTTCTGTGCTTACATGCTGATGGCAGCAATACACAGACATGCAGGAGTTACGGCTTCACAGCAGGCAGAATTAACTTCTCTTTTTGGCTGCTTGACTGCTTTTACCCAGCTAGCCCGGTTTCTCACCTCCAGCTTTTGTAACTCAGATTATCTGAAGAACTAAAACATCTCAGCTGACCACATGCAGGTTCCCCCCCTCAGAGGACAAACCCTCTGCCCCAAGGACCATTTTTTATCCAAAGCCAGGCGGGATAGTTTCATTTAATTCTAATTTTGCAGGGAAGAACATTTAAAAAAAACTTTGTTTTGAGGCAGATTTACAGCATGGCAAATTGCCGCTCACAAGGGAAGAATTAGAAACCTGAGAAACTGGGATGTTGTGGCTATCCCAGTGGCTTTAACTAGTGGGTGGAAATGACTTTTTTTTTCAAAGCAGTTGGCACTGGCAGACAGAGACAGACGACTGGTTTGATGTACGATAATAATTTCTTTGACACTGTCGACAGGTTGTGTTTAATATGATGCCACTGTAAAAAAATTTCCATTAAATATGGTGGTGTTTTGTTTTGTTGGGGCTTGCGACACAGAGTATGCTCAGCCACTGGTAGGGGGAATTGTTGGCACGCTTCATCAGCGATCAACCTTTAAACCAGAGGAAGGAAAAGAAGCAAGCTACGCCGATTTGGACCCTTACAATTCACCCATACAAGAAGTTTACCATGCTTACGCTGAACCACTACCCATAACTGGACCAGAATATGCAACTCCAATAATCATGGACATGTCCAGCCACCCCAGTACACCTCTTGGTGTTCCTTCCATTTCCACCTTCAAAGCTGCAGGGAATCAAGCTCCTCCACCGATTGGAACTTACAATAAACTCTTGTCTAGGACAGACAGCACATCATCAGCACAGGCGCTGTACGATACACCAAAGGGGCAGCCGGGGCCGGGTGCCGCCGAGCTGGTGTACCAGGTACCACAGAGCGTGGCCCATTCCACTGGGAGTAAGGATGAACTAAGTTAGCTCATGAGTAAAGTAGAATGACGGCTTGTTTTTAAAAGCCAGTTCCGTAAAGCTGACAGTTTCATTTTTTAATTGCATTGTTTTGATATTGTTAGTCTTAAATAATACAATGTTGAACCAAAAGATGCGGTATGGGAGGTCTGGGAAACCAGTAATTCTGCCTTTCCTTAAGCTGTGTATATAATTACAGCTTGTCTCCTGCAAAACCGTGGACTTTTTTATTACTACTGTACAATTGTCTGTCAGACATGAGAGAAGAACTCTTCCAGATTAGCTTCAGTAATTCATAGATGTGAATGATAAATTGGGAGAAACAGTTTAAAGTACGAAAGCCAGTAATTTCTTACTAATGGTACTATTTCTGGGGGAAAAAAAACAACCCAAACCTAATTTTCTAAGATCTGTATGTAAGCACCATAGCTTTTAAAATTCATTTTATTGTATAAAATGCCTGCACAACTTTGGACTTCAAAAACTACTATCAGGACTGATGGCAGAAGTCCCACTGACTTCATGGCGTAAAATAGTTTGATTCTAAATTACATAATTTCAGCTTTTGTTCACAGGATTAGGAATCATCAGTTGTGTGTTCCTCAGAAGGTTCCCACCATTTTTGTTAGCCTTCAGAAACTAGAACCTGCTGTTTGTACCATGTGTTTTCTGCCTCATCTCCCTAAGACACTCAGCCTTGTTCCTCCCTAGGGATCCAGGAGGCACAGACCGAGTCATACACGCAAACTACATGGCAGCTGCTTTTACATTTTTCCCTACTAAGTGAAGTGTACTCTGAATAGCATCTGCCTCGAGTTCAGACTTTCCTGATGGTCAATGTGCAAGAAGCATCCAGGTGTTTGAGGTGACAGAATTCAGACAGGTTCTCCATGTCCCCCTGCCCTGCTTTACCCCCCCCCGCCCCCTTGAGTATCTATTGTTGTGTGTCAAGATGTGAGCATATGCAAAGAAAGATGTGTATATACTTTTGTGAGTGCTTAAGGAGCACGCAAATACTCTAATGGTGCACAGTTTGTGTTCTATATGCATTTAGCACATATGGTACGTTTTAGCACAACTGAAAAACTTTAGCCTTATGGCTTTTCTTATGATTGTTCTTTAGAAGTATAAAAAAATTCCAAAACCTTTGCAAATGAACCAGTACTGTTCCAAAGAGTGTCCGTTTCAGAAGTATTTAATGGAATTTGTATCCTTTGAATGTTCCAATGTTCTCTACTATGAAAACATTGCAGTCAGTCTTCTATTTGGGATGAGGTAGACTAGTTTTAGCTAGGTAATCATGAAATGAAACAATTTGGATGTTGTATTTGTCATTTTTATCTTGTTAGAAACAAAGCACAGCTTTTTAACCTAAGTAGTAAAAAAACCCACAATAAAAATGCTTTATTTTTGTTGTAACAGCACTGTTGGGAGGATGCTGAATTAATTTGTGCATGTGAAACCCCCTACCTACACATCAGCCCCGTTTTATGGACTTCAGTGGTTACTGTTTGTTTCTATGATGTAATTCAAGTCAGCCTTGTTTGTTGCCCAGGGTCCTTAAACTAGGTGGAGAACAGCCAAATCGAAACTAAAATACTGTTCAAGAGGGCTGCCACCATGTCTTTACACCAGAACGGTATCCTGAGTTACCACTTGAAGATTTGTTTGCACAGGTGCTATATATAAACTCGGTAATCCACAATTGCTTGTGGCCTGTTCAACACCTAGAATATGTTATTACATACTCTGTGCTACCTTAAAGCCCAATTCTACAATTCTTGATTATTCTTTCTCATTCACTGAGAAATTTTTTTTTTTTTTTTTAAAGAATTGGGTATCTAAGCCTAAATGTGAATGGAAGTAAGGGTGGTATATAAGACCCATTCATGAAAAGGAAGTTCCTGCCTGGAGTTGTACTTTTGATGTTTTTGCAACTTTCTGTGTTTGGTAAAGCTAGTCTGCAATCTTCATAGTTTTGCTTAAACAGGTAAGTAAATGTTCTTACCTGTCAGCAGCAGCTGTGACTTTGAAACTGTCTGAGCTGATTTTATTTGAAAGGGGTGGGAGCTTATTTGTTTGCATCAAGATGGGACATACTTATTCCAGCCAAGTTAAGAAACCTCTGCATTCTCAAACTGTACCAGTTTAGGCTTAGAAAAATTAATCTACCGTAAAAATAAGTGAATGTGTTCAAGTCAGTAAAATTAACGTGCTCAGACTGAATTTTTACTGTAGGCCAGGTATGGTGGAGCTGTGGATACTGTAGGCTAAGATGGTGTAAGAATTAAACAGTTTCTCTACAGTGGGTTATTTTTTAAGCAACCGTAATGCAGTTTCATTATCTGAGCAGCATGAGCTATTGACTGGAATGAAAGTTTTTAAGAATTTAAGTCCCTTTTCTGAAAGAAATTTGTCCCAAGCTTTCCTCCCTGCTTTCAACTTTGAACATGTTATCTGCTAGGGCTAAGAAGATAAATTTGAATTTGTCACGGTTGGGTTTAAAATGTATGATACAAACTGTTAAACATTGATTCCCAAATGTAAGTTGCATGACATACTTAAGATTAGAATTCTCCTGTGTACAATGCAAGCGGAGGTACAGTTAATGGAGCTCTCTTAATGTGTGAAGACATATGGATACGAAATGTATTTTAGTCTTGTTTGGCTTGAGAATTCTCCCAGAATGTATGTTCTTACCTCAGCATGTATTGTAGTTGCTCAGTATTTGTATATGTTGCTAGAACTTAGACTGTATAAATAGCGAGGGGTTTTTATATGTATGTTAAAAAGTATTTTAAATAAATTGTACATACGTATTACTCGGTATGTTTGCATATAACACCTACCTTATATCTAATTCATTTGTAGTTTGGAAATGCAAGGTTTATTTATGGGTTACCCTACTACAACGGGGGTTATGCCCTGCCTCCAGCAGTGACGTTGCACCGTTCCTTGGCGGTAGGTGTGTGTAGCAGCCACCCCCAGAGCAGGGGCTGGTCCCTGCCCCATCTCGCCAAGTGTGAGAAGTCGTAAACTGACACTTAGCAGAGAAATCCTCGTGGCTGCAGTCTGCAGCAGGGGCAAGTGGTATTTACAGGAGGGAGCCTCCCTGGGGTTTCCTGCTGCTGGCAGAATGCTGGCTCTGGAGTCCTGTGTGACAAGCAGCTACAGCACAGCGCAGGCAGCTGCCCTCTGTTAGTGTAATGAGACAGTCAGGCTCTGGTCCAGTATAACCCGTTGCTTAGATGCAGAGACAATCCCCTCACCACCCCACAGTCCACACACCACTGGCTGTGCTGGGAGAGGGACTGCTAGTTTATTCTTCAACTAGACCATGGCTATTTTCCAATTACTGGAAGAAAAAGCTGCTTTTACTTTCAAAGCTTTCCCCTTCTTTAACTTAATTCTAGCATTGCAGTTCCTAAAATAAGAAAATCATAATTACTCTTATTTTGCAAGTACAAGGTTAAAATTGGATCCTAAATGGCTTAGGCCTGTGCTTGTCAAACTGAAACACCCTTGTAACATTACAAGCAGACTTGTCTTCGGAAAATGAATGCCAGCATGCCTGCAAGCACCCCTGCTTTAGCGGACCAGTGTTCTAGAGGGACTGTTCCCAAGTGGGACAGCCATCTGTGTAAGGCAGGACACTTGCTCTTCCCTTATCTGGTGCTGCATTTTGCTAAACACACATTCTGCAGCAAACACGGCTCACCTGAAATACTGCTACATCAGCTTGGGCATCTCAGCGTCATGTTTAAGCTTTTTCACATCTTGGATGATGGAAGGGAGGGGAAAAAAAATACCGGAAGCAAAAACATATGTAGATTTATGAAAATGTTTCAGGAGCAGAAAACACCCTCCTTTTATACACCTTAGTGTGCATGGAAGTCTCCTGACATACTGTGTTTTTACTACCTTCCCACAAATGCTGTACAGAAACAGTGAAATAACATGAGAAGTGCTTAAGTTAAAAGGCAAGTACTCTGTTCACAAGTAGTGCATTATCTCTAAGAAGAAAAAGTTCCTGAAAAAGTAAAGCTTTTCATGTAAATGAATGAAATTTGTCCTTCATCCACAAGAACATGTGTTCAACATTTGTACTGGTTTTGTTTTATACTGCTGAAAAGAGAACATACTTACGCTTGTAGTAAACTCTCTTCTCCTGTACTGGGAGTTCACAGCTGTCTCGTTGCAAGCTGGAAGAACCTCCCATCACTCTGCTAGATACTTCAGATGCCTTAGCATTAAAACTTCAAAGAAATGCACATAATTAAAATGGGTGATGCTGACTGGGGAGGAGTCTAGCACTAAGGAATTTTACTGTACATGATGGGCCAGTAAAAGCTTGGAAGCTGGCTGTTCAAACTTTTCCTTTGGCAAGTCTTAAAACAGTTATTGGTAATGTAATCAAATATACCATGGTTCAACTTTAAAAGATGCACAACTATCACTTTTATGAAACCACATGATCAGTAACCAAATTCTGATCTAAAAAAGGCACATGAAACTGGTGTCAAGGTTTAGCACAAACAGAATTTTATACCAACAGCCATCTCTGCTGCCTTGCAAAAGGAAAATAAACACTGGGGTTTTTTTTGCACATGTAATAACAGTACTGCCATGAAACTGGAAGAAAGACTTCCACCTGTATTGACATTTAAATGGCAGAAGACTAGAGCAGCTTTTAAGAGTACTGTTTGCATGCTGAACTTGCCTATAGTGATTACACAAATAACTTTTGGTCAAATTACAGTAGAATCACAGTCTACCTAAAAAAAACCCCTCAAAATTAAATAACATTGTGATTATTTCAGCTTTTTTACCTTTGTATGTGGCTTTAAGAAAGGTAAGTCCAAAACAGTCAGGATGCAACTGAAAGGGACCCTGAAAGTCTACAGGTCAGGTGTCACACTAATACAATGCCACAATACATAAAAATTATTTATAGACTATTTATAAAGTCTTACATTATTTTCTAAGTGCCTGCTGTTCACTTGCCTTGCTCCTGAACACGCTGCAGCTTCACACAATTTCAGCTCTCCAAAGCCAGCTTTTGTGACAATGGGCTGAGTGCCAGAATCCATTCTGCTCCGGAAGGCACCTTCATATTGGACCATTCTAGTACATAAGGCTTTCTGAAACAAAGACAAGAAAAGCTGAATTTTATTACTAAAAAAAAAAAAGAATCCATGCTTTACGTAGTATCAAACGTCTGATACACATCTGCAACAGCCAATACAAAGGCATGGATGATTAATTACAATATTTCTTCAGCAGTCACAGAAATAGGGCTATCTGAAGCCATTCCATAGGTTTACTTTATAACCTCTCAAAAGTAGAGTCAAAGATATGGTCTGTACTGCTGTACCTTCGGTAATGGTGTGAAGATTTTTATTTTTTCTGCATAAAAAAAATGCAAACACAGCCTTGTTACTGACAACAATGCTTTGTTACTTTACCCACCTCTGAATTAGACCACACCACTTACATGTTTAAAGACTGTCATTAAGAGGAATTACCAAAAAGTAGGTTCTGGTAATGAAATTAAGCTAAAGCTCTTGTAAAGAACATGGCCAGACTTTGTTTTAGTGTCTCACCTGCAAAGGAGGATGTCCAACAGCACGACTGCCTACTACTACTTTGGCTTATTGGCACTTCCACAGTTAGTAGTGACCCACTTGCTGCACCTGGAAACTGCCAGAATCCTGCTGCAGCATCGATAGGCACAGGGAACACAAGTGTGTGTGTGGGGGGGGGGTGGACTGCACCTCACTGCCTGGTCACCTTCCAGCACCAAAACAGCTACTCAGCACCGCCACACACTGACTCGGGGAATCATGGAAAAGGTTTCATTTGCTCCCACAAGAAGCCTCAGCAGTATTAAAAACCACTACCAATAAACAGTTGAAGTTCTCGCACCAGTAATTGCTTCATTTCACATTATTTTACTATCCTTTACTAGCCAAGCCCCTCCACCTTCCAATGTAAAGTTACTAGCTTTATTTCTGTCAGCATGCAAACACAATAGTACCTGGTTTAAGAAAAAGAAAGAAAAAAATCTCATCTTAGAACTCAGTTCTACCTGTACAGCCTTCAGGAGGCGACCAGCAACAATCATGGCAACACCAGGGCAAGTTAAGTTGCTGCCCCACTGTAACCTGAATTTTGTAGGTAGATGTCGCACAGTTTACAACTACCAGGCTGTGAACGTAGGGTAGGAAGGGCCTGAATCATCCAATAAAGTCACCTGCAATTCATGTCAGCAATTCCCTCTCCACTGAAAGGCTATCCAAGATTCAAATCCGATTTCTGATACGAAGGTATGCAGAAGTATGGAGCAGTATCGTGTGTTTTGCAAGCGGAAAAAAAATTGCACAGCGTTCCTCATCCTTTAGCATAATATATGAATAAGCTTACCTAAAATATATGTCCTGGGAATGATTTCTTATGTATTGAAGAAATTGTAAATCCTCCCTTGTGCATGTGTAAACTTTTATTCTTCATACTCTTTCTAAACTCACTTCACTGAAGCCTTGTAACAAGAAATGCATGCTGAGGAAAAAAATGCAGTGGAACAACTTTCACACCACATATGTCTATATTACTAATTTTGAAAAGCTGGTTGCACTGACCTGTCAATGACTGCAAAATTTTGCATCCTGTTTTCAGTGGAGGTTTGTAGTATCAACTTAGATGAAACAGTTTAAAAGGTAAACCTTGTTTCAGCAGTTAAATGGCACTCCTTAGCTGCCACAGTCATGAAAAGCTATCTGGTTTGCATTTCATGAACAAGAGTTTTTCATAGGAATTATTAGGAACAAATGAGGAATGGCTACAAAGAAAACAGAGCAGAGGTGATTTTAAATGATGAGGACCTTTAACATAGTAGTTTTTGTAGTTTAAGATCAAAAGGCAGAAAAGTTTCACACATACCTCTAAGAGGTAATAAAGAAAGTAATTAAGAGCCTGATGCAAATAAACCAAAAAGGCCAGTGATATTTTATGCTCCTTCACACTTCAAAGGGAGAGAAAACAGAATCTTACTTTTAACATTGTCATCTCTGCTCTACCGTAGTAAACTCAATTTAAAGGAAAGTTGAAAATTGGACAAACCACTGGAAAACTCCTCAGTACAAGACTTTAAAACTGGCTGTCATACGAAATATACAGTAAACAAACTGACCAGAAAAAATAAAAGCAAAGGTCTTTTATGATTATCTGTATTTCAAATTACAGAAACACAGAATGTTCCAGGTTGGAAGGGACCTCTGTGGGTCATCTAGTCCAACCCCCCTGCCAAAGCAGGGTCACCTACAGCAGGCTGCACAGGACCTTGTCCAGGTGGGTCTTGAATATCTCCAGAGAAGGAGACTCCACA
>Ga0065711_1030815_pt1 | contig 31340 bp, 15 predicted proteins | sample Hoacrofraction12_FD_59098 | JGI IMG/M metagenome (GOLD analysis project Ga0065711, IMG submission 59098) | Hoatzin crop microbial communities from Cojedes, Venezuela - Epithelial fraction 12 v2 (version 2) | ecosystem: Host-associated > Birds > Digestive system > Esophagus > Crop | place... | reverse complement strand
AAAAAAAAAAAAAAAAAAAAAAAGATTATTCTGGACAAAATAAGGGAACTTTTAAAGCTAAGTATTGTTTTCTATAAAAAATACGGAGTACACCTGCAGTAAGAGTGACGTGCTACACTTCACTGTAGATTTTGTATGAAATACCACTCCAGTTCTGTTCCCCTAAGACCAGGAGGATGTCTGCTCTATTTTAGAGCATCTTTTGCTGAGATTCAAAGTTAATTTTGGTATAGTAAGATATTAAGCTAGACTGCAGTTGAGAAAAATCTCCCACTGAGATCCACCAAGAGCTGGATTAGTTTTGAAGGTCTGACTCCTGACTGTCCGCAGCCCTAAGTAGGAAGCACAGCCTTCATGCTGTCTACTCAAGAGCTGCATCGGCGAGAGGCTGTCACATCACAGAGCCATTTTCTCACCAGGCTGGGCCGCTTCCAGCAAGATTCCACCTGATGCCATCAGAGCACTGTGTGGAAGGAGACCCTCCCTAATCTTCCCCATCCTAATCTCCTACCTAGCAATGCTAGTCAACCCAAAGTGCAGCCCTCACTCATATAACTGTCACTCTGGGCTTCATACCATTTTTCAAAAAACAGTATTAAAATATGTGCATGCCTATATGCATAATATGTTTTGAACAATATGTTTCAGCACCACACAGTAAAAATTAGAACAATTCCACAGGCTAATGTTATACAACATGGACAACACTGAGTTTTTTTCCCCTTCAATTTACTCTGAGGTTCTCAGCTGAAACAAAATTATTTCCTAAACATTGGCTTTAGAGTAGGGTTATGTGAAAATACTACTTTTATGTGTTGATGACCAGAAGTAAGAGGATTTGTAAGAAGACTGAGATGAAGCTGAATGTATTGTAACAAATTCAGAAGTTGAGATTTAAATTTAGAGAACTCCAAACAAGCTCCATTGTACAACTCTCTTTTTCCCCTCTATTATTCAGAGATACCAGACAGAACAGTCATAATGTCAGAATTAATCTACAGGTGAGCGAACATGAACGTGTGCTCCTGAATTCAATGTATGCATGTGAGAGGAAGGGATCGTCAACTCAGAATGGTACAAACGAAAAGACCGACATCATTCAAAACCCAGTCTACCAATACAGTACACTGAAATTATCATGTTGACCAGCTCTAGAATACCAGTACTCTTTCACAGCTGTTAAGCACAATGCAAACATTTTTACTCTAAGCTTGCTTGCACACAAGAAAAAGCACAGAATGACAAAGTCCCTGCATTTCAAAGTAGAAATACTGGAACCACGCAGACAACAGCCCAATAGCATAGCCAGTTTAGGCAACAGAAGACCAAATGGGTGGAGCACTTGCTACAAAACATGAACAGAGTCAGAGGTCATGAAGGAAAAGCAGCTCTTCTGCAGGAGAAGTATTCCAGAACTCAACTCCAGGCATTGAGACTGAGCATGGGTGACTTTGCTGAAACCAGGAGCCCCTCACAGGGTAATCTGGTCCCATGAAACAACATGCAACAACTACAGACTCTTACCTGTGGGTTCAAGACTGAACCTCTGACACATCTAAATACAGCATACCAAGTTCAGCCAATGTCTTTATAATAGCCAAACAACCTCTACCTGTGTTAGAAGTCATTTCTTCTGGATTACCCATGCTTTGATATTCACCACCTTTTGAACATTAATCAGTAGAACACTTTGTAAAAAGTCAAGTCCACACAAACTTGTCTATTTTCTGTGCTGCCGTTGATACTAATCAATTTGCACTTTTTACAAAACCGAATTCTGAAAGTGTTCAAGTAAAAAGCTTTCCCCTCTAAGCTAAAAAAAAAAAATGCACATTTTAATCAAACTCTGGTCCACTTCCACAAGTATTCTATTTATTCTTTAACATTCCTTTCCTAGGCAAACCAGGTCCTTTACAAACATCCATAAATTAAGTTGCAAAAGGACTGTCTTCAGCAGATCACTACTAAAGCACCATATTGTAACCATGAGATCATTTTGCACCAAACTAACATCATAGTAGTAAACTGATTTTATCACACAGGAATATTAATAGAACATAATAACTACAGGTAAATATTTACACATTTCACATATACATATACAAGTATACATTAAATATTTGTAGAATAAAGGATATTACTAGAAGCTGTTTTTTCTGACAAAGTAGTTTCATTACACTTTCAGCAAAAGATGTTATTGTCAGTTTTGTTTCTATCCATAACACTGTAGTAGGACCATACAAAGAGTTTAGGACATCTAATATCACCATAACATTAAGATTCCTAAAAGGAAATTCTGACTGATGGGCCAGATGTTACAAAAATATTTTCCCTAATTTTAATGTGGCTTATAATTAATTTTGCAGTTAATTCTTATTGGCACTGTCTTTCAAGAGAACTCATCTGTCACTACTGGCTAGTGTGCAGAACAGTTTCCATGCTAATCTCAAGAAGCCTGCTAAAAGATTTTTGACATTACAAATAAGAAGATACCAACATCTTCAAACTTTACACCACCTTGAGCTTCTCTCTTCCTTTTATTTTACAATTCCAATCACTTCACCTACATTTAATCTGGAATTTCACTTTTTTTTTTTTAATTGTTGACTGCTTAATGAAATCAATACCATTCTATCTGTTTTGCATGCTCGTAAGTAAGATAGATACATGTTCTATACAACAGGCAGCATTTGTTATTTTTACCATTGTGGAACATTCCAGCTATACAAAAAATTCTTCATATTTCTACGCAATTTTCTTCTACTGTTTAAAAAGGGATTCAGACTGCTTTAAAACCACAAACTAAAAGATTAGCCTCTCATTCTCTGCGTGTATAGCTTCTGTTGCAGATGACAGCGGTACTTTAATTAGAAGACTTGCAAGACCAGACTCTAAGGAGACCATGTACAAAGACAAGGGAAATGCATGGTTCAAACAAAACTGTCTTTGTTAAGTCCTTGCTGTTATCAAACTAAGACCCTGGGTTTTTAGGTACTAACATAGATATGGCAGCATGTAGACATGTAACTGATTTGCACTCTAGAAACACTAAAAATTGTCAGACACTAACTGGGGACATTTGTTTTACTAGAAGCATGATTAGAACCCTGGTTTTATTTTTGTGCAGACAGTCTTTGCCGCCAGAAGTATAGTGCCAATTCTGTTCACAAGAATAATGGCAACGTTTTGCAAACAGCATGAACTTCCTGCAAAAACCAAATACGTAGTCATACTTTTTTCCCCTTAACTTTATTAATAATCAATACCATAAAAATACTAACATCTCCCAGGCTTTGAATTATTTCCTTAGAGAAGCCACTTCCTGCCATTCTGCAAATGGGAAGGATTTGATTTTTCAGTCTGCCAGAATTGTAGCATCAAAACAAAACTAATTTTCTTTGAGAATTCATACCTTCTTGCAGGTGAATGCAGGTTGTTTGATTTAGTCAGGGGTCTGGAAATGGCAAGTGCTTCAAGCTAGCACTGCCCAATTACCTAACTGAAGACCGCAGCAGTGAGGTGAGCAGTAACATACCGCAGCCAGGAGGAAAGCAAACAAAAGGAAACCCTACACCAACCACAGCAATTTTTTTTTTTTACTTTGTCTACAGGGGCATTCATCATATTTTACAGCAATTCAAAACTCTGACTTCATACTTGTTTTTCGGGTGTTGCTGGGATAAAAATCTCAACGGCTTATCATCCATGAATATCTCTACGCACTGACAGCTAGCAGGACTTCAAGGAAGGACGAAGGAAGGAGAAAAAGTGCAGAAGACATTCATTTACAGAAAATCCCATGAGACAAGGTCAGTACATTGGTCATTGTCTGTCTGAGGTGAGAAATTCAATAAAGTCAGAGGACAGCAAATCTCCTGATGAATCTTTGTAATATCTTTCATTTCAATAACAACTTCTATGGTTGGCACAAGGTAAAACACTTTGTGATAAGCAGCTTGGAAAGTCCCAGACAACTGCAGGTGCCAGACTCAAAATAACCAGAGATAGTTTGCTGCCCTAAAATGTCTACTAAAATTTGGCAACTCCTTAAGATTTTCCCAGGAAAGCCCCAACTGTGCAAAATTAATTCCTTAACACAGACTGTTTTCTTTAGCCTCATCAAACCAAGAAATTTAACCAAAGTTCCTTATCAGAAGTAGAATTTAAACAACATAGTTCATTCCTAACCATTGTGATTCCTGAAACAGTATCTTGCTGTATGTTCTAGGAACAGGCAGCCAATAAAAAGAAAAGATCTGGTGGCCTAAAGTAGAGACACCCAGTTAGTGCACAGACGTACTCCTACTTCAACTCAGTGGGGTAGGAAGCCTCAATTAGGAAACAAGTAAGAGGGACAGAATTTAATAATCTGACCTAATCACCAAAACTTCTGAAATTAAATGAAGCCATGATGTCACATCTGCCCCTGAAAAACAGGCTGTTTTCTATGCGACTGGTTGCCAATTTCTTGGATGGCCTTAATTTCACACCAGCAAACATCATCACATACTTTTCTTCCACTGATGCATCTAATGCTGTTAAGAGTATGGAACACCATGAACTGAACTAATTCTGTACTGAAGAAGTCCTGAAGAAAAAACAAAAAAAACAAGATGTTGAAGGCTGCACGCTCACAAAACTTTTAGATTAGAATTTTGGTTGCAACCTCTGGACAATCAACCATGCTGTGGCCACATATAAAGAGCTCACAGAAAAGTCTTAAAATTAATTGGAATTAATTCATTCTGTTCTGTCTGTAAATGAAACATTCTTATTAAATATTAAATGAATCCTATGACCAGTAAAATCTCCTTTATCAGTTAATACACCTTGCTTTGTTTCCCCCACAGTTTAACCACCTCTAATTAGTATCTTACATGTAACAAGCAGCCACTGTTTAACTGTTAGTATACAAGCACAGTTAAATGGATGGAATCAACTAGCTTTAATTTGCCCAATGCCTCAAATTATGTGTCCATCTAACTTGAAGGCATACAGCGTGCAAGAATCTTGTTTCTTCCTGTGTGTTTGCTTTTTTTTTCCTGCACCTTGAATCTTCCCATTTTATGTGGAGCCATTCTAGAATTAAATAAATATACTGAATAAAATTAATCTGACAGAAAACCATTAAAAGGCATCTTCAGGCAAATAAAAAAAAAAGATAAATATTTAATAAAAAGGCACTGAGGTGAGACTTGCATGACCTTCAGACTCTCTCGTGTCATAAACACATCAAAAACTGTAATCTGACATTGCCAAGGCAGGTAACAAGTTGTGACAACCAGTTTGCAACTATTCATAACGTTATGCCATTATAAAGCACAGGCCTATTTATATTCCTCTTTTCATTACCAAATCCATCTTATTAGATTATTTTATTTGCAGATTAAAAAAAAAACTTTATACCTATGGAATTTAATTAAATCCAGACTGTCTAAATTGCAGGCTAGCATTGTAACTACTGGAACCACCCTTCTTGGATTGCATTGATTTTAAAGGAGTATTTAAAACCCAACACAGAGAAGCCCAGATTAGCTGTGAATAGGCTGATCTGCTGGTATGGCACAGGATAAGGCTGATCTCCAGAGGCAGGGATAGCTCCCATTAAGAAAGCAGCCTGCTGAGGAGAAGGTCTGGTTAGTCCGGGCATACAACTGCACAACACAGCCACCGTCCTTTGGTATTAGAGCTGCACAGCCAGCCCAGGGATCCCATCACCACTGCATTGCATACTGCAGGCAAAGGCTAAATTCTCTGGGAGAGGTACTTATGGTATGAATTCTGAATGCCTAGAACAATGAGGCCTGACCCAGTTAAGGCTTCAATTTACCATCACTGAGATGACTGTAATACAAAATCCTGGTAATTAAAAAAGGCTGACTGATTTACACCCATCATAATGCATTCTTAACTATGTAGACTAAAATTTATTTTTCACTTGATCTCAAGAGAGTTGAAGACTATTTAAAGAATTTTAAAATATGTTAATTACAGTATATCAGCTGCTTCTAGTTCATCTTTGTTTTGTGGGCTTTTATCCTCCTTAAAAACAATACGCACATTCAAATTTTAGCATATGGTATTGGCTTGAAGAACAGCTGCTCTTTTGGATCTCCAATGGGTATGACATGACACACAAAATATTAAAACAACCTTAAGAGAAGTTCAGATTACCTGTGAAATAGTTAATGCTTCAAGCTTTTTGTCCCATTTTAGACCTAAGATAAAGCCTTAAAAAAAAAAAAATCCATAATCTTTACATTAAAAATTCCTTCTAAATGGCAGCATTTGAATACTTTCTTTTTCCTTTCATTTTTATTTATTTTCTTGCTTTCATTTTTTAATGGAATGAATAAACTATTAAGCATTTGTGAGAGTTACCAGATCAGTGGCCCTAGAGACTCAAGTCTAATTAAGTTGTTTTCAAGGTGTATGACTTCCTTTTGCCATGATATAAACAGAGGATGGCAACCACCCAAATTGCACCGAGGGTACCTGTAAGAGCCAAAATCTGCTTCCCTCTGAAGTCAGGGGTCCTGATCCCTTGTGCTTTGCATTTTCACTTCTCCCACACTATCAGAGAAGGGACAACATGGTAACTTCAGGCAGCCACCCTCCACCATCAGAAATTATCACCTTGGGAAGGGATGGGCACCTCAGCTCTAAGATACAAACCAGAAGCCCACACTGCGGCAGCACAGCAGGACAAACTGCCTCTGTCCCTGCTTTGCCACTAAGCTGTAAACTAACTGTAAGCTTGTAACAGAATAAGCTGAGTTGATCCTGACACTACCCACCACTGGGCTCCTTTCCATTTCACCTCTTGTATCCTGTATCAAGTTGGGAGCTGTCAAACTGTTGCTACTTACCGGAGAGCTCTTTAGGTTTCAAAGGATAATACCCACCATGAAGCTCTATGCACCTATTTACATACAAATCTCATCCCAATTAGCACCAAAACAATTTTAGGATTCAAAATTAAAGAAAAAAGGTAGTGAGAATTTCTGCCACCTGCACGATGCACCATCTCTGTGATGCTGCACTGAAATCTGCACCAAATAAATGAACCCAATTTAATATTCCCAGTACCCAGGGGAACTAGCAGCCTAAAGGAAAATCCAGAACTGAAGCATTACTACAAATTGTTTTTCAGCACTCGTAATGGCTTGTCGGTCATAATTCTCAAATGTCAACAGAAATCATTTCCTGTAGTTCTTATGTAATATAAATTAATATCTCAAATCTGCACAGAAATATTTTGTTTCCTTACTAGCCTCCTGTCTTATGTATTATTTTCTGGTCCAGATTCTGCAGCATTACTACAACTGTGCATACCACATCCTAAGTCTAATGTTTAACAGGGTTTTATTTAATGAGCCTTAGTATCCCAAGTAAAAGGCTCAATACAAAGAAGACAGTTAGCTACTAGTGAAATAGGGGATTATTATAGATGCAACTAGAACACAGGGCTGTTACGTCAATATATTTAGATATACTTTCACATCTGCAACAATGATATTCATGCTAAAATACTGAAATAAACATTTTGGGACTGTATTTATTTCAACAATACAGCTTACAACCTAAAAAGGCTATACCACTTCGTAAGCAGAGCTAACATCTAACATAACACACAACAAAACATTAGTTAGCTCATACAGAGCAGAAAAAATCAGCTTCATTTACTTGGTAGAAGACACAGCTTAGAACTGGCCAACTTCACTCACATAATTAGTTCTGTTGAAATCAAGAGACTTAAACTGACAAACCTTTAAACTGGAGTCCATCTTATCTAACTGTAAACACTTACAAAGTGGATATCTACATGTGGGTTAGCTTAAGCTCCTTTTACAGCAGACACTTACATATGGGTTATTAAACTTCAGTCCCCTTTACAGTTTGTGCAGAGAAGCAGGTACTTTTATGGAGAAATCTAGATGCTTCTACGTTGGGTTGAGCTGAGCCTCTTCCTTTACAGGGAGTCTTAACACAAACTTTCAGTCAGCTAAATCCTTATCCCACTCTCCATAATGCTCATGTAATGGTGTTGTGGTTTAACCCAGCAGTCGGCAACTAGGATTACACCGCCACTCGCTCACTCCTCCCCCAGTGGGATGGGAAGGAGAATGGACAAAAGCAGAACTCGTGGGTTGTGATAAAGACAAAGACGACAAAGGAAGGAATAATAATAATAATAATAAAGAACATGCAAAACAAATTATACATGATAGAATTTCTCTCACCACTCGCCAATCAATTGCACACAGCTTGTCCCCGAGCAGCTGCATGCAACATGCGGAACTCACGGATTTTGCAGAACCCGCAGAAAAGTTTCTGCCCCCCGGCCAACCCTCATTTATAAACAGAACATGATGTCTATGGTATAGAATGTTTCCATTGGCCAGCTTAGGTTAGCTGCCTGGCTATGCTCCCTCCTCACTCTTGTACACCTGCTCATTTGCCGACATGGGAAACAAAATAAGTCTTTGATTTCTTAGCAACAACTAAAAACATCGGTGTATTGTCAGCAATCTTCTCATACTAAATCCAAAACACAGCAGCTACTGGGAAGAAAAATAACTCTATCACAGCCAAAACCAGGATAGAAGGGAATGGAAGTGAAAAACAGAAAGTTGCTTAGGGTTTAAGCCAAAAAACAATTAATACAATGCATAGCCTTTTCCCTTTCATTTCTACTGCGAACAAAGACATCTTGGAGTGGGAAGAAAGATAAGCAGAGCTCACTCTAGACGTGTGGAGGCCCTTTTGAAAAGTATACACGTTCGGCATGGTTCTGCTCCTTTTCATTCTGCAGAAAAAAGACTGTTGCTCCTTCAGAAGAGTTCCTGTAAAGCACTGATTTAAAACCAGTAATTTTAAAGTTACCATGCAAAATAATTAGTTATTCAAGCTAAACAAAACAGTGAAATGTTAGTGAGACACAGAGTCAGCCAAACTGCTAATCAAAACCATATTACAATGAATTTGAAGTAGTTAAGTACACACTTCCTTTAAAAATTAAGCCCTTGGGATTTGGGGTGGGGTTTTTTGTTTGTTTGTTTATTTTTTTAAAAACAAGAAATGAGGTTTTGTCATTTCCATGATTTTTCCCATCTTCCATGCTTTCACGCAAAATCCAACCATTTAAGGCAGCATTCAGCAGATTTGCACAAGGAATTAGCATAAGACCCAAGTACATTTAATTGTCACTGAATTATTATTACAAAACTTTGCACTGAGGTAGGTTTCAGGCTCACAAAAACTTTCAGGGAGAAAAGCAAGAGATTGCAGAGAAACAGAAGACCCTCTGCAACACTGGGATTTTCTTGTCTTCCTCTTTGCTCTTACCAGACGACACCATACAATATAGAAATGGAGAGAAATACTGTGTTTTCCTACTGATAATCTTAATTCATCACTTGCCTAGAACAGCAAATCATTATGAACTCTGATACATAAAAGCAGTAAAAGTGAGAAATGTTAAACGCACGCCATGCCCAGAAAACTACTCTATATACTGTTCCCAAGCTACAAACAATGACTCTATCATGCATTCAAGGCAGAAGAAATTCAATTCAAAAGTCAACTCCAGGCTAAGTATACCTTTTAAAATATATCCTAGCCTTCATCAAGTCAAAGAAAGGAGGGAACAGACTCTTGGCAAAGTTTGTGGATTTGGTGTGGGTTTTTTTTTCCCTTAGGTTGTGATTGACTTAAAAACCTCAGGCAAAATTCTAAAAGGTATCACAGTAGAACTATTGATTTGATTCAGTAAATGTACTAGGAAATAAGCAAGTTCCTAGTATGTGTTTTTCTCTATTTGGTTGTACAAATACATTTGTACGTGGATATTTTTCTTTCCTTCTGCTTTTCAACTGCGTAAGTAAATAAAGATGTAGAAATGCTGCACTGGAATTCTCTCTCAAGACGATTATTTCATAAAAATGTTTTTTCAAAGTTCACCTTGGACTTCTTTGCAAAGGGATAAATGCATTTTTCCCAAGATGAATGACTAACATTTGCTCTCTTCGTCTTAACTGGCATACACGGATAATCTGAACTCATCGATTCCACGGTCATAATAAATTTTAACTATGTTCAGCACACACATTAATATTCTTATTCTTACATGACTAAGAAAGGAAAACTTGTAAGAAGAATGAAAATACTATATGTCCATAATAATCTGGAATATACAGAATAAACCATCCGGGATTCTCTGTATTCATAAAAACTAATCGGTGACTGCTCCAGCCATAGCTTTCCAAAAATTACTCAAATACTACAGATTGGTCTGCAAAAACAACAGCGTCAGAGTGGAATTATTTTCTGCTAAAATACATAGTGGAGCAGATTATACTAGTCTCACTCATGCTGACTACTGCTTTATCGACCAAGTTAGCTGGACTGCGACAGTCACTAGGATTAAAGAAAAAGTCGTTTGCAATTCAGAACAGAAAATATTTTGTCTGGAAAACTTCCAGGTCTAATATAAGGAAAAGAAATTGAAATAAATAACTTTTAGTAGGGAATTGTGCATGATGGGAGATTAATCTAATGCAGCATACATTTTCCAGATCAGAAAAAACAAACATGCAAATCTTGGATGCTTATATTCTGGAGAGTCATTATGGGAAACCCTATGTGTGGAAGAAGAAATGGATGTACAGAATGAGCAATTCCATTAAGTAAAATCCCTTCTCAGTAAAGCCTATTTATTAACCTCCCGGAGCAGATAAAACTCAGTGAAACTTGGGGGTAGACACCTTTGAATACTTATTCTGAACTGTACAGAAGCACTTCTGGAGTAAATCTGCAGAACAAAGGGCTGACACCCTGACTTTGTTTGTACCTTAATGCATATGACAAAGTCAGCTGAAGAATCTATGGCTTGAATCATTCCATTAGAAGGAAAGTGTTCAAGGAACTGAGGCTGTTAGCACAAGCTTAATGGAATTAAAATATTAACAGAGTAAATGGCAACCCATTTCTTCCAGAAGTTATACTGCAGTTTTGAGTAAACACCATCTTAGTCAGAGGAAGGCATAAGGGTCAGTGTTTCAGGGATTTCAGAGGCAGTGGGAAGAAGAAAGGGTTTTTGCATTTAAGCACACATTAGAAATTGGTGATTCCTGGAGGAAGATGTATTAATAATTAAACAGGGCTTCTGGGTTGAAGAACCAATCAATAATACACATTACAATCAGGTATTCCTTGAAAAACTAGCAAATGTGGATTGCAGAGGTTATGTATTCACATATAAGAATTTCTACTTACATCCCTCATATCTGTCATCACTATATCAAATTAATACTAACCTCAAGACTTGTAAAACTGTAGTTCCTTACAGTGCTATGCTTAAAGCCCATAGTAATTTACAACATATTCCTAGTTACCTACCAGAATTTTCTTTATTGTTGCTCTAGTCAAAGATTTAAGGGTTTGTTTTGCTTTGGTGGTTTTTTTTGTGATCTACAAATAAAGAACTTAATGAAGGTGAAATTTTAAAAGAAAAACGATTGCCTTCTGTCAATAAGTTTCTAGGCATTTCTTACTAAAGCATGAATTACATTGAATCATTTTACTGTGGTATCAGCTTACCCTAAAGAACAGGAATTCTTGCTCGTGTATAGTACTACTACAATTCCTAATAGGTTTGTTGCCTTTACAGTGATTATTCAGACTTAATTTGAGGAAGTTCTCCTAACAAGAAATAAAACCTTTGCTATAGCACTAAATTCAATTACAAGAAATCATAGAAAGTATATACTTCATAAAGCAATCACACTGTAGTCAGCAAATAAGATTTTTTTAGAAGTTTCAGTCATTGTCAAGACAATTCACAACTCTACAAAAGCTTTCTAGTTGAAATTTTGCCAAGGTAATACAAAGTAGCAGAGCTGACAACACCAGAAACTGATGAACTATCAGACTTTCCCTTGCTGTGACAGACTTCACAATTCTTTTTTCCTGAACAGGACATGGTAACACTACCCTGCAAATGTGCCTGCTTAACCACCTTCAAATAGCACACAATTTCAAAAAGGTGGAATAAAACTGCCTCTGTACCATAAAAAGCTACTCTCAAAAAGAAACACGGCATGCTTCTTGCAAATTGTTACTTCTTATTTACTAATTTAAAAGCACAAGGTAGTATTCCTTGTGCAATGCAAAGCAAGAGAAGGAGCTTCAACTTCGTGACAGAAAAGAACACCACAAGGGCCCTAGTCCCAACGGCCAGTCTCAGTGCCTATATACTATACAAAATTGTCATTAAGTCAATCGGCATTTTACCAAAGCAGTCAGCATATAATTTGACCCTAAGCAAGAGAAGATACATACGTCCTCTGACAAAGATTACTAACAAAAATAGGGAATTTCCATTATCAAAGCAAAAAATGTACTTACTAAAAATGTAACAACTCTTCCTGCTGCAAACATTCTTTTAGCAATTTTGTTCATTGCTGAGGGTCCCAAACAGTGTCAAGTTTCTGTGCTTTGTTTCACCAAAATATTCATACACAGGCTGATTACAATGTATCTGAAACACAATTTGCTACACAACTGTAATGACTGATTGGATTTGACAAGCCTCCTTTTAGAACAGTAAACACTGAAGCTTTTGTTTAGGGATATTAATCAGCTCAGCAAGCCAAACATGTCACCTGTGCAAGAATGAAAGAAAAATCATCCCTACCTGCTGGTAGAACAACCACCAGTAATATCAGAAGGAGGCAGGACCATTAATTGAAAGAATTAATCCAGAACCTAGCTACTCAAAGTGGCAGGCTTTCACCAGACACTCATCTTTCCTGTAACTGATCACTCTATTAGCAATAATGATCCTGCTCTAATGGCTGTGGAATCCAAACGGAAATCTGGAATAGCTTTCTGGAAACTAAGAACTGCAAATCCAGATAAATGTTATAATTCCCCTCCAGACTGGTCCAGGGGCCTGCATTTGTACCTTAATACAGACTGAAGACAGTGCTGACTACATTGAGAACATCTTTATGTCCTATAAAGCTGACCTTAATCTAAGAATAATTAAAAAATATACATGTCAGGGAATGGTACATCTAACTTTTTAACTGCAGCTTGGCCATCAGCAAGTGTTATTGACATTCCTCTCCCCAGTGCCAAAGAATATTACTGAGGATCTCTTATCAAGTTCAGGTTCCTGTAGAATGGCAACGGACTCTGTAAAAATCAACTAGCTAACTGAAGTGGTGAAGTAGTGCTCTGAAGCATGCCAAAATGCTGTCCTCAGCTGTAAAATGTTCATGTATTATAGGAGAGTATCATATCTCCCAAGCAAACAGGAAAAACCTTCAGATGGTGACAGAAATTACTTCCCAGGAATTCAAACACTGAAACTTTTATCTACCATACCCACCTAGGACTGCAATGTGAGGCTTTGCAAGCCACAAAGATCAGCAGTTCTACCTTCTGAAGTGATATATTTACACAACCCTACAGCAAAACAAATCCTTTAAAAAGTATTCTGCAGACCACTGAACAACGTATCTCAAGATTTTTTTCCAGACTTTGTCTTCTGAATTTTCACGTCTGTTAAATGTATGTTTCTACATAGCTATTACATGTATAACATATACTCATACATATAAATATTCAAGAAGGCTTCACAACAGTTTCTGCATAGAATGATCCTTTTGATTTTCTACATCTCACCTCAGAAACCCTACCTCCCTCCAGATCGTATGTATACATACCAACACATACACTACAGATCTCTAGCGTGATTATCAAATACCAGTGAGATTCTGCAGCAATAGGTGTGTCTCAGCCCAAAGCCTGCATGGCCACACAAATCAAGTACTTTGAAGGTAATCCATCCACAGGGACAATATGTTTTAACATTTCCAAGCTCATAACAATTAAGCCCAAAACCTGTCAAAAGCACACCCCTTTCCACTACCTGATGCTCCCAAGCTCTGCAAGTATCCACATGCAGTCTGGCAAGTGCCCAACTAGTTTTCACTTATTTTAACATTCTCATCCTTGCAGATGGAGCAGTGGACTCCTGAAACTAAGAGTAGAGTGGTGAAGAATCAGCTTAAGGTTTCACTGTCCCACTCCCAGAGGTGCTGGACTCCCACAAGCACTGTAATTCCTAGTCATGACCTTTAAAGACTATGTGATCCCTTCACCGTCAAAGGAAATCCTGAAGCTGAGGAAAATGGACGATCACCTCAGAAGATATTCTGCACAATATATGTAGATAGCAAAGTACACTTTCTGTCTCACGTAATAATACTGCTGCTAGTTTTGCTGTGTCACAGTTTTTCGGCCATCTGCAATCAGAATTCAGTTTAGCTGATAAAAAAGCAAATGTGCTGCAGTACAAACCAGGAAGTTTCAGTCGTATTAAGAGAATGAACAGTCCCTTTTCTGCACAGGAATTCTTTTCAAGAAGCTTAGAAAGGACCTAGGACACAAATAAATCAGAACATTGAGCACAATAACTGATAATTCCAGTTTTCCTTTGGACTTACTTCCAGGGTTATGTGAACTCTTTTGAAAATTTTCCAAGGTTTAGAAAATTATTGGGGGCAGGCGGGTGTTCTTTTCCATGCACGTTCTCTGATGGCGAATATTAACAAATGGAGCTTATAAACTGCCACAAGGCGAGCACCTACAGAGTCTCCCTCTATTACCTGTGGGAGACTCTTATGGATACATTATTTCCAAGATTATTAACCTCTGATTCCCATCAATTTGACTACTAGATCTCAAAGTTACTAGAAAGGTAGACTGATGAATGAAACATTGTTTTCTTAATAATTCTGATTCAGCAGTAAAAGACGGAGAGGTTATGAGATAACCCACTAGGTATTTGATTCCTCCTTTTCATGCTAGTATTACTAGTAAAGATTTTAAGCAATTACATAATTACCGTATTTTATTGTGTGAATTCCTCAGAATTTCTTGGTCTTTTACCTCTAGTTCTCTTAATGGGAATAGCTACATAGCGTGGCAATATAGTACATTTACAACTTTCAAGTCTGAGATAAAAAGATTATCTGAAGCCAGCAAATAAGCAAGCATTGAATGTGAACTGGCCATGGGCAGACACACCTCCACTGACACAATGGAATTATTACATACTGATGACACAAGATCTGAATTTTTCCTAGAAAGCAACAATATTTAGTGCAACTGTCAGCCCTTGTGCTCTAGAGGAACACAACCATGTAGATTTAATCACTACTGAGTCACAGTTCAGTTAGCTGCTAAGGCAGAAGGAGAAGTACACAGTCCAGCTGTGTGCTAACTTGACTACTGAGGTGCACCAGCTTCACAAACAAAAAGCCCACCTTCTGTGAGAGGGACATCACTCCTCTCCTACTGGAGTGACACTTCTACTCCTGCAGAATTTAGTCCAAGACAAACCAAGTATCTGTCTATGAATAGAAAGTTCATCACTGTGTTACTAAACAGTAGGACAGCAGTGGAATCTAATATTCCATAATATCACAGTTGTCCAAGGAAGCATCAACATCCTTATAGTAATTTTTAAAATTTATTTTAAAAAATTATTACTATATACAAATATATTTATATACACACGTATACACACACACGTACATAAGATAGGGAAGAAAAGTACTGCAAATGGTATTACGCCAGGATCTCTCTCATCTGAATTGTAACACCAGTAACACACATGGGAAAATTCTTAGGTATGTCTTAAGTAATTTCAGAGATTTTTTTTTTCTTGGAAAGGTAACATGCATTAAAGGCGGTTAAGCAGTTAGGGCTTCAAAGTCACTTATGGAAAAAATTTTCAAAACATACGTAAGAGACTTACAGAAATGGGATTTACAACTTTTTAAAAAACATTATACTGAAAGTCTGCTTCTCTGACAGCCATGAGTTTTGTCATAATTTCTAATTTGAAGGTTTTTACTCGCACTGTCTACTGATTTGACTGCACTTTTTGTGTCAGGTAAAAGGCAGTGCTAAAACATGTCAAGACAATTTAAAACATATATATATAAACAAACTAATTCAAGAAGTTGCATACACCAAACAACTAGGAAAACAACTTGCATTCAAGACCCTGGAGTATCTGTTGCAAGAAGTCTTCTACATTAGCCTTCAAGGCTGAGGCATTCAAAGAATGGCATTCTTGAGGAAGCAGAAAGGAAGTGTGTTGGACAAACAGGCTGCTTCCAGACTTCTGGAAAATGAGTTATAACAAGAACTTAAGGAGCCTAACCTTACCTTCAAACACACAAGAAACAAGAATTTAAATTTTTAAATAAAACCACAAATAATGCAAATTCTAAGCTTAATTTGCACAACTGGAAAGAACCATACATACACAAGTCAGAATAATTTGACACTATTGCGATACAGTTGACTATTTCCCTGATGCTTGCACGAGTCCATCCACTGTAAAGGTACACAGGGGAGTGGGGCAACTGCAGCAACTGGCACACAGAGTAACGATCCAAACGAGCCCATGTCCACTCTGTCCTTTTCTCCCTTTTTAGTATACAATTGAGTTTCCTGGTTAAGCAGCACACAGTCTGCCTGGCAAAAAACAGCAGACTAAATAAAAGGGGGTAGACATTTACGTTACAAAAGCTTTAGATTATTTAGACATTTTGTCCATGACAGAAACTACCAAAAAAGACCCCATCTATACATACAGCCTGCTTGTTCTGTACACAGAAACTGTGAATTGGAGTTCGCTATCTCAGCAGAAGAAAAACTCAAAGATTTGAAAGTAACCCTAAAGAAAGAAAATATGTCAATGAAGAAGAATTAACTTGAACACAAGTTTCACAGAAAGACATTCTATTAGAAGTCAGCACTATAGCAAGATCACTGTCCCTTTGATGAGACTCTTGAACAGGAGCCTCCAGCACCATCGAGGAAGTCTGCCACCACTTGCAAGGCTTAACTGTTATTTCTGGGTTCTTTTTTTTTGTAAAGTGGATCGAGTTGATGGGGAAAAATGAATTTTCATTCCCACCTATGCTATCTGACATTATAAGTGCTCACCGAAATTTGGCTGATTATATAGTTTAACACACCTTTTTAGCAGACACTTCGTCTTTTTTCAAAAATCTCTTTGTTTAATCTTTTTTCAAAGAGACAGGCAGCATGGGAACTCTTACACATTTATAAGACACATCACAGAATGTTAGGTGTTGGAAGGGTCATCTAGTCCAACATCCAAAGACTGAATCTACCTTTTCCTAACCACTTTTATCCATAGGTTCCCAAAGTCCACTAACCGGAACTCCAGGTCTCAATTTTCCTAGAAGTAAATATCACAATTGATACTTTCATTTGTCCACTTAAGGAACATACACAACTTCCCCTGATGAAGTCTGAACTGAAAGACGCAAAATTTAAATGTGTAAGTTTCTTCAGCCAGAGCCTTCTACTCACAGTGCTACTACTTGCACTGCTTGAGGTGACTGCAGGTCCCAGATGCCACAGGAAAGGAGGGGTTGTGCCAACAGCATTAAAGCTATGCCAGAGCTGTCGAATACCTCATCAGTTCATCTCAGTGGGCTAATTCCTGACTCACTGCTTTCACTGTTCTCTGGTGTAAACTGGGAATGACTCAAGCACTGCATTTATACAGGTGTGCAGTTCAGTGAGAAGAATCACCCTACAAAGAGGGAGCTTTTATTTATCCTCCTTCATAAGAAGCAACAAAAACTTATGGTTTATCATGTTTGAATTTGAGTCTTGAGAAAATTATTGAGTTCCTTACACTCCATGTACTGAAGAAGGGCATGAGTATGACTTCATAAAACTGCTGTTTGTTTTTTTTTAAATCTATAAGATATAGCTATATGAAATGAATAGGATTTCTCTTGGGGTTATTTTAAATTCAGTGAAAAGGGTGAGTTTTTTCCACCTTGTGTTGAAATGGCCCTTGTAGGTAAATTGCTTGAATAAACCCTGCTTGCTAGATGATAATTGAACGAGCTTGGGGAATTTTGCCAGTTCCAGGTGTTGAGAAGTTGAGAGAAAATAACATCTGTTCTCATCAAATAGCAGAAAGGCAGATTCAAAGTTCCTCTTAATAAATTTGTAGCATGAATATTAAATAGAGTAAAACAGATACATTAAAAACGATATTTTTAAAGTAAAAATATGCTTTTTTAAATCAGCAAAGCTAAGTTACTACATCCTACTTGGTTATTTTATCATTTTTTTCCTGTCATACCTTGCACTGTCACAATTTGTCATTGTGGTTAAAACTCGCACATTCTCTGCACCATGTTCATTGTAAAAACAGCCAGACAATTATACAGCTACAGACTGACATGCAAAAACACCCTGGCTAGCTAGGTGCTAACTAAGCACAAGTTTTAAAAATAGACAGCAAAGAACACGCTGCTAAATATTTCCCATTGCCTGTAATTTGAAACAGCATTTTACATAACCTCTTTATTAATTACATTATTTTTTATACTTGTGGATACTTTGATTCTTCTTTCCCACCCCCTTCTTTACGCTTCAGATCCAGTTGCTTACATGGTGATATAAGTAACTCCATACATGTGAGGCAAGCAAGAGCCACTGTTCTTGATCCCGACCTGGCCTGTGGGTATCCAGGGCAGAAACCTGAGGTAGCAGAAGGGATGGAGGAAATGACTTATTGCTTTTTATACTGTTCTGCACAGATCATTCCGCTCACTTCCAAGCCCTGCAATACCTTAGATATATTACTTACTGCAGCATGGCAATGACAGCAATTTATGTGAGTCCAACAGAGGAAAGAATTTAGGGAAAGAACTTTGAATACACTCACACCAACTGAGACTCAGTCCAGGGACCCTCTTTTATGTGGAAAGAATGTAATAAAAAAAAATAATAATTTAACACCTATCAATACCTTCAGTTTTTAATGTAAGGGAAAAATCGCAAGACAGAACAGCCGCTACCAGGATTTCCTTGTTCTCACTTTCACATAAACACCTCATATGTTTTCAGTAGCAGAAAGGGTGCAAATGCACAGTATCTGCACAGTTGGCTTTACTATTTAAAGTTGTCTTAACTGGATAACTAAAATGATAATCCAATTGCTAGAGAAGCAAATATCCAGAATTATCTTCCACTGAATCTGCATCAACACACATAGTATTGACTAATCTTTCCTCCACATACCTTCTTTCCCTAGGGCAGCTAATCAACTTTTTACAGAAGTTACATGGCATTCTTACCTGGCAAAACAAGCCACAAAAGCTAGGTTAAACGTACAAGCTCTTTGTCTTAACCTGCCAAGAAGCTTATTCCCTATTTTTGTCCCAACGCTGCAAACATACTGAGAGTTCTTATTCATACAAGCATGGTCTCAACTTCAGCATAGCCACTCACAGCCTAAAAGCTGCTCACACAAAGGTAGTAACAAAGTGTAATCAGAAAATCATTAGCAACTACAACAAAGTATTATGAAAAAAAAAAAAAAATCACTCTCCATGATCATGCCAGTTTTATATTTACCACCTCATTATATTAACTTGGGGGGATGAGGATTACCCTATAACCTACACCTATGTCCACAGAACTAGCAACAGTGATCAGCATGTTGCGCTGCTGGCAGCCACAGAGAGAGTACTTTGGGCTGAATGGCCGATTCTCCATCAATTCCTGTATAACTGATACACGTGGTAAACACACAGCCAGGTGGGACAGCGTTTGTAATGACACTTCTGTACTATGTCATCTGGTACTGTGTGCTTTTTTGCCACAGTCAACATCGCCTTCTCTACGGTATAAAGACAATACCAGTATTTGGCCACGTACTACAACCTTTTGCCAGACTGTAACAGAAGCTTTTGTTTTCCCCTTTGTCTCAGAACACAAATAGGAACATTCTTTGAAATATATTTAGACTAAACTTTTTTTTTTTTAATGTTAATTTGCAGGAATGTTGCCAATCCGTTTTTAGCAGATGGTTTGCTACTTAATGTCCCTGGGCAAGGCAGAAATGCTTTAATCAATAGAATCAAAAGGATTGTTGAGAAATTACATGCAATTTTACAAAATCAAAGGCACTTCCTACATATTGCCCAGCAGACAAAAACATATTGATATGTTGTTTTTGCAAGAAGCTAAGGAATGTTTCACACATTATGACATTAGGTTTCCTTTCACGTGTTTTCAAGCCTCCAGACTTCCTCATAACAAGGAATTTTACTCTTCCATAAATTTAAAAATTCTCCAACAGCAGCTTATTTCTTAGTTATGAAAAGAGAATCCAAGGCTGAATGATTAAAAATCTACCCTCAAGAGGTAGAAATTGCAACATAAGAAGCTTTACCTTTGCTGACTTCTTCAAATGAGAAATCAATAGCATGGCTCCCCATCTGCTCTATGATCCAGTATTCTACCTGCTTCTACAGCAGTCAATCATCCTGAAAACGGTCTCCACTAATAAGTGGCAAAATGCGCAGGGTTCACTCTAGCCATCAGCTATTACTCAGTTACTACAGAGAGCACTAACGACCATCTGAAAACCTGATTCTAATGCACTTGAGGCAATACTTCTGTGCTTTGCATTTCCAGACTGCAGGAGTCTGCTCCTGTTGCCACCATACTGAGATATTATGCAAACATTTGCTCTAATCAAGTTCTTGCTTCAGTGCCTGTATTACCATTTACAAACTGTTCCATGTCAGCCTGTACCAGGCAATGGTGACAACCCTTCCCGTCTTCAAGAAAAGACATACGGATCCATAGTGTAACCATTAAAAACACATACATACATTTATAGAGAGACGTACTATTATATAAAGAATATTTCTGTATGTTAAATATTTAAATATATATTTCCATATTCATTTGCATACAAAATTTTTCTCAGTACTGAAATGAAAATAGAGTAGTACAATTAGCACTATGAAGGTGCTTTTCAACTACTGTCATGCAAAAAAGACATAAGCTGTGCTACGAAACTCATGTATGTTGATAGAAATGCATTTATATGAAGTATAACAATAAATCTGTGAAATTAAAATTTTTCTATACCAACAGCATTCCTGTTACAGTGCCTGCACTTAGAGAAATGAAAGCTGCAAGTGGGAAAAATGTAAGTCCCGTCATCATTTTGCTACTGCTTTTTGTGGCCTTGCTGCTTTTAGTGCATAACTTCACTCATCTTCCTGGCATTATGTATGGCTTTATGCATCCCTTTGGAACTTGTGGGGTTTTATTATTGTTGGTTTGCTTGTTTTGTGTCCAACAGTTTGAAATTAATTTTGAACTTATATGGCTTTATAACCATGTGAAAATATTAGCTAAACACAAACGTAAAATATCTCATTCAATTACATCTAAGTTTAATGATGACATAACACTTTATGGCTGACATCATGTTGTAAAGTCCCAGAGTATTAACTCTACTGCCTCTTCAAAAAACAGGATCAAAATAACACCACATGATTATGATATTTGAGACCAGTAGCAATACAATTTTGGTGCCAAGACCAGGCTTATGATATTCTGACTGTATGCAAGCCAAATATATCTTACTTCATTAAAGACACTAAACATGTCTTAAAAGGTCTATATAAACCAAATCAAACAGATTTAAGTCTTGCATTTTTGAATACTAGATTTTAATTAACAAACACATATTTGTAATAATCTGCCAGATGTGAAACTGGTTTTTCAGAATAGAATCAGAAATGGTGCGTCACTTCTTTCCACTCCATGGAAACTCAACAGCACTAGTTTTACCAGTTTCAACAACACTAGTGGAAACTCAGTGGTCTCTATCCAATAACTGTAGTTTCATATTAACTAAAAAGGGATAAAACATTCAGGTAGTCTTATGTAGCGTTTAGCTTTTTCTGTACTTCTCTCCTCATCCTCCAGATTGTCACACATTAAGTGAACACATGTTCTAATCAGAAACACCATAGAAATTATAGCATACTACTCCCCCACCCTTCACTTGAGCAACTGAAAATATTCCTATTAGCATAAGTCAAAGAAGGAAATGCTGGCATCGTGATCATGCAATATACAGCTGGTAAAATTATAAATACCTCAGAGAAAAACAAACAAATAGAACAAAGTCAGCCCTATTTAGTCTGTGCATAGAAAAATCCCAAAAGGTGATTTCTCTAACCATAACTTTACTGCAATGATAATCCTGTAATGGATGCGTACAAACTCACTGAGTCTGCTGTGCTGCAAAAGTTTATCTGACAGTTTTTCTTTTACCTATGGCATGCCAAACCTTCTTGCAAGTCATGACTTGACGCAGAAAGAAAAGCTTCACAGGAATTTGAATCCTCCATGAAAGCAGGGACAGGTAATTCACTGCATTAGTTGGATGATTCTTGAAATGGATCTCTAGCCAGATTACATACGGGCAAGTAAAACAGTCTAGAAATCTGTATTATCTCCCTAAAATGAAAACTAGGATGACCATTTATCCACGAAGAAAAAAAAAAAAAACACCAACCTATCTCTTTTTCCATAGTCTTCAGAAAGCTGCTTATAGAAATCCTCTTTTCTCAGAGATCACCTGTGAGAGCTCTAATAAAAGGAAAATTCAAACATTCACATTGAAAATAAGAGGTTTGATTTAGGAGGTAGGAAATGGCAAAATCAAAACTACAACAGGATTTCCACATCCCCACTGACATTACTGACACAAGGTCATTGAGATCACAAACCTTTCAGATACAAGCAGATAATTAGGCAGTTATGTGGTATTTCAGATATGCTAATTATAACATGAATGTTGGGAGAGATATCTAATCTCATACTTCAGTGATCACTTCAGTCTCAAATTCGTATCAGTAAGGCCAAGATCTACGGTGGGAGAACAGACATGGCTACTTCACTACACAGTGACGTTTGCCTACTGCACGATTCACACACTCTCTCAGAGCTGTTGCTAATGGGAGAAGAGAAAACCTTCTGATTCATCTGAGCAATTCTGGTGGCGAGTCAAACCTCGGCACAAATTTGGCCAAATCAGTTCTCCATATCCCTCTCCTCTGCCCAGCTCCTGCAGATCTTACCCATGGAGACAAAGATCTCCGAGTCAAGGGTTCCACTACATATTTGTACAGCGCTGATCACAAGACAGCTGGGATTTCAGCCAGCTGCCACAGTGCTATTGTCATCGAAATAATAAAGTTTAAAAACCATATAATTTAAGTAGAGAATATAGTAAGAATCCATTGTGGACTTGAGAAGATACATTCTGGCATTTTAAAGGCAGAGAATTTCAACTTGGACCTCCTATCTCCATACTATAAACAAGAAATTAGAATATTCTCATTTCTTCATTTTCAAAGCCAAGTAGAGGAGGTGCTGGAGAGCTGTAGTAATTACAGTCATGGTGTTGGCTCCTAAAGATCTCTGCCTTTGCATCAGGAAACTCGGGCTATCATGTTAAAAATAGAACCTTGGTTACAAAACACCAGCTGAGCAGAGCACATTTGAAGAAAATGGAAACAATGTTGTTACACAGAGAACACATCTGCACTGCACATCTGTAGTCAGAATAGATATAATGGCAACAGCAGCATGAAGACAGAGAACTAAGTTTCAGGTACCTGGCAATTTAAGTGTCTACTCAGTGTATCTGTCCACACTGTCCCACCAAACAGCTGGTTACCGAGCTATTTCTCAAGTCTCTCAAATAAAGAAGCCCAGAAGTTTCTAAAGAGGCTACAGAGGTAGCACTGGAAGACCAAGGGCAGCACAGAAAGATTCCTCCACAGATGATGGAAGTGCCATTGGACTCTGATCATAATGCAGCTTAGTGAACAAAACAAGGAAGACCAGAAAGCATTTTTAAATACAAAAAATAAGGGAAATTAAAAGGAAAATAATATAGCAGACATGAAAAAGAATTCACCTCAGAGGAGGCATGACAAAATATGAAGTTAGTTTTCACTATTGCATTAGACAGAATTTAATTTCATTAAAGAATTAGTTTTGCTAATTGTAGACCAGTAAATTACTTGTTACCAGCAGTCACACAATATCTGCTCTGGACTCAGGGACAATCCCAAGACACCACAGCATGCTGTACTAAGTCCAGTCTCCAACCTCTGGGCCAAGTGTAGCTAACCCACATAATCTTATGGCTGCAACAAATGAGAACAGCCGTTAGCCAGCTAAAGATGATTCACGTCCCGTTATGTCCCTTGCCACACTCCGTACATTAAGAGCTGATGATCAAGTTCCTGGTCTGTTCTAATGGCCAACCAAGGATTTGCCATCATCCTCGGGAATGCAGCTAAGCCATCCTCATAACTGCCACTGCTGTCTCAAGATCCGAGCCCGATATTCACTTTTTTAAATTCACCACAGATTTTCTTTACATATCATGTCTCTAGCATTCAGATGGATAATATTAGCTTATCCCATCATACTACAGCTTATGCATGCTTTCACAGCATAACGTTGATGACAAGACCTTTCTGTTGAACACAGAATTAAACTGCTTCTGTGGCTTGTCACAGGCAAAGGGAGCAACGTTAGGTAGACGCAGGCAACAACTTCAACCTTTTGGCCCTAGCGACAATGGAGAAACCACATAGCCCTTGCCAGGCTCACTGATAAACAAGTGTTTGTAGTCTCTTTTTATAATATAACGGAAAGACTCATATTTTGCACACATGCACTTGCAGGTCCAGATCCTGCACTACCAGACACAGAGTATCACGCTGCTTTCATAAGCACTCAGCTCATGCAAGAGAAAAAAAATAAACTACATCACCCACAAACAAACAATACGCTAGGATGTGATTCTGGAATTTTGTCCTATTCCTTAAATATGGAGAGTAGGTATCATTAGCACATAGGAGCCACCTCTCAAAACACAGCCTTCAACTAAACGTACAGCAAGACTCTTGCATTTGTTTCAGAAATACAGAAAGCGTACCTTGTGTACAGGTACAGCCATCTTTTTCTGATCCAGCAAACAAGAACACATGTATCGCATCATGCGGCAGTCTCAGCACCAGGCTCCTTCGAGCAAAGGCTCTTTCAAGTTTTAGGCCCTGAGAGAAGTCACACCTCCCACTGCTCTCTTTGCCTGCCCTTGTATGCACAACAGTTAATTGGCAGATCACTATCAAGCCCAGGCCATGGTACGCCCAAGTAGCAGAGTGGTTTTTACATTTGACTGCTAAGGCAGATATTGCCATGAGAGAGCGTGACAGTGAGATCAAGCTGATCTCACACATAATACACAATTCCCAGCAGCTATGCACAGGTTTGGGTTTATGTTTCTTTTCATATGTATTTATCTATATTTTTCATATGTATTTATCTATATTTTGGTCATGTAGATAAAATCGCTTATTAGTACTAAAATGGGCATAACAGTTTCGCAGAAAGCGAAAAGACCTAAATTTGAATCTCTGTACAGCTGCAGGCTGCTTGTGTCAATCAGAGTAACATTTTCCAAGGTGACACCTAGCCAGCATAAATGAAGCGCTGAGCTGAGTTCAGAACCTTAAGCAGAATAGCAGCCTCCATCTCTGCACAGCCCATAAATCATCTGCTCAAAGATTGTAGTACACAATCCACTCTTTCCACTGAAGCTGTGCCGCTATGCAGAGATAACAAACGTCAATAAAAATGAACTTTTTCAGAGAGAAAAGGCAAAATTCTCCAGCTTAGCAATAAGAGAACTTGTGGAGGGCGCACAAGTCACAGCTTCCAGCCTCCGCTCCCGATTCATTTTTTTAACCTTTTGTTGAAGACTTTCATGTGAACTACAAAAATTGTCTAGATTGACGGAAACGGAATCCAGGTCAATTCCCTTCCCAACTACAAAGCTACCATTCACATAAAACTTTTCTTGTTTCTGGCTCAAAAGACACAATCTCAAAAAAAAAAAAAAAAAGCAACTGGCATGCTGTTCCCATTGCATAAATCTGAAGAATTAATAGAGCAATCTAGCTGATAATCAGGAAAAAAAGCCCTTTAAAAAAATCACTCATTCTGAAAAAAACAACTTTAATCATGAAAGGAATCACTCAATCTCCAGTAATAACATACAGTTACCTTAATAAAGCCAGACTATCACTCCTCAGTTTTGGTCAGTGAGTCCTAACCATAGCAAAATAAATCCTCGATGGAAGAACCATCAAGAAAGAATATAATTTGAAGAGAACTAAAGATATTAAAAGCACAAGAAAGTTAACATTAATAATAGTAATAATAAACTATCAAGTTGTAGTCAATACAACCAACATCATTAAGTCTTCAGTGGATGGTCCTGCAAATACCTGCACCTCCAGTAACACTTGAAAACATACAGCAGTTTAAGTCTTCTACCTGAAATCACTATACTAAAGTTTTCTTTAGTGCACCCATTCCTAAGTAAGGAAGGACATAAAAGTTAAATTCAAATTAATCTGCACTGACATGCAGCAATCTAGAAAGACTTAAGAAGTCACAGCATAAAGAGAAAAAGTAATGGGATTAATCCTGCACGTCTTACATATGCAAGTAGTTCGTTCTCTTGCAATTAGTTACATTGGAACAGCAGGTCTCTGCTTGTACAGAGGCTGTGAATATAGGGCCCTCTGTTGCGGAGCAAGAGCTGTGTTCCCAGGGCTACTGTCTGCTGCTGATTTGTTTCTCAGTAGAATAAACACACTGCAGTGAGTGATAAACATGCTTAAGTGCTTTCGAGCTGGAGGGAAATAAAATGGGGGGATTTAACAAATAATTATTCCCAAATGGAAAGTACCACAAGAATAAGAGACATGGTGGAATGGCTATGCGAATGAATCCTAGTGAGCCTGATTTTATGGAACCTAGCTAGCTAGCCAGGCTGCAAAGGATAGCTATCACAAACCGGCTGTTTATACACTACATTCTTCCTCATGTTTGAGATCAAGAAATATATAAAGGGTAGACATCAAACATGGAATTTACTTACCCGAACCTTCAGAAGGCTAAAATCAAGAATCCAGGCTGATCTAGTTCCCAAACTCAAAATATGCAATTTCTGAAAGCAAATCATTTCACTCTAACGCCTTTTCAAGACACAGAGAGTGAATCACACACTGGAGATCTCTCCCTCCCCCAACTGACCACAGAGGGTGACTAGATATCCAACTACACCATAGCTAACATTAGCTGAAGTAAATCCACAGAGCACGTCACTCTAAGCAGCAGGCTGATGGATAACACATACATCTCCTCTCTTACAAATTTTCCCAAAGAAGTCCACACAGTGCTTGACATTCCGACAACAGATGCAGCAGCTTGCAAAGATGAGGGACCAAAGCCCTAGTACAACACAGATGTCTTAGTAATCATCCACTGACCTTAACTAAGAATTCAGCTGGTCCAGAAATGAACTGTGTGTTTACAACTTTAATTTAGATCAACACTATGTATTAAGTGCCTGTAATTTATTAATTCTGTTTAGGTCCCAAGGTTGGGAGAAAGGGTTGGGGAGACCGAGGAAGCAAGTTCATTTCACAGACTTCATAGTCCATAATCTTTCAAAATAATGCTGGAATGCAAACATAATCTGATTAAAACTAGAAAGGCTAAAAAATAATAAAATGACATTGCATAATAAGACAAACAGGATGGCATGAATGAGGCATTTTAAGTTATATCAGCTTAATTATAGCATAGCTTTTCAAGAAAAAAGGTTTAACTCATCACCTACAATAGCTGAAAGCTAGGCTGCAGAAAAAAATAAATTGCTCCCTTCCAGCTAGTGTTTCTCCTGGTGTCATTGTTACAAACTAAGCATCTGATTAAGAGCGGCCTGCCTGCTCCCATTATCTTCCAACTGCACATGCAACTTAGGGCAGGTGACAGAGCCAATGCGTAACACATTATTAAGATGAAGGATATGTTGTGATCTGAGGGACTCTTGTATTGATTTTAATAAAATCAGAGCATTTGGGTTTTTTTGAATCCGTATGTTCCTTGTGAACTCAACAGAACATACTGTTTTCAAATATAATTGAGAAAAACTGATTTCAAATCCTAGGTTGGAACCACAGATATTTCATTTAACACAATATTTATTAACTTTAGCCCTTTAAAGTATACTTTCTGGTAACAAAGCTCAATAGTACTAGATTATACATGTGCCACACACCTTTGTTAGACATAAAAAAGGACTGCATTCTGCATAAAACTATCCATCTGGTCTTTCCCTCAGTTTTTCACACACATAAACACACATATGCACACACACAATTAATCTCAAAAAATGCACCATCTTGTTTGCAAACTCAAAAGGAAGTGGAAACTAAAAGTTTATCTCAGTGGGCTGCCTGCTAGCACAAATGTATGCCTCCTGCTAAATACTGGAGGGGGAGGGTTCAGTATGTGTGTGGAATCTCTTTAGTACTGGCTGGGTAGCATTCAGATGTAATTAACACCACAGTCACCATAGCACACCATAACACACTGCCATAGAAAAGCATGCTGGTCATCATCACTGTAAAAAGGTAAAGTGACTTGACCAAAACCATCTTGTAAACGGTGGCAGGCCACAAGCCAAGAATTCATGATTCCCAAGCTCATGTTCCAGCATGACGCTTCCACTCCACAGAATGCTTCTTTCTGTGGTCCGTACTGCCCAACTAGACTGCAGTGCTGCCAGTCCTGCCCCAGACTGTCTATCGCAGAAGTCAGTATACAGATGCATGACTCTTGCACAGCACACCCATAGGCTACACAACATAAACTAACACATACGAGGGAAGAAGGAAGCAGAGAAGTACCATACAGGCAGAGCAGACACACACGCTCTTATTCCATTTCCAGCATCCAAAAAATGTGTGCAGAGAAATTATTATCCTTCAACACTTGTAGAAGTGTGGATACACAGAGTTGTAAGGTGTGCAAGGCACATGCTAGTGCATCCAAACTTTTCCAGTCTTGGCCAATACCAGTACCAGCATTTCTATTTCCATACTGTTCTTTCCGAAAACAAGGCATCCATGTTTTCATTCTCTATGAACTTCTCTTATCTGGAAATCTCTTTTCAGTCTGATACTTCTGTTGCCATGAAAATGTCTTATAAAAAATATTCACTTTAAAAAATGTTTTATACGAAGGCACCTCTAATTCCTTCTCGCTTCCAGGACACTTGGTAAAATATTACAGGACTGCAATTTATATGCTAAAGGAATTCTCAGATAGCATCTAATTAAATAATTCAATCAGAAAAAAAATTAAAATGAAATATTGGCACAATCCCATGTGTAAAATGCAGCCATTAAAGCTCTCTGGTATTTGCAGGATGCAATTCTATTACCCGTGCTAATTTCATGCCTGTTCAGCACTGCAGGACATCTGAGCTATTGACACCTCTCTCCAACATAAAAAATAAAAAAAGCGGTCCAGGAGAAGTCTGATGGCAAACTACAGATAACCTTTCTGACCTTGTCCAGAACCATTACAGTAGCTGATTAACCCAATTTATGGCAATGAACCCAAACTTAAAATTTCTTAAAACTAACCTTCAAACCCAGCCAAGCTTGGGATATTCCTTTCAATGACTTCAGTGAGTTTTGCACCATGACCCAGAATTCACAGCATCTCACAGCGGTAAGCAAAATCTGATTAAAATAACATCTTATTCTGCATTCTATGCCACAGGAATTCCTTATGAACCCTAGTTATTATGATTCGACAAGTAAAAGCACAGAAAATCCACTTAGGGATAATGAGCTGTGATTTTAAATTTTTTTTATTCATTTTTTAATCTTATAGGTTTCAACAAGGTATCAGAAATTTGTAAACTTTATTTTTTTCCCATAAGTATATTTTAGTACTTATCACCAAACCATTCACTTAATCATTTTTAGAAGACCTTCTTCAACTTTCATACAGATGTTATTTAAGGAAAATATCTTCTGATTTGTTTTATGCATAGTCACAAAAAGTCACAAAAAAAGTTTATGCTCTAATCCATGCTATACTCTCCCCGAATTTCAGTATACCTTTCTCTACGACTCTGAGAAAAACCACTGACCAAAAGAACATGCCAATAAGGACATCAGCATTGATTGTTATTTTCCTTGAAAAGAAATAAGAGTACCGGAGCTTCACACCAACAAACCTGAAGGAGTTCTGCTCCATCCTCATATGGAAAGTCAATTAATTTCATGTATCTAACTCTTAACAGTGCCTTTTGAAAAATCCCTGCTTCATACATGCTTCCACAGTGCACTCCACTGGCACACAGACAAGAATATATTTCCTTTTTAAAATCCATTTCAGGAATCAAGAAAAACCTAAGGACTGCATGAGAGAACTTAAAACTTACAGGAGCTGCTACATCTTATTATCCAGAAAAAAAAGCAGTACCTTAATAATTTACCCAAAATAACAAGACTATCTGAAAAAAGAAGGCATATACAAACTGAATGGTGATGTGTCATAGTTTAGTTTAAAAAAAAAATCAATACCAGTCACAGCAAAGTAGCTGGGCTTTAACAGTGCCGCAAACTTACAAGTATTGACTAGCAGGTGAAGCCCAATTCATAGGGGATTAGGCACCTTGCCTGCTCCACCCTTCTTCATATTCCCAGAAGACCAGTTGGCCAAAGCTGCCTGGAAGAGAGCGAGGTTTTTTGCACTGGTGATAGGTATCCTTTACCAGATCGTTTGCTCTCCCTTTTTGGATTTAGGAGAGACTAGAATTGGGATTTGAACATTCAGTAGAGGTTATGCAGCAGCAGAGAAAGATGGTCCCTCCAGGTTTTGCAAGAGTTCTCACCTACCTCCACCCTCAGCCTCCTTATTACCCAACCCACTTAGCAGAGCGAGGGAACGACTGTATGATGCCATGCAGATGATGAAAATATAAAAGAAGACATTAAACATCATCCAGCAAAGCAAAGTCATGTAAAATCCCAAACTCCCAGGAAATAACAGCATTCTCCCCCACTGCTTGCCCACTTCAACCCTCCTCCCAGAGCTCCCACTAAAAGGAGATTAAATTAAAAAGGCATTACACAAATAAGCAATTGCCCCAGTTATAATCCCAAGTGGTCCCCAGCACTACAGCAGCACTAAGGCAAAACCTTGAGCGCACCCGGACGCACGCAGCCTCTCAGCACGGATTAGCAGAGCCAGGCTTATAGGGGGAGAACAAAAATTCCCCTTGCAGCAACCCATTTCGGAAACGAACAATACCAAACACAAAAGAATGAGGATAATAGCAAGGTGGGAAGAGGCTGCCCTGCCCGCCGCGCCGAGCCCTCCCCGCGGACCCCCCCTACTTCAGCAAGGCAGGGGGCTGAGGTCAGGTTTATCACAGCATCAGGCCGAGCCCGGCCCGGCGGGGCTGCCGCTGCCCAGCGCCCAGGCCGAGC
>Ga0065711_1002834_pt1 | contig 31341 bp, 24 predicted proteins | sample Hoacrofraction12_FD_59098 | JGI IMG/M metagenome (GOLD analysis project Ga0065711, IMG submission 59098) | Hoatzin crop microbial communities from Cojedes, Venezuela - Epithelial fraction 12 v2 (version 2) | ecosystem: Host-associated > Birds > Digestive system > Esophagus > Crop | place... | reverse complement strand
CATGCTTGTTCTTCTTCTCTCCACCTCAGCGATGAGGAAGAGTAAGAAAACCCATTGTGGTCCTGAGCATTAGCACTGGGAAACTCGAGCAGGCACTGGGAAACAGCTTAATCTCATTGCAAAATGGGGCAAGTCCTAAAAATTACAGGTGAAGCAACTGCCCTGGCTGACGCGTGAGAATCGCACAGGACCACCTTTGCAGGAGGGAAGCTCCCACAGTCATCTACATTGAAATAGTGGCATTATGTCTAGCTGCAGAGACAGGAACAAGGAATGGGCGACTTTCTGATGCAGTCAGAGCTAAAACCTTCAAACTGACGGTAGCTGATTGCCCCACAATTCAAAATCCATTCTGCCTTTATAAACCTCTGAAACAAATTGGTATCACTGCCCTCTCAGAACATCAGAAAAGCTTTTGCTTGGCAGAACCAGTGATTATCCTGCTATGTGGATACCTAAAAGCAACGTGTGCACGGTCACTACAATACAGTCTTTCAGAGGAATTTATTTAACATGTTTTCCCGAGCCCTTAATTGCAGTCTTGTGAATCCTAGTTACTACCCTGACCAAATCAACAGTAATGCTGGAAGAATAACTATAATCTCCTGGTTTCCTTTTCCCAGGAAGGCAACTAGTAAAATAGATAGTTCTGCTGTACTGCAACTTCCTATAGCTGTTTTTGATTGCATTTTCCTCCCTAGTGCTACAATGAGAATTAAACTCCTGTCTCTGGTGCGGTTTTCAGATGGTCTCCTGCTGTGAAGTGATGTTCTGAAATGCCCAGTGATTCACAGCTCTGGTATTTCATGTCTAATGGAATTATTTCTGGATGGAATTGTTACCTTTCCTGAGAGAAAGACACTCATAAAGCTGGTAGGAGACAAATTACATGCGTCTACCCTTGTCTCCTCCATGGGCTTTTCAAAATCAAATTACTTGGCTACACTTTTAAAAATTCCTGCTATTGCACAAATACGTGAGTAATTTAAAGTAAAACATGGGGCACTGTAATTATGCAAAACACGGGAAATTCATGGTTACAAGTGGACTGAAGAAAGACCCAGCTGTCTCACAGCACAGAGGAGTAAGAGAGGGGGATCTGGGAGCTCTCTCCTTCCTTTGTAGATCACACCACCAGTAACTCTGCATTCTAGGACTATACGCCTGTAAGGCATACGTGTAGGTCACCACATGAGGTGTGTTCTGTAATTTCTGGATTGCAATTAAGACATTTTATTGCCTGAAGTCAATCTGAGCTTGAAGCGCTTTGAACCCCCGCCACGGTTCATGCCCCTGCTCCCTTGGGAGGTGGCTGTGCCCCGGAGAAGCGCACCGGGCTGCCCTGTCACCAGGGAAACCCCCCGGAGAGGTGCATGTGTCATTCACCCTCTGGCATCTGCTCCTCAGAAGTCCCCCAAAGCTGCTCTGGGATTAAGTCAGAAATCTGAGCTGCGGAGCGGGGCTTGCAAGCTGGCTGGTGACTCATGCAGGGATTCTGTGGCGCTGGGAGACATTTCTTTTCAATTAGTTGAATTCCCAAAGTAAGCAAATATCCTTCAAATGATATCAATTACGAAACATTCTGGTCTGCCCGGGGAAAGCTCTGCGCACCATCCGTGGGGCACCGTCCCCGGGCTGCCCTGCACCAGCAGGTTTGCAGGGTGGGTGCAAACCTCCCCTGTGGAGGCTGCAGCGAGGAGGGGGCTCGGCCCCACAGCACCGGGCAGGGGGTCCCAGGGCAGCCTGAACCCCGGGGGTGCAGCAGGGTGCAGGGTGCGGGTCACCCCATCGGTGGGACAGCGCGAGCTGCTCCTGAGCAGGGCGGTTTGGGAAAGCAGCAAGGGCTTTGCTGTGGCCGAAGCCGGCCCATATGGAAAGCGTGTCCCAGGCATGCCGGAGAGCCTCCCAGGTGGTCAGAGGGGTGCAGGTCCCATCCTGACGCCGCTGCTGAGCGTGGCAGGCTGCTCTGGCACAGGGTGGCATGTGAGGAGGGTGCTGTCATGCCAAAATTTCTACTCTGGGTCTTCTACAGCCCTGTGGGGACATCTAAGCAAAGGGCTTTATGCGGCTGCCTGTACTTGGACTCAGCAGTGTAAGTGTCAGCCAGTGGGCCAACAAGCCGACGGCGCACCCTACCCATCACACCCTGCTTCCCGGCGGGGAATCAGGGCATGCGAGTAGCAAAGGAGCCATGGCGTCCTCCTCCGTGTCCACTAGTCCAGGTTGTCCAGGAGTGGGACCATGGCATGTCCCATGGAGAACATCCACCTCACATTCAGACAGTGGGTGAGCGTTTCAGATGAGGATGCTGGAGAGGACAGAAGTCAGTCAGGTGCGACGCCACTGAACTTGCTGGCTACGAGCTGGAGAGGGACCCATGAAGTCCCATAACCCGTGTGAGTAGTTCAGCTTTCTCCCTCCAGTGAACATTATTTTGTGCTTAAATCACTCAGCTTGACCTGCATCTGCCCTGCCCACTCTTCAGTACTCTTCTCCAGCTATCGCTGCTGTTCCTTCCAGCTGGACTTCAGTCTTGGCTAAACTAAGTAACTTTGATCAGCAAAGTTTGCAATCTTGATGCTCGTCCCTCTTTCTAGATATATTATGCTTGTGTTGGAGCCTGTTTTGCACAGGTGCCAATCCCCTTAAAACAGGCCCATTAGAGAGCAGCAGAATTCAATAGTCCTCTGACAAATAACACAGACCACAAGGAGCTTTCCAAGGGCTCTGGCAGGGTCAGGCAATGCTTTGACTGTGGTTGTGAAAGATCTGCTCAGTGAATGGAGTCACCTCAGGTTGCTTGCCCCTAGAGAAAAACCACCTCTATGTATGCCCATGGAAGGGATCACCAGCATTTACAGAGGCCACGAAGGTTTGGGATTTCTTCAAAGAGTTGGTAACAAGATTGTGTAAGAATCAAATAGCTGTATCTCCTTAACCATGACAGCAAATGCTGGGCTAAATAAGATGTTTATTGAGGCTTATGAGTGTCTCTGTACACATAACCTTGGGCAAGACCCAGAAATACTGGGCTCTGCATTTGAAAGGCAGCTGGTTAAATAGCCCTGGCAAAATAATAAAAAAGCACTGTGTATTTGCTCAATACATCAAGTAAGTGATTAACTCAGTAATGGGAGACCCAGAGAAAAGAAGAAACTTTTCCCTTTGTGTGAAGTCTGGTTTCCAGACTTTGCAGCAGTATTACACATTCCTGGAAAACAAAACTAAGCTCAATGTACCTCAGCTCCGCCACGAAAGCTCTCCCAGGCTGAACGATCAGCTAGCTCGGTGCATCGCTTAGGCCTTTGTGCAGCTCCTCCTCCTTCTCTCACAAAATTTGAAAGGCAGCAAAATAATTGTGGCTAACTTACTGGCCTGTCTTATGAGGGGTAAACATTAATTCAGGAGTTCTGGAGGACTTCATGCAACTAAACCTGTGTGCCTTCTTGCTATTTAATTGATCTAATTATCCCTATATTTCCCTTTTAGCAACTCAGCTTCTCACAGGAGACTGCTTCTGCTACCAGATCATGAGTAAATCTGCTGTAGATTTTTTTCCAATGTCATTCCTGATGTAAGGTGGTGCAAATAAAATATTTAATTTTGTTTGAGAATTCTTACTTTTCTTTGTTCCCTCCTGGTTGTCCAGGGTCCCCGCTCAGTCCTCTCTAAGTTACTGTTCCTCTTATTCTCAGAATTTTTAATTATTTGTGAATTCTTTCCACAGGCCTCTCACCTGTTGCAGTTACTGTGTTGTCTTTTAGCTTTGTACATAGCGAAGTACACAGGGAAAAAATGTTGTTCTTACTCCTGGAGAAAAATATAGAGAAGCAATTTGCCCCTCTTTCTTCACTGAATCTCTAATTAATGTTAGATCACTTTTAGAAGATCTTGTAAGGGTAGCCAAAGAATCCCTCCACTGCTGATAACCAGCTGCAGAAGAAGAGCTTACAGAGTGTGTAAAATGATTGCTGATAAGCAATACTGCATTTCTAACCCTGGGTGTAGAAGAGGAGTAATCTTCTAAAGGGGCATGACGATATTGAGGGAGTGGGTAGGGTGCCAAAGCACAAGCTCCAGGGCCAGTTGTGATGGCGTAGGATGCTCTTGCTGGCCACCAATTTCTGGTCTCAGTGCCCATCGGTCCTTTTTCACATCTGCCAGGCCTGTGCAGGTGTCTCCAAGACCCGAGGCCCTCAGCTGGTTGCACACCACCAGCCCCACAGCGAGGAGGAACAGGACAGGAGGGTCAGTCCTCCCTTTGTGCCTCTAGCAGGTGATGGATTGGGCTGGCAGCTGCCCCTGCTGGTGCACAGTCCTGGAGAAGGACCAGAACACAGCACTGCAAATGCGTGGAGGTGAGATATCGGAGCAGGGGGTTCTTAGATGAGTCAGATATGGGTAAGACTTGATAAACTCAAACTGGCCCAGGACTGTTGTATAGTTCAAACAGAAGAGCGGGGCTTTTGTGGAGGGAAGATCTAGACTATCAGGAACCAGCCAGCAGTCTTTCTGTAAAAAAAAGGAGAAAACAACACCCTATCCTTCAAGTGCACTCAGCAATGAAAACAGCACTTCTACTGATTAAAGCACAATAAATGTAATGAAAAACACTGTAAGCTATTAGTGACTGCTACCTGTTCTGCATTTGTTTTAAGCCCTTTGAATGCTGATAACTACTTTTTCCCCTAGAAAATCTTTCTACATTATTGCTGTTCCCTTTACTCACCGCATTTGCAGTCATCACTTGTAAATTCAGGCAATGAATTCATGAGGAGCCTGCACAGCATAATAACACTACCTTGCATGCTGCCACAGCTACCACCCGGCAGTCTGATGATGCTTAACCTGCGCCGGAGGATTAAGCCTCGCAGTGCTGTTGTGCTGCGTGGGGAGGCAGCGAATGTCGCTTCAGGCAGAACAGAAACCCTTCTGGGTACCGCGTTTCTGGGTCACGGGGACAGAAATGTACACGTCTATTTGGTACCAACCCAACGCCTCTAGGAAGTGTTGGATGTGCTCTGCATGCACTGTGCAGACAGCCTGCACGTGTTCGGTAAATCCCCCCACCGGGACGTGTTTGTCTCCCAGCGCACAGCACACAAACTGGATATTGCATGCGCAGAAATGGGCAGCACGTTCAGTGCTTCCCCACAACGGTCAGTCGCTCAGCACATGTGTGACAAGTCCACCCAGTACTCCTAAAAAGCATCAGAATAGCTGATGGTGTGAGCAGTTTGTGCAAGACAAGAGCAACGACTATCATCCTTTGCCGTGTACATTCACAGAGGAATAGAACCATAGGAAAGTACCATCCTGGAAATGTTGGACTCTGTTGCCCACGTGCTATGGAGCAGACCTACGCATGTCTTTTAAAAATGTCAAGGTGGTTGAGATGTTGGCATCCTGCTCAGATCCCTAAATATAAAAAGAGTCTGCAATAACCTAGATGCATGTTAGCTCTAATCAGAGCACAGGGAAGCAAAAGAGTAGCAGATAATTGTTAAAATGCTCACCGTGAAACATTTGCGGCAGCAAAGGCTCAAGGGTTATGGAGATGTTAGAAACCATGGAACTGCCGGAGAACGGTCACATAGGAATTGAGGCTTCTTCCCCCAGAAAGGTGGTGGGACCAGTAGCCCAGCTGGAGTGCATCTACACCAGCATGGGCAACAAACAGGAGGAGCTGGAAGCCATTGTGCAGCAGCAGAACTATGATATAGTGGCCATCACGGAAGCATGGCAGGACAACTCGCACAGCTGGAGCGCTGCAATGGACAGCTATGAACTCTTCAGAAGGGATAGGCAAGTGGGGAGAGGTGATGGGATGGCTCTGTACGATAGGGAGTGTTTTGATTGTCTGGAGTTTGATGACAGTGATGACAGGGTTGAGTGTTTATGGGTAAGAATCAGGGGGAAGGCCAACAAGGCAGATATCATGGCAGGATTCTGTTACAGACCACCCAACTAGGACGAAGAGGCAGAAGAAATATTCTGTAAGCAGCTGAGGGAAGTCTCACGATCGCTGGCCCTTCTTCTCATGGGGGACTTCAGCTTACCAGATGTCTGATAGAAATACAACACAGTGGGTAGGCAGCAGTCCAGGACGTTCCCAGAGTGTGTGGAAGATGATAACTTCCTGACACTGCTGGTGAAGGAGCCAGCTAGGGAAGGTGCCCGCCTGGACTTGGTGTTTGTGAACAGGGAAGGAGTTGTGGGTGAGGTGATGGCTGGACACTGTCTTGGCCACAGCAACTACAAAATGATAGTTTTCAATTCTTGGAGAAGTTAGGAGGGGGTTTAGCAGAACCGCCACCCTGGACTTCTGGAGGGTAGACTTTGGCCTGTTTAGGGGCCTGGTTGCCAGAGTCCCTTGGGAGGCAGTGCTGAGAAGCTGTGGATGCCCCCTCCCTGGAAGTGTTCAAGGTCAGGTTGGATGGAACTCTGAGCAACATGGTCTAGTGGAAGATGTCCCTGCTCATAGCAGGGGGGTTGGAACCAGATGATCTTTAAGGTCCCTTCCAACCGTTACCATTCTATGATTCTATGATTCTATGACAGGCAGAGGAGTCCAGGAAGGCTGGACATTCTTCATGAAGGAAATCTTCAAGGCGCAGAAGCAGACCTTCCCCACGGGCCAAAAGATGAGCTGGCAGGGAAAAAAACTGGCCTGGCTGAACAGGGAGCTTTGGCTGTAACTTAGCGAAAAAAAGGAGACTATATGTCCTTTGGAAGAACGGACAGGTGACTCAGTAGGACTACAAGGATATCATGAGGTTATGCAGGGAGAAAGTTAGAAGAGCCAAAGCCCAACTAGAACTTAGTCTGGCTACTGCCATAAAGCATAATAAAAATGTTTCTACGAATGGATTAGCATCAAAAGGAGAGCAAAGGAAAATCTCCACACTCTACTAGATGTGGGGAGAAACTTAATGACAAAGGACGAGGAAAAGGCTGAGGTACTTAATGCCTTCTTCGCCTCAGTCTTTAACAGTAAGGAAAGTTGTTCGTCAGACACCCAGCCCCCTGAGCAGGAATACAGGGATGGGGAGCAGAAGGAAACCCCCCAAATCCGAGCAGAAATGGTCAGTGGCCTGCTAGGCCACATACACACACACACAGGACTACGGGGATGGATGGGATGCACCCAGGGGTACTGAGGGAATGGGCATATGTGCTCACAAAGCCACTTTCCATCGTCTATCAGCAGTCCTGGCTAACTTGGAGGTCCCTGTTGACTGGAAGGTAGCTGATGTGATGCCCATCTACAGGAAGGGCCAGAAGGAGGATCCCGGGAACTACAGGCCTGTCAGCCTGACCTTGGTGCCAGGGAAGGTTATGGAGCAGATCATCTTGAGTGTTGTCACACAGCACTCACAGGACAGCCAGGTGATCAGGCCCAGCCAGCATGGGTTCATGAAAGGCAGGTCCTGCTTGACCAACCAGATCTCCTGCTATGACCAGCTGACCAGCCTAGTGGATGAAGGAGAGGCTGTGGGTGTTGTCTACCTGGACTTCAGCAAAGCCTTTGACACGTTCTTGCCCAGCATCCTCCTGGAAAAACTGGCTGCTCATGGTTTGGATGGGTGTACTGTTCACTGGGTAAAAAACTAGCTGGATGGCCAGGGCGAAAGAGTGGTGGTGAATGGAGTGAAATCCACCTGGCAGCCGGCCATGAGTGGTGTTCCCCAGGGCTCAGTTTTGGGTCCGGTCTTGTTTAACATCTTTATCAATGATCTGGATGAGGGGATCCAGTGGTCCTTCAGTAAGTTTGCAGATGACACCAAATTGGGCAGGAGTGTCGATCTGCTTGAGGGTAGGAAGGCTCTGCAGAGGGATCCGGACAGGCTGGATGGATGGGCCAAGGTCGATCATATGAGGTTCAACAAGGCCAGATGCCGGGTCCTGCTCTTGGGTCACCATGACCCCATGCAAGGCTACAGGCTTGGGGAGGAGTGGCTGGAAAGCTGCCTGGCGGAAAAGGACCTTGGGGTGCTGGTCAACAGTCGGCTGAATAGGAGCCAGCAGTGTGCCCACGTGGACAAGAAGGCCAACGGCATCCTGGCTTGTATCAGGAATAGTGTGGGCAGCAGGAGTAGGGAGGTGATTGTGCCCCTGTACTTGGCACTGGTGAGGCCGCACCTGGAGTACTGTGTTCAGTTTTGGGCCCCGCACTAAAAGAAAGACATTGAGGTGCTGAAACATGTCCACAGAAGGGCAATGAAGCTGGTGAGGGGTCTAGACAACAAGTCTTATGAGGAGCAGCTGAGGGAACTGGGGCTGTTTAGCCTGGAGAAGAGGAGGCTGAGGGGAGACATTATCACTCTCTACAACTACCTGAAAGGAGGTTATAGTAGGCAGGTCTTGGTCTCTTCTCCCAGGTAACTAGCAATAGGATGAGAGGATACGGCCCTGAGTTGCACCAGGAGAAATTTAGAATTCACTGAAAGAGTTGCCAAGCATTGGAATAAGCTGCCCAGGGAAGTGGTTGAGGCACCATGCCTGGAGGTATTTAAAACACGTGTAGATGTGGCACTTAGGGACATGGTTTAGTGGTAGACTTGGCAGTGTTAGGTTAATAGTTTGACTCGATGATCTTGAAGGTCTCCTCCAGCCTAAACGATTCTATGATTCTATGACTTAACAATACAGCTTCATTATTATAAATCTGCCTGACTTCACTGGTAGTACATTAATCAACACAATAAAAATGATATTAATGCACTTTTTTATGAAAGGACTAGCAAAATGAGTTGTCTTACTCTCAGACAGAACTAAAATCAGGTTAGTAAGGACATCTACAGTTCTAAGCACTTAAATAGCTCACTAACTCCAAGAGGACCAAACTTACATATTTTGCTGAACTGGAACCTAATTCACAAAGCAGGACCTAATATGACCAGAAATATACTGTATTGCACAAATTTTTTTCCACATACTAAATCTGGAAGTGAAACATTGATTTCTAGCACATACCATATTCCTCCATCATTGATGCAGCTAGATTTCTGCTGAAGTGTAAATGATCACTGAATTATTGAAACCGTTGTAATGTTGTAATGGAAAATGTCAATTTTAACAAGAAACAAACAAATGCCTGCAAAAACAACGAATCCATCATAAGTGGGTAGATAAACAAATGTATTTTTATTTTCATTTCAGTGATCTGTGTGGCCCAGCAGTAAATCCCAATTTTGAAAGGAATTATATAATTTTTCACAGCTGCTCAGAAAATGGAAACCCATTTGCAGAATTTTTAAAAAATCACAAGCATTGTTCCAGTATTACAGCAGGAAAAAAATCCACAGGTTCTTGAAACTAATTAGAAACAACAAAGGAGGTGGGTTTTAATGGTACTCAAAGCTTTACCTGAAATATTAAACATATCCAGCCATCATAAAAACTACAAATGTCATGGATCTGTTTACCACTGAGAAGGATTAGCTGAAACATACACCATGACACAGTGCCAGACAAAATGCAGCAAATTCTTTCTGCAAAGGAGCTGTACACAATTCCATCATAAGGTGCCCCTCATGTCTGCTGAGAAAAAAAGAAATAGAAAACTTGTTTCTTTAGACAAAATTCTTTTTAGGGAGTGAAGGTCTAGGGGAGATGGACAAAGAATGAACCAGTTCCTTCCAACCATCTTCCTCTGCCGTGTCCAACTCTGTGGAAGCTGCTCTATTCCCAGTTCCACAGCAATATCCTCCTGTGCCAGCCCACAGGAATGCTGTGGAGGAAGATAATGCTCACAAGGTGTCTATGTTTTTGGTGTCAAACAGGGGTGGGATTTGGAGGGTAGCTGGAGGACAGAAACAGGAGCCAGGGTGCCCAGGAATTGCAGGCAACCAAGGCAAACTAAAGCACTGCTGCTCTGCGCACGCTTCCTCAGATCAGCAATTAAATTACAGGTTTATGGAGAAGTTTATGTCTCTCATATTCCACTATACAAGTTCCAACACAGCCATGTGTAGACTACGCTACGCCTGTGATGCTGGTAGAGCAAATCATTAAAGTACAACCTTGGAACTTCTTCCGTGATAGCCAGCTTTTGCAATGGTGTTTACTCTCTTGAACATTTTCATGAATGTAATGCAGTATTATACAGCTAACTATATGGTTTTATTAAAGAATCATTCATTTCCTTGATTCTTTCTGAAGAAGATGTGTGCATTTGTGGACCAGAACATTTTGCCAATGAGGAATATTTTTCTCTTGGCAGGGATCCAAGCATCAAAATGTAGGCTTTTGTAGCTGTGGTGAGTAATCTGTCAGCAGGGCAACCATGACAGCCTAGAGGAGGAAGAAAAGAAAAAATCCAATTACATTGGAAACAGAAACTCCATAAAAATAAACAAGGGGGAAACATTTTCCAGCTCTAAGTCTTGTGTTGAAAATCATTGTCCTGACAAAAACTGCAAACTTAAGATTTATTTGCTAGAATTTCTGATGATGAAGCAGGAAAGAGCTAAAATGCAGTTAGGATGTTCTGTATTGTAGCTGATAGGTTTTTCCTCAGTGCAGACAAAATATATTAATTGACAGCCTAGGAGAAATTCAGACAAAGCATTTAGATAAATGCTCAGGCCTTTTTGGTATGTTATATTGTATCCTCAGCTACTGCTAGGAGAAACTGTAGATACCCCACCAGCACATGGGCTTGCTTGTGGATTTCAGCAGAACTTCCATCAGCATCAGTGAGAGTCATACCAGAATAAGGGCTTTGAAATTTGTCCCAGTTTAGCTATACTTTCTGTGGTAAAACACGGGAAATCCTTACCGAGGTTAATAGTGTGTCATCTGCCCCTCCTGCCCTCCCCTAGAACTCTAAGGAACCTCAGGTACAGCAGTGAAACAAGAGTCATGGGAATGTCAGCTAAATAAAACATGGTGTCGCAGCAGCTCTGCCGTCCTCCCCACACCTGCGTGCGTAACAAGCCCAGTGCTTGCTTGGTTTTGCCAAAGTATTACCTGGTTCACACTGTTGGGATTTCACAGCAATGTCTGACTGAAAATTGCTATTTTGGCCCAGAACTGGATTTACAAAGGTTCTCCAAGGGCTGTGGTCTTGCTGTCTGTCCTTCCTTTCCCTTCAGCGCTGCTCAGTGTGACAGGCAGGCCCAGGCACACCGTGAGTGCTGGACATACAGCTGTGCAGCCCCTTGCTGCTACCTGTGTCCTAGATACACTCAGCCCTGATTGGAACTACAGCTGGGCAAATAATTTATATTTTGCTGTCTGAGCTGAAAATGGTAGAAAATAACACATAAACAAGACCCGTACTTTCATTATTTTTATAGATTGGTAAAATATAAATATGACATTTTTCTTAATCCTCCCCCCGCCCCCAAATGTGCAGCTGGAACCCAAAGTAAAGTTTTTATTTTCTTTAAAAAAAAATATTTAGGGAAAATAGAAACACTGCAAAATTAAAATAAAAAATATGAGCACTTTTCAGAATTTTAAGGCCAAAACTATGAATTTAACACAAATTTGTTCATACTTTTGACCACATCCAAAATCTGAGTTTTTGATAAATACAATACTGAGCCACTGATTCACTTGGAGAACTAGAGTTCGTCTGAGAGTTATGACAATGTCATTTCTGGGTTTTTTTTTTCACCTCCGAAAGCTTTCACTACCTTTTTTTCAACATGATGGTTCTGAAACCAACAATAAATAACAGGCTACTGAGATCTGGAAGTAATTTTCTTAAATTCTAGGAATGCTGAGAGGGGAGTTATGGTTTATGTTAAATGCCAAGTGTCCTCTCATGGTTCCCATGGATCACACAGTATTACCCACACCGTAACTTTTCAGAGTCTTTCAAAGCTTTGCTCTTGCAGCACTTTCTCACGGAAGGTTCCCATTGGTGTCAGTGGCGATTTTTCCTGAGAGAAAACTGCAGAATCTCCAGCTTTAAGTGTTTGGGAAACTGTAGTTTCTAAGGCCAGTCCCCAGGACCTCAGCATTTAACATGTTTTGAAACTGAGCAGCTGAGTTAATCATTAGAGTAAACCCAGTGATTTAAATATCAAAAAATCACAGTTTCTTCTGTAGATTTCACTTAGTGATGAAAAAATGGGTCAAGCAACAGCAGATTATCATCAAAATAGGTCACATTTGTATCCAGAAGTATTTGTGCTACACATATATGTTGCCTATAGTCAAAATTGTGATGTGCTGTGAGGGGCATTTGAAACATAGGTATTTACTCTCTATTGAGGAATCAAACTGAATCCAAGCCTGCAGTGCAAGGCAGAACAGAAGCTGACCCTGACCTCTAACTACTGTAATCTTCTTTTTTTACCATAATTGTCCATTTTCTGTTTTCAGCCTCCTGGAAAACCAATGACCGTGGAGAATAAAATACTTCATCATCAACTTCTTCAGGTTTTCTGGGTAAACAATGTAAAAAAGTCCAGTTGGAAGCAGCAGATTTTGCAGTCTGTAGATCAAAAGCATATGAAAATAAAGAAATATGTGAGTATGTTAATAAAATCTTTAACTAGTAAAAAGGTGAGCAAATTTTATATTAGCTCCCACTTTAGTTACTTGGATGATGAACTGGATTCCACTGACTTCAAAAGAATTCCTCATCTGTGAATAAGATGGGAATATCCCCATTTAAGTCAGTAAGAGTTCAGTGCTGACTTCACAAAAGTCAAATATTTACTCCTATTTCTCTGGCTTAAATAGGGGAGTAAAAAACTCCAGTGACCTAGTGGATCAATAAAGTGCAATCTTTATTTGAACACCATACAATAAAATAATATCATATTATCCATAATTGCAACAAGAACATACTAAACCATGATTCAGAAGGCTATATTTTTTTTCTTTTGATATTGTCACTCATAATTCATTGATCTAATATCAATGAACAATGAATTAAGATATTTTAGGCCATTTCAGAGACATACCCATCAATAGTATTTTGTGAACTTATGTTAAAATACAGTCAATCAAACCAGTAATTCTATCAGCAAGGAAAATCTCCTTTCTATCTTGGACCATTAGCAGTTTATGACTTTATGTTTTCTCTAACTGATTTTGTGCTGACAAACATTTTAAATAGATGAGTTTTAAGACATATATTTAAAGCTTTATTCATTGACAGCTACACACAAAATTGCCCCAAATGCTGCCCAGGCATTTAAGAGTTAATCTGTGAGCTGCTCATTTTAAATGAAATATAAGGGATCATTTCTGGTAGCAAAGAGAAAATGCAAAGTTAGATATAGTTTTTAGGTCATAAAGAAGTAAAGGCTTAGCTCTCCTGCACGTGTTCTGGAGGTAGATCTCATTGGGAAGCTCTGAAAGAGGCCAAGCCATGTGAAAATATATAAGATAACTCAAACTGTGTCATCTCTGTGAGTTTTTCAATCTGGAGGGAGGTTTGCATGTTTCCATGGCCCCACTTAAAAAAATACCAAACCCAGGCTTTGCTGATGTTGATTCTTCTAAATGCAAACTGTAAAAGCATCAACAAAACACTACATCTCAATTTTTACCTGCATTGTAACCTGATAACCTTGAAATGCCTTTAGTCTTTCCTTCTTCTCCTCTTCTTGTCCCATACTTATCCAGGTATCTGTAACTAAGACATTGGCACCGTCTGCAGCTTCCAAAGGATCTGTTGTGAGAAGTAACTTGGTACCACACTAATGTGAATAAAATAAAGATCAGGAAGACAAGGAAATTTAACTTCATTTATAAAGAAAATAAAAGCTATTCAAACTGCTCTAGTGGTCTATTTCTTAGGCTCCTACCTCTTTGGAGTACTGTTCAGTTATTTTAGTTATTCTGAGGTCTGGTTCAAAGCCCTGCCAAAAGAGACGATAGGTAACATATCATGGAAGATATATAAGGTCTTTACTTGTTATTAACACTGGTTAGAAAAATACTGATGGGAAAGTCTTTCAGAACTGTAAAACCTAAGGAAATTATGTTGATTTTGTTGAAAGTTTATTTTGGAGATAAACTGGTGGAAAGTGTTCTGATAAAGTAAGAAAAATATATTTCAGCAGTTACAGAATGAAATGCCTATATATACTTTAATTTTTTGTTCTAAATTGATTCTTTGTTTTATATTTTATATTGTATTACAATTCAGCATTCTAAACAGCTGCATTACCAATCTGAATCAACCAAGATGCAACACTTCCACCAATCTGAATCAACTTTCAAATTTTTTTGAGGAGGAGAGGGCATTGGGTGACTTTGTAGCACTTTCTCAAATGGAATTATCGCCCTCTGTGATTTATAGTGCAGTCATGAATTCCTCTCAGCCCTTCTGAGGTTGGACTCAGTAGAAATACTCCTGCTTTGCATCAAAATAACTGAACTGGGATTCTGAGCCTTGGTTCTGAAAGCTGGCACTCAAGATACATGCAGGCCCCACTGGCTGAGGCCCCTGGGAAGTATCCAAGTGGCTGAGACAAGAATGGGCAAAGTTTGCCCTCCTTACTCCATACGTGTGACTTTCTTACCTTGGGAGTTGCAATACGCAGGTGCATGCCCAGCTTTGCAGCACTCATCATGATGGAGTGGAGGACGTTGTTTCCGTCCCCGATCCAGGTGATAGTGAGCCCATTCAGCCCGCCATAATGCTCCTGCCAAATGAATCAGACAGCCCTGGGGTTGTGTTCCAGGCAAGCTGAGCAAGCTGATGCTCTAGCTAGGCGGGACTGATCAGACGGGTCTGGTGCAAAGAAGGCTGGCTACCTTCAAAATGATAGCTGCATGGAGCCATACCTTTAATTGAACTTACTGCAGCTACAAGATGGTCAGGGAGGGAAAGGGCCCCCATCTTACAGGAAGACACAAGTGCTGCAGCTTTCTCCAGTGAAGCACACATTGACACGTATGCCATATGGTGAGGGCCAGGCTGAGAGACACAGCACCAAAAACACAGTAACTTTAGCACCAAAGCCGTACAGCCATGGTTTGGTGCTCATAAATATCAGTGAATGGTAGAGATTCTTAATTTAGAGGCAGTCCTAATGCCTAGGATAGCACTCCTTCTAGTTTTCCCCCAGACTGTGGAAATCACAGAAATATTGCTATTCAGGTTTGCCCTGGCTTGCCTGTCCGTACACGATGTTCCCTGCGGCCATGGCAGTGCCCTTGGAGTGCATTTTAACTATCACAGCTGCACAGGACAGCAAAGAGCCACACTTTGAATGCAGCTGTGCTGCTCATGGCCTGCAGGGTTTGCTCTCCGTTGTACAATCAAAGAGGGCAGTGATTATTTTTAAGTGTGGATTATCCGAGCTTGAAACAGCATTACAGCGTTAACTGTAGCTTTGCTTGCTGGCACTTCTAGCCTGTACATGTGCAGCTACTCTGGTCCTCAGCCACCAACAGATAATGCTAAGGAGGAACATGAGTAACAGGAGTTTCATATTTCCAGAGCAGGACAATTTGAGGCCCTTTAGCAAGCGTTGTTTTAAACACGCATGTTTATAGGTACTTCAGTTGATACCAGAAAGTTTGTAAAGAAATAACCAAATGCTGCTATATGCCTGCTCTGTACAACTCCACCTCATGACTCGAATGACTAAAGACACAATGGAGAGCCTTTTCTTCTGTGTTCAAAACTGGGCCACGCTACAATTGTATTAAAGTAGCTGGAAGCCAGAGAGTGTTTCAACCCTTCGTGTGACATGCTTGTCAGACAGGATAAGCATCCACATTGTAGAGCTGTACTAACTGGCAACCTTGCAGACAGTTGCAGCAAAGATGGCAAAAGACTGAACTGGAAAAGGGCTGGGACAACCCCCTCCTCTCCTGGCAGCAGCTTCTCCCAAACAAATGGTTGTGAAATTGTTCCAGAACAAAGTTATTGGCATTTCTGCCAGTGAACACAATTTTGAGTCAAAAATAGTAGCACCTGACATAATGAATTACATAAAAATGCCATTGAAATCTAAACTTAATAGAGTCCTAGGCTGCCTATGGTTTAAGGGCTAAAACTGTGGTATTGTAAAACTATCGCTTTTTCAGTCGAAGTTTGTTAGCAGCAGGCTCACTGGCAGAAGTTTGATGCAAGGGCATTTACAGGAGAGCAGAACAGGACTTTGTGAATGTGGAAGTTATTTCAGTATAACAGCTCTGCAGGTCTCTGGCATCTTTCAAAGTCCCCCCACATCTCCAAGCAATGGTGCTCCTAGGAGAAGGCCAAAACTAAAGCATTCACTTAAGTGGTTGCTTCCAGCTAGGGCTTAGTGATAGCTGAGACATGAACCCACAGCCAGGAACACATGAGACAGCCCTGAGTTCTTTTGATTTTACTGTTCAAAAATAGACATCGCAGTCTGTAATGCTCAAAGCACTGACTAGTGAGTCACAAATACACTGCTATGTTAAATAACTTCCACCTTATTACCAGCTGCTACTCTGCATTAAAAGAAGCACAGTGCATACTAAATACTTTTCTCTGTTTTCCCAAGCTACCAGCTGTTACAGATAAAATACGAAGTACTGGAGCCGTCTGTATAATGACCCTCAGTCTGCACTGCAAATGGCAAAGCCACATCTGCAGTGACTACTGTAGAGAGTGGACATAGCTGAGCTAATCTTAATGAAGACGTTTAGCTAATGGAAGAAGTCATAGACAAGGCAGAATCAAGCTGTGTGTGTGTCAGCGGAGCCTATTTTATATCCTCTGCTAAGCTTTATGCTGCCACTGGTACACTGCTGCTGTAACTCAAACCTCTTCATTTAAAGCCAGCTCACTATAACTGCGACTGCACTGCTTATACGCACACATCCTCAGCTTCTAAGAAAGCAGGGATGATTCTGTTGGTCAGAACCAGAAAGCTTTGAGGCAATACCAAAGATACTGTATACGAGACATACACAATTTTTTTCCTCTTTTATACTATATGCTTATACAACCACATAGAGAAAATCCTGCTAAAAGTGTTTTGCCATGATGGTAACACTCTAGGTTAAACCAGAACCTTTACAACACATGCTGATCACCTGACCCTCTGAAGATATTTTCCTCTTACTTCTCTTCCCAGTTTTCCCAAACTCTGTTATATTGATGTAGGCATTTTACCTGCTTGGGTGTTTTGCAGCTTCTCAAAAAATAACAAATTTTTTTCTCAAAAAATAACAAATTTAGAAAGTCTAGAGCCCTGCTCCCTTACAAATGCCTCTTTGGCAAGCTAGTGATTGCTGCTGTAGTGCCACAAAACTTGGCTTTGCTATTCTCACAAAAATCACTGCTAAATAATGTCAATTTTACAGTCAACTTTCTCATCCTCATGCTTCTTTTACAATGTTCCATTCTGTTCTTACCCATGGTCGCAGTGTATCAGTGTATCAAACCCTGGGAAAAAATAAGCATGCTCAGTGATTTAACACTGTTGTATGTTTAGAGAAGACTGGTTTAATTAATTGGGGACATTCCTGTCTGCCTCCGCCTGCACTTGCTTCCAGCTAGGCTGAAATTCTGACACCATTATTGATTACTTCTGAAATGTTTGACCACAACAGTCATAACAGCCCTCAATTAAAACAAGCTTTTGAATAATGAATCAATAATCTGTCAAAATTTAAAATGGAAAGCAGGGGACTAGTCAAAGCTTTAGCCCTTTGGGAGACAGTGGAATTCAGTAAATGAGAAACTGGGCAAACTTTGTTCTACTGGGTGTCAAATGGAGCTGAAGGCAGATGCTGGGCCAATTATCTTTCTTACTTCCACATTGTTTTTCATCATAGTTATTGAAACAATATATTCTAGATAAGCAGTTCAGATCTTATCTGGGATTTCTAATTGTTAGAACGATGTTGATGATGATGGTGATGAATTTGAAGGCTATAATAATTTGAGCTCTTTGGGTCGCACATCGAGGAGGAGAATATACAGCAGCCCTCTTCAAGCTGGGCAACACTGTAATTTGTTACGTTATTTATAAAGGAATCATTGATGTATTTCTTATGCCAATCATTTCTTTCTGAAAAAGAAATGTCCCTTCAGACCAGTGACATAAAAAGCTAGTGGCATATGGATCCACTCTAATTACCAGTCTGGCCATCCTGCAGTCAGCTACAAGTTAGCTGATTTGGCCAGTGACATTAATATCAACTGAATCAAAGTCAATACGTGATTCATCCCCAGAATACAAATTGTGTGATGCTGCCCTCCAGCCAAGCATTGCAGAGCAGAAGTTGTGAGCCACAGCTTCTGCCCAGGAGACTGAGGCGCACCGGGTGGGCTCCGCAAGTGGCTGTCACATGCCTTCAGCACAGAGAGAGAAGTGGCTATGTGTGCACACAGTACTCATAGTCTTTAAAGGCCAAATCCCCAAACCCCCCAGATCGGTTGCGTGATGTTTGCAACTATTTCTAGTGGGTTCTAACTCAGGAGCAAACTCATCTCAAGCCAACTTTTAAGCAAGAGAGTGGCATGTATGCTAAGAAAAACATCCCTCTTGGCATAATGGAGGGCATTAATCCTGACCACAGTATTACAGGGCAGACCCAGCTTAGACTTCAAACATGAGAGGAGCTCCAGGTTGCTCAGGAAGAAGGCACCGGGCAAGAAGATCTTGAACCTGAAGAATCTCACCACAGCATTCATGACAGGAGCACACTTTGTGATCTGACAAGAACACCCTGAATACAGAACAAGAACTGACAGCCCTGAAAACAAACCAGCCACATTGTCTGGGGAATGCAACAGACCATACTAAAATAAGCACACCAGAAATCACCTGTGAAAAGGGATTCAGAACCTATAAGCAAGAAGACATTCTGAAAAAACAAACGAGGAAATTAAGCAGTTTCAGACCACAGAGAAAGTGCTCGAAGAGGATTCAAGAAGGCACATGACAAAATTAATAGGATTTAGAAAATGGAATAATAAAAATACGCTAAGCATGAAGAGGGCCAGAGTGCACATAGTGCTCCACTGGCAAATGGAGCAAGAGAAAAAAGAAGAGAAAAAAACCGCTATGTTTTGGGTATGTACTGACAGCAGGGAGGAGTAGATGCAGGCAGACAAATACTTCGAGAGATAAGGAAGAGACATTTTAAAAGAGAAATAAGCTGCACAAAATCTGTAGTTACATTTAAATAGAAGGTTAGCAGTCTGTACCATTATTGTAGTTTGCATGTAAGTATAAATCAAATAAATTGCCTTTGCATCATAGGAAAGAAGTCCAAACATTACATATGAACATTCAACTCATTTAAAGAATAGTGGTACTATTCAACATTCCTATATTAATCTTCTTGCAGACGGTACTCAGATAACATCTTTTTACGCCACCAAAAATCCCACGAGAAGTTTGACTGTGTAAGTAACAACTAGACCCTGTGATTCACACTTCTTCAAGCGTTAATCCTACTTCTTTGACCTGGTAAAGTTCATTATATGATTAAAATTCCATTTTATTACATGCTGCTGGCTCTAAGACTAGTTTTCTCCACCTGAGTGTACGATGCGGAGAGGAAAAAACACAGCAGACAGGCAGCTCAGACAGGGAAAGAGCAGGCAGTGCCAACACCCACACGGTGCTGCTGAGAGCTCCCCCCAGCCCACCCCTCCCTCTGGGTTAGAAAGCAAGCGTGCAAAGTGGGTCAGAAACCAGTGGTGAGCATGTCCTTGGCAAAGTAGGGCAGCCACCCAGCTGCACTCTGAAGACCTCCTGACACACTCTGGGCTAAGGAACATGTTGGAAAGACTGAGGGAGAGATGGGCACAGTGCTCCGATTATCAGGCTGACTGGGAAAGTGCTGCAAATTTTAAAAAGCTTCCGTGGCTTTCCAAAAGCTGAGCCATTCCTTGAGCTCTCTGTAAGCGTTCACTTTGTCATGATACCTCTCCACGTCAAATGTTTCTTTTGTTTGAGCACCAAGTGTTACGGTCCTATTTCCTCATCATGTAAAACGAGGAGGGACACGCTTTCCAAAGATGTCCTCCCCAGTGCTTGGTGCAACAAGGACAGCCACCTGCTGCTGCTGCCGCCCTAGGTGTTCAAGGAAAAGTCTAGCTCATGTTCACCTGGAGTTTCTACTATGACTGCCCTGTACAAGGACACAATGGAGGAGGAGCAGAGGATGATCAACAGGGCATGTACTCATTCCGCTGATCTCCGCAGGTTTCCCGCTAAGACCAGTGGAGAAAGAGATGCATCTCTAGAGAGTGACTGAGAGGCTCAGTGGTCTCTCTTCATTGGCTGGAGGTGGAGTACAGGGCAACAACACTCTGAACTTTGGCACTGTAGTCAGTGGCCTGGATAAAACCAGGTTTAGGGGCAGAGGTATCAATAGTTGTGTAGACTAAGAGTCACAGATTATTCCTGCAGCCCGTTATTCACAAGTGCTAAGATGCTAATATCTAAGGTGTTCACAAGACAGAACCCCCCACAAAACACAACCATACAATTCACCTGGCTGACAGTTGCAGACAGTGTTTAAATGAAATTAGGACATGTAATGATTGATTACATTCTCGTTACAGCTTACTGTCTTCTGTAATTTGGACAGTTCATTGAGGCTAGCTCCATGTGATCTTGCAAATGTACCTTATCCTGAGGCATGTGAAGCATTTTAGTCTCAAGTTCACCAATTTTTGTTGGTCTCTTCACCTTAAGTATTGAAAAATACTAATTAAAGAAAACGTAATTTTTACTGACCATATGAGTCCTTCAGTATTTAAAGTTTAAGACATGAATAATTTAATACTACTCTCACTAGATCTTTTCCACATGCTTAATGTCCCCTAGCAAAGTCTTCAACAGCTGAGAAACACAGCTGAATGAATCAGGAAATTATTCTGCCCTCCTTTTTTCAAGCAGTCTGATTTTTATTCATTCAGAAAGTAAACAAGGTCAGAGGAGTTCATCATAGTTGTCAACTAGCACTGCAGTATAATAATCTTTTTTATAAGCCAGTTCATGAATTGATTGTTAAACAGCATAGTGCTTCTGTTCGCAGATAAACATCTGGTATTCTATATATAAAATATTATCCTGCTGCCAAATCAACTATTTCATTAGATTAAACTAAAAAATATGATCTTTTTTAACTATTCTTTGATGTGAGTAAAGTTTAAATAGGCTTAAGAGCCTGAACTCTAGGTGTCTGGTAGCATTAACTGGCTTTTCAAAACAAACTTGTTCAACCAAATTCCTAATACATAGTGATTCCTTTTAAACTGGTTATAGGTTAGGGAGGAATCAGGAGTGAACTACTGAATTTTTTTCAGTCAGTGGAAAAATTTCCACTGGCTTTGGTTGAACCAACATCTCACCTTTATCTTAACATGTAAAGCCCCCTGCACATTTTCTGAATTGCAGCCAAATTCCAATGAAGTACTTAATTTTATTCTTAACTTCAGTCCCACTACAGCTGATGGGACTAGGTAATTGGTTTAAATTAAACAGGTCCTTAATTCTATTGCTGGATGAAGATCTCTTTAAATAACACGTGCCATGTAATTACCACTTAGAAAAACCTAGGAATATATTATTTTGAACCTGACTTCCCCAAATACTTATCAAGACCAAGACTTAGCAAAAGAAATTGTTATCAAATGGGGATTATACTGTTACCTGAAGGGTTAGGTAATCAGCTAAAATCTGGAGAGGGTGGTATAAATCAGACAATCCATTGATTATTGGGATCGTGGCTTCTTTTGTCATTAGGTCCAGATCGTTATGCTTATAAACTCGAGCCAAGATTGCGTTTGTCATGCTGGACAGAACCCTAGAGGATGGCGGAAAATACCCAAGTCAAACATAGTAAGTACATCCCAATTGCACTCTTCAGCGTGCAACACATAAATATTAATGAGAAGTGGTAATAAATAATATTTTTTCAGCTATTTGAATAATTTATCATGTCTGCATAACACACTTCAATGCAGACACTTAACAAGCTGCTAATAAGTAAGCAGTTTTACTTATTAACAAACTATTGTAAGTAAATGAAAACCACTGCCGTATTTTATGTTTTTTTCTCTAGCGTTTGATTGTAGCTACAGATGTAACATCAGTAAACGTTAAGGTATCTAAACTAAGATAAGAGATTGCATGACACTGTAACATTGAAGAATTTGATAACTTCAGAAGAGATAAGGTATAAGATTTCTCGAGTGCTTTAGGAAAGAACAAATGTTGCATTGACTGAATATTACAGTGTCTCTGTATGGTAGCCTGGCCTTTGTGAGGATTAGGAATACAGAACTGTTTTAGATTACCACAATGATTTACTGATCTTAATGAACACAGAACAGGAGGCCAGCAACACCAGTCTGTTCTTTCTCCTACCTACACACCTGTGTACTGACACACATGGTATCGGGGCTAAAGTAATGCCCAAATTTGAAACTTGGCATACGGATAGGGGCATGCAGGAGTCACTGAACCACTCTGGCCTTAATCTCATTCGCCAGTGTGAAACACTTGGAGATTAGCATAGTGGATTAGCATCATATACTCGATATGCTCTGAATTCTTTAGATATATTAAATATGGATTGGAGCTCTGCATTTCTCTGCATTTCTGTGTTTTAATCAGGCCCTGAAGCCTGACTTTGAAGTAGCATTTTGTGTGTTTTCATGTTATCTCTAACAGGACCTTAAAACAAAACAAGGAAGAGATTGAATAGCAGAGTATGAAAAATCCCTGCAGTATCTATCATCCTGATTAGCCACGAAGAATTCTGGTATCTCCTCTTGTGGAAATATGGCTGTTAATGCCATGGCCTTTACACAGACAAAACTCCTGATGAAGTCAGTAACAAATATTTTCTACTGACGCCAGACATTCCTCACACAAGCAAAACTCTTAAAAAATGTTACAAGATTCCCTGTAGAGCTCTGTCTGAAGAAAAGACTGCCGATAAGCAGCTACAAGTGAAAAGGAGGAACCGAAGAAGGTATTTACTGCAAGGTATTGGAGCAGTTGCTGTTTGTGCCACTATTTCTTCTTAGCTCACAAGTTTCTTCTTCTGTGCATGTGAGAGTTTATTCTAGCTTGAAGCATGTGACTGTGGAAAGCCTGTTCTCTTCTGAACTAGTCATCAGGGATGGGAGGCATAGTCCCTTTTGTTAGCTGTCTAACAGGTGTCCATGCTAAACAAGGCATAGCCAGTCCCACCAGTCAAGGACCAGAGGCAATCACATTGGGAAACTGCCCATTTTTCTTAGACTTTTTTTTAGGATGTCAGGACAGCAGATTCCTACCCAGCATGCCTGATAAAGAATCTAAAGAAGATGCTCCCTTTACAGGGTATGCCATTAGAGGAAATTCAGTCATAACCAATTACCAGCTATTGAAAACTGCTGGATTTTCTTCCTTAATCTGTTGAAAGTAGATACTAGACTTCTTAGACACTTACCAGCAAGACATCAAACAGTCATTCTGCCAGCATTTCTATATGTCATATCTTATATTAGTAGAAAACCCAGGTGAAAACTGGGTTTATTCTTTGCGAAATCAAAACTAAATTGAACTCAGCAGAAAAAAAAAATATAGACCTCATCTGAGGAGAGCAAGTCTTCTGTAATCAAGTCAGTTTAAAGGAAACCATGTAAGGCTGGGATTGTGCAAGAAAAAAGACCTGGCTAGATAAGAGTCTGTATTAAAGGTGAAGTTTTGGAAGGTGAGGGGGAGTAAGGACAGGCTCATCAGGTGACTTTTCATTTAAGGTTCCTATGTTATCACCAACTACAAGGTCTTTTTCTCCTTTCATTCTTTTTGCAGGACTGTGAGCCTATGAACTTTGGAATCCCAGAGCTTGGAAATATATGAGAGCATTGGAATGCTGTATTTCTCTCGTTTCAGAATAGCTTTTACTTCTACAGAGAAAAGCTGGAAATTTTTCCTCAGGTGTGTCCTCTGAGGAATCAAAAATTAAACACAAATAAAAGTATGCCTTTTTGGTGCGGCTGATCTCTTAATTTGAAAATGGGCTATTTGAATACATTTTGTGTAGGATATTGCTATCCAAGGTAGTTTTGCTTTTCAAAGTATGTATCCATTCAAAAGCTTTACATTTCTGACCGGACTACTTCATCGTCATTCATAGTCTTACAGGGTGGATGCGTTCTCAGTAAGCAGTGAGAAGTAAACCCGTTCCCTGTAGATGCAGAGATTCATCCCCTAATAATGCCAGTGCACTGGTAAAACCATCCCATGAGTTCTTCAGTGCTGTCAGTGAACCTTACGGCCACTGAGCTATAGTGGTACACAATGGAACTGCTCTACAGTGGAAAATACAGATACAGTACTTATATTTCACTTCACGTAATATATCAGACATGCTAAAGAGCACTGAAAGGCTTAGAGCTCCTTAATGGGTGGTAACTTTTTGCTACTGTGTCAGCATAAATGTAAATGTCTTGTGAAGCATGGAAGAACTGTATTATGAGCAGGTAATAAGTCACTAAAAATGTGTTCACAGGAGAAATGTTTTCAACCTTTACCTGGAGCTATTCTGATAAAAACTGGGACTTCTATAGATCTGTGCCCCTTTTGCTTTAAGTCTCAATCTCAAGTACTTCTAAGGCCTTCAGAGCCCTAGACACATGGCTGTAAACATTTGAAATACCCTCTGGGTCTACTACAGGCATTCTTTTTTTATTCTTACAACTGAATGAGGTTGGCATGTTATCCTTCATTCACAAGAAATGCCAAGGAATTAACACTCATGATGTTCTTTCGGGTAAACTGCTCAGCCTTGGTTATGCAAAGTCAATAACAATTCTGTTAATGAGAGCAGGAGTGAAGCAGAGCATATGGGAGGAGGCAAGTGGTGTGACTCAGCAGAGAAGCAAAATCTGCAAGTCAGGGTCATAAATAGGGACTTGACCTGGAAAAGCAAGCAGAGACAGAAAAAAGGGGGGCTGGAGGCTTGCATGGGAAGTGGGTATTGTGAGAGCTTTCTCCACAGAATGGGGACTGGTCCAGAACGGCTTGAAGATTTGCTTGCTTCTGCTTTTTGCCTATTTCTTGTAGCTTAATACCTTTCTTCTTCCCTTTTGCTTGTGCAGATAAAGGTCATTTAAGAGACTGTGAACCAAAGACTTAACAGCCCTTTATTCTCCCAAGAAGAAATGAAAACTGGCCTATACAAAGCATGTCTGTTTGTTTATCAGAACACGCCTGGATTTGCTGCAGGCTTGGCGTCTGAATGGCAGAGAACCTCTGGAAGACAGTCCTGCATGTCTGTTGGGATGGTGCTTGGAGAGGTTATTGCAGGGGAGCACTGCGTAAGGGCCCTGACCGCATCCTTCCCCTTCCTGGAGGTTTGGCTGCTGGGGCTCAGACCCAACTCTGCAATAGCACAGCTGAGGGCTACCCCTCATCACCCTGATGTCAGGGGGCTGAGGAGGCTCCCAGACAGCCCTGCGAGAAGCCTCCATCAGGGTCAACCCCCTTCTCTTGGGAGTCACATCTCTTGCTGCTTTGTAACCATCCCCATACTGACACACACCTGTGGGTGGATGTCCCAGCCTGGCCTTGGCCCACCCCCATCCCCACAGATGTGCTCGATGCCGTGACTGTCCCCGGCTGCCTCCCGGCTGCCCTGCCCCCTGGCTCGGGCATGGGGATGGGTGCTGGCTCACGAGGCCCTGCCCTGCCTGACCCTGTCCTGGCACCTGAGCCTCCCTAGTCCCCAAGGAGCCACTAGCCCACATGGCACCCTGACACACTGCTCTAAAGGCTCTCACCATTTGCCCTTTCCTTCCCATTACAATTGCCACAGTGCAATTTCACATCAGTCCTGGTAAATCAACCCTTCCTTTGGCTTCACCTGCCACCTTTGGTGACACTGCAATCCTTCCACATCATTTTGTATTGGAGCTTGAAGTCACTCCTTCCCAAATGTGACACCTCTGCACTTCTTCATTCATTCCCCGCTGCTCTGGTGTGTCCCATCCCTTCTCAATTTCAGTTCCTTTAAGTTGATGTAAATAACTGATCTTCATCTTTCCAGCCTGGTGTGCTTGTACCCCTGCTCACCATGACAGAACCAATTGTCTCTTCAGCCCTGGTTTCTCAGCACCAGCCTCCCAGCTCCCTCCTACTGCGCCCTCTGCCAGCATCCTCTCCTCCTGCTCCTTCACAGCCAAGAGGCTCTCTGCTTACAGTGGTCCAGCAAGAATGGACGAAAAGGCAAGACGCTTGGAGAATAATACTTATTAACATCAGTGTGGGGGATTTACCTTTGATACGTTTCCCGTCCACCTTTACTATGACATAGTAAGCTATGTATGTTTGACTTGAAAAATCTTCAATATCTCCCATGCCAGTAGAGCTGTAGCAGGGGTGCACGTGCTCTGCAGCATTTAAATGGCACACTTTGATGAAGCTATAGCTGTCCTGCTTAAACCGGGGCTATGTCCCATGATGTATGAAGAATTTCCTTTGAGGGGAATTATTTAAATCTCACTGCAGTGTATGAGCTCTGCTGAACTGGACACGGTGGCCACTGGACACAGTGCCCTAACGTACCTCAGACTTGACTGTTAAGTTTCAGATTAATCTGCTCTCTTTATAGGCCCATAAGTTTACACTATTTTTGAATCTTTTAAACTTGCGGTTACTAAAGCAAGGCAGTGGGACACGCTTTTGTTGAAACATCTGAACACTAACATTGCAGCTTAGTTTGATATTGGCAGTTACGTATCCAGCAAGGAGTGAGAGCTAAGTACTTTCAAGCCTCAAGAGACTGAAATGTTGACTTTCTACTATCAACACCCATATGTCTTCCACTTCAGCAGTTAAAAGCAGGCAACAAAAACTTAACATGTTCAAATGTTTGGTCATTTTCTTACATTGTCTTTGGATTTCATCACAGAGCGAACAGCAACATAGTTCTTAAACAAGCTCTCCCACTGGGTGTGAAAACTGTAGTATGCAGCAGAGGCAATGGAACCTTAGCTGGCTGATTGCATATTTTGAATTGAGCCTGATGAGCTTGACATTGTGTGTCTTTCACCAGAACAAAAAGGACCTTTCAGACACTACTAACCTTCCAACAGCTGAGCCCGACTGAATCAATCTCAGGCTGCAAAAGTGCTGCCTACAAAACAGCACGATACAGAGGTCTTTAATACATGGAGTGTACGTGGAAAAACAGCAAGAGCATCTGCAAAAGATAACCTGATGTTCGGCCTTTCTGCAACATTGGAGGGAATCCACTGGAGAAAAACCTTGAGCTCAGTTCTTCCCTGCCATGGCAATGAGGATAGGCTGCTAGCTACCCATCCCTGCATGCATGTGGGACTGGGCATGATTAGGATCTTCCAAGGGTGCCAGTTAGAGAACAATGCCACAGTCCAGCCTCCACAGTGGTCCTGACAGTGGGTACGGCTGTGAAGGAGGGCACATGAAATCAGAAACTGGCTGCAAAGTGTTGGTCAAGTTTGGTGCTGATGAAATAGAAGGATCAGGGTGGCCTTCAATGCCTTCCTGTCACTGCAGGTAGGCTAAGGCCCACCAAGAGCTGGCCTACCTAGGATAAATAAAGTCCTTGCTTTTTGATTTGCCAGTCAGCTGTACTTCGAGCTCCATGAGAAGCAACAGAACAAGAAGGTTCTAGTCTTGTTTGAATGTACGTGCTGTCATCAGCAGAGCTGTACTACTGAGGTTCATAAAATGTTTTCGTTTGTGTGACTGTCACTCTCATTAATATTCTATATGCCAAATTTGATAAAAATATTTCTTGTTGTGAGATGTTTTGGAGAGCCAGAGTGGATGGAATGATGGTGTACTGACCTACAGATTCTGTGAGCTGATCTGTAAATATCTAAGAAATTTGGAGTGCCTCCTGACATTTTCCTGAAAGAAAATATTAGCTTCCAAAATTCTGTAAGACAGGTTTTAGCCTGATCAACTACCCAATACATAGTGATCAATCAAGTGACATTTTGCCAACCTTGCTGTATCTGTGAGACTCTCGTTAGTGCCCAGATGTATGTCTTGTGTTGTAAGGAAGGAAGGATGTCCTCCAAGCAGAGCAAATCCTACAGTGAGGACAAATAAAAAAAGAAATTAAACACTATCACCTCATACTTACAGCCAAGATCCAAAATCTTCTTCATGAAAAAGATATTTACATCAATAAAAGTTAAACTCAGCAGGGCATCCAAAGGTTTCAGACACTTCAAGTCTGACATGCAAGACACAAATAAATGTATTTTGGAATAAAACCACTCAAATGTGATGCTTTGCTGAAAACCTTAGGCATGAGCTCTGATCTGTTTTCATAGAACAATCATTCAGGCTGCAAGGCTACATATTGCCAAAAGCATCACTGTGGCTCCCTGTTAAGAACCAGGTAATCCATTCATCATGCTGAACTTATGCTTCAAGGGACTTAGCATCTTAGAAGAGCCATCTGAGTCACTAGGTGTAATTCCACATCCTTGCAAGAAGCTTTAAGTATAGTCACTCAGAGAGAAAACCCTAAGTCTCCTCATACACTATGACAAACTTGAGCTTCGTCACAAGTGACCAAGTACCTTAAAAATCATAGTGTGACAGAGAGAAAAGAAAAGATCTTGGACACTGCCAGCATCCCCCCACCCTGCAATAGTTGGGAATCCACAAAGTGAGCCAAGGAACTGGATGCATTAGGTCTGAAGAATGAAATCCATTCCTGAACAGGAAACCATGGAAAGACCTGAGCATCATTTAAGAATATGAAACACTTTGGGGAACTTAAAAGGTGTCTGGACAGTATTTTGGATAGAGACAAATTACATGCTAAGGGCAACTCCCGGATTCTGTCCTGCCTTATTCCCACTGCACCACCACTAGAAAGCTACCACAAGCAACCATCTGACACAGACAGGGAGAAAAACAGCTTTTTTTCACCAACACTTCAGTCTCCCTGCCTTTGCCTGGTTTAAGCGTAAAGGCTCCCTCCACTGAATCTCAGTGTGAAGTTCATCATGGCCACATGTCGGGAGGACGGGGCCTGAGAGGGGCTGTTTCATGAACCATCACAAATGGTTTGGCATAAGCCTAGCACAGGACACACGGTCCCACAACTCAGGACGTATAATGTGTAGGATTTGAATTGGGCTGTTGGCAGCCCTCTAAGGCATTTTCTGTGCACTGGGGAAGATTTTCCGCAAAAGAGCAACTCTATTCTAGTAGAGAAATTGTCAGAGAGCTCTTGCCCTATCACTAATATCCATGATGGAGGAAATTTCCAGAGAATCTTGGTGTGGACAAACCAACCCTGTCAAGACAACACTGCGAGAGAGTGAGCCTTTTATTGTGACAAAAATCTAGAAGGCAGCCTATCTTTTTTCTGTTGCCAGGAAGAGAAAGGCTGCATACAGCACAGAAGAGCAGATACCCCCTTCTCTAAAAACGTGTGATCTCTTGGAGGTGCTAACAAATTTCGTGTTATTAAAAAAAAGGGAATAAAAGAGGAAAGAAAAAAAAGAAAAAGGAAGAAAAGGTTAAAAGCTGCTTGGGCTGGTTGCAGCCATTAGATGGCACTGCAGACACCGCCAGGACTACAGCTTCAACATGAGGTTTGCACAGGCCTGTCAAAGATTAAAAATTTGATCCCACAGCTACTCTTCAAAAAAGGATTAAACCAGGAGTGAACACTGAAACCTTTCACAGATAAAACCAAGCAACTAGGTCCAGGCAGCAGGCCTGGGCCCCACAGCTGGGCCCCTAACACAGAGCAGCCCTTATTAACTTCCATCCCATGCTGTCAGCAGAGTTGAAGTGAGGTCTTCCACTTTGCATCTGTTCAGCCAGTCTCTAGATTTTAACATGCAATAGATAAAAATAATACTGGCAATCATTTGCTTGTGACTTCCTCAATTTCCTTAAAAGTCACATTAAAAATAATGATGCCTCAGATCTCACCTGAAGAGCAAATCTCTGCTCCAGCAGCCAGCGTATACTCATTTTATTGAATGGGCCTGATTTTACTTTCCCTTTGTCATCATTAAGTATTGCTCCAAATCTCAACAAGATTAGAGTCAGACACAGCAAACTTCTAAGAATGAAGCATCACTTACTCTACTTCTACTTCTTGCTGTTAGAAAAGCACTATACATTTGCTGGTTGCTTTGCCCTCCTTTCTTGGTTATTCAGAAGCATTTTTCTATTAAGGCAGGTAAAATGTTTAGGTTTCCTCAAACACTTTCACCTCCTCTCTGCAACTCAGACACAAACACTGTATTTATGTGAATGTGTATGCAAACTCTTGCCTAGACTTTATAGCCTATCTATTCAGTGCAAGTTTTTAAGTCAAGACCTCAAGCATGAAATGTCGTTTGTAGTAACTTTTCCTGTCCAGTTTCTTGTGGGTTTTTTCAAAGTCATGTATAATTATGTCAGTGATTTATCCCTGCAAGTTCCACACAATACGACAGCTCTGCATTTTACGCTTCTAAATGCATACACTCTGGTAGATCTTTCACAGTCCAGACACACTCCCATGGGCATGTTCTGTTTCCTTTAAATGATGCCCAGGTAGAAAAAGAGAAATCTGGCCATTTATTCAGAATTGCCAGACATTAGGCAGCCCAGTCGGAGCTGCCACCTGGAGCCTGTGTACACAGCAGAGTTCTAATGTGTTGGGCTTTCTGCTCATGAACTGGCCATCTGTGCAGGGCTTGGGAACATATTTCCATCCAAAACTTTCCATCTGGAAATACAGGAGCTATGTGCTCTAGCTTTGTGTATAGTCACAGATAAAATCCTTGCTTCAGATACTTTCACCCAGACTACTAGTAGAAAGAAAAAAATCATGACTTTTGAAGATCTGCAGGCACCAATTCAGCAAATAAGCACATGCTGGAATGCTGTGTTAAATTGGAAGATCTAATCCCCTGTGTTGTCACAAGCTAGTCTTATCCAAAGCCACATGCTAAGTGTTTCTATGAATCCTAGTATCTCCAATAAATTGTACTAAATGTTCATACTGCAGAGCCAGAATAGATTATTATCTCATGTCCACATTTCTCACTCCTGTTAGTTTTCAAAAATGGGCAGTTTTATGCCTCAGGATGTGCCACATTATTGAGCCCATTTATGCAATGCCCAGTGCACCAGTACAGGCTCGCGGTGGACCTGCTGGAGAGCAGCTCTGTGGAGAGGGACCTGGGTGTCCTGGTGGACGACAGGGTGACCATGAGCCAGCAGTGTGCCCTGGCTGCCAAGAAAGCTAACGGGATCCTGGGATGCATTAGGAGGAGTGTGGCCAGCAGGTCGAGGGAGATTCTCCTCCCCCTCTACACTGCCCTAGTGAGGCCTCATCTGGAGTACTGTGTCCAGTTCTGGGCTCCCCAGTTCAAGAAAGATGAAGAGCTACTGGAGAGAGTCCAGCGGAGGG
>Ga0065711_1030814_pt1 | contig 31342 bp, 12 predicted proteins | sample Hoacrofraction12_FD_59098 | JGI IMG/M metagenome (GOLD analysis project Ga0065711, IMG submission 59098) | Hoatzin crop microbial communities from Cojedes, Venezuela - Epithelial fraction 12 v2 (version 2) | ecosystem: Host-associated > Birds > Digestive system > Esophagus > Crop | place... | reverse complement strand
AGTTCTTCCTCATGTTCAGACGGAACTTCCTATGCTTCAGTTTGTGCCCATTGCCCCTTGTCCTGTCACTGGACACCACTGAAAAGAGTTTGGCCCCATCCTCCTGACACCCACCCTTCAGATATTTGTAGGCATTTATAAGGTCCCCTCGCAGCCTTCTGTTCTTCAGGCTGAACAAGCCCAGCTCCCTCAACCTCTCCTCGTAGGAGAGATGTTCCAGTCCCCTCATCATCCTCGTAGCCCTCCGCTGGACTTTGTCCAGCAGCTCCTCATCTTTCTTGAAGTGGGGAGCCCAGAAGTGGACAGAGTACTCCAGATGAGGCCTCACTAGGGCAGTGTAGAGGGGAACGAGAACCTCCCTTGACCTGCTGGCCACACTCCTCCTAATGCATCCCAGGATCCCATTAGCTTTCTTGGCAACCAGGGCACACTGCTGGCTCATGGTCAACCTGTCGTCTAATCTCTAAATTCTGTTTATATTTGATCATCTCTGATGCTTGACTATCAGTAACAAATATTCCAAAGTGTTACTTCTGAAGTTTATTCTATTTTGTCTCAATAACATTTAAAATGTGAAAATTTCCTTATGTTTCGGTTGTTCATGAGTCTCTGTAGAACATGTAGGGGCGTCTATATCGAGCATGATTACAAAAGATAGAAATACTGCTTCTAATGAAGTCAGTGAAGAATTTTGCAGTGACTCACACAGGGAGAGCACTTCACACTTAAACTCAGTGAAGTCCTCTTCTTCAGTATTTAAGTGTGTTGAATACCTGTTTAGTTATCCTGAGAGACTTGTTACATTCGGCAGATTTCCTGTTTTCTTCCTCTGGCCAGCCAGGACCCTTCTCGTGTTCCTCTAAACTTTGGACTTGTCTTTACTGCAAGCTTGAGTTGTCTGGGGCTACCTAAGAGTAAGACAACTCCTCTGTCTTCATCTGTCTCCAGTGAAAGTGGTATTCGGGCAGCAGTGAGTTTTTGCCTTAGTAGACCAGGGTCTCCGTGCCTTTAGCGTCTCTAGCAGCAGTGGTACTTAAATTTCACTCACGTTCTCTAACAGATCACTCATCTGAGGTGAAATGTAGTGTAGAGGGGTTTGATTTATGGGGGTCGATAGGCTGATGTTATACTTGAAGTTATTCCTTGGATTAAGATTGTAGTATCTACAAGGCTTGAGACGTGTGCAATTACAGTTATTGTCAAGAAAATCATCTTCCAAAAACCACAAAGTAAAAACATTGCTAATTCTGAATGTTAGAGAGGGAAGAAGTAGAGATGAAAATCCTAATCCATTTGTAGCCCTTTGCTCTGGTATCACACGAGTCCTGGCACCATCATGGAGATCCTGAGAATTTCAGCACAGGGATGATGGAAATATGCTTTGAAACACATTCAGACTCAAAGGTTTGAAAATACTAGTGCCTCGTCTGGAAATTTCTTGAGAGAAAAACACACAGCATCTCTACAAACAAGCATTTTTCGAGTTCACAGAAAATTTTGGTATCAAGATCTTGCTGGATATTTAACAGCTGTTGATGAGCATTTATCAGCTTATGGCACTAACATGATCCCCATTCCACTGTCAGACCCTCAGGGACCTAGCAAGTCTGGGATGATACATAATGTCAGAACTGTTTGATCAGTTCTTTTTAATCATGCTGATCAAAAAATCCCAGATTAAAACCTGTATATACTTGAAGGAAGAAGCACACATAGATATATCGTATTTCTAGGTATATTTATTGCTTCATAGAATGTATGAAGGGCATGTTCCCTTTATATGTCAGCTAAGCTCTCAAAATAGCAGCTATGTTGACTTATTTAATACACAAATCTGCTGCTGGGCAGGTGGTTTTGCTGAAAGTAATCCAGAATTGAAACACAGAAGTGGTGCAGATGCAACTCAAAACAAATTTCTTTTAAAATTTGAGCAAATAGTCATGGAATTTATTCAAACTATTTAGTTGGTTCTAGCCATTATTCCTTCCATTGAAGTTTACAAATACTTCAAACCATGACTAGTAAGAAAATAATGTTGCTAATGTTGTGAAGTTTTGTTTTGTACATTAACCTAGGATGGATTTCATTTTCTCTTGACACATATACAATACTGAATTCAGCTTCAGTTATTGTTAAACAAGCAGAAAAAGTGTAGCTGAGTTGTAATATCCCAGCTGTACCTGTTAATTGATAAACATTTGCCCAGAAAAATACTAATGTTCAGACAAAAAAATGCATAGTTGCTTGATATCCTTGTATGGACTTTCAATGTGACTGAACTAATGGCACAAATATATGGAAAGCATGTGAAATTACGATGTTACATGTTCAAAAGGTGACTCATGTTCAGTTCCAGTATAGAGCAAATAGTGTTTTTTAACATTTGTTTAAGGCTTGAGTGATCGAGGGCAACGCCTTCTTTCTAGTACCCCATGCAGCCATGTGTTGTATGGTAAGGCTGCTAACACAACAATGACATGGTCTCTCCTGGGTGAGCCATGTTAAACCAAGTCAGTTGGAAGCTTATAGGAATAATACATTTGACAGGCTTGGAGACTATATTCCTTCAGTCAAATGTCAGTGAAATTCTTCCAATTTATCACTTAGAAACAGATGTACTCTTGTTGATACTCTTAGATTTAATTTTTTACTGGTGCATAATTTAAACTCTACTTTTGCCTCAAGTCCAGTCAAGGTTAATTTGTATTTGTAAATCCTAATGCATGAAACAAAGTGTGTCTGTCCATCTGTGAAATGCCCATGATGTTTTTTCTACTCAAATCTAGCTGTAGAAATACTTAGCTCTCTGGATAGTGACATATTCCTAATGAAACAGAATATCTTTGTGATAATATTGCACATCACAGCTGTAGGTTACCTAAATAGGCATTATATCCATTACTCTTCTGTTACATTGTTCAATACAACTATTATGTTCCATCAAAAATGGGAAAACATGTATATTATGAGTAGCAAGAAAACCAGCAGGTTGATAATTGCTCTATACTCACTAATGTGAATTACTAGCTGGCTCATCTATAATTGTAATTAACACCTCCTGCCTCAGCTATGCAATTAGCTGATGTTGCTACAAATTGTTGTTATACATTTAATCTTTATCTTGTTTCTCTGGCCTGCTCTTGTATTAAATTTATAAGTAAATCTAGAAACTATACATGGAGCTGCCATGGCAGTTACTCATTAGTCACAGGAATTGTAGCTAGCAGCCCACATACATAGGCTGGCTGCATCTCCAGGGAGTTCACAGCTGACTTGCTCCAGTCTGGGTTAGTAAATGTGCCTGCTGTGTATCCTTTCACATTTGCTGTATCTGTTCTAGCTTAATTTGAATTCATGTTGTGAGCTTTCTGTGCTCACAGCCACTTCATTTTTTCTAGATAGCTTGTTTTGTGAAGTCCCAAACAGAGCAGGTAAGAAATTCTGGGGCAAAACCAGTTTTTTCCACTACAAATGTTTTGAGGGCAGACATCCAAAAAGCACTGGGTAGGTTGGATCACAGAATCATAGAATCATAGAATCACAGGTTGGAAAAGACCTCTAAGATCATCAAGTCCAGCTGTCAACCCAACACTACCATGCCTGCTATACCATATCCTGAAGTGCCATATCTACACGTTTTTTGAACACCTCCAGGGATGGTGACTCCACCACTTCACTGGGCAGCCTGTTCCAATGCCTGACCACTCTTACAGTAAAGAAATTTTTCCTAATATCCAATCTAAACCTCCCCTGACCCATCTTGAGGCCATTGCCTCTCGTCCTGTCGCTAGTTACTTGCGAGAAGAGACCAACACCTGCCTCACTACAACCTCCTTTCAGGTAGTTGTAGAGAGCAATAAGGTCTCCCCTCAGACTCCTCTTCTCCAGACTAAACAATCCCAGCTCCCTCAGCTGCTCCTCAGAAGACTTGTTCTCTAGACCCCTCACCAGCCTCGTTGCTCTTCTCTGGACATGCTCCAGCCCCTCTATGTCCTTCTTGTAGTGAGGGGCCCAAAACTGAACACAGTAGTCCAGGTGCGGCCTCACCAGTGCCGAGTACAGGGGCACGATTGCTGCCCTGGTCCTGCTGGCCACACCATTCCTGATACAAGCCTGATACAAGGTGTTGGCCTTCTTGGCCACCTGGGCACACTGCTGGCTCATGTGCAGCCAGCTGTTGACGAACACCCCCAGGTCCTTTTCCGCCGGGCAGCTCTCCAGCCACTCCTCCCCAAGCCTGTAGCATTGCATGGGGTTGTTGTGACCCAAGTGCAGGACCTGGCCTTATTGAACCTCATACAACTGGCCTCGACCCATCTATCCAGCCTGTCCAGATCCCTCTGCAGAGCCTTCCTACGCTTGAGCAGATCGACACTCCCACCCAACTTGGTGTCACCTGCAGACTTACTGAGGGAACACTCAATCTACTCATCCAGATCATTGATAAAGATGTTAAATAAGACCAAGTGGGTGCATCCTGCTGCCTTACCTGCCTGACTTGGCAGCTCCCAGCATGGATGGCCACCAAGTCCTGCTCCCTGCACATACCACTCCTCCTGCCCTGGGGCTTCGGGGACATGGGGCTGCCCTGCTACTGCAGCCTGCCAGCTCCGTGCTCCTGGGAGACTTGGCAGGCAGGCAGGAGCTTTGGTTCCCAGGCTGCCCAGCTCCCCTGCTCACCTTCTGTGCAGGCTTCCCTGCCAGGCTCCCTGCGTGGCCACCTCCTGAGGCAATCGGGGAACCTGGGATCTCCGGGAGAACGTTTTGGTTTTGAAAGAAAATGTTCAAGGGGGAACTGGCACGTGGTGAGCAGGAGGATGAATTTTCAGCATGTTGCTGGCTCTGTTTCGTTCTGCGTGAGGACTTCCTTGGCATGCAGGCAGAGTGCCTCGCTTTGCGAGTTCTCTGATTCCGCTTCGGGGCTTGCTCACAGGTGCAGAACAGTGCACGGACTGTGACACCGCAGCCTAGCTCGCTGCGGGGTTTCTCTCACTTCCAGGGTAGAGAAGCCCTACAGCATTTCTGCTGCTTTATATTGTGGAAAAAATTAGCCGTACTTAAACCCGTGCATAATATTGGGGGAATTTTCGTCTGATGTGCCAAAAACACACACTCCTTCTAGGCCCAAAATTCTGTTTCCATAAAACTAGCAAAAGTATGAAAGACACTTCCTTGGCCTTGCCATCGTGACAGAGGTCCTCAGGGCACCCTTCCTGCATAGTTTTGGACTGAGGAAATAAAGGAGAGTAGATGGAGTTCAGTCCAGTTCTTTTCAGCTCAGAGATAAGAGTTTTTGACACTAGGTGGTACTACAGACAAAGGCCAATATTTGCAGTCTTTGACGGTTAGGGATTGGCACCTCTAACCCTGGCATCTAATTTGGTGGCCTGATTATCGGCTTCCACAGCTCAAATTATGCCTGAGATAAAAATATTCTATTAATCAGTTTTTGGAGTGTAGTGCTATGTGACTTCTAGCTCCGTGTAAAATTTGTCTTTGTTATCAGTTAGGATTTTATCAGGTAATCCTTCAAAAATCTGTGAAATTATTTGATATAGTTTAGGGGTAGATCTAGCGCCAGATATCACTTGCTAATACAAAAAGGCATGTATAGCATTTTAAGACTTCTGTGTTCAATTCTAAAAATATATTTCTCATGAGCAACGCTGGGAGTATTTTGCTGCTTCAGCTGCCCCCTCACCACTTTTCACTGTGTAATATGTTTTATGGCTTTATTTAAAGCATGAGGATCCATCTATCAAGGGCATTTCTGAAGATATTCTCCTATCATTTGACACCAAATTCCACTCTCAGATGGATGAGCATGTTATTTCTTTGAATTTTCACTCCTGTTTCTCAGTTTCTGCTTTTTTTCCTTTCCGTTTCTCTGCAGCTACCTCAGCCTAAGTCACTCCTAAATCAAGGCTCTCTACTCCTTCTTGTAATGTGCCGTTTTTGTTTAGGAATACGGAGTCTTACATTTGTTACCTGAGTCTGGAGGAACCTTTAGACGTGAGTTTTGCTAACAGATAGACTAGGAGCGAAACTTCTTTCTTTGGATGATGAAATGTGTTTGATGCCAGAAGCAAGGAACTCTAGCCTTGAAAAATCTATAACTAGTTTTTAAACTTTATTTTCTTTTTTTCTGTAGCATCCTGACTTTCAAGAATCAAGATCTTTACTGTGTTTATTACTGGAGAAGTTAAAATCAATGTGTACTAGCTACCTCTTCACAGGCATCACAATGAACTGCCTGCTGATCCCATGTGATTCAAACCACCCTTAAAATGTGTTTTATTAAAAATACTTTATGTGGCGGACAACACTAAAGTGGTTACAACAATACGAGATGGCTGGTTTTTTCCTGAAAAATATATAACCAACAATAAAACTACACTATTATGTGTACAAAATCTGTCATCAGCAGTAGATTTAATGGTGAAAAGATTGATTTTTAAATAAATAAACATATTGACAAGCAACTGAAGAGCAGACAGCACACTTCTGGGCACTGTATAAATAAATACTGACAAGAGAACTGCTTTGTTTGCGTCATTTCAAAAAATAAGAGAAAGCAATAAAAATTACCCTTCTATTTTTTGCAAATCAGTAAGCTTTTCAGATTTAGCTTTGCTTAGTTGTATATACACTTATTTAAAGATTATCTTGTACCAGGGTAAACTGGAAATGTGTGCCGTTGGGTTTTTTAATTGTCTGTGTAATACATAAACATTTTGAACTGTACTTATGAAAAAAGGATAAAGAGAAGAGGATGTATTAAAAATATTACTTCAGTACACAACTATGTGCTCCACCATGAATTGTTTACACTATAGAATAGGAATCGTCAATAGTATCTCGAAATTAATTAGAAAAGATTTGTTCCTGCTTTTAAAAGTGAAAGAGAAGTGGAGCTAGCTGAGGTCAAAGTTCAGGCAATTAGGCTGAAGTTTTGAGTTCTTTCCTGTCCTAGTTTCTAACCACGTGAGGCTGCAAGAGGAGGTGTAGAGCTGGTGAAGTTTGTGTGGTGAATCCCAGGCCTATGTAGCAGACCTAGACTGGTCACAGGCTGGAATTACTAAGTGATGAGATTCACCAATTGGGGTTCATTTGTCTCATCGTCTTCAACTGAGACCTAAGCTCACAAATACTTAGCAGTAAATTATAACTTTATAACTTTTCCAGGTTGCTGTGCATTGTGTGAAGAGAAGATTTCGTGCCAGCTGATGGAAGCATTATCCAAAATCAAATGCAATGTCTCTGAAGGAAAGAACAGAGCAGTGACAGCTGTCACAACCCTTCACAGCGAGCACCATGCTCTGAGGGCTGATGAGGTAGGGCAGGTGGAACCATAGCTTCACTCCTTTGCTCGGGATGTCCAAGTTCTGCTGGTTTTGAGTGCTCTGGGTTTTATCTGCTTAGAGCATAGACTGTGTTCATTTTTGTCCAGATTCTAAGATTTGGGGGGCAGAAACAAACCTCACATAGTCACACAAGACAACACTTGATATGCTCCTAATATAGCTATTGAGGTCATCCTGATTGTACCTTGGTTAGTTTTACTGCATAAATGGTTAATGTCTGCTTTTATATGTGTTGCACTCGCTTTCTCTTTTCCTTTTATTTAAGAGGAGATTAGATGTCTCTTAAAACACATGTGGTAATAAAAAGTAGTATTTGGAGAGAGAGTCAAGAGAGAGATCATATTAAAACAATTTGACTTAAGCAGGAGATTGTAAATAAAATCAATATTGCAAGAGGACAGTGGTCTAATTGCATTTTAATTGTGTGACAAAAGGCCTACCCCAAATTAATCCAGAACTGAAGTGCTAAACTCTGCATTTAGAAAGAGAAAAACCATTTCAAACTCATAACTTCACCTGGCTCGCCTGGGTGCAAAGGGCTGAAGAGGGGAGTCCTGGAGGATGAGGGACTCAGAGCTGGGACTGTCAGTGAATGCCTTATCAGGCTTTTCAAACACAGCAGTGGTGTGTTTTTGGTTAGTTTTGTCTTCTGCCAAATGGTACACATACGCTTACTGTTTTCGGGGCAATGAGCTGTACCTGCTGAATGCCCAGTACTAGTATTACCTATGAAAAAGTACTGTAGTGATGCATTTTTTTTCAAAGTAAAGCTGATTTTTTGAACAGTAGCATGCTATTTCCACATAAAGTAACTGGAATACATCTGCATTGCTTTTATAAGGAGCACAAATCCACCTGGATAGCTAAACCAGGTTTCCTTTGTCATATTCCAATGTCAACTTCATTTCCTTTTTTCTATTCTACTTTCCTTTAACACTGTATAATTGTGATATCTCTTCTGCAAATGGCACACAAAAGATTAATAGTCTGTGCTTATTATGAAGTACCTGCCCCCTTTAGCCTCCCAACTTATTGTTTCCTGGGCAGTTATAAATATGCTGCAGAAGATGGAGGACATGCAAATCTATCTGTATATCCTTCAGATATTATGGACACTTATGCTGGAGCCAGGCATCATGGCACTGCACTCTGCAAAGTGAAAACTCTGAGCTTCAAAGGCACTTAGGGAGCTGACTCCATTGATTTCAAGTACTGAAATATCTTAGAGACGCTGAGTTTAGGAAACTAGCTCTCATTGACTTTCAATTAGGATCTTCAGAGTTAAATCTTACAAAATGCTGAGTATTCCTAAAATTCAGTGAGTAGCCACAGCTCTCCCTAAAAACAATCGGGTTTGAGGCTGCCCGACACCTTAGAAAATGGCTCAGTACTTTGCTGGGTCAAGCTTTTAAAAATGTCTCTGTCAGGTTGCTATAATCAGTTTGAAAATTCATGGCCACTTTTGGAAGTGCTTGCAGATCCTGAGTGTGCAGCTTCAGTGTGGGATATTAAAAGTGGTTCAGTAACAGGAAGACTTTATAATAGACAGCTAGACATAATCACTTTATTATGAGGCTCTCCTAACAGCTCTGAGAAAGCTTTGTTGTTCTCTAACCATTTATTCATATTTAAAAAGTGATCATTCTGTCTCTCTTAAAGAACCACGGCCTTCCGCTATATAGATAGTGCTTTGAGTGTTGCAGAATATTGACTTCACATACCATAATACTACAGCACTATGTCAATTCAGCTGCCAACTGCAGTGTTAGTCCATGTTTCTGGTGTGGTAAAGATCTTTACAAAATCTTTTCTGTCTGTGATTGTAACGACAGTTATTTCATCCTTCAAGGAACATTTTCTCTTTTGTCAGACAAACTATTTCATTTAAAAGCAAAACGAAAGTGGGTTTTGAAGAGCCTGAATTTTAGCCCGCTCCCTGAAGTGGACACCAGAGCTGTGTGTCAGGCATGAAGGCTCCCTGAGTGGAGCTGGGCAGGCATCGTGAGACAGGATTCCAGGAACCGGTGTGCCTGGTAGGCACATGCTTCCAGCTCGTCTGGAGCGGCGCAAGAAGTATGATAAACCAAAAGCGTTCAAGTGTCTGAATCCCTTTAAGGACACCCTGAGAATACTTTGTTAATGAATATAAATATAAGCAAAGGTATGCTTCACTGTCATGAAGGCATGAGCTTTGTACCAGGCTGCTCATAAGACTGAATAAAACGCTAAAGATCATGGCCAGAAAAATAATTTGGGAAACTTTTAATTGAAAAGTGAGGTGCATTGACAATTTCTTTAGGATTTTGCAATTTTATGATTCTGCACCCTCCACACAGTTTTCAGGACTGCAGCTTTGAGCTAACTCTATTTTAGGCTCTTTGGCTTTTCTCAAAACATGCCAAGAGTCACCAGAATGTATTAAAGAATCATGGCATCATAAAAATATTTAAGTTGAAAAAGTAAACTTTGTTTAAGGAATGGATAATTTTTAAAGTAAAATTAAGGTATTTTTATTATGAAACATTTAAAAATGTATTTTAAATTAATGGTCTAAAGACATACTTTCAAAAAATTGAAAACATAGCTCATTATAGACTTCCAAGTGGCTATATCACTCTTTGATTCATTTTTATTGATTAAAAAAACATTTAAAGGCGCTTTTATCCCCAAATAATTCCTGCATGTAGATTTACACAAATGAAACAGGTGCAACTAGAACAGAAACTTCTATTTTAATGCAAATATACAAATAAACCTCTCTTTGTAATGTTTTGTGGGGTTTTCAAACTTCCTGAAAGAATACAAAATGTATTTCCAGCTTCTGTTTCCGGTTGCGTCCTAGAGCATTTGTTTACTGTTGGTTTGCATAGTTCAGAACAATTCTTAACTATTGTCAATGTAATGAATACTAGTTCTACTTTCTGGATTCCTATGACAGCAATTTTTAAACTGCCAGTGACAGTAATTGTTTTTAAGTATTTGATTACACCTTGAATTACTTTGCAAGTGTTCTTTATTTCCTTCTGAATTAATTCATGACAGATTTCTATATGGCAATCCGTTTGAATGTCTAAAATAAGCATTAAAGAGATCCTAACAGGCAGACTTAGCTTCTGGCCATGAGTAACTGGAATAAGTTCAGTTAATTTTTGGTGCTGTAAAGGTTATTCTAAATGTCATAGTTAAGGAATGTTTGGTTTGGCAATGAACAGTAATTGCATGGTAATACAATAGTAATATTTATGGAGAAGTCAAGGATATTTCAGATGGTCTTACTAATATCACTTTAAAATCACATTATTGGGAGGTACTGCCTTAATATTAGGTGCATTTTAATAACAGTCTAATTCAGCTTCTCCATTCCTCCTGGGAATCAAACAAGCCCCTTTCTTGTGAATTAGTGTTAATAAGTCTTCAATAGGTTCAGCTGTGGGATAATTAATGACTCACTTGCTCTTGCCAGAACAGTTCAAGTGGGCTTCATGCAGCATGCTGAGCTGTTATCCTCTGGTGAGGTCATGCACCGTGTCAGCCAGTTAACAGCAGTGGCAGCACAACAGATTTGGAAATGGTACAGTCAGAATAGCCCAAACTTTTAGATCCTGCTTGGGAAGGTTTCAGCCTTCTGCAGAGGAGCAACTGAAAGGCATGGCACAATGTACTTACAGTGATAAGGGTATATGAAAATTGGCTCCTAAGTCATCTGAGTTCAGCTTCCTTTTCTGCAAAATACAGTGGCTTATGACATAATCATGCTGCTTACTTTTCATATTTATAAACATCGTGTGAGCGCTTGCGAACATGTGGCACATCACTATGCTAATTCCTGCCCAACAGGTGAAGCGTGTGGGAAAAATCCTTCTGCTTTTGCAATACCATTCTTTGTTATTGAGGTGTGGCTTTTCTGGACCAGGAAGGAGCTGTAAGGGGAGACAGTAAAACTCTTCCCATTTAGCCCTTCTTTGTTATGGTGTGCTTGGATGGAGAATGTCTACATAGCCATCTAGTCCCCCCTCCCTTTCCCTTGCCCTTCAGTTGCTGACTGCATTTGATCCTGTTATCACTGGTATCGTGTTAACACCAAGAGGGTCTACCTACTGATCAGAGTGCCTGTGTGGGATGTTATGTATACAAAATAAACACATGGTCTCTGCTCAAATAACCATGTAGACCATGTTAACAATGTAGCTACGACTTCAAAGGGAGTTTTTTGCAAGGGCAGTAGTGTTATGCCTAAGAGATTCATTTGACACCATCTGTATTTATCTCCATCAGTGGATTCCTTCTCTATCCATTAAGGTCTTCCTGCAAGAAAAGTATGCCCTCATTAAAGAGTTTGTACAAGTTCTGTTCCCTCTCCTGGCTGGGCTTCCATTCATGTTTCTAAGGGCTATTTCTAACTTCTGTGCTTCTCCTTCTCAGAGGCTACTCCTAGCTGCTACTTCTGAGTCTCTTCACTCTTTCTGTCTCTCCTCGGACAACTACCTTTTCTGTGTGGCACTTGTATTTCTCGTCTCTCGGCTCTCCCTCAGATTTCAGATGTTTGTGATCTCATTTGTCAGACCTCAGCTGGGAATTCTTTCAGGGAATAATGGGATAATTTCACACAAGCCCATGCTTTAATTTCTTTACACATACTACATTAACAACATGTGAGGCAGGAGTGGTTTTGTAAGGAGCAAGGACAAATAGAAGCACAGACGTATCTTTAAGTTTTAGATCTACCTCTTTCATACTCCTTTTCTGGCAATATTTTCTATTTCTACATTTTTAGGAAAAGATTTCTGGTCTCTGTCTCCTTAATTTCCTTGACTGAGAAGAAAAAGAAAGAAAGAAGACTTTAAGAGTGGAAATCTATTTATGAACCATGTGGGCCAAAGTATATCACATACCAACAAAGTGCTATCCCCAAAGACTTTTCCTGAGCACTTTAGGCCCAAATCTGTGATGGACTCACTGGTTTTCTCTACAGCATGTTCTCTGACACATCTTGTTGGACAGAATGGAGAACCACAATCGGTGCGGTGAGTTCTTCCTCACTAGTCATTGGCAAGCAGCAAGATCCACACATGCAGGCTCCATTTGCGCCTGTTTAAGGCAGTGACTGAAAGTGTTTAAGTAGTCGTTCAGATTACTCACTGTCTTAGCTGCTGTGAGAAATACAAAAAATGTGTTTACTGATCTGCTCTGTAATAAAGCTCACAGAATAGTCTGCCAGCTGAAGAGCAATTTAACTGGAAGGCTGCTGCCAACTACATCAAATACATGCTCTTCTTTTAAACCACTGAGATCAATAATTTACATCTGATAGGAGAATGGAATTCGTGTCCTGAGCTGAGCCTGTACTGTTCATTTTGTCTCACCAAACCTCATCCCTGACTCACGAGCAGAGCTTGACTTCCCTTGCTGAATTGCCAGTGGTGGTAATTTTCTAGCACATGTGATGTAGTCAGTATCAGTGTTAGGGTGACACACCAAACACAATTTATTTAAACCAAGATTAGAATGAAGGTCTTTGATGGAAAAAGTGTCTTGTCTTTAAATGCTAATGTACAAGTCTTTCAATGTAAGCCATTTACAAACCAGGATGTGATCGCAAACGGTTCATCTAGGAGCAGAATATCTTAAATAACCCCTTTTGAGAGGTGCTCTTGAGACTATCAGTTGTCTCGTGTATCACACTTGTACATTTACTCTGCACCAGGAGATACTGTGCATTTTTTTATGTATTGTATTTTGGTAATATCATTGTGATTATGCTTCAGTGTAATGTAACACATGGTGAAGCAGAATAAATACATCCTTCATCTTTGTTATGGATCTTCTCTGTTTCTTCAAGTGTGCTATCAGTGTAACACAGACATCTCTTAACTATCTCTCTTTTTCTCTTTGGTCATCATGCAGTGCAATGGTAACTAATGGCCAGGCCATTTAGATTAGATAGAAGAAAGGAAGTTACTTGAAACATATGAGATCATAATGCTGTCAGTTGTTATGTGTTCAGTAGGTGTAAAAGTGATTGAAAGCACAGAGTGACAGGTAATTACTGGGCTTTTCCTTTATACTCAGTGCAAAGAAATGACTGCATCTGGTATGTCATTAGACCTAGGTGTAGATATGCAAAATAATTGATAACAATTACATCCTGAAGTGTTTATTTCTTCCCACTGACTGTAATGGGACACTAATGAAACTATTTCAGACTTAAATAATACCAATGATAATGCTAATACTGATAAATATTTTTTAAAGTGGAGTTCTGTTGCTGAAACTTAGGTGTTGAATGTCATCTCAAGGGTCACAGACATCCCCATCTCCAGTTGCTGGTAAAGAAAGGTATAGGTCGCTGGTAGGGTCTGTGTCATTCCTGCTAACTCCATACAGATGGCTTAGATATCCTAGAAGATCTCATATGGCTCTAGACACCCATGTTTAGACACCTTGGATTACTTTTCAGACATCTAAAATGAAATAGATGAATTCTACCCACAATGGTCAAAATTATCTTTAGGGGTTAAACCAGTTGCCTCAGAATGACTTTTGCTTTTGAAATAAATGGTCAGTGGAATGTGGCTCTCAGATTTAACTGATGGATCACCATTACATAATGAATGCAACTGTTTAGGGGCTGATTTTATTAGCACACTGAAAAATATGGAGTTCAATACCACTGAATTTAGTGTAAATACAGTGGTAGTGGTTGTTATGAAGTCAGAATCAGATCCCACAGAAAATATTCACAACTGCAATGATAAAACATGAATTCCTTTCTATGAGTTTACAGAATTGTATGACTTACTGTTTGTTAGTACAGAGCAATGGCCCATGAAATTATATACATTTAAAAAAACAAAACAAAAATCCACTACTGTTACTGCTGTTCTCATAAAAAACCTTAATTGATCAAGTATGTTTAAAGATGTACTTTGATTTCATTACTGTCATTCAATATCGTTATTTACACTACATATCCAAGTTTTCAAACTGAGAAGAGCATTATATGTTTCATTAATCCTAGACTGACAAATTAAATATAGACAAGTGTGTTAGAGATTGTCTATGTGTAGTTTATAACCTTTGTGAAATAAAATGTTGCTCCTCCAGACTGAAGTTACTGGCAGATTTTTTAGTGTACTTACAAGATCTGTGTTTTGTATCCTAAGTCTTCAGATGGCTAATTAGCCTCAGCTCAAAATTTTACCTTTGGAATAAGTAGCACTTGTGTACAGGAGTGTAAATTTGGTATAGATTTTTCTTTTCATTTTTCTGAACTGTCTTTTTGGAAAAATGACAACAAAAATAACCTAAAAGAAGTAAGTAGAAAAGAAGAGAAACTTAAGCAGGACAATTCCTACAAGATTTTGGTAGTTCTGGTAAAAGTAGCTGTAATTTAAATACTGGATTGAGAACCATCTCTCTATTTGCATAAAGAACAGAAACAGCAATTACTCACAGCTTTTAAGTAGTTGAAAGAAGTCTTATGTTTTGACTTTGTGTGTGGACATGCAACAAAAGCAAGATTGCGTGATGTTTTAGTCCATTTTGGCAATATAACTTTTAGTGTTAGACAAAAGGAAAGGTACAGTGTCAGAGAGAGTTTTTATATTCATTTACCCATGATTTGTAACATTTTTGTTCCTGTTTCATTTAGAATATTTGTACTATGCGTTGTTCGTTGCAAATCAGAAATTTATGTGGACACAATTTGTAAATCAGAATAGTTTTATATATATCTGTGTGTATTTGAGAGACTCACATGCATACAGAATCATATAGGTTGGAAGGGACTGTGGAAATTTATTTAGTCCCATCAGGTCTTGAAAACCTCCAAACCCAGAGATAGCACAACTCCTCAGGTCAACTTGCTCCATTGCTTGGCTGTCCTCATAGCTCCTCCTCCCTTACCAGCTAATTGAATATCCCACCCACAGCAGACAAATAGACAAATAGGTCCTAACCAGCAGGCCTTGATGCACTGCTTACCTTTTACTGAGTACGTGTGCACCATTCGATTTAAGAAACAAGGCAAACAAATTTATTTGCACTGTCCTGACGTATTTAAATAAAATTTATATTTATATTATTGAAAGTTTCAGGATTTATTTATGCTGGCCTAAAAGAGCAAGGGAAACTCAAAGGAACACATCTGGTATTTTTAGCGATGTAAAAGACGTTCTTTACACAGTGTTCAAACAGAAATCAAGAAGCAAGTGTCCCTGCCCTTCCTGGTATGTGGTCTTTATTTCTTATACCTGAATATACACTGGTTACTCCAGCTGCTCCTTGTGGATTCTGTCTTACCGTTCCAGGTTGTTGCCATACATTTTACCAGGTCATGACTGCCGGTATAAGCTAATAAGCTCATATTTAAAGTTGATTTTTGATAACATAACGAGACATACTTCAGAACTTATGGGAGATTTGATTATGATAATTTCTTAGCAACTAATCCTGGAAATTTAAATTATGCTTCTAACCTACTTCCTCAATATGTTCTTTTTCTACATAATTGTCTTTGCCTTAAGCTATGTCACATTCCTCTTCAAGAACAGATTTACTGTGGGTTTCATCTGAATAAACGTAGATACCTGTAGTAGTTAGTGAATTAGTCACCTGAAGCTCCCTTTGTAGTCACTGCAGAGAAATAGGCCTCCCCAGGGGGTGATGTATATTATCCTACAGTATATACTGGAAGCAGATCAGATGAATGACTCCCTGAATGTGCCTGTTGCTCTACATTGATTATACGGGAAGGCTAGAGTGAGAAACTCGGATATAAATGTCCACACTGTAGCTATTTAAACTTCTGGAAAATAAATGCTACCCTAAAAATCAGCTGCTCAGTTTCTTATTAGAGTTTGTTTTTGTAAAAGACATTTTTAATACAATTTAAATTTTCTTTAATTTTGATTTGTGCCCCTGCATGTAGTAAAATGAAGTTTTCACATTTGGATAATTCCTTCTCTAACTCTGGAATATCCTTTTTTTAAGATTATTGCTTTGAGTCAGGTCGAACACCCTACTTGCAAAATGTGCATTGCTCACGCTTCATATTCTGTCAACATATGCATGTATAGTCCTGTTTCTCCACGCAGGGATTTAGGACAGAAGTGTATAAATTTTTGAGGCCAAATTTTCCAGTGTGTTTCCAGAATAAGTGACAATAATAATATCAATCACAACAACAATGATAATAATATTAATTGATTATTATTACTAATAATATAAATGAGCTGTGAACATTAGTGCTGTAAAACAAACATTGACTAGGCTAATACTTTATTTTTTTAAATTTTATTCTGTAGATAAATATATGATTCCGGAATCTCTTCTAACTTATATGTGCTGAAAAGAACAGAATAAAGTTTGGTTAGGTCACCTTCAAGATCTGCTGACAAGATATATATACACTTTTGACAGCTTATGAAATCCTACACTTCCATTTGTTAATAGTAACCATATCTGTAGGAACATGCAAGTAATTTGTTTCAAGAGACAACTGATTCCATTTGAGTTTTGATGCTTGTTGCTCTAGATGTTAAAGTGCAGACATTTTTTGACCCAGCTAAAATTGTTTTCATTATCTTTCTTCACCTGAACTGGAGAATGCATTCCCTCCACATTCTATCTTAGTCTGTGTGCCATGCAATGTATGACTTAGAAAAGCAGGTCTCACTCGTTGGGATCAGTCTTTTGTGCAGCCATCAGCTTTGTTTTGTATCTATTTGTATAATACGTATTTATTTTTAGGTTCTTTTAGAGAAGACATGCATTGGCTTAATTATTTTATTTAAAGTGCTGGTGTTAAAAGTTTTGGGGCAATTTGTAACAAAACAATGAAAATGAACTGGCTGATGAATTATTTAATTCTGTAGTAACCCAGGCCGTGATACTATGGATTTGCAATATGTTTCTCTTGCTGTAAGGTATAGTCTTTACTAAGTTTTAAACACACTGTGCAGTCTGTCCTAATTGTTAGCTTCTCCTACCTGTAGTGCTTTAGGCACTGACCGTCTGAGCGTGTGTAGAACCACATGGTGCTGAGCAGATCAGCATGTACCTTAGGACTAAGCATGATTACATCCAGAAGTGGGCTGAACAGATTGTGAAGTCCTCAAAGGACCAGGTTTGATAGGCATTTGCAAAGCCTTTACACCATGCACTATCAGTGTATGGGTAGCAGTGCCCACCTTGTGATAGCTTCATGACTAGAGTGCCATCCCACTAACCTGACCCTTGATTTTCTCTTGCTTTGAAGATGGCGCTAACTCCACAAGTCCTATATCCTGACAGAAGTGTTTATCATGCGATTTTTTCCCAATTGTCATTGAGAAAAAAAAAAAACAACCAAAAGCCCAAACTAAAATCCACAAAAAAACCTGCCAAGTGAAAGGAAAAAGCCCACATCTTCCAGTTCATTCCCTAGAGTCTTTCTTTCCCTCCTGCCTTTCCCTACAGTGATACTGTGCACAGTTGTTTTGCTTTAGCTTCTTTTTGACAGGACTGCCCTCACAGATAGGAGAAGCATGTATGTGCAACAAGTAATTTTGGTAAGACTATAGGACAACCATATAACGAAGATGCTGAGTTTAGGGTTCCCCGCCTAGATAAGCCCCCCAGCCTTTGGACAGTTGTACTGTGTCAAATATGGAGCCATCAAGTGCTCCTGTGAACAATCAAGAGAAGAGTGAATCCTGCTTGGTGTGGACTGCATGGAGGAGCCAGTGTATCATTCACTAGCTCTGGGCTCTGTTCTCAGGACAAATGCGTGTGATATTTAACTGGCCTTCCTGCAAGGTCTTTGCTAGATCTGAATATAAAATCCTTCAAGGACCTCACAGCTCTCTGCTTCCTAGTAGGATACAGCAAGAATGACGCTTGCCCTTCAGTTGCTTCCTGATGAGATGAATTTGGGGTTGGTAGCTGGTATTTGTTAATCTTCCTGCAAGTCTTTTCCTATCAAGTGCTTTGCAACCCTTTTCATATGTATTTGTAAAATAAAATGAAGATGCACGCCGTTTCACAGGGTGCTTGCCTGACCATCCATCCTGCATTATGCACAAGTGAGAATCTTGCAATCAACAGGAGTGCTGGATTCCTCTTACTGCTTTTATCCATGTGCTGCATTCTTCATTCACACGGGCTGCCTGCAACAGTGAAAGGCCTGCTCAATATTCTGTGTCCATTTGGTCTTCATTCTGTTGTGACCCTGACTACAAGTATAAAGAACTTATGACTACAAATTCCCTCAGTTGGCTTTGGGACATTGTCCTGTGACTTAATAATTTGTGTCAACATAGCTCATATACCGATGGGTACTGGGCAGTAACTAGCTTTACCTACTGCCACCGTAGGCTAACTTTTCTAAAGGTATATGCTGACTGTCTTCCTCGGTTTCTTTTCCATTTTGTATCTGTAAATGGGACAGGTCCTTTGAAGGCCAATAAGGAAAGAGAAAAACAGCATTTTTCTCATTTTCAGATCACTGCTGAGACATTGTTTATAGTCTCCTGGAGGTCCTGCTTCTCTTCTTTCTCACTGTATTTACCTATTTCTCATGGTGTATGCATCTCTACTTTAAACCAGACCTTCCAGTCAGTGCCATAATTAATATTCTGTGCTGCTAAACCATATTTTGCTGCCACTTTGGCAACTGTTCGTAGCCTTAGCAAGGCTATGTTAAAATCTTTGATACCATCATTAGATTGGTGACCAAATTCTTCCCTCTTCTGTTTCATTTTTATTCTGCTTGATGTAGAATCTCTCCATCCCAGGACTCTGCATAACAACCATTATATTTTCTTCTTTATATATGCTGTCTTCTACTTCAATTTTTCACCATCGCAGTATAATGTTCTTTGGCTTTGCTGATGGCTCCCATCTCCCTCTCTCTCTTGCTTGATGCTTCAGCTGCAGCCTATGTTTTGTCGCAGTGTTTGGCAGAAATTCAGAACTGAACACCTTAATTTTAAAGTGAATTTGAACAAGATGAAAGGAAAACTAATTATCTCATGGCACAAGCTTGCAACTACCCCTTCTGCAACCATGTAATTTAATAGTCCAGTGTTCTTTTTTGCACTTAAAGATCTAAATATTATTTTTGGATCAATGTCTTTATTTTGAAGACTAAGTAACATATATATTCTGGTGAGAGATTATCACTTAAAGAAAACTTCTGGAGAGAAACCATTTATATTCCATTACCAAAGTGATGATGTTTTAGTCACTGACAGTGTTAATCTTCGTCTACTCAAAGAAGGCGATTATGCTGATGTTAGGAGTATACTTCGTCCAAATGCTTCATCACAATTTATTAATTTACTCCAAATTACTAAACCACAGTACTGCTTTTCTCTAAATCCCTCAGTGTTTTAATTTTAAATTTTATATTAAATTTAAAAGTTATTGACTAATTATTTCTTAAGCCACTCAGAGACACTTTTAGTGACCTTGCCATTGCAGTTATTCTCTTGAGGAGAGCATGATATCACATCTTTTCCTCATGGAATTTGTCAGCCTCCAATGTTTGTCTTTATGATTTTGGCTGCAAGTTTGTTAATTTTTTTGTGGACTAATATTTGACCTTTCTCCCCTACTTATGACAGTCAATGGTATTAAAATTACGGCTGAAACTTTGCGCCATTTGTTGTGTTAAAAGGAAATACTGGTGATATAACACATGCAAAATTTTAAAGGAAAGATTCAGTGAGGAAAATAATGATCCTCACTGGTTACTGCAGTACAAATTTTCATTTTAAAAATTCAAACAGTTGGTGAAGCCCCGCTTTTCTTGACTCTGGCTAGTACTTTCTGTCATCTCATTGCAATAACAGTTCTGCTGCTGCAAACGCTTCTGTGGGAATCTGACTTAATTGTTATGAATAATCGTTTTGATCACAGTTGGATTACTCAAACTGACAGGGCACAAACGAATACAGTGCTTTATACTGTGTTTGCTTTAGCAAGAACCCAGAACATTTGAAAAGGTTATGTTTCTCTCACCTCCATCCTCTTTTCTTTCATATTTTCCCTGCCTTTCATGTACCTTTAGCTTAGATTCTTAACTTTTTTCTCTATTCCCTAATGGTCAAACAAACCTTTTGTTTGATGAAGGTGAACCCTTTATCTCTTTATTAGTCAGATTTTGAAATTTAGCTGAGGACCTAGTTTCTGACATACTATACTAAGTAGTTTCTGTTGTTTAAACAGAAAAACTGTGCTTAAGTTATTAGTCCTTGAACATTTAAGAACTAAAAAATGCTAGTAATTTGCTGAACAGAGGGTGGAAAACCCTGAAAAGCTAAGTGAGCTTCTTGACACAATGAGAGAAGCTGCCTAGATAATAAGTTGGTAGTCCTTGAAGAAAGCAAAGTGTTAAAGGCAGAGAAAGCAGCCTGACAGCTCTCCCTAAGTAGTCTGCTGCTTGTTTGCCTGCTGTTGTAGTTGCTCCCATTTCATGTTCTTTTCCTGCCTTTATTCACGAAGTTTAAATGCATTTAAATTATGAAGAGCATCGTGACTATGCTGACATTTGTTTCTTATCAGCCAATAAACCCCTGAAAGTGTTTAAATGTGCTGTGTACAGTGTACATGACACATGAGTGGCAGGGTAGAACTGGTGTTTCAGATTTTGAATTAATAAAATACAAGTAAGTAAGATAAAAATCCTTTTTTTCACATAAATGAGGACCAAATAGAAGTTATTTGCCTTTCTTTGTTGGAAAATTTTCATTATAGTATCTACAGGGTAGGGACTTGATCAAGTAAACGATCTAAGTACATCAGAAATCAGACACTATTGTGGCTTCCTGAAAGGAATCTGCACCCCAGACATAAGGCTTCTGTTTCCAATTGAGTAAGCAGGGAATACTAAACAATGGGCAAAAAACCACGACATCCTATCCAAAGGTATCAGTGTCTCCCTAAAACACAGTTCTTGCTGATGTCTTTTTTCAGAGCTCAGGAAAAAAGAGAGTTGTTTTCTCTGTTCCAGTTCTAAACTACAATGTCTCTTCAATAGATACCTGCTATTATTCTTTCAAAAATAATTTTTTTTCTTTATTTGCTTGGGGTTTTTTTTTGTGATAGCGGTGTCACCTAACATACTATTTATATTAATTACTGAAGCCAGAGACCTAAACTGAAAAGCCTCTTTACCTAATCCCAGAGAAGATCTCAGAACCTGGATTCTGTCTCAGTGGAGTTGTCTCCCAAAGCTCTGACTCTCCAGTCTAACGTTGGGAGAGATACCTGTCCATCTGCATTTTCTATAGCATGGGACTAGACAGATGTCTTAGGGCTCTGGGAGAAGAATTTTTGATATAATACAGAGAGTGTGGAAACCCAGACAAACTCCTGGGAGTAGGAAAAGGGGAAAGAGGAAGATTGGAAGACAGCAAATCACTGCAGAGCAACTCATGAGGAGAAATTATCACTGAATAAATCAGTAAGTCATGCTTACTCAAACGATGTAAGTATGATACTGAACTTGAAGCAAAGGCCTGGTGACCTTCAGTGTGGTGCTATCGACATGCTGAAGGGAAGAGATGCCATCCAGAGGGATCTTGACAGGCTTGAGAGGTGGGCCTGTGTGAATTTCATGAAGTTCAACAAGGCCAAGTGCAATGCCAGGTGCCCACCAAAGCCGCTTTATCACTCCCCCTCCTTAGCTGGACAGAGGAGAAGAAATATGATGAAAGGCTCATGGGCTGAGATAAAGAGAGGGAGATCACTCAACAATTACTATCACGGGCAAAACAGACTTGGCTTGGAGAAAATCGTTTAATTTATCTTCAGTCACATGGAAGTAGGATAATGAGAAATAAAACTAAATCTTAAAAACAACTTCCCCCCACCCCTCTCTTCTTCCTGGGCTTAACTATACTGCTGATTTCTCTGCCTCCTCCCCCTGAGCAGCACAGGGGGACGGGGAATGGGGGTTGTGGTCAATTTATCACAAATTTTCTCTGCCGCTCCTTCCTTCTCAGAGGGGGACTCCTCACACTCTGCCCCTGCTCCAGTGTGGGGTCCCTCCCACAGGAGACAGTCCTCCATGCACTTCTCCAGTGTGAGTCCTTCCCACGAGCTGCAGTTCTCCATGAACTACTCCAGAGTAGATCCCTTCCACGGGGTGCAGTCCTTCAGGAACAGGCTGCTCCAGCGTGGGTCCCCCATGGGGTCACAAGCCCTGCCAGCAAACCTGCTCCAGTGTGGGCTCCTCTCTCCATGGGTCCGCAGGTCCTGCCGGGAGTCTGCTCCAGCGCAGGATCCCCCATGGGGTCACAGCCTCCTTCAAGCATCCACCTGATCTGGCATGTGGTCCTCCATGGGCTGCAGGTGGATATCTGCTCCACCACGCACCTCCATGGGCTGCAGGGGGACATCCTGCCTCACCATGGTCTTCACCATGGGCTGCAGGGGAATCTCTGCTTTGGTGTCTGGAGCACCTCCTCCCACCACCACCTTCTTCACTGACTTTGGTGTCTTCAGGGTTGTTTCTCTCAGATATTCTTGCTCCTCTATCCTGCTGCATTTCGTTGCTCTCCTTCTTAAATATGTTACCACAGAGGCACTACCACCATTGCTGATTGGCTTGGCCTTGGCCAGAGATGGGTCCGTCTTGGAGCCAGCTGGCATTGGCTATATCAGACATAGGGAAAGCTGCTAGCAGCTTCTCACAGAACCCACCCCTGTAGCCCCTCTGCTACCAAAACCTTGCCACGCGAACCGGATACAATCCTGCACACAGGCTGAGGCAATCCCAAACACAAATACAGGCTGAGCAAAGAATGGATTGAGAGCAGCTCTAAAGAGAAGGACTTGGGGGTGTTGGTCGATGAGAAGTTCAACGTGACCCAGCAATGTGTGCTTGCAGCCCAGAAGGCCAACCATATCCATGGCTGCATCAAAAGCAGCATGGCCAACAGGTCAAAGGAGGTGATTCTGCCCCTCTGCTCTGCTCTAGTGAGACCCCACCTGGAGTCCTGTGTCCAGCTCTGGAGCCCTCAGCACAGGAAAGACATGGACCTGTTGGAGCGGATCTAGAGGAGGGCCACAAAAATGATCAGAGGGATGGAACAGCTCTTCTAAAAGGAAAGGCTGAGAGAGTTGGGGCTGTTCAGTGTGGAGAAGAGAAGGCTCCAGGGAGACCTTATAACAACCTTCCAGTACCTCAAGGGGGCCTACAGGAAAGCTGGAGAGGGACTTTTTACAAGGGCATGTAGGGATAGGACAAGGGGTAGTGGTTTTAAACCGAGACTAGATTTAGATCAGATGTAAGAAAGAATTTCTTTACGATGAGGGTGGTGAGGCACTGGAACAGGTTGTCCCAGAGAAGTTGTGGCTGCCCCCTCCCTGGCAGTGTTCAAGGCTGGGTTGGATGGGGCTTTGAGTAACCTGGTGTTGTGCAAGTTGTCCCTGCCTATGGCAGGGGGGTTGGAACTAGGGGATTGTTAAAGTCCCTTCCAAGTCCAACCAATATATGATTCTATGATCCTTGCCTAAATCTAAGGAAAACCAGTAGAATTGCCCTGGGCATTTAGAGAAAAGGGAAAGAGAACATGAGGAAGTTGAATCATGCAACACTTATCATGCCTGCTAAAGAAATTTTTAGCATGAGCGATCCATACAAAAGGTAGACTAAACTAAATGTGGAGTAAGTCCTCTGGCAGAAGAACTCTATTTACCTCTAGCTATATTGCATTTGGCCCTCAGAAAATAGCAGGAGGATGTCAGCTACTGTGGAGAAACGGGCTACTTTATGTCCGATACAGTAAAGTCATTAGGTACACTGATAACTCCATTGGTTTCAATAGTACTAGTGTCATGTCTAAAGGCAGTATGGTGCATATTTATATATATATACATTTATGCGCAGTAATGTGTATTTATATGAACTATATCCATATGCATGATCAGACTGGGATCAAGTACTCAGTCTATGCTGAACACGTCCTGTTTCGATCCTATACAGTATTACTAAAAAGTGGCATTCCTGGAAAAAGTTGCTGTGTCCTCTAGTCAATGTTCTCACACTTGCCCCCACTGTCTGTTTGCATTCAAGAGCCTGAAATTAGTTCAAGAAATAGGAGATATGTTTAAAGTATAACCTGTAAGTCAACAGGGTCATCACATTAGGCTGACCTAATGGAAATTACTCCCTTTGTGAGCAAGTTGCAGACAATTCATTTCTATTTATAACTGACTGCAGGCAACTTGAGTTTAAGAAACACCTTCCATGTATTTTGTCAGCCGCCAAAGGATATTGTTGCTTAGGTAAAGCATGATATATGTTTATCTATTCTATGCTTTAGTCTTTTGAAAACAAAATTAAGCAAGCGTGCTTATCCTGTTATTATGGTTTCAGGCTACCTGCAGCGAGTTACCATTTACCAAAGCATACCTCAAGGTACCTTTAAAAACAGCACTAAAATTTTGCTCAGAGTCCAATACATTGCATATTGATTAATTTTGCTGTAGTGCTGTGACTGCTTAATACTTTACTCTGATGACATACATAAATGGGTTTGTTGTTGGAAGATACTGAGATGCCATTAATGCCTCTTTCAACACAGTAAGGGGTGACCTTGCTCAATTTTTCCATATAGAAACAACTGCTTATTCTGTAGGTATGTCTTGCTTCCTCAGGAGAAATAATACAGGACAAAAGAAAAAACAAAGTTAATGCAGGTCAGTACAATATGCAGTATAGAAACCTGCTGAAATACTGCATGACAGTCTCAGCTGAATCTTTTAGGTATGCTTTCCTCCATCAGGTATCTCCCTCTGAGATTAAAATTACAGATAATTTCAGATAATTCTTATAATTTCAGATAATGCTTTCAGATAATTCTGCTTTTGCAGTCAAAGTCCCTCTCGTTCTCAGTGCTGAGACCCTACTCTCATGAAGTTATCATCAGTGTGAGTTTCCTACTATTTGTTTGCTTGTGAAACCAGCAGCACTAATTTTGACATACATCAGGATACTGCAATCTCCCATAAAATCCTAAAGGACTTTTGAATATACCGTTTCTGTACCCAGTTTTCTCTGAAGCTTACAAAGTGTTTAATTAATGTATGTATTTTGACACCTCATGACCTGTCTGTGACTTTCTTGTTGGTTGCCTTCATACAGCTTTGATTTCTGCTCTCTGACCAGAACGACTTCCTTACTGAGCAATACTCTGGGGTCTGAGACTTTTTTTGCCTTTCTGTTCATCTTTTATGCAGGGTTGTGCCTACCTCGTGAGACAGTGCCACACAGCACTTCAGAAAGTCACTGTATAGTACTAGGTCTTTCAATTTCCTTTCTTTTGACTGTACTGTGCAGTGAACCTGGTTTTCTGTCCCTATGCGCTTAGTAGAGACTCCTTCTGATTTGAAGTGTATTCGTGCTAACTGTGCTAGACTTTATTCCCAGAATTTGTATCCTTGTTTGATCTTGTTGCTGCTGGAACATCAGTGCAGCTCCTGGAAATGTTTGCAAGTTTTCTTTATGCGCTTTTCTAGTCAACTTGCTACTACTCATGCGAGTAAATGTAAGCATGTGCAGAAGCGTGTGGATTGTTTTGTTGGTCTAAAGGACTGGGGCTTTCAAAATTAATTGTTTGTTTCCTGAATATTCCCTATTGTGATGCTGATTACTTGTCGCTGAAGCCACTTGTTTTTACTATTTCATGCTTGCTTGCCTCTGATTCCTTTGACATTACCTGTTTACAAAGATGCTGTGGCTGCTAATTACAGGATTTTGAGCGGTTCCCATCGCTGTGTTTTGACTGGTCTAGGCATTTGTTAGAACTTCTGTATATTGAGAGAAAATCTCATGAACGCTAACTCAATAAAATTCAGTTCCACTGTATTAAAGTTTGAGGGCAGTAATGTGGTTTGGCAATCTGCTTCACGAAGGGGGAAGTCTGAGCATGGAAAGACGTTAAATCTGTGACAGCAGTTTTCCTTTTTAAGCTTTAGAGAGTGTAATGCAAACAGCAGGGATAAAAAAAGTAACAATGCAAAACCAGAAAAAAATGTGTCTCCTTTCATATTGCAGTGCAATTTGTTTTTACTGGTCATCAATCTTAGTGATCACTTAGGCTAGAAAGAACAAGATGCTTTCCAAAAGCCATTGTCTGCATGTACCTATGTGTTTGAACTTCATTTAAAAATGGCTTTGATTTGTAAAAGGAAGTTTGAAAGTGATAGTTTTTTCTTCAGTGTCTCTACCAAGTAAGGTCAGGATTCAGCACCTTTCACAGTGTTAATTTAACCATGGAAAAGCTAATTATAGTCAGTTACATCCTCAGTGGAGATAAAATGCTTAGTAGAAAGTTTTTGTCTAGAGATTTTGCCTCTTTTTATCAGTCAGAAGCTCGAAGTTTAATCTTGCATTATAAAGCTTCCACCTTCCTTCTAGAGTGACTGTTTTACCATGTTACTGTTTTTCTAATCTTACTGCTTTTAGTCTTAGCGAAAGAAATGACTTGGCTGGTCCCTGGAATAGCTTAATAATTCAGGTATTGTTTCATAGTGTCTTTGAAATGTTTGCCAGTGGGATACTTATTGAGGATCTTTATTTTGCATTCTTGGCAGTTTTCTAACTACTCTCTTATAAAAGTAAATCAACATATGCATATTGTAAACATTCTAGCAAGCTAATATAGCCATACCATCCCACAGCTAGGCAACATAGAGTATTAATAAATCATTGCAGATTAACCACATATTCTTAATACTATATCTCAGATGCTTCTGGTAGCTGATACATCATATTCTCTCCCCTTCCCTAGAGCAACTATTTATGTGAAGCATATTACTAATTTACACTTCAATATTTTTAAAGTATGTGTCTCAATTAGGTTGTGTATTACATTGTCAGACATGGTATATTGAGAGGAACAAACCCATCTGTATGAAATAAGAATCAATCCTAACCTTGAATCAGATCCAGACAAAACATTCTTCGGGTTCAGAAAACTTCATTCTTGACTATTTCATCTACCTCTGTAATTTGAGGTTCTATGAGGATGGGAAGCAAAACCAAAAAAGATGACGTACAGGACTTTCTCCAAAGGTCTAGTTTTAATAATACTTCATTAGTAGTCCAAATTGTAAAACTCAAGAAAACATGAAAAAACTCTATAAATAAATACTGATTCTAAAATGGAGAATCAATCCAACGGATTTTGGATGTGTATCCTTTATCAATACCAGTGACAAGGATTGCTGTACTGAATTAATCAATGCTGAGTGTACGAAGAAATCACATACCTGTTTTATTTTGCTCAGTTACTACTTTGATGTATCTGGTGGTTTTACTTGCTCTGAAACAAGCTTCATGACCTGACTAGCTTAACACTTTCTATACCAACTGGTCTTTAGCTGGGGCAACTTATATTCCTGTGCTAATATTATGTATAAATAACATTTTATTTGGAGCTCAAAGATGTCTCGGTCTCAATAAACACAATATATAATTATGCAGTGGAAAGTGGCTAATACTAGTTTGATTATTTTTTAGCCAGTCTTTATTAGAGTTAATTTTGTATGAAGGTGAGAGAAGTTCAATTTCCTGATATTTGGCATTGTTAAGTGTTTATAATTTAGCAAAGATGTCTTCAGGTTGAATTGCAATTTTTAACTAAAACCTTTTTCTTATTATATGAGGTACCAGAACGATGTATGTAAGGCACAAATGTATATTCTGTAGCTCTTCATTGACTTGAAGGGCATCAACAGTGGATGGTTGAAATCTAGACTCTGTGTTGAAAGATACTTTAAAATCTCTAAGCTGATGGGTCTCAACTGCTTGCTATTGATACACAATTTGGAACACAAGGTAAGGGGTAGCAATGCTGGAAACACAGTACATGGATCTCACCACTGATGAGATGTTTTTTTCCTCACACAGTGCAGAGCCTTATTTGAGGATGAGTAACTGATTATAATGTTCTTCCTGAAGCACCAAGAAGCTAACTAAAAGCCATCAATTTGTAGTTAGCATTTTGGGAACACATTTTCACATTTTCCTGAATTAACCAGTTAAATCATCGCTCTTTTTGTGGAGTCAGATCTTATTTTAAAGTAACTGTTTTTCCATTTCTTATATACATTACTTTTGTAGCTGCTGAACTATGACTATATTCCACACTGATGCAATGACCTATCAAAAGCTAAATGTAGGATGAGCTGTGAACAGAGGGAAACTGGAGATCAGAAGAGCATACACGATGTAGTATCATAATGATGAGGGTGAAAAAAAAGATGAGCAAACAGGCTTAAAAATCTCAGTATTCTGCAGTGACAGGCTTTTCCCTCTTCAGTCTGAAAATAGAAAGGTTTTGGCCAAATCCTGTTGACAGTGACTTCTCCTGAGGATGATCAAAATGTCTAAAACTTCATCTTTCTCCTTTATGGTAATATTTGTAATGTGCAGCACAGAGCAGAAAAGCCCCAGAAGATGTAAAGAAACCAATGCAAATATGAGCTACTGACTCTCTGCAGCTGCTTCGGGCTGACATTTGGTAATAAAAGTTGTCTAGGTCGAGGGAAATACAAAACATAAATAGCGTCACTGTCAGAAGAAAATAGTAATTGTAATATCAGCTTGGTTTTACTAATCTGTCTGTAAGTTGTTCTTCATAGAAGGAGTAATGAATTTTTAACCTGGAAATAACTAAAGTATACTAATACACAGCATCATTACAGGATATTTACAGACAGGCTGCAGTTTCATGTTTACGACAAGTTCCGTCCTTATGAATTTTAATTCTGTGCTGGATATCATTCATTCTTTCATTATCCAGCTGTGAGACCAGTGCAGATTGTATAGGATAGCTGTAACGCTTCTACAGTGTAAGTTACGCAAGATGAAAAATTTGTGGTAAATAAGAAATTAGTGACATTCTGAAGGCTTACAGAAGAGACAAAATGATCAATTTCTTCATACAACTGAAAAGCACCTGTGGAGCAAAGAGGGGGGGGAAGTGTAAGTATTCCACTTAAAATAGCAGCTGGTTTCACATCACTGACTGACAAATTTGAAATTGTGATTCACTGGCTGGAAAACTTTGGCATTCTAACCTACTATTAACCTTCTACAGAGGGCAAATGAGAAAAAAAAAAAAACCCACACAGAAACAATTCAAGCACTAGCAGCACCACCATCTTCAGAAGAAATCAAAAAGCTGTCCATCAGCTCAAGTCACCACTCACCAGACCATAAAGGCATTGCCTCTTGCTCCTCTTAATTATGGTGCTGCAGCATTTATTCATGGGCATAAACTGTGATTTGTATCCATTTGGGATATGAGACCACACCAGTTGATTATAGTGGTAGAATTACTATTCTCCTACATAAGAAAAAGGGTGACATGTCAGACTGAAAATTGTCACTGCTGTCTTTTATCTGTTCCTAATAAAAAGCTAGCAAAGCACTTGTCATTCAGATTGTAGAATATATGGTAGGTCCATTTCTGCCCAAGAGTCAGTGCATTTTGAGAGCGGGCTGTGGTACCCAGATAAGATCTTTATTTTATACACTAATTCCATGCAAAGGAATACAAACAGTATCAACTGAAATACAGACCTATAAAGTCTTAAAAGAAGACCATTGCAGAAACTTGTCAGAAAACATGGGAGATCATGCAAAAGTCATCGTTATCCATTTATTACTTCAGCTGTATCTCTAAGACACATCTGCGTCAGTATTCTTGCTGATCAGTTCAGAGAAACGAAGCCTCTGCTGGAATTAGAGAGCAACTATTGCCTTTCACAAGTTTAATAAATTTTCATGGATTTTTAACACATACCAAGCTAATTGACAAGGTCGTGTTACTCATCTTGCTGAAAGATTCAGGAATCTGGGTATTTCACCCAGAGGAAAACTGGAGGGTTTTATGAAGTAGTACTGTGCAATATCAAGTTCCTTATCACCAATAGCAGCTTCACATTAGTCAAAGTCAAAGCTACTTTTTGTCCAGGAATCCTCATACCGGACTTTTCCGTGGAATGACCTCCAAGGATAGGAGTTAGGTTTGGATTAAGATATCTGCATTTAGGTGTCTGCAGTGTAGGGTGTCTACATACACGTGAGGTAATGGTCTAAGTCACCTCAGGACTTCATGGAGACCTCGTCAGCCCTGGCAGGGCCTGACAGCCAGGGCCCATCCCACCGCCCCAGCCAGGAGCAGGGCAGCCAGAGGGGGCACTGGGACAGCCCCAGCCCCAGGCATCGGGCACCTTCCTGGGGGCAGGGAGAGGCCGAGACCTGGCTGGGATGTGGCCCCAGCTCACTGGGTCCATGGCCGGGCAGGGCAGGGCTGTGGGGAGCTGGAGAGCAGCTCTGCTGAGGCGTTGCTGGGGCAGGGGCCAACAGCGCCAGGGACTGATGTGGGGTCCTGGGCCGTGGGCAGGGTGTGTGGGGGAGCCCTGGGGAGCCAGGCCAGGACAATCAGGCCCATTACAGAATCACAGAATCACAGAATGGTAGGGGTTGGAAGGGACCTCTGTGGGTCATCTAGTCCAACCCTCCTGCCGAAGCAGAGTCACCTACAGCAGGCTGCACAGGACCTTATCCAGGCATGTCTTGAATATCTCCAGAGAAAGAGACTCCACAACCTCCCTGGGCAGCCTGTTCCAGTTCTCCGTCACCCTCAGAGGGAAGAAATTCTTCTTCATGTTCAGACGGAACTTCCTATGCTTCAGTTTGTGCCCATTGCCCCTTGTCCTGTCGCTAGGCACCACTGAAAAGAGCTTGGCCCCATCCTCCTGACACCCACCCTTCAGATATTTATAAGCATTTATTAGGTCCCCTCGCAGCCTTCCCTTCTTCAGGCTGAACAAGCCCAGTTCCCTCAACCTCTCCTCGTAGGAGAGATGTTCCAGTCCCCTCACCATCCTTGTAGCCCTCCGCTGGACTCTGTCCAGTAGCTCTTCATCTTTCTTGAACTGGGGAGCCCAGAACTGGACACAGTACTCCAGATGAG